>Ga0265314_10000017_pt1 | contig 340498 bp, 271 predicted proteins | sample 4126metaG_FD_203106 | JGI IMG/M metagenome (GOLD analysis project Ga0265314, IMG submission 203106) | Rhizosphere microbial communities from Carex aquatilis grown in University of Washington, Seatle, WA, United States - 4-1-26 metaG | ecosystem: Host-associated > Plants > Roots > Rhizosphere... | reverse complement strand
GGGAATGCACAGTCCGGACCCCTGTCCAAACCGTTCGACGGAGTGCGACCGAACTCAAGATACATCCCCATGCGCAAGGAAGGCGCCATCATCCTTGGCACCGGCGGCGACAACAGCAACTCCGATCAGGGGAACTTCTTCGAAGGGATCATGACTGCCCGCTATTCATCGGATGCGGCCGACGACGCCGTGCAGGCGAACATCGTTTCCGTGTACGGACAGTAAAGCCCCAGGAGCGTGCAGGGTCCTTCCCTCCGGAAGACTCTGGGCGGCTGCGCGCAGAGACGTCCCAGCTCCAATGACCGGCTTCCCCGCGTTGCGACGGACCGGGCGTCATGAGCAAGCTTGCGTGAGGTTTGGGCTTGCGTCAGTGCTGCGCGCGCGACCGCTCTGAGTCGCGCGGCGCCACCAACACGAGCACCCCCCCTGCGGCAGAAGCCTGCGACCTAGGCGCATCAAGCACCGGTGCTGCCGCCGATTCATGCCTTCGCGAGAATTCTGCGTTGCGGAGGATCGCGTGTGGCCGTTGGGTACGGCTTGGCGGCGTGGAAAGTCTTGTGTCCAAGCAAAGGTTCTTGAGGGAAAATGTCGAGATCCTTGACCTGAGCATGGGCTCTTTGGGACCGTGGAAGGAGGCGGAGCGATGTACAAGACTTCGAAGGAACCTGACAACCCCAGGTTGGGCCACGCGGGAAGGCGTGCCGCCATCCTGGTCGTTGACGACGAGCCGTTGGTTCTGGACGTGATCGCCCGCGCCTTGGAGGGAACCTTCGACGTCACCGCCTGCGAGCGGGGAAAGCAGGCGGTTGCCGAGATTGAGAAGGGCGCCTTCTCCGCTGTGATCTGCGACATCAACATGCCGAACATGAGCGGGATCGAGCTCTTGCGGGCGGTTCGCGACCTTGACCCGGATCTTCCGGTCCTCCTGGTGACCGGGCAACCGACCTGGGAGGGGGCAGCACAGGCGATCGAGTACGGCGTGTTTCGTTACCTGCCCAAGCCCTTCAATCTCGATGAGCTGCGCGAGACCGTCAAGCAAGCGACCCAGCTCTACCGTCTGGCCCGGCTCAAGCGGGAGGCGATCAACCTGGGCGGCAGCGCGGGCCCTTCCGACCGTGCCGGCTTGGAGGCAAGCTTCGAGCGCGTGCTGGCATCGTTCGGCATGGCCTTTCAGCCTATCGTTTCGCTGTCCAAGAGGAGCGTGCTCGGGTACGAGGCGCTGCTTCGAAGCAACGAGGCGTCTCTGCCCAACCCGGGCGACGTGCTCGAGGCGGCCGAACGGCTGGATGCCACGCAAAGACTCGGGCGCGCGGTGCGGGCCTTCGTCGCCGAGCGCCGGTCGCTCATGAATCACGACTGGCTCCTTTTCGTGAATCTGCACCCGAACGATTTGCTCGATCCCGAGCTGACCATGCCGGCGTCGCCGCTCGCGAGCATCGCTTCGTGCGTGGTGCTGGAGATTACCGAGCGGGCGCCGCTTTCAGACTTGGAGCGGGTGCGAGAACGTTGCTTCGAGTTGCGGCGGATGGGCTTTCGCATCGCGGTCGACGACCTGGGGGCGGGCTACGCGGGGCTGACCAGCTTCGCGGTGCTGGACCCCGACATCGTCAAGGTCGACATGAACCTGGTGCGCGGGATCGAATCGAGCGCGGTGAAGCGCCGACTGGTGGCATCCGTGCTGGCGCTTTGCCGCGAGATGGAGATGATGCTAGTGGCCGAGGGTGTGGAGACGGTGGCCGAACGGGATGTGCTTGCGGATCTCGGGTGCGACTTGTTCCAGGGCTTCCTGTTCGCGCGCCCGGCATCGGCTTTCTATCAGCCGGCGTTCTGAAAATCGCAGCCCTATTCCGTCGGTGGCATTTCCGTGTCAATCGGCTCGTCGCGGGTCGGCAACAGGTGCTCAAGCCCGTGCTTGCGCATGCGGTAGTAGAGCGTCGAGCGGTTGATGCCGAGCGTGCGCGCAGCGTGCGCGATGTTGCCCTGGGCTTGCTCCACCGCCGCCACGATCTCGCCTCGCTCCTGTTCCTGCAGTCGCTTATGCAGCGACCGCCCGCTGTCGCTTCCGACCGGCCCGCTCGCGCTCCCCGCCGTCGTGACGGGCACGGCCCCCGCGGACGGGGTGTGACGGCGACCGAAGTCGAGATCGGAAGCGCCGAGCACGTCCGAGCTCGACAGGATCATCCCACGCTCGATCACGTTTTCCAGCTCACGCACGTTCCCCGGCCAGGGGTAGGAAGAAAGAAGAGCAATGGCCGCCGCGTCCGCGCCGCGCATGCGCTTGCCCGCGCTCTGCGCGTACTTGCTCACGAAGTGATCGACCAAGAGCGCAATGTCGCCGAGTCGTTCGCGCAAAGGCGGCATGGTGATCGGAAAGACATTGAGGCGATAGTAGAGATCCTCGCGGAACTTGCCTTCGCTGATCAATCGTTCCAGATCGCGGTGGGTGGCGGAAACCAGGCGCACGTTGACCTTCACGGTTTCCACCCCGCCCACGCGCTCGAATTCGCGCTCCTGGAGGACCCGCAGAAGCTTCACCTGCACGTCGAGCGGCAAGTCGCCGACCTCGTCGAGAAACAGCGTCCCGCCATCGGCGAGCTCGAAACGGCCCGGCCGGCGCGCCACCGCGCCGGTGAAGGCACCCTTTTCGTGCCCGAACAATTCGGATTCGAGGACGCCGGGCGCCAGCGCCGCACAATTGACCCGCACGAAGGGGCGCGATTCGCGCGCGCTGTTGATGTGGATGGCCCGCGCCACCATTTCCTTGCCGGTGCCGGTTTCGCCACGCAGGAGCACCGTGGCCTGCGTCTGCGCCACCTGCTCGACCCGGGCTAGAACCTGGCGCAGCGCCGACGAATCGCCGACGATGGCGCCGAAGTTGAATTCGCTATGCGCCTCGCGCGACAGGATGCCGGCGTACTGCGATAGCTGCTCGGCCAGGCGGCGGTTTTCGCGCACGAGATGGAAGCGCTCGACCGCCTGAATAAGAATTCCGCGCAGCTCTTTACTGTCCCAGGGCTTGGTCACGTAGCGGTAGATGCGACCGAGATTGATTGATTCGATAAGCACGTCCACGTCGGTGAACGCGGTGACGATGATGCCGATGGCGTCGGGCCGCACGTCGCGCACGGCACGTAGAAGCTCAAGGCCCGTCATGCGCGGCATGCGCTGGTCGGTCACCACCACGGCAACGTCGTGCCCGCGCGCCAGCCCCAGCGCCTCCTCGCCGCTGCCGGCCAGGTGAAGTGTGAAGGTCTTGCCGAACGTGAAGCGGAAAGCGTCCAGGTTGTCGCTTTCGTCGTCAACGACCAGCACCGGAAACTTTGACAAAGCGATTTCGCCCACTGGCATGCGCATGACGGTAACATAGGAATGTCGTGTCAGCGCAGACGAAGAAGATCCCGTTGTCGCGAGCTCGGCTCTTGGGGGCGCTTGCGGTTGGGCTAGCCGCATTCGTGGCCTACGTGCTAGCAGCTACGCCTGCAGCCTACCCGCTGGATTCGGCCGAGTTGGCCGCGGCTTCCTTCGGCCTCGGCGTGGCGCATCCGCCGGGCGAGGAGACCACTCTGCTCTTCGCCAAGCTGTTCACCCTCTTGCCTTTGGGTGGGGTCGCGTTCAAGGTGGCGCTCTCGCAGGCAGTGGCCGGGGCGCTAGCCGTGACGCTGGTATACCTGCTCGTCCTCGACGCAGCCTGTCGGCTGACTGTGGTAGAGGAAGGCAGCAACCAGGCGACGCACACAGTGATCGCCGCGGCGGCAGCGCTGGCCTTTGCGTTTGCGCCGGGGGTGGTCATCGTCGCCAATCGCGCCGAGGTCTATGCGACCCAAACCGCGCTCTCGCTGGCGGCGCTGTGGGCAGCGTTGCGCGCGCACGACGAGAGCGACCGCCGCTGGGCTTTGCTAGCCGCAATGCTGATCGGCCTGGGCGTCGGCAACCATTCGCTTGTGGCGGGCCTTACCGGACTCGGTGCCGTTGTGGCGGCCCTACCCCTCTTGCTGCGGACCTCGCGACGGAGCCGGTTCGTCGCCTGGTCGCTGGTGGCTTTCGCGGCAGGGATGCTGGTGCACGCCTACCTGCCGCTGCGAACTGCAGCCCTGCGAGATCCGCAGGCCGGAATCGACAACGTGCTGTGGGGCGACGCCCGAACCCTTCCTGGCCTATGGTGGGTGGTTTCGGCCAAGACCTTCGCCGAGAAGACCGGCATCGTGCACCGTAACGCTTCGCCTGCCGACTTGCCCTTCATGATCATGGAGGAATTGGGAGCGGTGTTCACGCTGGTGGCTCCCGCAGGCGCGTACTTTCTCTTGCGCGGAAGGAATAGCCGCAGGCACGGCCTGGCGGTTTTGCTTGCGATGGCGGGGTCGGTGCTGGCCGCACTCATCGGCGGGCTCGACCCCAGCAACCCGGACATTCGCGGCTACCTCGGTCCCGCTATCGCGTGCATCGCTGTGTTGTCCGGCGTTGCGATCATGGTCGGGCTAGCCGTGTTTCGCCTAAGGCGGGCTCGCGCATTGCTCGCGGCGATACTGCTGTTCACGGCGGTCACGCGTTTCCCAAGCCCGAGCAAGTACCCGGGGCTCGCAGACGCACGCGCCGCCGAGTCCGAGGTTCGCGATCTGCTCGACGGCTTACCCCCGCGGGGGGCGCTATTCACCAACCACTTCGAGACTGGATTTCTGGTCGGGTATCTGCGCTTTGTCGAGGGTGTGCGGCCCGATGTCGACTGGGCGCACTTGGCTTTCGCGAAGGGCGATGCGTACGCCGATCGCACCCGCGCAACCGAGTCCGAGCTGGTGCCGGTGATCGACGCCTATCGCGGCCACGGCGACCTGCTCGCGGCACTTGCCGATCTCGACCAAGGTCGCCCGACGCGAATCGAGCCCGACGCTGTGCTTGGCCCCGCGATCCGCCGGGGATTGGGCCCGGCGGGCGATCTATGGTCGATCGCCAAGAACACGTCTCCCGAAGCTGCGCAGCCGTTGCCGACTTGGGTGGTGGGCGAGGCCAGCCGAGATCGCCAAGTGCGCGCGTTCCTGGCCTGGCACAGTTACACCGACGCGCGCTGGTCGTGCGAATTCGGCTTCGACGAACGTGCCCGCGCCCGCTTCGCCGAGCTTGAAAAGCTGGTCCCCGACGACGAACGCTTCCGCGAGTTGCGCAAGAATTGCCAATAGCCAGTCCGCTGTGCGGAGCGCGGACAAGAAATCCGAAAACTGCTCGGCGGTGCCCTAGCTGTCGCCGAAGCAGGTACCCACCGCGCGGGCAGTAAGGACCAGGGGATCGTCGAGCGCAACCTTGCGCTGTTTGCCGGCGACACTTTGGATAGGCACCTCGGCCAGGCGGCCATTCTGTTGCACCACCAGTTGCCCTTGCGCCCCGCGCATGAGGATTTCCAGTGCATGGTGGCCAAATTGCGTGGCCAGGACGCGATCAGCGGGCGTGGGCGAGCCGCCGCGCTGGATGTGGCCCAGCACGGTCGCGCGAGCGTCGAGCTTGGTCGCTTCCTCGATGTCGGCCACCAGCTTGTTCGCGATGCCGCCCAGACGGATGGGGTCAGGGCTGGTCTCCACCCGGCGCTGGACCACCACGTCGCCACCCTTGGGCTTGGCGCCCTCGGAGACGCACATGATGGAAAAGCGCTTGCCGCTCTTGCTGCGGCGGCGGAGCACCTCGGCAATGACTTCCAGATCGTAAGGAATTTCCGGGATCAAGATGATGTCGGCGCCCGACGCGACCCCGGTGTGCAGCGCCAGCCACCCGGCGTTCCGGCCCATGACCTCGACCACCATCACGCGGTGGTGGCTCATGGCGGTGGTGTGAATCTTGTCGAAGCACTCGGCCGCGGTGTGCACGGCGGTGTCGAAACCGAAGGTCCGCTCACAACCCTCCAGGTCGTTGTCGATGGTCTTGGGCACGCCGATGCAGTTGATGCCGTTGGCGATCAGATTGGCCGCGCCGGTCATGGTGCCGTCGCCGCCGATGCACACGATGGCGTCAAGCTCATTTGCGCGCACGTGGTCGACCACGCGGTCGGTGACGTTGACCCATTCGGTCTTGCCGCCGCGTTCGATGGCGAAGCGTTCCGGGTTGGCCTGGTTGCTGGTTCCCAGGATGGTTCCGCCTTGGGTGAGGATGTTTGAGACGTCGTTCCAGGCCAGCGGTCGCAGGCGGTTTTGAATCAACCCGAGGAAGCCGTCCTCGATGCCGAAAACCTCCAACTTGTACTGGTGCATGGCGGTCTTGGTGACCGCGCGAATGACCGCGTTGAGCCCCGGGCAGTCGCCACCGCCGGTGAGAACGCCGATGCGCCTGGTGTTGGCCATTTCCGGATGCTAGCCCGCCGCTGCCGCGGATGAAACCGTTATTGCGTTACTGCCGTCGCAAGATCACGAAGTCGCCCGAGGTGTAAAGCACGCTGAAGCCGGCGCGCTCTGTCGTTCTTGCGGCATCGGAATCGCGGCCGACCAACACGTGGCTGAAGATGGGATTGGCGAGCAGACCGGCCTGGAACTGAACCTGCGGGACCGTGCGGCCGAACCAAGCGTAACCGCCCACGTAGAGAGGCTCGTCGTAGAGCAGGCCCGTCACGTCGGGCTGGTGGCCGACCCACGCTTGCGCCGGGTAGCGCGCGGGCGGCAGATCGAAATCGTTGCCACGGCAGTGAAGCGCACCGTCGAGCAGGATGCCGAGGATGAGAGCCCCCGCGACAGAGGACCGCAACCAGGCCGCGCGAGGCCAGCGTGCTTTCTCCGAGGAAGCGCGGGCGGCCCAAGCGCCGATGCATCCTCCCGCGGCGATGAGGGCGAGCGGCCAGAACAGCATCAGGAAGCGTTCTTCCTTGTGCGGCTGAACGGTGTGCAGGACCAGCACGCCGAGCGCGGCTGAAAGGAACGGCCAACTGGCGCGGATGCCGAGAAGACCGGCAAGCGCTAGCACCGCAAATCCATAGGGCAGCCGATGCAGGAACTGCGAGCCGTACCACGTGATCGGCAGGGTGCCGAAGGACGCTGCGCCACCCTCAAAGAGATTGAACTCTACGTAGCGGACGTACGAGGCGAAGAAGCCGTGCCAAGTGACGCGATCGACGATTCCAAACATCAGCACCGGAGCAAGCGATGCGGCCATCACCCACCCGAGCTGACGGAAGCGTCGGCCTGTGAGAAGCCAGAGTCCGCCCACCAACGCGAGGGGCGCGTACTGCACGCGCAGCCCCACGCCGAGCCCATAGAGAACGCCAGTCCACACCGCCTTGCCACGACCCGCCGGCACGGTGGCCAGCTCGCCGGTCATCACCAGCGCAACGACGAGGCAAAGCGTGGCGGCGAGCTCGCTTAGTGTGTGGACGGAGAATCTTGCCAGCAGCGGAAAGAGCGCGCAAAGAAGCGCGGCGCCGACGCCCCCTTGCCAACCGGCGGGCGCCGCATCCGAGCCTTCATTCCCGGGCGGGACAAGCCCCCGCGCCAGCAGCAGGCCGCCGCGCCAGCCCGCCCATACCAGCGCTAGACTCAGGAGCGCCCAGTGCAGCCGCATGAGAGTGACGACCTTGACCCCGTCGAGCACGCCGAGCGCGAACAGGAGCGCCATCCACGATCCATTGTAGCCGGGCAACGCCCAAGAACGAACCCCACGCCGCCACTCCCAGGTTTCCACGCCCGCTCCGGTCAAGTGACGCCAGGCGGGTTCCAGGTATTGAAAGAACTCGTCGGGATGCTGCGGACCGTCCAAGGCCAGCGCGAACAGGCGTGCGGCAGCGCCCAAAATGAAGATCGCGACAAGCACCAGTGTGACCTTGCGCTCGCTCATCGTCCCCACGTCTCCAGCTCGTAGACCCGGACGATGTCGTTCGCGTCGTTCGGCTCGAATTCCACCCGAACCCCGCGGGCTTGCGCGCAGACGAGGGCGTGCGTGGCCACGGCGTCTTGGTTGTCTTCCACTTGCACGGATGGCCCAAGCCCAGTTTGGGTGAGGCAGAAGGCCATGAAGCGATGAACCGTAAGCGCCTGTGATTCGACGCTGCCGGCGTGGCGAAGCACGACGCGCTCCAAGTCGTGTGGCTCGCGCCACAGGAGTTCGACCCAGGGGTGGCGGTCGTGCACGCTCGACGCCCACTTTTCCAGCACGCCTGGGTGCGCGCGCCCGTCGAGGAGAAATACGGGATGGTGATGGCCGCTCCAGTCGGCGAAGTACGAGCTGGCCCGCACGGTCGGTCCCAGGTCCCAAGCCGCAAGATTTTCCACTTGCCCGGTCGGCGTTCGTTTGCGCGGCAGTGACACCTCGATGTGTCCGTCGGCAAACGCGAACAGGACAAACCCACAAAGCCATGCGCCGGCCAGCCCGATCAGAACAAACAAGCGGAAACGCGGCCAGGTCATGTGTGATCTGAATCCGGCGAAGGACAAGCCCACCAACGCTGAATAGCACGCAGGCCTATGCAACGTATAGACACGTGTGTCGTGGTTTGAGCTGCTTCGCCGAAAACCCGGCAATACCTCGGACCGAGGCGAAAACCCCGCGGCCTTGGCAGATCAGTGAACCGGCAAGAGCGGACGAGCGGCAGCGGAGACCCACTCGCATCCGCGCCAGTGGGCGGTCAGCTCGGCCGTGGACGCGAGGGGCAGCGGACGAAGCCAGGCTTGCGCCGACGGCGGAGCGCCGATCACCGCGGGCTCGGGTAGCTCGGACACCAGCGCGGCCAGAGTCTCGAGGTTGTCCTTGGCCGCTGCCACCTCGCCGAAAGTGAAGATGAACGAGCACGCGGCGGGCGCCCCGCGCCGCAGCGAGCGCATGAGGGCGAACCAGGTCTGGTTGCCGTTGCCGATGCGTCGCCCCGCCGGCGTGGTAGCCAGGCGCGCGTACCATTGCCGATTCGAGTGATAGGCAAGCACCGCTTGGCCGGCTAGCAAGGCCGAGAGCCCGATAAGAAACACCTGCCGGTGCCAGCGAAACGACCCCACCCTCTCGCGAACCCACACATGGCCGACTCCCTAGTGCGAATTCCACGGGGTCCTGGCCCACGGGCTGCCCCGAGCGATCTCGCTGGCGTACCCCGCGGTGTCCCCGTTCACTCCCATCGACCAGGTGGGGGCTGTCGCCATCCAGCCCAGCAGGAAGCCGAGGGCGGCGCTCGCGACGCCCGCCACGACGACGTCAAAACGTCGGCAAGGCCATGTGAACCGGTCGCCGGGAGGCAGAGTGAACACCGGCGCAGAGTACGCGATATCCGTACACGGGGCAAACTGGCGACCGGTGCCCTAGATCTTCGGAATGTGCAGCGTCTTGCTTACCATCAGGCTACCGGAAATGGCGAACAGAACCACCAGCGGATGAAAGCCGACGGGCCCCAAGTGGACCACGCCGAGCCACAGAGTGTCCCCCTGGCGGCCGGTCGCGATGGCGACGGCCAACATAATGGCGAGCAGAACGCTGGACGGGATCGGGGTGCCTTCGAAGTATTTCACCTTGTCGCCGCCAGCAGACAGTGATTCGGCGGTCACGTTGAATCGGGCCAGGCGGCTGACCCCGCAGGCGACGAAGTAGAGCAGCACGGCAATGTCGAGGGCAGTCTGCATACCCGCCGCGAAGGCGAGCGCCGCCGGTGCGACGCCGAACGAAATCACGTCGGCCAGCGAGTCGAGCTCGCGACCCAGCAGCGAATGCTCGTGCCGGAAGCGCGCCACCCGCCCGTCGAGGGCATCGAAGACCAGGGCCACCGGGCACAAGAGGGCAGCCAGGTAGAACAAGCCGCGCGTACCGGACTCTAGGTATGCCATTGCGGCAAAGACCGAACCGGCCCCGGACGCAGCGTTGCCCAGGGTCAAAACGTCGGCGACGTGGAAGTCGCGGCCCATAGAAAAGTGCCTGCGCGGTGTCTCGCCCATGCTCCGCTATTTCTTCGCGTCGCCGTTCATCACGACGCGCACCGGTTTGATCTTCCAGATGTCTTCGCAGTATTCGCGAATCGCCCGATCCGACGAGAACTTGCCCATGCGTGCGGTGTTGAGGATCGACATGCGCGTCCAGTGCTTGGTGTTCTTGTACGCCTCGGACACCCGGCTTTGGCAATCGACATAGGACGCAAAATCCGCCAGCAGCATGAAGTCGTCACGTTCGAGGAGCTGTCTGACCAATCCCTGGAATAGCGAACGATCGCCCCGTGAAAAGAATCCGGTGCTGAGCAGATCAATGGCCTCGTGCAATTCGTGGCTCTGGCTGTAGATGTCGCGCGGCCGGTAGCCTTCCGCTTGCATGGTCAGCACGTCCTTTGCAGTAAGCCCGAAGAGGAAGAAGTTGTCCTCGCCCACCTCGTCCCGGATTTCGATGTTGGCGCCGTCGAGCGTGCCGATGGTCAGGGCGCCGTTGAGCGCGAACTTCATGTTGCCGGTGCCGGAAGCTTCCTTGCCCGCGGTGGAGATCTGTTCCGACAGATCCGCAGCCGGGTAGATGCGCTGGGCGTTCTTCACGTTGAGGTCGGGCAGGAAGATGATGCGCAGCCGTCCCTGCATCTCGCGATCGTTGTTGATGACCTCGCCCACGCTGTGGATGAGCTTGATCATCAGCTTGGCCGTGTGGTATCCGGGCGCCGCCTTGCCGCCGAAAATGATCGTGCGCGGGGATTCGTCGCGCTTTGGATCAAGCTTCAGGCGTCGATACAGCGCGATGGCGTGCAGAACGTTGAGGTGCTGGCGCTTGTACTCGTGGATGCGCTTGACCTGCACGTCGAACATGGTGTCCGGTTCGAATTGCAGCTTGTTCTTCTCCCAGGCGGCGGAAGCCAACGCGCGCTTATTTTCAAGCTTGACCTGACGCCACTTTTCTTGAAAAGCGGCGTCGTCGGCGAGCTTCTCGAGATCGCGCAGCCGCATCAGGTCGGACATCCACTTGTCGCCGATGGCCTCGGTGATGAGCGCGGTCAGCCCGGGATTGGCCAGCATCAGGAATCGGCGCGGGGTGATGCCGTTGGTCTTGTTGCTGAACTTTTCGGGCCACAGCTCGGCGAAGTCGCGCAGCACGGTCTCGCGCAGAAGATCCGAGTGCAGCTTGGCCACGCCGTTCACCGCGTGGCTGCCGATGGTTGCCAAGTGCGCCATGCGCACGCGCCGCTCGCCACGCTCGTCGATGATCGACATGCGCGCGAGGCGCTCGGCATCGCTCGGGTAGCGCAGTCGGATCTCGTTCAGGAAGCGCCGGTTGATTTCGAAGATGATCTCCAAGTGCCGGGGCAGAAGCTTCTGCATCAGGCGCAAGGGCCAAGTCTCCAGCGCCTCAGGCATGAGCGTGTGGTTGGTGTAGCCAAGGGTCTTGGTGGTGATCTCCCACGCGGTTTCCCACGGCATTTCTTTCTCGTCGACCAGGATGCGCATCAGCTCGGCCACGGTCAGCGATGGGTGCGTGTCGTTGAGCTGGATCGCGTACTTTTCGTGGAAGCGATCCATGGTGGTCTCGTGCTGCATGTAAATGCGGATCATGTCCTGCAGCGAGCACGACACGAAGAAGTACTGCTGCTGCAAGCGCAGAAGCTTACCCGCTTCCGATTCGTCGTTCGGGTAAAGGACCTTGGTGATGTTCTCCGACAGCGCCTTTTCCTCGACGGCGCGGCGGTAGTCGCCCACGTTGAAGGCTTGCAGATCGAGCGACGTGTACGCCTGCGCCTGCCACAGGCGCAGCATGTTGGCCGTGTTGGTGCGGTGGCCGAGGATGGGCGTGTCGTTGGGGAAGCCTTTCAGGATCTGATCCGGCACCCAGCGGACCCTGTAATGGCCCTTGTCGTCGAGGAAGTGTTCGGTGCGCCCGCCGAAGCCGACCTGAAACGCGATCTCGGGATGGGGAATCTCCCACGGAAAGCCCAGGTGCAGCCAGTGGTCCAGGACTTCCACTTGCCAGCCGTCTTTGATGTCCTGGTCGAAAATGCCGAACTCGTAGCGGATGCCGTAGCCGGTGGCGGGAATTTCCAGCGTAGCCAGCGAATCGAGGTAACACGCCGCCAGACGACCGAGGCCGCCGTTGCCGAGGCCGGGCTCTTCCTCCTGTTCCAAAAGCTCGTCGAGCGACAGGCCAAGCTCTTCCATCGCCTGGCGGGTTGGCTCCCCAATACCCAAGCTGACGAGGTTATTGCCGAGCTGCGGCCCGATGAGGAATTCGGCGGACAGATAGGCGACCGTGCGGCTGGCCTGGGAGAAATAGGTATGCGAGGTGTGAATCCAGCGGTGCAGCAGCCGCGCCCTGACCGTGTACGACAGCGCCAAGTAGTTGTCGTTGGGCGTCGCGACCTCGGGAAACTTCGCCCGGAGGGTGAACAGGTTCTCCAGGAAGTTGCGCTTGATCGACTCGACGTCCAGCCCGAAATGAACGTCCTTGCTGGATGCGATGTCCGGTTTGGTGTGGTTCCTCATCGGAGAAGCTTACACCTTAACGGACAACGGGGAGTGGTCGCGGTAGCCGCGTTTTCCGGATCTCACGCGAATGCCAGTGCCTCGACCGCGACGTTCTGCAACCATCCGGCTTGGTCTTTCGCGCGCTGGCGGCGTTGCTCGTCGGTTGAATGCGTGGAGTATTCGCCCTCCTCGCGCCTAGCCAGCGCACGAAATCCACGGCGCCAGCTGATTGCATTACCCTGCGGTCGAGGACTAGTTGCCCGGCACCATCATCGGGTCCGGAAAGTTGCCGCTCAAGAAGAGCATCGAGTACACGCCGAGCGATTCCTGGAAGTAGTGATCGTTCTGCACCGTTGTGGAGACCGATTCTTCCAGGGCCTCGCGCCGGACGTCTTTCGTGGTGGCGTTGCCGTCGTTGAACAGGGTGACGTAGGGGCACATGGCCAGGTTCACCGTGTACGAGTTGTGGCCGTAGGCTGAATCGCAGTTGGTGACGGTCCCATCCGTGCCCAGTCGGTCGCAGATGGTCGAGAACCGGTTCGCGTTGGTTTCAGGCGGGTTGTTCTTATAGAAGTTCGTGTAGAAGTCCTGGATGTTGTCCATCTTCGCCTGTATGCGCGTCTTGCCGGTGTAGTGCTTCGAAGAGCCGGATGCGTTCTCCGGCAGGCTCGCGTTGTCTCCGAACCAGGCAGCGTCGATGGCCAGGCGCCAGAGCGAGCGGCCCCACTCGTAGGGCTCGCCGCCGCCTGAGGTGCACGGCTTGTCGAGGTGGCCTTGGTCGCCCATGAGGCCCGGGTGCACACCGCTCTGGTCGTAGCAGCGCTCGACCAACTCCCAGACACCCTGAGCGGTCGTGTACCAGAAGTCGTGGTGACTTTGGCCGTTTGATGCCTTGTCGTCGCCCGACAGCTTGGCGGCCATGAAGTCGCCGAACGCACGGAAGTATCCCGGTGGATAGTAATCCACGTAGACGGTGTTGTTGGTCTTGGGATCGTAGTCGCAGTGATTCGCGTCTTGGCAGTTCTTGTCCCAGCTATCCCCGGCGCTCGGGTAGTTGAGCCCGTCGCCATACTTGGAGTTGACCTCGCACTCCATGCTCTTTAGCCAGGAGATGGCAATGTCGGTGTAGTCGTTCGGCCATTGCAGAGCGGCGAACACCAGGCCGATGGCAATGTCGACGTCACCGTCGAAGGCGCTGTCGTCGCTGCCCGGCTGGTCGACACTCAAGCAATCGCTGCTTTGGGTCCAGATCCAGCCCATCAGCGAGCAGTACTTCTTTTCGGATCGGAAATGGCGCACGAATGCCCACAGCTTGTCGACCAGGTCCTTGTCGCCGATGGCGGCTGCGATGGCAATGCCGTAGCCCTGGCCTTCGCTGACCGTTCCCTCCGGGATATCGCTGTGCACGCGAGCGGTGCCGTTGCCGCAGGCGTCGTTGTCGAACTCGACCCAGTTCTGCTTCCATAGGTTGTACCGCTCCCAGACGAAGGCGTCGAGCAGGTCCTGTACCTTGCTTTGGTTTGCCGCCGGATACAGATAGGCGAGCGAGGCCCCGTAGGGATACTTGTACTGGGTCTTTTTGTACGGGAACCACGCACCGTTGCCGAAGCCAACGTTCACTGGCGTGGCCGGCGGCTTGGGCGCGCACATGGAATCGTTCCAGTCGCTGGTCGCGGACCAGTCGCCGTTGGTGCCGTCGGGATAGTAGTTGAACACCATGAAGTTCGGCGGGTCCACGCTGCGGGGGATGTCAGGCTTTCCGTAGTACCAACGGATCCAGTACTCCCCGGGATCCTTCGCCAATGGCCACGGCTTGACCGTGTTCCATTCCGGATCGTGCAGCTTGTCGACGGCGCGCCAGGTTGTAGCGGTGCCAAACGCCGAATCGGGCACCGGGCACTCGTACCAGGGTCGATCCTGCTCGCGCTGGCAGATCACCTTCAGCGCGCTGCCGGTTCCGTTCACCTCCATCTCCATCCACTTGGGCATAAGGTCCAGGCTTGGGAAGAAGGTGAAGGTCTTCTGGCCCGCCCACAGGTAGCGGAAGTGAACCGTATGGTAGCCGCTGGGCTGCGGCGGGCTGCACGGATCGACGGGCTTGACCGAGCCGCCACAGCTCGTGTAGCCGGGACCCGGGTTGTCCGTGTAGATGAAGTAGCTGTTGGTCTGGAGCGACCAATCCAGGCAGCACGTTCCAGACGCGATGGTGTTGTCGGGCGCTCCAGCGTAGGCGATCCAATACTCGCTCGCCGAACGCGGAGGCAGCGCGATGCCGTTGGTGTACAGGTTCTTGCTATCGTCGGGGTAGCGGAAGACGATGCTGGGCATGGTGCCCGAGGTGGGCCAGTCCGAGTTCGGGACCAGCACGTAGTACCAGGGGCAGCTGTTGTCCTGGAACTCGAGCACCGCCGTCATCTCACAGCCACTCAAGCCAGTGACCTTGAGGCTGGACGGATAAGGCGGCACCGTGAAGCCGATCTTGCCCTTCAGATCGAACGGGCAGGTCTTCGTGACGGGGTCGCGCTGGGTAGACGCCGGGCAGCCCGAGCCCGGGTACGGGGTGGCGGGATCGGTCGGATCGTTCCACGGCCAGCGGAAGTGAACCTTGGTGTAGCCGTCGGGTACCGTCGTGTTGGGCGGCGTGCCGACACTGCAGGCGGGGTGGACAAGTTGCTTCGAGTCGGACACGAGATGGAAGGCTTTGCTGCCAATGGTGGCCGATTGGTAGTCATTTTGAATCGTGCTGTCGTCCGTACCCTGGTGTTCGAGCCAGACGTCGGTCGCGTTCTTGAAAGACGAGATGTCGAAGGTTCCCGACGCATTGCCGGTTGGACAGGCGTTGTCCCCGATCGCATCGATTGCGATCTTGGTGACAGAGGTTGGCAGGCACACCGAATAGTAGGTGCAGCCGGGGTCGCCGGAGTCCTTGCGGGCGCCGTACTTTACCCAGTTGTTGCCGGTGTCGATGACTTGCACCTCAAGGGGCGGCGAGGTCAGCTTCTTCAGGCTCGGCGGATCCACGGCGCTCGACCAAACGTCGCGCACGTGCACGCGGTACTCGCCCGACGGACACTTCGGATCTTCAACCGGCAAATCGGGACCGAGGTCGGGGCCGTAGTCGGGTGGCACCATAGCATCGGGTGTTGGCGGTGCGTCGGGAGTCTTCACCTGCGCATCCGGGGTCTGCTGCGGGGCCGCATCCGGGCCGGTCTGGACGGCGGCGTCTGGGTTGGATACGGCGGAATCCTTCTTTGGGGCGGCGTCCGGATGGGTGACGCCCGGGTCGCCGAAAGGATCAGTTCCTCCGACCACGCCAGCGTCATCCGCGGGCGGCGGTGGGGGCGGCGGCGGTGGCGGCGGTGGCGCCTTGATGATGACGACGCCCGCGTCGTCGGCTTCGAGCAAGAGGTGCGAGTTACAGCCTGCCAATGCAGCACCGAGCACCGTGGCGACGGCGGCTAGGTGCAGACGCTTTCCGGCAGCATACTTCGTCATAGGAGATACCCCATATCTATTAGTGACCTCGAATCCTCTCGCGTATCTAAACCCGGCGGAACAAGGATCCGGGAAATGCTACCACGCCGTGTGGCCATCGACACAGTTACACGGCAAGGTGGACCGCCTGCGAGTTCTGCGCGATCCTACCGCCGATGCGTTACGTGCGCCGCAGCGCCCGCCAAATTCAGCCGCTCTTTGCCACGGCAGGCGCGTGTCTGGCGCTCGGGTGCTTGTCAGCCGGTGACCCACCCGAAGGTCAGCACCTACTCCCTGATCGAACGCCAGCCGCCGTCTTTTTCACGGCTTCCGAAGCTGACGGTGTCGCGTCCAACCTGCTCGTTGCAGGCCCTGTCCGACAAGCCGGCCCCCAATCGGTGCCGGAGGTCGACCTCTACCGGTTGGCCTACGGGGCCGAAGAAGTCACGCCGAACAACCTGAACAACTTGGCGCCGACGGTGCCGAATGTAGTCATTGGAGCCGATGGTGATCCCGCAACCTACATCCCCCACACGGACAGCCAAGGCAGGCTGCTTTTCGTGCAATCGGTCGACGGTGCGCCCGATTTTGAGACCCAGGTCGCGCGATTCAATCTTGCTACCGGGCAGGAAGAAGTCCTGGGGCCGCCGGCCGCCGACAGTCCTGGCTATCTTCTCTCGCACAGTCGGTCCCGCGTCTTCGTTGACAGCACGCTCTTCGATTTGGACCACGCCACCGATCTCAGCCCGCTCACCGACGCCCAGCCGGTTTTCATCGGCGACGACCTGTACTACGGGACGGTGGGGTCCAGCGACGAGATCGCCGTCAGCAGCCGCGTCATGCGCGACCGGCCCGGCAGCACCCCCGAGGTCATCCTTTCGGTGGTCGGGACGCTCAAGTTCGCGGCCGTCGACAGCGACGTCGCGCCAGAGCTGCTGCTCTCTTGGGAGGGTCCATCGGGAGATTCGCCCTTCACTCTGCTCGACACCGAGAGCCTGGTCTCGACCAGTCTTCCCTCGGAGGCAGGACAAACACAATTCGTGTCGGCATCAAGCGACGGCCACGTCCTCATGTTTCAGGGCAGTGATTCGAACCGCGAGCCCCGGCTTCTCCTCTTCGACTGGACCACCGGCAACCGCGCGTGGCTCGACAAGTCCAGCCTCGGTCAGGCTATCGGCGACTTCGGCCAGTGGCGTCCGGGCCACGACGAGTGGTGGACCCTACTGTCCACGGGCGGGTATCCGACGGGCTTTGCGATTTGGAACGAGATCGGCCTACGATCCAGCAGAAGCACCAGCGACTTGCCCGTCGCCGTTACGCACGAGCCTGACGGTGGGAACACGATGTTTACCCGCGACGGCCGCTATTGGTTTTCGGCCGACTATCGCTTGGCGGCGAGCGCGGTGGTGTTCACCGTGTTCGTCGTATCCGCGGACGATCCGACCCGGCCGCGGGTCGTGCTTAGCCCGGAAGGCTCGGTTCCCTGCGCCCTGTGGGAGACCAGCGACGGCCGACTACTCGCCGGATCGAGCGCTTTCGACGTCAATCGCCAGGACATCTACCTCGTCGATCCTGACGCAGGAACGTCGCACGTGATCGCCACCGGCGGCCGCGTGGTGGCGCTCGGCCGCACGCGTGCGCTGGCCTTGCTCAATTGGCAACTGTCGACATCGACGGGGGACTTGACCCTCGTCGACCTGGCCACGGGGACAAAGACGGTGCTGGCGCAAGATGTGTATAACGTGGCCGTGGATCCGGGGATCTCGGCCGATGTGTCGCCCGACGCGGACCTGCTGGCGCCGGGCACGATCGTCGCGTTCCTAAGCCGAAATCGCCTGGCTTCCCCGTACGACGGCCTTTGGGTGACCCACCTGCCGTGAGCGTGCTCTTGCTCATGGTCGCCGTGCTCGCGGTCGCGCCCATCGACGCGGGATCCGACTGCACCCCGGCCCGGGCGGCGCTCAACCCAGCAGCCGCGGACGCGGGCGTCACGGAGGCGACTTGCGCGAACCCCCTGCCCTTTCCCCCGATCGACGCTGCTGGCACGACACCCTTGCGCGGACAAGTTCTGGCCAAGGGATCGCGCGGAGCCGTGCTGGCCGCAGTGGTGACGGCAAGATTCGCCGACGGCACGACGGCGAAAGCCGAAACCGACGACGACGGACACTTCGCGCTGGCGGTGGGCTGCGGCCCGGTCGACTTATCGGTGCGCGCGCCGGGCTACGAGTCGCTGTCGGCCACTGTCAACGCCTGCACCGAGCAGACGCCCGTGCAGCTTCGCCTTGTGCCACGGCCCAACCTGCCGATCTACGAAACCGTTGTGACCGCCGAGCGCGACCAGCCCAGCGTGGATCTGCGCGGCCCCGAGCTGACGGCGACGCCGGGCTCGCTCGGCGATCCAATTCGGACCATCGAATCGCTACCCGGCGTCGCCGCGGTGGCATGGCCGGCGCCAATCTACGCCGTGCGTGGGTCCAATCCCGGCAACACCGGCTACTTCCTCGACCAGTTGGAGGTTCCACTGCTGTTCCACCTTGCGCTCGGACCTTCGGTGATTCATCCGTATTTCTTCGACGACATGTCCTTCTATCCGGGCGGTTATCCCGCGCAGTTCGGGCGCTATGTGGCCGGCGTGGTGGCCACGGAAACCCGTGCCCCGCCCGAGGACCGGCTGCACGCCTCGGCGGACTTGCGCCTGTACGACGCGGGCGCGCTGGTGTCCGCTCCGCTGCCGGATCGAAACGGCGCGGTCGCCGCGGCCTTCCGCTATTCCTACACCGGGACCTTGCTGTCACTGTTCCGCAGCGACGTGAAGCTTTCGTATTGGGACTATCAGTTGCGCGTCGACCGCAAGGTGCGCGGATGGAGACTGACGCTGCTCTGTTTTGGCTCGGACGACGACCTCAATTATCGCGTCGGTGAGAATGACTTCAGCAATCAGTACGTGCTGCAATTCCATCGCGTCAGTGTTCGGGCCGAACGCGAGCTTGGCCAGGGACAGCTCAATCTGCAATTGGCGCTTGGATACGACCACAGTACCGCGCCCATCGTACAGAATGTTTATTCTGTTACCGCGTCCGCCGTGGGCATTTTTCCCCGCTTCGCCTATCGGCGCCGGACGCGGCGCTGGGACCTGGATCTCGGCAGCGACGGCAAAATGGAGCGATTCTGGCCTTCCACCAACTTGGGCGAGGGATCGTCAGACTTGGCAAGCAAGCGTACCTCGGCCTTGCTGGGACTTTATGCAAGCACGACGGTTCGCGTGACGCCTCGACTGACTATCACGCCAGGTCTTCGTTGGGACAGCTACACAATCAGCGGAACCACCAAGCAGGACCTGGGCCCGCGACTGTCTTCTCGCCTTCTCTTGGACGCCGACACCTGGCTTTCCGCGAGCGGCGGCAGGTTCTCGCAACCGCCCAGTCTCGGCGTGCAATTGCCCGCGGCCCAGGACTTCGGCCTTTCGCTTTACGGTTTGCAGACCTCGTGGCAAGGCGCTCTTGGCGTCGGTACCCGACACCTGGCTGGCGTGGAGCTGGAGCTTACCGGCTACCTGCAGGAATACGTGCTGACCGACCTGCGCGATCCGACCCTCACCAAGCCAAATCCACTCGCTCCTGATTTCTTGGTCCGCCGCGAGGCCCGCTCGTACGGATTGGAGGTCATGATTCGCAGGTCGCTGACCCATCGCTTGCATGGCTGGATTGCGTACACGCTGTCGCAGAACGAACGCTCCCTGGGCGGCGGGGTCATCGGTCCGTCGGATTGGGACCAGCGCCACATCCTAAATGCGATCGTCGGCTACCGCCTGGGCGCGTACGAGCTGGGGGCGCGCTGGCACCTCAACACGGGCCGCCCGGTGCTGGTCAACAACGGGCAGGAGGAGACGTTCGTGCGCCTGCCGCTCTTCTACCAGCTTGATCTGCGCGCCGAGCGACGCTTCCTCTTCGACGCGTTCACGCTGACCGCCTATGCGGAGATCGTCAACACCACGCGCACCCGCGAGGTTTACCAAGTCACCCGGGAATCCGACGGCAGCATGTCCCAGCAAAGCCTGCGCGTGTTCCTGCCTTCCCTCGGCGTGCGCGTCGAAATGTAACAGCGCCAGCCCGCGACCAAGCGCAGGCAGATGGAGCGCGATTCCTTCACAAATAGACCCTACTTCGAACATCCCAACCATCGCCGTGCGAATTGTCCGAGGGTACTCTTAAGCCTCAGTTGAGTCGACCTTACCCAAAAAGACGCCGGAGCCGTGATATGGCTGGTTGCGTGCAGACGAAAACGTTTCCACCTCCGCGAAAGGAGCAGCGTCATGCGTAAGCTTGTGGCGCTTTCTGTCGGTGATTCGAGGACGGTCCGGATCGGCGGAATTGCCGCGATCTTGATTGCGACCGGGCTTGGATGCTCGTCCGAGTCCTCCGGGCCTGGAACGGGCGGCAAGGGCGGTTCGTCGACGACCAGCGGTGGCAAGGCCGGCTCCGGCGGCACGAGTGCTGCTGGCGCCAGTGGCGGAGTTACCGACTCGGGGGGCGTCACCGGTGCCGGCGGCGAGGCGGGGGGCATCACAGCCAGCGGCGGCAGGACGAGCTCCGGCGGCGCGGGAGGCGGCACTGGCAGCGGCGGGACCTCCGGTTCGGGCGCCGGCACTGGCAGCGGCGGTAAGACCGGCTCCGGCGGCGCGGGAGCCACCAGTGCGAGCGGCGGGACCTCGGGCTCGGGGGCCATCATTGGCAGCGGCGGCAAGACCGGCTCCGGCGGCGCGGGAGGCAGCAGTGGAAGCGGCTCGGGCGGCATCACTGGCAGCGGCGGTAAGACCGGCTCCAGCGGCGCGAGTGGTGGCGGGGCCTCCGGGTCCGGCGGTTCCGGCTCGGGTGGCTCGACCGGGGGCGACACCTCCGGCAGCGGCGGAAACACCGTGTCTGGCGGCAGAGACGGCGGCCCGACCGGCGGAAATGGCGGCGCTCTCGGGGGCACGGGCGGCACTACGGACGACGGTGGCACGACCGACAGCTCATCGGGGCCACCCATGGGCTGGGCGTCCTGGAACAGCTTTGCGGCCACGATTACCTACAACATCATCAAGGGGCAAGCGGACGCCATGGTCGCAAGCGGCCTCAAGGCGGCGGGGTACCAATACGTCAACATCGACGAGGGCTGGTGGCAAGGAGCGCGCGACAGCTCCGGTAACATCACCGTCGTCGCCTCTGATTGGCCGGGCGGGATGCAGGCCATCGCGGACTACATCCACGGGCAGGGTCTCAAGGCGGGGATCTACACCGACGCTGGCAAAGATGGATGTGGCTATTACTACCCGACTGGGCGGCCGGCGGCTCCGGGATCGGGCAGCGAGGGCCACTACGATCAGGACTTCCTCCAGTTTTCGAAGTGGGGCTTCGATTTCGTCAAAGTCGACTGGTGCGGCGGCAATTCGGAGGGCCTCGACCCGAAGACCGCGTACCAGGCCATCAGCGACTCCATCAAGAAGGCCACCGCGCAAACCGGGCGACCGATGGTGCTTTCGGTGTGCGACTGGGGAAACCAGAGCCCATGGAACTGGGCACCAAGCATGTCGACCATGTGGCGCACCAGCCAGGACATTATCTACTACGGCAGTGCGCCCGATATCAGCAAGGTCTTCGCCAACTTCGACTCGGCCCAACATGCGACGGCGCAAAGCCCGGGGCACTACAATGATCCGGACATGCTCATCGTCGGCATGTCGGGATTCTCCGTCGCGCAAAACCGAACCCACATGGCCATGTGGGCGATCTCGGGCGCGCCGCTTTTGGCTGGCAACAAGCTGGACAGCATGAGCGCCGACACCGAGAGCGTCTTGACCAACAGCGAGGTGATCGCGATCGATCAGGATCCGCTTGCCAAACAGGGGACGAAGGTCAGCGACAGCGGAGGACTACAGGTTTACAGCAAGGTGCTATCGGGAACCAATCGACGGGCCATCCTTCTACTCAACCGGAGCACAGCGACCGCGACCATCACTGCCCGTTTCGCCGACATTGGTCTCGGGGCGACCGCGACGGTACGCGACGTCTGGGCGGCCACAGATTTGGGAAGCAAGACGACGAGCTACGCCGCCAGCGTTCCTTCCAACGACTCTGTCCTGCTGGTCGTCACCGGTCAATGATAGGGCCATCATGGCCCGCCTGACCATCCCCCAAAAAGGGGACTAGGCACTCTGGCGGCAGTGCTCTAGTCTTGCGGTTGCACATGCGTGCGAAATCTCGGTCCTCTGCCACTGCCCCGGTGCAAGCCCTGCCTGCAGCCATGCCGGTGCGGGTCGGGCGTTTCGCGGCGGGCAGCAAGCCGGGCACCTTGTTGGTGGACTTCGACGGCAACCCGACCGGGCCGGTGGCGGCACGATCTCTCCTCGCTCTCGACCAGGAAGCCTTGTCCGATGCCATCGCTGCGCGAAGGCAAGTGGTCATCCTTTTCGAGAATCAGGATCCGCACTTGCCCATCGTGGTCGGAATGATTGCCCCTGATCCAGGCGCAGCGTTGCTCGGCTCCCTTCTGCGCGCACCCGCTCTTGAACCGGCCAGTCAGAACGAAGCGCGATTGGATGGCAAGCGCGTGGTGCTGGAGGCCGAACAGGAAGTCGTGCTCCGCTGTGGCGACGCCAGCATCACGCTTCGGCGCGACGGCAAGGTGGTGTTGCGCGGGGCCTACGTGGAAACCCGGGCCAAAGGGCTCAACCGCATACGCGGCGGAAGCGTGAAGATCAACTGACATGGCGGCGTCGCTTTCTCGTCCGCCGGTTTGGGACATCTGCGAGGAGCACCTCGACGAGGCCGCCTGGCTGTGGGGCGAGTGGGAAGCGTCGCTGGATTCCGCGGTGTATTCGCTGGCTGAAGTGGCTGCGGGACCGGAAGAGCGGTTGCTCGCGCACCTGGACGGCTTGGTGTTGGGTGGTGTCGACGTAGCCGAAGGACTGCTCGTCCCGTCGCTCGCCAGTGACGAGCCCGGGCTGGTCGCTGCGGCTACTTGGACGTTGGTCGAGGCCGAAGACGCCGACCACCAGGACAAGGTGTTCGAGGCCTTGGCCAGCGCGGTACCTCCCGTGCGCGCTGCCATGGTGCGGGCGCTGGGGCTAAGTGGACGCACGGACATCAGTCGCCTGATACCGCTGTGGGAAAAGGGCGCTCCCGCGGTGCGAGCGGCGGTGATGGAGCTGTTCTCGCCGCGTGAGCCCGGCTGGGTGCGCGAGCGGGTTCAGGCGGCGTTGCGCAGCGGAAACCTTGCGTTGGTTTCGGCCGCGGTGCGAGCCGTGCGCGACGCACGTGACGAGATCTTCAAGGACCACTTGCAGCTTGCCATGCAGATCGAGGATCCGGCGGTCTGGCGGCTGGCCATCTCGGCCGGGTTGATGCTGGGCTCGAAGCTGTCGCGGGAAATCTGTCGGGCCGTGGCCGACACCCAGGGTCCTGCCGGCCGCTTCGCGCTCGGCTTGCTCGCGAGCAGCTCAGAGCCGGCCGATCGCGCCTCGGTGCGCGCCAAGCTCGCCAATCCCGAGCTGATGGTGGACGCGATCTGGGCGTTGGGATTTTCGGGCGAAGTCGAATCCGCCGACCTGATCTTGCAGTCGATGGAACGAGCCGGACAAGTGGCCGGTGAGGCATTTTCTGCCATCACCGGCATCGTTATCGACGGTGCTTTCCGCAAGCCCGGACAGCCCATCGGGCCCGACGACGACGAGTTGGCCATCGACGCTCCGCCGCCCGAGCTGCGATCGGAAAACGATCTGCCCGAGCCGGCGCTTGCGGCGGTCCAGGCCTGGTGGGCGAAAGAGCGCGGTCGATTCAATCCCGGCGTGCGCTATCTTTATGGTCAGCCGCGTAGCGAGGCATCCCTGCGGGCCGCGTTGCTGAACGGTCCGACCTGGCGGCGCGAGGTATTTGTAGTCGAGGCCGCCCTGTCGAAGATTGACTTGCCAACGTTGAGCCTGCAGGGCTGGGCGAAAGATCAGATCAAGCGGTTGCTCTCGGGCTGAGGATGACGACTACGCCTATGGGCTCAGTGACACACAACTTCGGGTGTCGGCGCTCGACTCCATGAGCACCGTGCTTGGGAGCCTGCCGCTGGTAAGCAACCCGTGCCGTCTTACGGCGAGGCTGGCGCAGGCACCGCATCTCTCGGATGCAGGCAAGCATTGATCTCCTCGATATTGCGGACCGGATCAAACTCGGCCGTCGTCTTTCCCGTGCTGTCCTGTTCCTGGCCGCGATACAACACCTCGGCGGTGTTACCTATGCCTTGTCGGAGACTTGCTCTAATGATGTAGGTGTGGCCGGGCTTCATGGCGAAGGCAAACGTCGCCGATCCTATGGATCCTCGCCAAGCGATGTACTCATTGGCCAGCATGATATTATTGGCGGTCTGTACGATGTGACATCCCGGCAGAAGGGCGAACGCCGGGAGGCTCGTGTCCGCCACCACCCGGCCGTCGACGGCCTTGATGATGGGCGCCGACATCTGTGCGTTCGAGGTACCGACCAACTTCGCGACCTCGCTCGCGGCATGCTGACGGCCCGGGTTCGGATACAGTGGATAGGCCGGCAGCTCCGACAAAGGCGTGCCACACACCGAATTGAATAGCACCAGCAGGACACCTAACCGGCCGAGTAGGTTTGGACGGAGCGAAGCAGGTTGGTGCATGGGAGATCCTTCGTAATCGTGCGACAGTGGATTGGCCATTGATGATACCATCGCTTCAGGAGGTCGACATGTCGCAGCGAAGCCTCGCTTCCACGTCAGTCGTTCGCAAGTGCCGGATCACCGATAGCCTGGCGGTAGCACTATCCCTGCTTGTCAGCGCCATTGCCGTCCCGGCCTCGGCCCACGAGACCCTGCGGCTCGACAAGCCCAAGCCGAACCTGGCCGCGACCCCACCCATGGGCTGGAACTCGTGGAACAAGTTCGGCTGCAAGATCAGCGAAGACATCGTTCGCAAACAGACCGATGCCCTGGTGACCACGGGGCTGAAGGCCGCGGGGTATCAGTACGTCATCATCGACGACTGCTGGCAGAAGAATCGCGACGCCGACGGCGCCATCGACATGGATCGCGAACGATTTCCCGGTGGCATCAAGGCACTCGCCGATTATGTGCACGGCAAGGGTTTGAAGTTCGGCATCTATTCCGACGCGGGTGTTCTGACCTGCGGCGGTCGCCCGGGCAGTGCGGGTTACGAGTTTCAAGATGCCCGCCAATACGCTAAGTGGGGCGTCGACTATCTAAAGTACGACTGGTGCCACACCGGCACGCGCGACGCTGAGGCCGCCTACACGATCATGGCGAAGGCATTGCGCGAATCGGGGCGCGAGGTCGTCCTCTCGGTCTGCGAATGGGGCGACAACCACCCCGAGCGTTGGGCGGCCGCGGTCGGGCATCTGTGGCGTACCACGGGCGACACCTACGACGGCTGGAAGGGACAGAGAGCCTACATGTTCGGCTTTGTCGACATCCTCGACAGGCAGGTCGATCTGTGGCGGTATTCCGGCCCCAATCAGTGGAATGACCCCGACATGCTCGAAATCGGCAATGGCGGCATGACCGCTGTTGAGTACGAAACGCAATTCTCACTGTGGGCCATGCTGGCCGCCCCGTTGATTGCTGGAAACGATCTTTCGGCCATGACTGAAGACACCTTGCGGATCCTGGGCAACCGGGACGTCATCGCTGTCGATCAAGACGTGCTCGGGCAGCAGGCCCGGCGCATCTGGAAAGAGGGCGAGCTTGAGATCTGGGCGCGTCCGCTGAAAGGTGGCGCACAGGCGGTGGCGCTGCTCAATCGCGGCTCCGAGCCGGCCGAGATGAGGGTGAGCTGGGAGCAGCTGAATCTCCCATTGAGCCTTCTGGCTGAGGTCAAGAATCTGTGGTCAAAGAAGGTCGCGAAGAAAATCCACGGCGGTTACGGCGGCAAGGTCGTCCCCCACGGCGTGATCATGCTACGCATAACGCCCGAGATCTGAGGCGACGATTGGCGCGGACGCCACCGCATGGAACAGGCGCTCAATCTCCGTCGGCGGCAGCGCTCGTCGCCCAGCTCGGACGAACTTGATATAGTAATCGCAACGCACCATGAAGACCTCCGGCTCTACCATCGCAGCCGACTGGATTAGGCGTTTCTTACTGATCCTTGTCCCATTGGCTGTCCTAGCAGCGTTCTGGCCCACGCTGCGTGCCGGTTTCATCACTTGGGACGACGACGCCAACTTCCTCAACAATCCCCATTTCCGCGCCCTGGACTGGCAGAACCTGCGCTGGATGTTCACCACTCTTTACATGAGCAACTACCAGCCGCTGAGTTGGCTCTTCTCCTGCCTCGGCCACTCACTGTGGGGCATGGATCCCTTCGGCTATCACGCCAGCAGCGTCGCCTTCCACATGCTCAATGCCGTCCTCTTCTACCTGGTGGCCGCGCGCCTGCTGCGCCTGGCCGCGCCTTTGCCCGACGACGATGCGGCCCTGCCGATCGCGTGCGAAGACCGCGGGCTAGGCTGGCAGCGCAGCAGCGCGGGAGGGTTTGGGAACCCCCCCGGGGTTTCCATCTCGATTGCCGCTGCCTGCGCCGCGCTTTTCTTCGCTTTGCACCCCTTGCGTGTGGAGTCCGTGGCCTGGCTGAGCGGCCAGCACGACCTACAGGCCGCGGCGTTCTATCTGCTGGCCATCCTCTGCTATCTACGGGCCTGCTCCGACGAGACGAGGCGGCTCGGTTGGCTTTCAGGCTGCACCGCACTCTTCGCGGCTGCGATGTTGTCCAAGGTCAACGGCATCACCCTCCCCGTCACCCTGCTGTTGCTGGACTTCTATCCGCTGCGCCGCCTTCCCGAGGATCCCAGGCATTGGCTGGAACCGCAGCACCGGCGGGTTTGGCTGGAGAAGATTCCGCTACTGGCCATTGCCGCGGCGGCTGGATTGGTCAGCGTGGTGGCACGACATCAGACCGCGGTGCTCGAACCCCTGAGCCTGGGCTTCCGAATTCAGCAGGCCCTCTATGGCCTCGGATTCTACCTCGGCAAGACGGCGGTCCCGGCAAAGCTCATGCCCTTCTATCCGATCCCCATGGATCGCCGGCTTCCCCCGGCAGTCGTCGCCGCGAGCGCCGGGCTCGTGCTGGCGCTGACCGTTGGGTTGCTGTACCGGCGGCGACGCTGGCCGGGTGGTCTGGTTGCGTGGGCCCACTACGTCGTCACCCTGCTGCCCGCGTTGGGGCTGATCTCGGTTAGCATCCTGCTCGTGGCCGATCGCTACACCTATGTGCCTAGCATGGCCTTGGCTTTGCTGGTCGGAGCCGCGGCGTTGGCCGGGCTGCGCCGGCTGGGAACACAACACCGGCGTCTGCTGGCCGCGGGCCTTGCCTCGGTCCTGCTCTTGCTCGCCGGCCTGAGCTGGCGCCAGTCGAGACTATGGCACGATTCCGAGACCTTGTTCCGCTATGTGCTGGCGCTCAAGCCGGACATCCCGGAGGTCCACAACAACCTGGGCTTCGTCCTGGTAAGCCAGCTCCGGATAGACGAGGGGATGGCGGAGTACCGCAAGGCCCTGGACATCAAGCCGAACTTCGTCAAGGCCATGAACAATCTCGGCCTGGCTTTGCTCAGCCAGGGCCGGATTGCGGAGGGCATTGAGCAATGCCGAAAGGCCTTAGAGGTGGATCCGGATTACGCCTTCGCGCACAACAATCTCGGCCTGGCCCTGATGTATGTGGGCCAGACCGCCGAGGCGCTCCCGCATTTCCAGAAGGCCGTGGCCCTGGTTCCCGAGTATGTCGTGGCCTACAACAACCTCGGGACAGCCCTACTCACGATGGGCCGGATCGACGAAGCCATTGCGCAGTTTCAAAAAGCCCTGGAGCTGCGGCCGGACTACTCGGCCGCAGCGGACATGCTGCGCGCCGCCGAGGCGCAGCGTCCCCGCTGAGGTTGCTCAACGTGCCCCCGACGCCCTCTGCTGATCAGAACTGCGAGAAGAACTTCCAAGTCTCTTTGGGAACCCACCCATCTGACCCGTCGGGCGAAGGCGTATGAGGGCCGACGAAGAGGCAAGACCGCGTGGGATAGCCTGCCGTGCAGCCCGTGAATTCCAAACAGACGCCTGCAGTGCTGGTGGGCTGGGGCAATGCTGCTTGGAAGGCAGTCGCGCTCAAGGTTGGGTCCGGCGTCTTGCACCCGTTGACCTTGGCAAAATCTTCGAGCTGCGGCAGGCCGAACTGCGGCCAAGTGCATACGGTGTCTTGAGTGCCATGGGTCATGAAGTAGGCGACGGGCTTGCTGTGACCGGGCGTGGTTCCACTCATGGGGCCGCCCGAGTGGACCGCGACTGCCCGAATGACGTCAGGCATAGCGCTGGCCATGGCGTAGGACATGGAGCCGCCCATGCTGAAGCCTTCGCAGAGGATGCGCGCCTTGTCGATACACACTGTGCTCTCGAGCTGGGTGATCAACTGGCGCGAGAACTCGACGTCGGCTCCGCTGGTGTTGGACCAACCGTTGTTGAGCCCCTGGGGCGCGACGAAAACCGTGGTCCCGTTGGACGCGGCAGTGGTATCCAGGTCATACCAGGGTTTGATTACCCCACCACTTCCGGTGGAGACGTTGGCGGCGGTCCCACCCAGCCAGTGATAGGAAACGATCAGCCGATAGGGGTGATTCTGGTCGTAGTTGGCGGGGAGCTTGAGGTTGTACGTGCGACTCGTTCCGCTGACGCTGATGGTTTGGTCGTCCCCGGTCTTTGCCGTCGTCGGGCTGCCGCAGCCGTCGCTCGGGACGGCAGGGCCTGCCAGACCCGTGCCCCCTGCTGCACCCGTACTCCCTCCCGCGCCCGTGCTCCCTGCCGCACCCGTGCTCCCTGCCGCACCCGTGCTCCCTCCAACACGCGTGCTCCCTGCCGCACCCGTGCTCCCTCCGGCATTTCCGCCATCGATGCCGATCGCTCCGCCTGAGCCGCGGCCACCGCTTCCCGGCACGGTGCTTCCGCCCGTGGCCGGAGTAGCACCGCCGCTCCCTCTTCCGCCTGATCCAGAGGTGATTCCACCGGAAGGCACGCCCCCAGAGCTTGTAGTGCCGCCCTTGACCGGCATGGCGCCACCCGACCCGGAGGCAGTTCCACCAGAAGCGGCCCCGCCCGAGCCGCCCGAGGGCTGAATAGTCCCCCCGCTGCCTTTGCCGCCCGTTCCAACGACGGTTCCACCACCAGCGACGCCGCCGGTTCCAACTGCGGAACCGCCCGTCTCGGAGCTTCCCCCTGAGCTGGTTGTGGCGCCGCCAGTTCCCGAGCCACCCGTACCGCCTTGGTGCGCCGTATCGTTGGAGCAGCCAACGACGATCGAGCCTAGCACCATGAGACAACCACCGACTGCCTTGAACGATTGGATTTGCATCACTTCTCCTCCGGTACAAAGGCGCTTTCTGGGGCTGAAGCCGTCGCGCCATGCCCACGAAATGACGGCGCGAGAAAGGACTCTGTGCTCCTACTCAATTCCTGGTGCTCTGTCAACACAGCCCAGTTATTAGGTGGACTCAACTGGCGACAGTGATCATTCTTTTTGAAGGAAAGCATCCAAGCTTTGAAGGAAGGCATCCAAGCTCGCGCGGGTCGTTGACGGCGGGCGCTGGAGTCCGTACATTTGTGCTACAGTTCGCATCAGCAGCCCTGCTGCGTGTCTGAAATCGCGGGATTCGGAGGCCTCAGATGAAGCGATCAACCACGCGAAGCATTGTTGCGGCCGGATTGATGACGGGCGCGCTGCTGATTGCCTGGCAGATCGCCACGCGACATTTCCGAAGACAAGTCGGGAAGCCAAGCCCAATCGCAATAGACTACCCTGCCGAGGGATCAATTTTCCCCCCCGAGTTTCCTGCCCCTACTTGGTTGTGGCGAGAAGGCGACGACAGGGCCACTTCCTGGGAGATAGGTATTACCTTTTCCGACGGGTCTCCCGCGATTCGGACCGAATCTGCCGGCCAGCACGTGCGCATTGGAGAGAGCGATCCACGGTGCCTCTCTTCCACCAACAAGCCTCCAACACCGACGCCGGCGCAGGCGGTGGCGCATACCTGGATGCCGGATGCGGCCACCTGGTCCGCCATCAAAGAGCATTCGGTGGGCCGCCCGGCGACGATCGTCATCACCGGACACTATCGTCGTGGCTCAAAAGACATCACTTCACGGGGTCAGGTCTCGATCCAGACATCGGTGGACCCGGTTGGTGCGCCTATCTTCTACCGCGACGTGCCGCTGATGCCGTCGGAAAACGAGAAGGGCGTGATCAAGCCCTTGGACGCGAAAGCCGTTCCGCTTATTGCGTGGAGGCTGCGGAGTGTCGGCGACACGGAAAGCCGGGTTCTGATGCAGGGACTTCACACATGTGCAAACTGCCATTCCTTTTCCGCCAACGGCAAGACTCTCGGGCTGGACATGGACGGCCCCCAAAACGACAAAGGGCTCTATGCGATCGTTAACGTCAAGCCGCAGATGACGATCCGCAAGGAAGATCTGGTCGCGTGGAGCACGTTTCGGGGCAAGCTGGGAGGCAAGCTGCGGGTGGGGTTCATGTCGCAGATCTCTCCTGATGCCCGGTACGTGGTCACCACTGTGAACGACCCCGGCATTGATCAGACCGACTATCAGCGCCGCAAGGATCCCATCGATCTGGTACGGAACTACTACGTCGCGAACTTCAAAGACTATCGTTTCTTGCAAGTCTTCTACCCAACTCGCGGCGTGCTGGCCTGGTACGGCCGCGAGGCGGGGCATTTGCAATACCTGCCCGGCGCCGATGATACCCGTTACGTGCACGCGAATGCGGTGTGGAGCCCTGACGGCAAGTACCTCGTGTTTGCGCGCGCGGAAGCGCGCGATGCGTATCCTGCCGGAGCTCAGCTAGCGCGATACGCGAACGATCCGAAAGAAACCCAGATCCAATACGATCTGTATCGCATTCCGTTCAATGAAGGAAAGGGTGGCAAGCCGGAGCCCATCGTCGGCGCCTCACAGAATGGGATGAGCAATTCCTTCCCGAAGGTCTCTCCCGACGGGCGCTGGATCGTCTTTGTGCAGTCCCGCAACGGAATGCTGATGCGCCCTGACGGTCAGCTCTTCATTGTGCCTGCTCGGGGAGGTAAGGCACGGCGTATGAAGTGCAACACCCCGCTGATGAACTCCTGGCACAGTTTCTCGCCGAATGGTCGTTGGATGGTCTTCTCCTCCAAGAGCCGGTCGCCGTACACGCAGATGTTTCTGACCCACATAGACGAATCGGGCAATGACAGCCCGGCCATCCTGGTCGAGAACTCCACGGCGGCAAATCGGGCGGTCAATATCCCTGAATTCGTGAATATTCCTCCCGACGGGATGGTGAAAATCGAGACGCCCGCGGCCGAGTATGCTCTTCACACGGACCTTGCAGTCGAGGCAATGAAGAACCGCCAGTACAATGTTGCCGTGCCGGAATGGAACAAGGCACTGGAGCTTGTCCCTACGGAACCGCGCGCGCACAACAGCTTGGGTGTTGCTTTGATGGAAACTGGAAAGGTGGACGAAGCCGTCGAGCACTATCGCGAGGCATTAGTGCTGAACCCGCAATATGCGGAAGCGCACAACAACCTCGGCGAGGCGCTGGCCGGCAAAGGCGTAGTCAAGGAGGCGATCGCCCAGTTTGAAAAGGCCGTCGAGCTGGACCCCGCCTACGCCGTCGCCCGCGCGAATCTCGGCATCGAGCTCGCCCGCGCGGGGCAGACGAACAAGGCGATCTTTCACCTAAAAAAGGTGGTGGAGGCGCAGCCTGATGCGGTCGATGCCCGCATCAATCTCGGTCAGGCGCTGGCGGACAAGGGCAGCTTCTACGAAGCGAGCATCCAACTGGAGGAAGCGGTCAGACTGTCGGGCGGCAGGAATCCATTGACACTGCACCTTCTTGGCCGCGTCTACGCCGACGTGGGTAAGCTTCCGGAAGCCGTTCAGACCGAACGCCAGGCACTTGCGACTGCAATAGAGCAAGACAATACAAAGCTGATACAGGACATCAATGCGCATCTAGAGGAACTGCTTCAAGTGCGGCAGCCCTCGGCCGGGCCCCCTTCTCATCAAAGCCCGTGACATCCGCCAAGTCGTCGGCCAGCAGACGTCTAGTAGTCACATCCTTTGCCCGGGTCGATGCCCGGCAACGGGTCGACACAACTTAAGCATTGCATCACCGCCTTGGTGCGGAGGCAGAACGCCCCCCCGGTCCGAATCGCGAACTGAAGCAGCTAGCGCTACTTGCCGAATCCCGCGGCGACGATGTTGGCCTGGATCGCGTCGTCGACCGCCTTGTCACTGCTGCATCCGGAGGTCATGACCCCCTCGAACCAGACACCGGTTGACCAGGCGCTACCGTCACCGCCCGTGCCCAGGATGATGGAGCCCTGCTTCTTCATGTAGGGCGAATTCTTGGCGGTGTCCGCGCGTGCCCCGTCATATTGGGTCGTGAGCGCGCCCTGCGTTGCATCGCCGAACTTGAGGGCGATCTTACCTCCCGAGTAGCCTTTGAGTATGAACGTGGCGTACTTGGCGATGCTGATGGAAGGTATGCTCGTGTCTACCTTGGTGGACCCTGGAGAAATTGTGGCTTCATAGTCACAGCTGAACCAAGGTCCATTGCCGCCGCCTTTGCCCCACGTGGTGGCATTGCCGTAGTAGATCGCCTCCATCGAGGTGAAGCTATCGGGATTGCCGGTGGTCTCCGCGCTTCCGAAGTCGTTGCAGCACTGAGCGTTGTACACGGTCGAATCGAAGATCGCGTAAATGTATTCTGGATCGTCGCCGGTCGCTGTGCCGTTTGGCTTTAGCACACGATAGGCATTTCCCCCGCCTGGCATGAACTTGAGGCCGTACACCGGGTGACCGCCGCCGATGTTGATCTTGGGATTGTTCTTGACGTCTGCTTCCTTCTGGTTGAGACCGCCGCCGCTCCTTGGCGTTCCGGTGAGGGTCAGCCAGTACGTGTCCGGGCTCAGCGCCAAGTCGTTCTTCTTGGGGGACTGGTCGTAGATCTTCGAGACGGTGCAACCACTGGCGGCACAGAAGTCATCCTGCACCTTCGAGTCGGCATAACCAAAGTCCGCTATGGGGATGTCCTGGACGGAGGTCGAGCTCGCTTTGCTCCGGACCTGGTAGAGTGGCCCCTTGTAGCTTGAGTAGATCGGCCGAACCATGCTGTAGGCGGCCACGCAAGGTGTGTTAGCGGCCTGCAGGATATCGCAGGGCGCGGATCCAGTACTGCCGGCTGTGCCGCCGCCTGTACCGGTGCTGCCGCCCGCGCTGGTGGTGCCGCCTGCGCCGGTACTGCCGCCTGCCCCGGTGGTGCCACCAGCCTTGCTGCCTCCGCCTGCGCCGGTGCTGCCGCCCGCGCTGGTGCTGCCGCCCGTGCTGGTGCTGCCTGCGGTCCCGGTGCTGCCACCAGCCTTGCTGCTGCCGCCCGCGCCGGTGATTCCACCCGCGCCGGTGCTGCCGCCCGCGCCGGTGTTGCCGGCCGTCCCAGTGGTGCCACCAGCCTTGCTACTACCGCCCGCACCGGTGATTCCGCCTGCGGCGGTGCTCCCGCCTGCGCCACCACTACCGCCACCACCGCCACCACCGCTGCTTGCCTTCTGGAGCACGATGGAGCCCGTCGTTGTCGGGGATGTGGTCTTCGGAGTCAGTGTCATTTGGCTGCTAGCCACGCAATACGAGTACGCCAGGTCAGCCTGCGTGAGCGGATTCTGATCGACCGTGAGCGTGTTGTTCTTGATCGTGTACGGGCCACCGGAGTTCTCGGGCGTCGCGACGAGCAGACCCATGGTGCCAGACTGTTTGATCTTAGCCGGACAGGTGCAGCCCCCGTTCCCATCCGCGGCGTCGACGCAGTTGACGTCCCCGAATCCCAAGCCCCCGACACTGTTGGAGATCAAATCGCACTCGGTCCACGTCCCTGACATCCACAGGCATTGGTGATCCAATGTGACTGTCGCGGTACCCGTGGTGGTCGTGTTGTCCTGGAATTGATTGTCCGAGGTTAGGATATAGGAGCCGGTCACCTGTACGGATCCTGTGACCTTGAACGTGTCGCAACCCATGCCCGTTCCCGTCGAGATGAAGTCGCCAGACAGATTCAGGCACCCCGACGTCACGGTCCAGGACCCGACCACGTCGCCCCCACAGGGAGTGACGCTGGTCGCGCTGCAGCTCGGTCCCGTTCCGCTGGTGGTTGCGCCGCCCTGGCCGCCGCTGCCGCCTGAGCTTGTCCGCCCGCCGCTGGCGGATGATCCGCCACTGCCGCCCTGGCTTGACGTGCTCTTGGAGCCCCCCGATTGGTTGGAGGAACTCGAGTAGTCGCTAGAACACGCACCGCACAAAAGCGATAGTGCGAGCACGACGCTACGACCATGGTTTCCGTATTTCATGAGCGCTCCTTGTTTTCTCACATCAACCTGCAGATCGAAGCCGCATGATGCGCATGAGTATTATCGCAAGAGGCGCCTCGATGGAATGCGTTATTCTTCATTGGGAAATTGGATGGCAGACGCCGTCGTGATACGCAGTGGCGGCAGCGTCCGAATTCCGTCTAACCGCTCTTGATTTCCATTGCCCTCCTTGGCGTCCTAGGGTGTCGCTGTCGTGATGTCCACGGAGCCACCCGTGGAGAGCCGGAGGTCGAACGTGATCGTTCCGGCGGTGGTCGTAGACTGCACGATGGCCATCAACTTGCCCCTGAAGGCTGCATGCGAGGTACGTTTGTAGGAATCGTGGTTCGTGGAATCTCCGGCATCGAGGCCCACCAGGGCACCAGGACCGCTGATTGTGAGGGCGACCAGGCTAGGACGGCATGCGTCACGACCGATCAAGAGGTGCCTCTGGGCAGGTCGGCGCAGGGCCAATTTCATCTGCAATTTCAATGCTGCTGCAGTTGCTCGCATCAATATCCGAAATGTCCTGATTCGTAACTGCGCCGCACCTCGCCGCTTGGTGCCAGTTGCCGAGCGGCCTGCCGCGCCCGTGCGAGCCGCTGCTCTACCGCGGGATTGTCCGGCGTGATGGCCTGTGCAATCTCGTATTCTGCGATTGCATCGGCGTAGCGCTCTTCCTCGAAGGCCACGTTGCCGAGATTCAAGTGTGCATTCAGCGAGCGCGGAAAGAGTGCGACCGCTTTGCGGTAGTGCTCGACCGCCTCGCCCACGCGGCCCACGCTATACAGCGCCGTGCCGAGATTGTTGTGAATCGACGACACCTCTTTCGCGCGAGTGCCGACGGTGCTGGGGTTTCTAGCGAGCACGGCGTTGTAGCGGTCGATGGCCTCCTGATAGTCGCCCTTTTGGACGCGCGCCAGCCCGATCACAATCTCGGCATTGAGATAGCCAGGATCAATCGACAGGGACGTGGTGGCCGACGCGATGGCCTCGTCGAGGCGGCCCGCAGACAGCTGTTCTTGGGCGATGGAATAGTAGCCGAGGTAGCTTTTCGGATTGACGTGCACCGTGTGCTCGAACAGAGACTCGGTCGTTCGCCACAGTCGTGCCTGCCGGAAGCTGAGGACCGCAAAGACCAGCAGCACGGCGGTTGGCACGGCGCGAGCGTAGACGCCCATGCGAGCAGCCGAGAGCGCGCCGGCAACCATCAGGCTGATGCCTACGAGTGGAACGTAGAGGTAATGGTCGGCAACGGTCGAGAACTGCTGGAAGCCGAAGGGAACGAGGCCCAAAATCGGCGCGATGGATGCAAAGAAGATCGTCCAGCCGCAGGCGAGCAGACGTCGCCAGCCCAGGGTCGGCGGCCGAACCACGCTCGAAACCGTGACCGCGATGGCGGCAAGCATCACGAGCGCTGCCGGGACGATGCGCGCGCCCGCCATGTGCCCGAGCACGAACTGAGGTGAGCGGCCGTAGTCGACCGCGAGAGGAAAAGGCGCGAGCACCTTCGAGAGGTAGAACGTAAACGCGTCAGCGGCCACGGAGAGCCGGCCGGGCAGGCCGGGAATGAAATCCAACTGGGTGTCCGGCTGCAGGCGCTTCGTCACCAAGACAAAGGGCAGCAAGAGTGTGGCGTAAACCGCGGGCAGCGCGACGCTCTTGCGCAGACCCACGCCGAAGACGACCCGATTGACGAGCCACGTGATGACCGGGAACACGATAGCGACGGGCTTCGACAGCATGGCCGCCATGAAGAGCAGGGCAGTCAGAAGTGCCGTCCGCAGGGACGATTGTCCGCGGACGTGACACCAAAGCCCGAGCAGGCCGAACAGCATCGCCAGCTCGCCCTTGAGCTCCGAAATCCATGCGACCGTCTCGACCTGGACCGGGTGCAGTGCGAACAACAGCGCCGCGATGAGCGCGATGAACCGATCGGTCGCAGCTGCCTTTTCGGCCGGCTTCTCTCGAACCGCAGCCACCAGCGCCTGCACCATGCCGAAGATCAGCGCGGTATTCGCAAGGTGGACCGCGAGATTGAGCGCGTGGAAGAGCCATGCGTTTTGCCGAAGCGGGCCGAACAGGCTGGCCACCATCGTTGCGAACCACCAGACCGAGTACGTCATGGGGATATACAGATTGAAATACGGTTTGACCCAGAACGCTCCGAGGCCTGCCACGGACATTCGGCGCAGGTGCGGGTTTTCGAAAAGGTGGCTGTGGTCGTCCAGGCGGATGAAGTCGGCGAACAGAACGGGCGACAGCACGATTGCTGCGAGCACGAGCAGGAGTGCCACCATGCGGACTCGGGATCGCTTGTTGGAATCCGCTTTCAAGATTCCGCGACCATACTCCATTCGGCGTCGGATTGCGTGACACAGACGCTGCGCAGCGCCACCGAGCTGCACGACGCCATCATTCGCCTCAACCTGCGCGTGCGCGAGCACGGCGAGGGCGGATCACCCTCGGTCTCCCAAGTCCCACCTCGCGCTCTACGCCGTGGTCATCACACTCTCTTAGAATCTGACCTGGGCTTGGAGCTTGATCACGTCCTCGTCAGGTTTCTTTCCGGTATACCCGTACGCCTGGACGACGTCGGTTCCGGCCACCAAAGGAGTGTTCCATGGCCATGTCCCGGCCAGCACCATCTTGTCGCCATAGATGTAGTGTGAGTACTGAAGGTAGATGCATTCCCCCGAGAGGTAGTGCGAAAACAGCGACAATCGTCCGGTGAAGGCGGCGAAGACGTATCCGCCATGGTCCTGGTCGTAGTTGACCTGGTCTATACGGACCATGAGCGAGAACCAATGCTTGGGTATGATCGAAACGTCAAGGCCAACCTTGACTTGGGTGAGCTCATTGAGCGTGACCAGGCTGGCCGTACCGGCCTGCTGAGGTGGCAGATCGAGCTTCGCTTTGGTCAGCAGCCCGAACAAGCTCAGCTTCATCTCGGGTAGCTCGTAGCTCGGCAGAACATCCGAGAGGGCGAGCACGTAGAGGAACCCGAGATTCATCATCGAACCAGTGCCGGTGCTGTCCTTGGGGGAGTTGGTCAAAGCCATGTAGTTCTGGGCGATGCCATAGCCATTCTGCGAGTGCATGACCTCGGTTCCGCCGGCACCGCCGAGGGCCCAACCGTTCCTGACGCTGATATAGGACGGCGAGAGCCACAACCGACCCGCATGGGGAATATGCAGATTCAGCTCGGCGCCGGCAACTGACAGATGGGCATTCGCGGCGTCGGAATAAGCCTTGCCACTCGTGGCCGAGGCGTCGGCGGTAAGATTCGGGTCGCGGGTGAACGTGTAGTTGTAGTGGAGCCCGAGGTCGACGAGGTTCTTGTAGCTGGCTTGAACGTGCCCATAAACAATCAAGTCCACGCCGGTCCTGCCCGCATACAAGGGATTGACATTCTGCAACGTGAAGTTGTAGGAACCGTCACGGTTGGTGCCAAAACCCTGGAAGACCTTCACCTTGAGGTCGTCAGTGAGGGGGAGTGTCAATGTCGCCTGCTCGCCTAGCATGCGGAAACGCCCAAGGGTGAACGTATCGTACTTCTCGACATATCCGAACTGGGGCCAGAAGGAGCCCATGGTAAGTGAGGCGCTCGGTTTGATGCCGAAGATCTCGAAGTCGCTGTCCAGCGCGACATAGGCCATGCCCGGCCACCAAGAAGCGTCAGGGTTGCGGTAACCGGCCGCCCCGTACCAGTAGCCTATCCACCCAATCACGGCCTCGGCGTGCTTCCTCTTTTCGTGGACGAAGAACTCGGCCCAGTCTTGTTCCTGCAATCCCGTGTAGGCGAAGCTGTAGTAGCTCCAGTCCATGACCCTGTTCGGCCCATACGACAGTTGCAGGTGGGAGGGACCGTCAGGTTGGTCGGGATTCGTGCGTGAGCTAATGCTCAAAGTCATAGGTGCCCGGAAGTACCCGTGGATCTCCGTCTTCCAGCCCTCGAGAATGCCCTCGGGTGGGGCTTCTGCCTTGGATTCGGCCGTGGCTTCGACCTTCCTATCGCTGACTGGCGCAGGAGGGCTCGGAGGTATGGAGGGCGGGGCAGGGATCGCCCCCTGCCCCGCCTCCGGGGACTCAGCCGTGGCCTTGTCAGACGTGGAAGTGTCGTTATCCTCTTCAGCTCCGGCTACGGCCGTGATCGATACCACCGACACGCCAATCACCAGGAGCGCTAGGCATCTTCGCAGCATGGTTTCCTTTCCGCCGTTGCGACGGACTCTGAGACGAGAATCTACAGCAAATTGTTCTCGGGGAACAAGACAACAGGATTGGTGAATCCGCACTGTGGTTAAAGCTGCCATTGCTTAGTCCAAGGGCCGAACCGCCTACAAGAACGACGAGCTAGGGCGTTTGGTACTTCACGGCCACGATGGCGGCGTGGATGAAGTTCGCCGTTTTCTTCACGATCGGGGGGCCGATCGCGGTGGCGCCCTCGTAGAAACGTCCACCGCCGCCGCTGCTGCTGTCGCCGCCGGTCCCGAGGATGAGCGAGCCCTGCTTCTGCCCGGGGACGTAACCCGGTTTCTCGGGTCGAATGCCATCGTACATGGTCGTCAACTTCCCAAATGTCGCATCGGCCCCGGTCGCGTCGGCACCGTAAAGCATGAAGCGCCCCTTGCCGCAATTCTTCTCCTTGGTGTCGCCGACAACGATGGCCGTGACGAAGTCGAAGGTGAGCGGCTTGTTGGTCGAAATGAGCTTGTTTTGCCCATTTTCCCACCCCGCGAAGACGCCGTTCTCTAGATCGGCCATGACCCACGGGCCCGGCTTTCCACCATAGCCGGTACCCCATACAACGCCGGCGCCAAAGTAGATCGCTTCCATAGTACCGTTCCCGTCGTCGTTGCTGCTGGTTTCGGCGTTGCCGTAATCGAAGCAGCAATTATCGACTGTGTCGAGCCCGCTGGTGACCATGTACAGGCTCTGGGGATCATCGCCGAGGGCCATCCCTTTCCCCTGCTTGATGTTGCAGTCATTGCAGCCAGTGCGGTAGCCCATACCGGGCTTGATGAGGACACCGTAGGCGCTGTGGCCATTGACCTTGACCGGGAGGGCCTTGGCCTTCGCAGGGTTGTCGGGAGTGCTCTTGGCACCGCCCTTGGGCGAGGGCTCGAGGTCATTCCCATTTCCTGACTGGTCGTAGATTTTCGTGATTGCGCAGGGGTCCCCGCCGCAGAAGTCATCATGCGTGGCGACATCAGCGTAGCCGTCGATGGCCTTGATGTCCTGGGCCGTTCCCGTGCAGGAGCTTGGGCCAGGCGATGAGCCGCCTTTGCAAAGCTGGTACAGGGGACCATTGTAGCCTGAGACAACCACCCGAACCGTGCTGTGTGCCGTAACGCACGTCGCGCCTCCCTGGCTTAATACGTCGCAGGGGAAGGGGATCCCGTCAAAAGAGGGGACCGTGTCATCATCGTCCACAAGCGTCACGCAGGAGCTGCCAGCATTGTCGTCGGCAGAGTACTTCGCACAGGCGACCAGAATAGTGGCAAAAGAGGATGCGGCGATGGACGCCAACAAGATGGGGGATTTAATATTCATTGCGGAATCTCCGGTCGATCGGGGCGATGAATGCAGATCGTTGATCTGTTGGTGAGGATGGGGCGATGCTCAGGGTCGTACTAAGGTTCAAGAAACTGCGGTCTGGTTCCGCGGAACGCCGAAAGCGCAGATTCTACACAGGTAGTCCGGAAAGAAGAAGGTAACACATTCTTCGGAAGTCCCAGCGGCCATATGAATCAAGCTGTCGGATCCGCACGGAGGTGATTCGGTGAACGCAAGATGGCGCCTGTTCCGCCTATACCCTGCGACAGAAACCGAGCATTGCTACCCGACGCGCTCGCTGACGATCATCTTGTGGTAAGAAATTGTCGTCATCGTGCCCTTCGTCGCGGATCTGCATATTCACTCGTACCTATCGCGGGCGACGAGCCGCGAGCTGGACCTGGAGCACCTGCACGCGTGGGCGCAGCGCAAGGGTATCGCGGTGGTGGCGACCGGCGACTTCACACACCCGCGCTGGCTTGCCGAATTGCGAGACAAGCTGGTATCCGCAGGCGCGGGACTCTTTCGGCTGCGCGACGATCTGGCGACGGCGGTGAACGCGACCGTGCCAGCGGCGTGCCGGGCCGAGGTGCGCTTTATGTTGTCGGTCGAGATCAGCAGCATCTACAAACGCGGCGATCGCGTGCGCAAGGTCCACAACCTGCTCTACGCGCCGGATTTCGAAGTTGCGGCGCGCATCGCCTCGCGGCTGGCCCGTATCGGGAACATCGAGTCCGACGGGCGCCCGATTCTCGGCCTCGATTCGCGCGACCTGCTCGAAATCACTCTCGAATCGTCGCCTGACGCATTCTTGATTCCGGCGCACGTGTGGACGCCCTGGTTTTCGGCGCTGGGGGAAAAGTCGGGCTTCGATTCGCTCGACGATTGCTTCGGGGATCTGGCGGGTCACATCTTCGCAGCGGAGACCGGGCTGTCGTCGGATCCGGCGATGAACTGGCGACTGTCATCACTCGACCGCGTAGCCCTGGTTTCGAGCTCGGACGCGCACTCGCCGGAGAAGCTTGGGCGCGAGGCCACGCGCTTTGCTTGCGATCTGTCCTACTTCGCCATGCGAGATGCGCTTCGCGAACGCAACGCCGGGTTCCTCGGCACGCTGGAATTCTTCCCCGAGGAGGGCAAGTACCACCACGCCGGCCATCGCGTATGCGGCGTGAACCTGTCGCCGGCCGAAGCCACCGCGCTGGGGAACATTTGTCCGCGCTGTGAGCGTCCGCTCACCGGCGGCGTGGCCAGTCGCGTGGCAGCGTTGGCCGATAGGCCCGAGGGTTTTCGGCCCGAGGGCGCCAAGGACTTCACCAACCTGGTGCCGCTCGGCGAAGTGCTAGGCGAGATTCTCGACGTGGGCGCCGCATCTGCCCGGGTGCACAGAAGCTACGACAAGCTGCTGGCGGCCGTCGGAAGTGAGGTGTCGGTGCTTATGGATCTTCCGTTCGAGGACGCCGACCGCGAAGGACCACCGCTCTTGGGCGAGGCCTTGCGTCGCGTGCGCTCAGGCCATGTGAAGCGCATCGCCGGCTACGATGGGGAATACGGCGTCGTGCGCGTCTTCGACGACGATGAACGGCAACGTCTGTTAGCTCAAACCAGGTTCGGCTTTGCCCATGCGCCCGCCCGCACCGAAGCCGCGCCCGCCGCGACCTCGAAGCAGCGAGCGAAGAAGCCCGCGGCCGCGGTCCCGACTGCAGCCGGCGAGGATCCGGACCAAGCTGCGGCCATCGCCCACGGCGAAGGTCCCTTGCTTATCGTGGCGGGCCCCGGCACCGGCAAGACGCGCACATTGGTCGGGCGAATCGCGCACCTGATCGAAGACCGCGGCACCGATCCGGCGAGCATCACGGCCATCACCTTCACGCGCAAAGCAGCCCGGGAATTGCGCGAGCGCCTGCAAGCGCGCATCGGCGCGAAGGCCGCCACCGTTTCCGCGACCACGTTCCACGCCCTGGGCCTCGGATTGCTGCGTGAATTCACGCCTCAAGCCGGCTTGCCCGCAACCTTCAAGGTCCTGGACGAATCTGCCCGCCTCACACTGGTGAAAGAGGTCGCCGACGCGGCCGGCATTGACACCGATGCGGGCAAGCTGGCAAGCGCCATCGCGCGGGCCAAGGCCGACGGTCTTCGCGAAAGTTTGCCGGGCGAGGTCGGCCTGGTCCTGCCCCTCTATCAGGCAGCCCTGCAGTCCGCAGGCGCGGTGGACTTCGACGATCTGGTGGCTCGTGCCATTGGTTTGCTCGAAGACCATCCTGACGTGCTGGCGCGAGCACGCGCCCGCTCTGCGCATCTCCTGGTCGACGAGTATCAGGATGTGAACGCCAGCCAGTACCGATTTGTGCGGCTGCTGGCGGGATCAAACGGCACCGCGAACCTGTGCGTGGTGGGCGATCCGGACCAGGCCATCTACGGCTTTCGCGGCTCGGATCCGTCGTACTTCGCTCGCTTTGCCGAAGATTATCCACAAAGTCGCAGCATTACGCTGGCGCGTAACTACCGCAGCGCCTCGCCGATTGTGGAACTCGCAAAGGCAGTCATTGAACAGGCAAAGGCCCGATCCGCGCGCCCGCTGGCGTCCCAACACAAGAGCGGCCCGTCGGTGATTCGGCATCTGGTCGCCGATGACCGCGCCGAGGCCGATCTCATCGCCGCAAGCATCGAGCGCGCGGTGGGCGGAACCAACATGCTGGCCATGGACGACGCCGCCCACGATCCCGACGATGAAGCCTTTCCCACCCTCGCCTTCCACGACATCGCGGTTCTCACCCGACTGTCGGCGCAGGCCGACGCAATTGAGGACGCCTTGGGCCGCGCATCGATTCCCTGTCAGCGCGCGAGCAGCGAGGCCTTGGTCAGCCGCCCGCACATCTCCGACCTGCTGGCGCGCCTCGACCGGGTGGTGTCGAGAGCCGGCAAGCAGGCGCTGGCCGACACGATCGCGTCGCTGGATCCGGATGCAAAGCTGGATCCGCGCCGGCAGCGCGCGGTGGATCTCTTGTGCACGCTCGCGCTGCCGTTCGGTGACGACCTTCCCGCGTTCCGCGAAGCCATCGCCTTGTGGCACGACGCGGACGTGGATCTCGCGCCACAGAGGGTTTCGCTCTTGACCCTGCACGCCTCGAAGGGCCTTGAGTTTCCGCTGGTGTTCATCGCGGGCTGCGAGGACGGCGTCCTGCCTTTGCGTTTGCCCTGGCTGCCCGCGGCCGACCTGGACGAAGAGCGCCGCCTGTTGTATGTGGGCATGACTCGCGCCCAACAGCGTCTGGTGCTGGTGGCCGCCGCGAAACGCACGTTGCTTGGCCGCAGCATCGAGAATCGCCCCAGCCCGTTCCTCGATCGCTTGCCGCCAGGCCTGCTGGTTGAAAAGCGCGCCGCCGCCCGACCCCACCGACCGCGGCAGCTTTCCCTGCTTTGAGGCGAGCGGCGGGGAGCTCTGCGTCGGCGATGGCCCGCAATGCGCCGTGAGGCGATGAACGCGGTCCCCCGTGTTGCGAGTCCGACGGGCCCCTAACGATCAGGGTCCGACGGATGGCATATACCAGCCAGAGGGCGATCGTCCGCTCCGGGCCGCCTCATCCATCGGTGCCACCGTCTATACCACCTCGCCACCAAGACGAAGCAAAGAGTGATGAACAGTGTTTCTGCAAGGTAAATCAGATACCGGCATAGTGGCACCAGCGAGCTCTGAAGAAATGCTTCCACACCTGAGAGAGAGACTGCAATAAACACGGCCAGGTAGTAGTCACGGGGAAACCTTCCCCACCAGCGGCCGCAGTGCCACCAGATTCGTTCCCGCCGAAATCCTTTCCAACCAAATACCGGGTTGAGCACGAACCAGAGGAAGTCCCATTGTACTGCTAGAACAAAGTACCGGGAAAGCGCCGTGACCTCGTCAATCAAGGTCCATCGCGGCGGCCGCAATAGCCCCGCATGAACGAAGTACAACGAAAGCAGGAAGACCCAGCAGTGGTAACCAGTTAGAGGTCTGCCCCCCATGAACATGCCGTAGATGCGAGCAGCGGCTCCTCGGCATCGGTACCAGGTTGGAAGCCGCTCTGCCCATCCGAAAGGGCCTTCGATTTCGACTTCAAGCGCGGCCATCAGCACCGCAAAACCTGAATAGAATAGCGCGGCCATGGGTTAGAATGGCGAGGTTGATTGCAGTTTGTCAGTGGGAATCCAGTAGCTGGCACCCTTGCGAACCGTACCGCCGAATTCCGTGGGAGCTTCCCATTCGAACTGGCTGTCGCGGTCGTCGGGGTAAGGGAGACTTAGAATATCGTTCTCGCGAATCCCGGTGGTTCCCCAGTTACCCTCCCAGTAGCGGCGAATCTGGACCACCCTGCAGAGTGCACTCGCATTGTCCGCCGATACCTTCTCGACCAGCATCTCGATAGAAAATATTGAGTGCCCCCTAACTCGCGCGCCAAGCCATCCAGGCCGGTCAAAGTCGACCTGATGGACAAACCACACCTGTTCACTCAACAGGCGGCGATAGTATGCGTCGCCAGGGCTGCCAGAAATCTGCAGCAAGATTGAGTCGCCGGTTCGTTCATTCTTCGTAATCCGAAGGGTGGCGCCCTCCGGCATCCCTTGGCCTACGCCTGCCAGCACGACATCGATCGGGTGGTCGAACTTGTATATCTGTTCTGTTTGTCCCCAGCGCACGATCAACGTGCACGAGGCGCCGTCGTGATAAAGCGAGCTTCCGAACCCGATGCCGAAGGTTCCTATCGGGGTGCTTATCGACGCATTGGGCAAGCGAGCCTGCACACGGCCGTTGGCGCCGATTTCCAACGTGAGTGGCCCGAAGGAATAGCTGAAGCTGGTACCGTCCGCTTCCTCGCACGGCCCGGGGGCTGCGAAGCGGCTGGGGCCATCTTCCACGGCGGGTTCGTTGAGCTGCCGGGCCGTCGTCGGCTCCGCGGCCGGCATCTCTTCAACAATCGTCTCTTCGGTCTGCGTTTGAGCAGAAGGGCAAGCCGCGCGAGCCTCTTCTGCGTTCCTAGGAGAGAGAACTTCGCGGGCCGGCCGAATTCCGCTGTCGATTGAGACCGCGACGCCGTTGCTGGAAGCGGCGAACGGCACCGAATACGAGATCGTATAGTCGTCGCCAGCGTGAGCTCCTGAATCGAAGGTGCCTGCCCAATACAGCGCGAGCCCGCCTTGGGCCAGGAGCTCCGCTCTGAGCCGATGTTGACTCCCGACGGTGTTGCGTAGACAAAGCTTCGCCGGACCTTCCTTGGGATCGAAAGCCGACGAAGAATTGCTCCTATCGACGGAGAAGCGAACCCGGGCATCGGATGGCACGGCCGGTAGCTCGACAAGAATATCCACGTCGGAGCTGCCTTTGGTTGGGCCACAGGGACGAGTCTCGAGGCGATTCGTCCGCTCGGCCATTGTGCTCCGTGGGCAGAGGATTGCGGCCAGAGCAGCGATCGCGCTGAGGAGCCAATTCAAACGCCGGTGGTCCATGGTGTCCTCCTTTCACCAACGAGCATGAAGCATCGGCAAAACAAACGCTATCGGAGCTATTTCGTCGAGGAGGCAGGAAAAATTCTTGTGTGCGGCGTTCTAATCTTCCAATCGAGGTTCATGCGCGCCGTGCTACGTTTCTTCGCGGGGGACCCTGCGCATGAGCGACAAGAGCAAGCGACTGATCGTGAATAGCAAGTTGCTAAGGTACATTTTAGTGAAGGAATTCAAGGGCCAGAAGAAGGCAATGGCCGAACGCGTCAACGTGGATCCGAAGACCCTTGATGTATGGCTAGCCGACACGCGGGAAGCGGCCAACCACTCGGCGCTCAAACACGCTGCGGCTGGGCTCAAGCTACCGCTTGCTGCGCTGTGTTTAGGGGCGCCTGAAGAGATGGGGTTCTCCGAAAACGATCTGGCGAAGAGACTGGGGGGAATCATGGGCAGCGTCGCGAACATGGTGGGCAAACAACTGGGGCCGCTACTGAAGTGCTTGCATTGGGGCAACGTCTTGGTCGACGATGATCGATGGTATCGTACGACGTGGGTCTGGAACTACAGGGCCCCCGTGACTCCGGGCTACGCGCTTCTCGAGCTGACGTATGACGGGCCATCACTGGACGCCATCCTCACGTTCCAAAAGGAATTTGGCCCTGTGAGCCTGCTCATCGACTACGGCATTTTGAAGCACGTGGATGACGGCGTGTCGGCTTTTGAGACCATTACACGACGGGGTGTTCGAAAGGCGCTGTCGCAGAATACGAAGAAGGTCGAGTTCGTTACCTACTACGATGCTTGGCCGCAAGGTTTCGTGGCACGAGCCAATCGAGAGCTCCGGATTGAAGAGAAGGAAATGATGAGCGAGGAAGAAGCCGAGCGACGCCTTCTGAATCCTGGAGATCCGCTCGTGGGTTTCCGGCGGTCGATCGTGCATGAAGATCGCAAAGACGGGCTTGTGGGCACAGAAGGTTTAAGAAACACACGCGCCGACTCCTGAAGGTCCACTTCTCTCACCATGTCGGCGTCATGGGTGTTGTGGCCGTAGCTATAGATGGTGTAGCCGAGCCGGTCGATTAGTCGACGCAGAGCTTCGCGGGCGGTTCGTCGAGCGGTACTGGCTTGTGACCGTCGACTTGGTCGAGAAGAAGTCGAGCGCATCCGAAGTATTTCGCGTACGGATGGCATTTGCCGAGGAAAAAGCCCTTGGGCGGCGGTCCCTTGTCCACGACCTCGGTGTCAGGGTCGTCTTCGGCCACGCACTGCGATTCGCAGTCCTGCTTGGACTTGCAGGTCTTGCCGGCGTCCTTGGTGCGGCAAAGACAGGCTTCCTTCTGGGCCATCCCGTGCCGGCCCCAGACGCCGTTGCACGCACGGCACTCGTCGGGCATGCGCTCGTGTGGGGACGCGACGGTGGTGACCGCATCCGGGGTGGTCTGCTGAGGCCGCGTCGAGCGACAGCCGGAAGCCATGCAAGCTGCGATCGCGACCGCAAGAACGACGTAGGCGTGCTTCACAGGGGACATGCTACCAGTTGCGCATGGAAAAGGGGATTGCGCACAGAAAGACGCCGACACATGCTCGTGCTGCCATGGGCTCTCGGAATGGCCGCTCCGCAGGCGTCTTCGTCCTGGTCTCAGGATTGGCCGCAGGCGCTTGCGACGGCGGAAAGACCGAGTACATGGGCGAGCAAGCGCCCTTCGCCGGCTGCGAGCAGACGCCGACCGCGCCGCCCGCCGCGCTCGGATTGGATCCCTTCTACGCCAAGTACCTCGACGGCTACGGAAGCCCGGTGCTCTCCTCGGCCAGTGTGCAGGATGAAGCGCTGGTTCGGGCCTGTCGCATCACCGGCGAAATGCTGTCGGCGCGGGCCGACCTGCGCAAGGCGCTTGCCGCCAACCACCTGCGCGTGGCTGTACTGGCGACCTCGGAACACACCACGGAGATACCGGAGTACTCGGATCTCAACAGCGCCTTTCCCAACACGAGCTGGGACCAGATACGCGGAATCGGCGCCACGCGAGCGCGTCCGGTGGCCTCGGCCGGCGAAGAAAACCTACTTTGCTCGGACGGCGACCCCAACAAGACCCAATCGATCTTGATTTGGTTGCTGGCCTACGCGATTCGCGAGCTTGGCATCGCCGACTTGGACAGCCAGTTCGACGGCCGCCTGCAAGCCGCCTACCGGTCAGCGATGAACGCCGGACTGTGGGCAAACACGCTGGCCGCCACCGATGCGCCGACGTATTTCGCCGAAGGCGCGCAAGCGTATTTCGGCGGCGACACCGCGAGTCCCGTCAACTCGCGCGACGCCCTCATGGCCTACGATGCGGGCCTGGCGGCCCTGCTTGCCGAATGGCTACCGGCCATCTCGTGGCACGCAAGCTGTTACTAGTAGAACGACAGGTCGTCGATCCACAGATCGAAGCTGGCGCCGCCCAGACTGGTGCTGGAGTAGTACTGGAATTCCAGGCTCCAGATGGCCGACGGCGAAAACGGCGTGGCGCTGCCGCCGGTCAGCTTGCTGAAGGGAACGCTGATCTCGGTCCAGCTGCTAGAGGAAAGCGCGCCATACTTGAGCTCGTTGGCCTCGCAAGTGGTGAGCGTGCAGGTGCCGCCGTATTGGGTGGATTCTGTCGAGGGCATTTGGCCCACCACGATGAGCGAGCCCGTTCCTTTGGCCCAGAAGTGAATGCCCGTGTAGGCGCTGGCGTTGTAGGTGCCGGGCACGTAGGCCCGGTTGGTACTGTTGGGCCAAACGCCAATGCCTGCATAAGTCGAATAGATGCCCGATATGTGCATGGCTCGAGTGCTGGTCGAGGTGCGGGGCGTGGACATGACCGCGGGCAAGACCGAGCCTCCGGCCGCCGGTGTGATGCTGGACGTTGTCGCTGCGTCGACGTAGGTAAACCACATGCCGGTCCGGCCGGTGGTTTGACAGATCTGCCCGGTGCCTGACTCCATGTCGTCGATGAGGGCACCGCATCCGCCGGTGCCGGTCACCCCGCCCGAACCGACCACGCCGCCCGAACCCACCACGACGATGGTTCCACCCGACCCCACCACACCGCCCGAGGCGACGACGACGGAGCCGCCCGAGCCAAGCGCACCGCCCGCACCACCGCTGCCAACCACGGGCGCGTCGGGAGGAGTGGCTGCGTCCGGCCCGCCGCAAGCTCCCGAGGCCGCCACGCATCGACCGCTTGAACAGCAGCCATCACTACTGCATGTGTTGCCGGCGCAGCACACGTCACCGAGCGAGCCACAGCGAGCGCACACGCCATCGGCGCCACTGCTGGTGCAAGCGTTGCCGGCCTGGCATTGCGCCAGACCGCTGCTGGCAGGGCAGCAGATTTCGCCAGAGGCTCCGCACGACTGGCAGCTACCACCCGCGCACAAGAGTCCGTCGTAGCACTGGCTTGTGCAGCAGGCTTGCGTCTTCGCGCCACACCCTGAACATCGCCCAGCCTGGCAAACGCCTCCGCTGCTCCCGCAGGTGGCGGTCTCGGCGACGCAGATGTTGCTAAAGCAGCAGGACGGGCTGCCGCATTGGCTGCCAGGACAACACGGACTGCCGGGCGTGCCGCAGGCGATGCAAAGGCCGCCGCTGCAGATCGCGCCAGCCTGGTTGCAGAGGTCAGACTTGCCGCTGGTGCCGACGCAACACGGTCCACCGAGATCGCCGCACTTCGCACACAGTCCACCGCTGCATACCGTGCTGGGCGACGTGCAAACAGGCGAACCCGTACTGCTCGTGCAACATTGCGTAGCGAGGCCGCCACAGGTGCCGCACGCTCCGGCGTTGCACACCCCGTCGCCGAGCCCGATACAGACCCCGCCCACGGTCATGCAAATGCCGGACACGCAGCAACCACCGTTGTTGCAGCTATTTCCCCCGCAACACTGGAGGCCGGCTTCCCCACATGGGGCGATAGGTGCGCCACCTGCGCCGCCCTGGCCAACTTGTGCCGCATCGGATCCACCGTCGCCCTTCGCACCGCCGTGGCCGGGATTCGGCAGATAGCCACCGTCGTCGCTGGACAGTCCACCGTCGTCACCCGACAAACCAATGCCGCGCGATCCACCACAGCCCCACCCGTAGCCGCCCATGCCCGCCGCCAGAAACAGTACCAAGAAACGACGAGTCGTTATGGATGTCACGAGAGCCCTCCTGGCCGGCAGGAACAGAAGACAATGCCGGCCTGGGCCCATCATACGCGAAAACCAGGCTGTGGTCGCGTCGCCAAACCCCGAAGACTCATACGGTCGTGCTGAGGAATGATCGCACCGGGGCCGGTCATGGTATCCTGCTGCGTAAAGCTTATCGCGCGTTGCTTGGTTTGACTTTGGGGTGTGTTGATTGTCCGAACCAGGCCTTTGCGACAGAGAGCCGCTCTTCCATGCCAGCCGATGTTCTGTTCCGGATCGACCTTCCGCACGGACGCTGCGTCGGCGTGCGGGTGCCCAGCACCATCGAGCAGGGGGACCTGTGCATGCTGCGTGAGGAGGAGGCCATGTTTCTCGGCACGTTGTCGCCCGCACGCAAGCCGACCTGGTTGGCCGGGCGGATCGCGCTGCACGGTGCGCTGCTGGACATCGGGCTCGACAAGGGCCCGATCCTCGCCACGACCCGCGGTGCGCCCGAGCTGCCCGAGGGCGTGACCGCATCGATCAGCCACAAGCGCACCCTCGCGGTGGCCCTGGCGGCGGCGCAAGTCCAAGGTCTTTCGTTGGGCGTCGATATCGAGCCGATTCCGGTTTTGCCGGCATCGCTCGGCGAGCCCGCCTGGGACAAGCGCCCCGACATCAGCAGCCGCATCATGACCGGCGAAGAACTGGCGGCCCTGGCGATGATTCCCGAGCACCTGCGACGCCGCGAAGTGATCCTGAGCTTCTCCATCAAAGAGGCACTGTACAAGGCGCTCAATCCCATTGTGGGACGCTACGTTTCCTTTCAAGAAGCGACTGTCTTCCCGCACAGTGACGGCAGCGTCGCGGTCACGCTGAGGCTGAGCAAACAAGAGGGCCCGTTCTGGGCCGAGGCGCGCTGGTCGGAAATCGAGGGCCACCTTTTGACCACAGCCGCGCTGCGACCTCTCGGCTGAATCAGTCGAGCAAGAGTCCAGTACGACAAAGACGAATGCCTTGGTGCTGGTCGGCGGAAAACCACACCTGGCGTGCCAGCCCCGTGACGTCGGCGATGGGCAGCGGACCAAACTGGCGTGAATCTCGCGATTCGTCGCGATTGTCGCCCAGCACGAAGACCTGACCGTTCGGCACCGTCAGTGAGAGCGTCGCATGGCCGTCGCCCTTGCGCCACAGCACGCGATAGCTCGTGCCGTCGCCAATTTCGCGAAACGCCACGTGATCTTCGAGTAGACGATTGAGCGCCGGGTCGCCGAGGTCGTGGACTTCCTCGTGGGTAAGCGCCGCACCGTTCACGGTCACGCGCGTGCTTTCGATTTCGATCTTGTCGCCTGGCAGCCCGACCACGCGTTTGACGTACATGGTGGTGCGATCGTTGGGATAGACGAACACCGCGATGTCGCCGCGGCGAAGCTTCACGCCACCGCGCTGGCCGACCCGTTTGTCGGCGAAAAAGCAGTCGCCCGCAAGAATCGTGGGCAGCATACTGGCGCTCGGCACCTTGAAGGTTTCGATGAGGTTGGCCTTGGTGGCGCGCGTCGCCGGACCCAGGACCACGAGATGCCCGAAGAGGAAGATCGCAAGATAGACCACGGGGCGATTCCACGCGCTCGGACTGAACCCTTCCTTGCGGCGGGCGGCCAGGCGATACGCATCGACCACAGCATAGGCATAGATCGCCAGCGTAAAGAGCACGCCTGCGACCACGAGCCAAAGCAGGGCGGCCCTCGGCCCATGCAGGGCAAGCCAGGCAAACGAGGGCAGCGGCAACCCGAGCGAGAGAATGAGCAGCGCCCCGCGCCCGACTTGGCCACAGTATATGTGCCCGAGCCCCGGCAAGAGCAGGCTGGCGAAGCTGGCGAGAAGTGGTCGTCGGGTCATGGAACGCCTCCCAAGCTTGCGGTCGGGACAAGGGTCGAGAACACGAAACGAAGCAGGTTCACGATGGCAAAGGCGACGCCCACGTTGGCCAGCGCGACCTGGACCCAGCGCTTGCCAAGCACGTCGTCCCAGCCCCCGGAGCGCGCCGGGGCAGCATCCAGATGGCGCATCACCCGGTCGGCGAATCCGTCCGGCACCTGGGCCGCGCTGTCGAGCCCGTCGGCGACCAAAGCGTCGAAGGCAAGGCAGTCCGCGACCACCCCCGAGCATTTCGCACAGGCGAGGACGTGGGTCTGTTCGCCTTCACCGAGCATTTCACCTGCGACCACGCGTTCCTGAATCAAGGTGCACGACACGTTCATGACGGGTCCTCCGAATTGGCCAGCGCCGCCCGCAGCAGCGCCTTGCCGCGAAAGATGCGCGATTTGACGGTTCCGATAGCGCAGTCTTCGATCTGCGCGATCTGTTCCAGCGACAGCTCCTTCAGATACGCGAGCAGCAAAGGGGTGCGCAGGGTCTCGGGCAACGTCCGCAGCGCGCGCTCTACCCGACCTTCGCGCTCCGAGATTTCCAGCCGATGTTCCGCCGAGGCCGTCTCTTGCGGCGCCGGCAGCTCGCCTTCGTCGATCGGAACGTGCTCGGCGCGACGATGACTGCGCGACCTTTCGTTCAGCGCCAGCCGCTTCGCGATGGTGAAAAGCCAGGTGGAAAAAGCCGCCTTGCCGGCATCAAAGTCGGCCAGGCTGCGAAAGACGCGCAAGAAGACTTCCTGCGACAGCTCTTCGACGCTCGCCTGCCCCAGGCCGAAGCCGCCCAGGAAGCGAAACAGTGGGCGTTGGTAGCGGATCACCAGCAGGCGGAAGGCGTTGCGATTGCCGCCCAGCACCTGGCGTATGAGAAAACCGTCGTCCATCGTGGTTGTCGATCCTACGACGGTTCATACCGGGGAGAGGGCGGAAGGTTCCTGGGGATCTCAGATGGTCAGAAGGCCGCGCTTGGACGCCAGCAGCACCGCGCCGATATGCGCAGCGTGCACCATGCGACCCGAATCGATCTCGGACATCAGCGATCGCAGCGGGTGGCGGTGAACCACGATGACCTCGCTGGCCTCGTGCTCTGTCGGACCCGCCGGCTGGGCGCCGGTAGCGAAGAAGAAATGCGCCCGGTGGGTCGCGCGCGCCGGCTCGGGGGCAACGACCGCGAGCAGTTGCCACGCATGCGCCGCGTATCCGGTTTCTTCCCGCAGCTCGCGCTGGGCTGCGGCGAGCGGCGCCTCATTCGCATCGATCACCCCTGCGGGCAGCTCCAGGCTCGACCGTCCCAAGCCGTGGCGATACTGCTCGACCAAGATGACATCGTCGTCAGCCGCGCCTTGCCCGGTCACCGCAAGCACGCCCGCCCAGTCCGGCGAGTGCGTCACGTGGAACTCGTCGATGACCGCGCCATTGGGCAACTCGACCCGCTCTTCACTGATAGACAGCCAGCGGCGCGCAAGCAGGATCTTCTTGTCGAGCACTTTCCAGGGTTTCACATCACCCAATCGAGCGCGCCAAGTGGCAGGTGTCAACCCAAATCCCCCCGCGATAGCCGCGGAAGGTCGTGGCCGTAGACGTGGCCGTGGCCGTGGCCGTGGCCGTGGAAGGACATGCTCCGTCGACCAAGACTACGGCCACTACCCCAGACGATTGTCCCGTTTGGCTGTGCCTTCGAATTCGCCTTGTACGTGGAGCAATGAACCCTTTGACCTGGACGGTGAGGCTGTCCAACCAAGCCACTGAAGCGCTGAACGGCAAGGCATTAGCCGCACGAGCGGTTCACGGAATCGTTTGACGTGGTATGGGTTATATCCCATACTGGTGAATGCGATGCCAACGGTTTTCGATGGCGACTTTGAATGGGACTCGGCCAAGGCTGCGTCGAATCTCGCGAAGCACGGCGTGTCGTTCGCTGAGGGGCGAACGGGAAGTCTATGAAACTGGAGGAAGCTCATGAGCCACGCAACCAAGCGGAAGATTGAACTGCGAGAGGAACCTGTACGGGTTCTCGGTCGAGGTCTGGGCGCCCAACGCGGGGTTCATCTAACGCTGCGAACTCTCCGCGAGGCGGCGGGGAAGACGCAGGTTGATGTCACAGGCTTGGCTCAGATGGACCAGGCTGACGTCTCCCGGCTTGAGAGTCGGGAGCGTTTCGACGATTGCCAGGTTTCTACTCTGCAGCGATATCTTTCTGCCATCGGGGGACGGCTAGAAATTGTGGCGGCCTTTGGAGACAAGAAGATCGTTGTCACGGGCGTACACCCGGGTCTGTCTGGTTTGTCGGCGGTTAACAAACCGTTGCAGAGGGGACGGAAGCCGCCCCGCCGCTGAACGGGAAGGCGTTGACCGACATGAATAGCGCCGGCCTAATGAGATCGATGGTATGTCCGTTCCGTACCGCCGCCCCGGATCGGAGCTCCCTTCGAAATTGAATCCATACGCCCCACCCCGCCCGGACACCGCGCCCCAGCCATCAGCCGCGGATCGAAGAGGTTGGCGCATCTACGCGTATACGATCACCCTTCTCACCGTGGTCAGCTTTTTGGCCGAGCTGCGAAAGGTCAACGCCATTCGGCTCATCGACTACGGTCCGGGGCTGCTCGGCCTTGTCGGTCTGTTGGGATATGCGCACCACCGCGCCCTGCTAAGGCGCTGGGTCTGGATGATCCACAGCCTTCTGCTTCCGCTGTGGGACATTGCCCTCGGTGCCTGGGTCTATCCGTGGCTCGAACCTCACAGTCCTCCCTCCTCCGTACTCGGGTACTTCACACTGATGCCGATCTTCTTTCCCGAGTATTTGGCGCTCATTCGCTATGCGTACAAGTCGAAGGATATCTGGCGCCTGGGCTCGCCAAAGTGATGGGCGCTATCGGATCGAATACTCTTGCACTGTCTCTTTCGCCTCCCGTACCAGCCGCAACACCAGATGGGGCGCCTGCTTGAACCTGCTGTACGCATCCAGAACCTGGTCGGGCGTGGCAATTTCGAGCCCGTTGATGGAGACGATGACGTCGTCGCTTCGTAGCCCAATCTTCGCGAACGGCCCGTCGGCCGCCACGGCAAAAAGCCGGAAGCCAAAGGGCTTGCCGTCGCGAACATCGGGCATCACTCGCGCCGATCTGGACAAAAGCCCCAGGTTGCGCAGGGCGAACTCCAGCGTCCTGCGCTCGATCTCGTAGTGTCCCTCGCCGAGCTTCCTGATTCCGCGGCCGAGCTGCTGCGCGAATGGGTCCGTCGCCGGAACGCGAGACGAGGTGGACTGCCCTCGACTGGCGTCTGCTCGCCGCGACAGCGAAACGGTTGGCATCCGCGGAGAGCCGCCCTGGGCTTCCACCGCAGGCGCGGCGCCGTCGAGCCGGCCGGGCCAGCACGCCAAGCTGAGGACTTCCGGTTGCCTCAGCCTACTTGTGCGCTCGTCCGGGTGCGACGCCTCTTGCTTTTCCTGCGCCGTGACAGCCTTCGCCTTCGCAATCAGCGCAGACAGGTGCGCTTGCACCAAGGCGGATGCTGCCAATCCCAGCAGAGCAGAGCTGATTGCCGCCGCCGTTAGATGCCGGATCGTACCCATGGGAATTGCAGTTGGCGCATCGAGGAGCACCTCTATAGCAAATTTCTCACGCCTGGTGGTCGCCTCGACTTGCCGGCCCAGCCATGCTGGCGAACAAGTTGTCTTGGACCACGACGTGGTGGACTATCTAGGGACATGCGCCGAACGCTCTTGCAAATCAAGGCCGTGGTCGCCGCGCCGTCGCGCGACGTGGCGGTGATGCTCTCGCGTCGGGCGCGTGCGGGCATCTACCTTGCACGGTTGGGAATTCGTATCGTCAAGCAGTGGGTGCGCGATCGCTGCCCGCAACAGGCGGCTGCCCTGACCTACCAGACCACCTTGGGCATGGTCCCCTTCATGGCGATTGTGCTCGCGGTCTTGCGCGAGACGCACAACCTCGAGGCGCAGTCGCACCTGCTCAAGTTCGTCGCAACGCAGATCCTGCCCGACATGGACGACGTGGTCAGCCAGCTTTCGGCCTTTTCGGAAAAGGTCGCCACCGGCGCCGCGGGCGGTCTAGGTTTGGCCTTCACCCTGGCCACTTGCTACTTTCTCTACGACACCGTCGAGCAGACCTTCAACGATATCTGGCACGTGACCGTGCGGCGGTCACTCCTGCGCAAGTTCCTTACCTTCTATCCCATCGCCACCCTGGTACCGGTGTTGACCGGCGTGTACCTCTATTGGTCCGGCCAACTTATTGGATCGAGCTCGATGACCAGGTTCTTAGGCCCCCTCAGTATCGAGTTCGGCGTCCTTTTTGTGCTCAATTGGCTTCTGCCCAACATACGCGTGCGCTGGCACGCTGCCCTGGCAGGCACCCTGGTGACAGGCTTTTCCCTTGAAGGCCTGAAGTGGGGCTTCGTGCATTTCGCGAAAGGCATCCTGCTATCGAGCTACGGCGGCGTGTACGGCCCGCTGGCGTTGGTGCCGCTTGTGCTTTTGTGGATCTACGTTTCCTGGTGGTTGGTGCTGGGGGGCGCCGAGGTGGCAAGCGCGATTCAGAACCTGCGTCTGCTGGAAGCGGAAGAGCGCCGCCATCGCGACGAAGAGCCCATCAACGGTCTGGTGGCTGCGCAGCTGCTTGCCCTGGTGGCCGCCGACTACCAGCGCGGCGGCAAGGGTATCGACCGGGCAAGTCTGGGTCGCGAGTTCGCGCTTTCGGTCGAGGTCGTCGATCGCATCGCGGCTCGCCTCAAGGCGCGCGGGCTGATCGCCGAAGTGCAAGGCGACAAGGATGGCTTCATTCCCGGCCGCGCCCCCGAGACCATCGGCTTGCAAGACGTGCTGGCCGCCTTCCGGTCCACCGATCTCGAGGCCGCGCAAGGTGCGACGTCGCCAACATTGGCGGCCGTGATCAGCGACCTGGAACAGGCCCGCTCCTCTCGCGTCGGCAGCCTCACGATTGCCGATCTGATTCCAAAATAGGCGCTCGCGCCCGCCGATGCTCGTGCGTGGCCAGGATTGAATACTACGACTTGGCGGTTGCCTCACCCACAGGCCGTGACTTGATACGGCTGAATCGGTCCTTGAGTCGCAGAAAGAACGATTCGAACAATCGATACGACTCTGCGGCGATGGCAATGGTAATAAGGAGCGCGAAAACTGTATTGAGCACCATCCCGGTAGAAGGCGTGGTCAGTATGTGCCTGTCCTGTAGGAACCTGGTGAGTTCGCCGGCAATTTCCATGCCGAGAAGATGGTACACATAAAGTCCATAGGTCAGCTTGCCCAGCCAAACCAAAGGCCGGCACCCAAAGACCCACGCAAGCGGATTTCGGTTGCGCGAAAGGATGGCGTCGAGAGCCAGCCCACACCCCGTCGCCGTCGCTAGGAACTGCCAGCCGATGTGGCGAGATTGGGTTTGGATTTCCGGCCCCCAATTGGTCGAGGCAATGACGCCGACGCCAAGCAGGAACTTGAGCGATGCGATGGCCCAACCGGCGTTTGCCGGGTGGCGGTGCCGCCAGAACGCTATGGCAATCCCGACAATCAAAGGATCGAGGCGCGCCAGAGTGTTCATCCAGATGTACGGATGCGGAGCCTTTCCAATCAGGTGCATCCGGTAGCTGATGGTGCCGATCAGCATCGCGGAAAGAACCCCCCAGACAATGCCCCTGCGCAAACGCAATAGCAGAGTCAGAACGAGAGGCCACACCAAATAGAATTGCTCCTCCAGGGTAACGGTCCACAGATGTGACAGCGTCTCAACGTGCGGCGAGTTGTACTTGGCCGAGGAGTAGTTGCCAAAGAGCGTGCAGTACGCCAGAAAGTGCTCGTTCATCAATTGTGCGTGCTGGGGCGAATGAAGCGGCATCGCGAAAAGCGACAGCCATGGCAGCAGGAAGAATCCGACCATCGTCATCAGGTAGTAAAGCGGCCAGATACGAAGAATGCGGCGCATGTAGAAGCCGCGCAGAGAGATGTTCCGATGCCGATCGTATTCGATGAGCAAGAGCGAGGTGATTAGGAACGCGCTCAAGACCAGGAAGAGGTCGACACCAAACCAACCGCGCCGTTCAAGGAAGTCCAAGACCGATCTGCCGATCGACCCCGACGAGAGTAGGTTGCTCAGCCTTTGTCCATGGTGCGCGAAGACGAGCAGAAAGGCGATGAACCGCAGACCATCAAGCTGAGGAACGTAGAAACGGCCACTGCTGGCTACGCTGGTTTGCTGCGGCTCAGCGGGCTTCTTCATGCGTTCCCCGCTCGGGCAATACAGGAAACATGGCGCTGAAAATCGAGCAGCAGGATCGCAAGCCGCGTCCGCAACCCCGCAAACGCCAGGAATCCGACGGCGGCGAGGAAACGGACTCTAAGCCCAGGGCGGTCGCTCATGCCGGATCCCCGCAAGCCACGTAGGAGTACGGCGGCCAACGCCGCCGGGGACGTGTTTCTTTCGCTGGCGGTCCTGACATCGCGGCGTTTTTACGCGTACGCCACGATGGATGTCAACCCACGCACCTCAGACAGAGGCGTTGTTGCTCGGGTTCCTCCGTGCCGATCTGATTGCTGGATTTCTATGCGTCCGTCAGCGAGGGATCACAGGGGCAGGATCAAGCGGGCTGGATTCTTCTGCTTCGGCCAGACAACGGCGTGCGAAGTCGGTGGGCGGGGCATGCCCTCCCGAGGCCAGCATTTGCAGAAGACCCGCATTCCCGCTGTCGCGCAGAGTATTCGCCTCGGCGGTAGTAAGAAAGTCGAGCCACAGATATTCCACGCTGGTGCCGTCCGGCGCATCGAAGCCGTCGCGGAAATCCACCTCCTCAGCCGAGGGCGGCAGCAGAATCCCGTGGGTCAGGGCCGAATCAATCACGAACGGCTTGGCGGGTTGGCCGTTGGCGATGACGAAGAACGCGTGCAGTGGAATTCCCTCGCGCGCGGGCAGATCGGCCACCATGCGCAGGAAGGCCAGCTCCCAAGGGATCTGTTGAGTCTGCGGATCCAGCACCAGCTCGGGTAGATACATGACAATCTCTGTGCGTTCACACGCCCAGTCAGGCGGCGCCTTCTCACTTGGAAGAATCTGTTCGGAAAGTCCGTCGGTCGCGATGGTCACGTACGGAAGCTCGCGCGCCTGCGGAGCCCAGATGGCCAAGTCCAGCGCCGGACTGCCCGGCGCAGACGTGTGGATGAGCATGCTCGGCGTTCCCAGGTTGGCTTCCAGAAACGCGTGGCGAAGGGCGCCCAGTTGAGTTTCGACCATGGTGCGAACGGCGCCCTACCCGAGCAACTTGCGCAGGATTTCGTTGACCACTTTGGGGTTGGCCTTGCCGCCGGTTTCCTTCATCACATTGCCGACGAAGAAACCCATCAGCTTGGCGTTGCCGCCGCGGTAGCGTGCGACCTCGTCGGGGCTGCGCTCCACCACGCGCTTGCAAGCGTCTTCGATCACCGACGTGTCGGAAACCACCGCCACCGATTCGGCGGCTACGATGTCACCGGCCCGGCGCCTTTCCTGCCACATACGCGCAAACACGTCCTTACCCAACTTGCCGGACAGGGTTCCCTTCTCAATCAATTGCACCAACTCGGCCAGCGCGGCAGGCGGCACCGGAATGGCGGTGTCGGTCAATTTGCGCGGATCGTCCGCCCGGCCGAGCACTTCATTGATAATCCAGTTGGCTATCTTCTTCGGCAGTGCCGGCGCGGCCGTGAATGCCTGGTCAAAATAGTCGCCAATGGCGCGCTCTGAAACCAGCACCGCACTGTCTTGCGCGGATAGTCCCATGCCAGAATAGCGGGCATAGCGTGCCTCGGGCAATTCAGGCAGCCCCTTGCGCGCGCGTTCTTGCCAGGCCTGGTCCACCAGCACAGGCGGCAAATCGGGCTCGGGGAAATAGCGATAGTCGTGCGCCTGTTCCTTCGACCGCATGGACGCGGAGATGCCGCGGTCGGGATCCCACAGTCGGGTTTCCTGCAGGATGGCCTCGCCCCGGTCAAGCAGCACCGCCTGGCGCGAGATCTCGTGCTCGATGGCGTCGCGCACATTCTTGAACGAGTTGATGTTCTTGAGCTCGGCCTTGGTGCCCAGCTTCTGCGCCCCGCGCAGCCGTAGCGACACGTTGGCGTCGCAGCGAAGCGAGCCTTCCTCCATGTTGCCGTCGCTGATGCCGAGGTAGCGCACCAGCGTCCGGATGGCGCGCACGTATTCCGCGGCCTCGTCGGCCGAACGAAGGTCGGGCTCGCTGACGATCTCGCACAGCGGGACGCCGGCGCGGTTGTAATCGACAAAGCTGACACCGCTCGCATCGTGCACGTTCTTGCCCGCGTCGTCTTCCATGTGAATGCGGGTCAGCCGCACCTGTCGGACCTCGCCGTTCAATCGAAACGTCACCGCGCCGCCCTCGCACAGTGGCTCGTCGTATTGCGAGATCTGAAATCCCTTCGGCAAGTCGGGATAGAAATAGTGCTTGCGCGCGAAACGGCAGCGCTCGCGGATGTGGCACCCGCACGCGAGGCCCAGGCGCACCGCCGAATCGACGGCTTCGCGGTTGAGGACCGGAAGAGCGCCAGGAAGACCGAGGCAGACCGGATCGGTGTGCTGGTTGGGCTCGGCGCCGAAGGCGGCCGATGAAATAGAGAAGATCTTGGTGCGGGTCGAAAGCTGAACGTGAACTTCCAACCCGATGACGGCTTCGTAGTTGTCCCTGCTCATGACGGCCCTATGTCGGATCTTGCGGCAAGCGGGTGTGCCATTCGGTGCGGTCTTGATACGCGCCCGCGACGCGGAACACGGCTTCTTCGCCGAGCGGCGGTCCAATGGTCTGCAGACCAATCGGCAGTCCGGCGCGGGTAAAGCCGCAACACTGGGAAAGCGCCGGCACTCCCGCCAGCGGCGGCGCCACGGTGTAGATGTCGGCCAAATACATTTGCAGCGGATCCGCCGCGCGCTCGCCCAGTTTGAACGCCGGGGTGGGCGAGGTGGGCGTGACCAGGACGTCGCACTGACTGAAGGCCGAGGTGAAGTCGTCGGCTATCAGCCGCCGCACGCGTAGCGCCTTGCCGTAGTACGCCTCGTAGTACCCGGCGCGCAGAACGTAGGTGCCGAGCACGATACGCCGTTTGGGCTCTTTGCCGAAACCTTCGCCCCGGGTCTTGGCGTAAAGCTCTTCCAGCGATCCCGCTTCGGCCGTGCGGTGTCCGTAGCGAACCCCGTCGTAGCGCGCGAGGTTCGACGACGCCTCGGCGGTACAAATCAGGTAGTAGGTCGCAATGGCGTATTGCGTGTGCGGCAGCGAAACCGGAACCAGCTTGGCGCCCGCACGGCCGAGCTCATCAAGCGCCGCCTTCACGGCCGCTTCGATCTCCGGGTCCATGCCCGACTGGAAGTATTCCTTGGGTACGCCGATGCGCATGCCCGCAAGGCCCGCCTTGCAAGCCTCGCGATAGCGCCCGGCCGGCTGCGGAATGGACGTGCTGTCCATCGGGTCGTGCCCGGCAACCACTTCCAGCAAGGCCGCCGCGTCTTCCACCGTGCGGCCGAACGGGCCCGGGTGATCCAGCGACGATGCGAACGCAATCACGCCGTAACGGGACACTCGCCCATAGGTCGGCTTGATGCCGACAACCCCGCATAGCGATGCAGGCTGGCGGATCGAACCGCCGGTGTCGGTGCCCAAGGTTCCCGCACACAGCGAGGCCGCCACCGCCGCCGCAGACCCGCCCGACGAGCCGCCTGGCACGCGTTCCAGATCCCATGGGTTGTGCACGGGATGAAACGCACTATTTTCGTTGGATGAGCCCATGGCGAACTCGTCCATGTTGATCTTGCCCAGGCTGATGGCACCCGCGGCCGCCAAGCGACCCGACGCCGTCGATTCGTAGGGCGGAATGAAGCCCTTTAGGATCTTCGATCCGGCCGTGGTCTCGATCCCGCGGGTAACGAAGATGTCCTTGAGGCCAACCGGAACCCCGGCCAGCGGTCCCACCGCCTCGCCTGCTGCGATCTTTTTGTCCACGGCGTCGGCGGCCTTGCGCACGCCTTCCCCGTCCACCAGCAGAAAACACCCAAGCTTGGTGTCAAGCCTGGCAATCCGGTCCAGGTATGCCTCGACCAGGTCGCGCGACTTCCATTTCTTGGCCGCCACGCCCGCCGCCAGCGACGTCAGCGTGGCCCCGCGAACCTCGGGCGCCATGGCTACGCGCCCCCCGTGCCGGGTAGGATGCGTGGCACCTCGAACGAGCTGCCGTGTCGCCGCGGTGCATTTTGCAAGGCCTCGTCCACCGACAAGGATCGCCCGACCTCGTCGGTTCGCATGGGGCAATCGAACGGCACTGCGTGAGTCATGGGCAGAACGTTGGCCGTGTCCAGACCTTTCACGGTTTCGATGTAGCCAAGGATGCCGTCAAGCTCGTGGGTCAGGCGCTCGATTTCGGCGTCATCGAGCCGCAGCCGCGCCAAACCCGCGATCTCGCGTACCTCGTCAGGACTGATTCGTGTCATCGGGCCCCTTTCTACCATTTTCTGACCGGCGCGCCGCTGACCTGCCAACGCAAGCCGGCCCGGCGGCTGATGTTTTCAATCTTGTAGGACAAAGTCGCCCGTCCGGGCTAGCGTGACGCAGCGAATATGCATATAATGATGGGCTGTCGGTTTCCGGAATGTCGATTTTCAAGCCCAAAATGGGCCGTAGGGCCATGTCGTCGTGTGCGTCGAAATCGCGGCGCGTGCTCGTGATTTCGTTGCTCGGGGCCGCCCTGGGTTGCGATTCGGGAAGCCACGTCAAGGACGCGTCACCGACCGCCAGCCAGCACATGGCGCAGGTCTCGGTCCGCTTGGATTTGCCCAGTGGCGGCGCGCCGGCGCTGTCGGTGCTGGCCTTTCGGGCCGAGGCGACCGACGTTGCAAGCCCGGACGTGCTCGGCGCCGTGGATCCTCTTGTGGCGCCTTCCCCCGAATCAGCGTGTGAGCTTCGCGACGTGGCCGGGACCGCACGGGCCGTGCGCGCGCAGGGCGGTTTCGTCAATTTGCAAGAGCTGAGCGGCGTATCGCTGTTCGCCGGACAAGAGTCGGCTCTTCGCGCGGCTCCCCGGGTGTATCCGCCCCTGGCCGACGTGGTCAGTGGTGTCATCGCGGAAGCGGGCCCGCTGGGCCTTTCACGCGTGCCGGAGGCCATCGACCTAGCGGTTCCCACCCAAGCAGGCGACGCAACCACGAGGCTGACGGCGCCCAAGTCCTTGTCGGTGGCTGACAGCAACGGGGAAGCGCTGGATGTAGGAAAGCAACTTTCCATGAAGGGCGATCTGGTCCTACGCGTGTCAGGGCCGCCACATACCTTCCTGGAGGTTCGTCCCTTTGGTGCACCGTCCGCGATTGCCTGCGCCGTAACCTCGGGCGGCTGGGTCGTGGTTCCCCACGACCTGCTGGTCAAGCTCGTGGCCAGCGCAGGGCACGCGCCGGTCTCGTTCGAGGCCGTGTGGCGTGAAAACCGGCTGGTTTCCGCTGGCGGCGAGGCCGTGCGTGTCTCGTTCGAGGCGCGTTCGTCCGCGGTGCTGGAACTGCGGCCGTGAGCCAAACCCCGCGCCCGAAGAACCAGCGACGGTACGACCGGAAAAGCGCGCTGATTCCCGTCGTGGTGCGGGCAGCCGGCAACAAGATCCAGGCCGGCATTCGCCTGGATACCACCGACCTGTCCGAAGGCGGACTTTTCTTGCGTTCGGATCTGCTGTTTGAAGTGGGCGAAGACTTGAGCATAGAAATTCCCACCGCCGACGGGAAGATCACCGTCGCGAGTGGGCGCGTGGCGTGGGTCACCCGAGGCAGCGGCAAGAAGTCCAGCGCAGGCATGGGCATCGAGTTCGCTCGCCTGTCGGACAATGACCGCCGTGCCCTGACCGACAGCCTACGCGCCCTCGCCACCCCAGAACCCGTCAAGCCGTAAGGCGCTATCACACAAGGAACTCACCATGGCAGAGACACTCGACGAGCTCACCTACGACTACGAAGACGAGGGCGTGCTGGTGCGCAAGCAGATCGACAAGGTCGTGCTCACCAAGGGATCGTGGGCGACCCTGATGTTCCTTTACCAGGAGCTGGACAAGACGGCTGGCACCTTCCGTGCGCCCAAGATTGCCATCGTCCGCTTCAAGAAATTCAAGGGCACCTATCGCAAACAGTCGTCATTCAACGTCTCAAGCGAGAAACAGGCGCGCCAGATCACCGGCGTCTTCGAAGGCTGGTATCCCAAAATGAGCGAGGCGACAGGCGGTGGCGAAACCGCCGAGGCTGAGGATTCGCCCGAGCACGGCGACGGGGAACAGTAGCGGGCTGCGCAGCCTCGGCCCTGGCGAAAGACCGAGGCGCACGCAGGTCATCCGTCAGCGGCGGGCCTGCCTTCTGCTGCGGAAGATCATTCCCATCGCGACCATCAGCAGGTTTGCCGCCACGGACGTTGAACGACCTCCGCGGCCACCGAGCTCGCAGCCACAGCCGTTGGAACCGCCGCCGCCCGCAGTTGAGCCACCCGAGGTTCCCCCGTTCCCAACCGCGCCGCCGCTCGATGCGGATCCGCCTGATCCCTGAGCAGCGCTGCCCCCGCTCGCGATAGCACCGCCACCACCCACGCTGCCGCCCTTGCTGGCGCTGGAGCCGCCGGCTGCGGTCGCCCCGCCCGCGCCGATCGCGCCGCCGCTGCTGGCGCCGGCCTGGCCAGCCACGCCGCCGCCGCTGACGCCGCCCTTGCTGCTGGCACCGCCAGCGCCGCTTGCACCGCCGGTTGTCTCCGCACCGCCGCTGCCACTTGCGCCGCCCTTCGCGGTGACGCCACCGCTGCCAGTCGCTCCGCCACTTGACTGACCGCCGCCACCGCTCGAAGACCCGCCCGACCCCGACATGCCGCCGCTGCCGAGAGGAATAGCGTCGAATCCGGGATTTCTGCCGCCGGCACCGCTGTCGCTCCGCCCGCCGACACCGCTATCGGCTTGACCGCCGCCACCGCCAGCGCCGCCCGTGCCTCCGCTGGTGGCGATGCCACAGGCACCAGTGGCCTTGTCGAGGCCGAGGAAGCTAATGACGTTGCCGTTGAGGCCATTCGGAGTCAAATCATGCGCCTGGCTCGATGGGCCGAGGTTTGTTTCCAGCCTGATGTTACCACTGCTGTCCTTATACACAGTCCGGGTCCAACCGCTCGGGGCACCGGTCCCGGGGCTCCCGCTGTCCAGGTTCCCGAGGATTTGAAACTCCGACGCTGTTACGGGAAGCCACGAGTTGAAGTGGTATTGGTCACCGCCGCCAACCCATTGCTGCGAGCAAGGACGTGTGCCGCTCCAGGAAAAGACGCCTTTCACTTGGTCGGCATACTTTTGGCCCGTGTCGGAGCTGTTCGGTCTATTCGCCTGACCGCATAGGGAACAACTGGTGTCGCCGGAGGGCCAGGCCCCGGCGGGGTAGCCGGGCAGCGCCGAGCCTCCGGCAAAGACGTCCGGGTAAACCGCGAGCAGCGTGTTGGTCATGCAGCCACCCGACGAATAGCCGGCGGCGAAGACCCTGGAGGCGTCGGCGTTCTTGTTCGTGAGCACATACTTCACCATTGCCACGATGGCTGCAGGATCGCCGCTACGGCTAGCGCTGGAATCGAAGCAGTTCTTTCCAGCATTCGGAGCGATGATGTAAAAGCCATACTGGTCGGCGGCCGATTGGAACCAGCCGTGAGCGTTTCCTGAGTTCCCGCCGCAATAGTGGATCGCGACTATGATCGCGGGCGATGCGGCGGGATTGGTCGGGGTATAGAGGTCCCCATTCAAGGTTGCCCCGAAGGGGGCGTTGCTCAGCCAGCTCCCCGCCTGGGCTGGAACGGCGAAGAAAAGCCCGCCGCCAATCGTTAGCAAGGCAGCAAGGTGATTCCGATGTCGAGTCATGTTGAATGTCTCCGGTTGGTTGGTGTCCATTCGAAGCGCGAATCGGCTCAGCGTTTTCGGCGGCCCCTATGGCCGGCGCCGGTTTGCACCTGGAGTCTTTCAGATGCTCTTGCTCTCTTCTTCGCATCCTTGGCTCCGAGCTTCCGTAAGTGTCGTGCAAGCGCACGCCATGTCTTACGCGGCCGCCCTCTCAGGGAGAGCACGGCTTGGCGTCCGCCCCGGAAATCACTACCTACTTCTTGAACAGCTTCCCCATCAGGCCGCCGCGCGATGGCTCAGGCTTGCCACTGGTGGGTTTGCTCTTGCGCATTTCGATCAGGCGCAGCTCTCGGCTGGCCTCGATAAGGTCGCTGTCCACGGTGACGGCCTCGCGGAAGGCGCGTTCAGCCTTGGCGGGCTCGTTGAGAAACTTCCACAGCAGGCCGACCCAATAGTGTCCGCGGGCGAAGCGCGGGCGGTCATGTACCACGGCCTCCATGACCCGAAGGGTCTCGCGCACGACGTCTTCCTTGCGCGTGCGCGGGTCGTCGAAGCGAGCCCACGCCAGGTAGGCGCGGTACTGCGGCTCGCTCGGGTTGCCCTGGGTGGCCATTGTGAAGCACTCGATGGCCTTCCCGAAATCGCCCTTCTTGAGAAACACCTCGCCCTTGAGAAACCAGTTCTCGGCTTCCAGCACCGTCGGCAGACTCGCCTGCACTGCTTTGGGCCCCGCGGCCAGGGCCGCCAGGTATTCCGCTCGCCTAGCCGCATTGCCGAGCACCATCGACGCTTCGTTGATGCGAGCGAGGATGCGCTCGGCGATGGGCTGCAGATCCTGCAGGCCTACGCTGGATAGGCGATCTGGGTGATACTGACGCGCTGCCCGAACGAAGGCGATGCTGACCTCGTCGGGGCTGGCGTTTTGCGAAACCCCGAGCGACTCGAAGTGGTTCAACCGGTCAAGCCTCTGCGCCATCTCTTGAATGGTTGCGCGCAGCGATGATTCGCTCGCGGCGGTGGCCGCCCCACGTGCCGGATGGGTGGCGGCCACCGCGCCCGCGGGCTTGGCCTCGGAGTGTACGGGAACCACGGGGCCGCGCACGATGGGCGGTGCCGACGCAGTCGCTACCGGTCCGTGACCTGTTGCACTCGGTGGCGGGGAGACGGTGAAGATGCCCGACGGGCGTTTGCTCGCCGGAATGGCCGCCACGGTTTCCCCCGGAACGTTGGGCCGCACCTGCCCCGGCGGCGAAATCGGACCGGCATGGCCTGGATTTGCCGGCACCGGCGCAGCCACACTTGCCGCGGACTGGAAATTCGGCTTCGGCAAGGGCGAGGCCACCCCGGGAGCGGGCGCGCTTTCCGGCTGGGCTTCTGGCACGGCCGCCAGGTTGGGATTCGAATCGGCAGGCAGCTTGAACCCGGCATGGGCACCGGACGAGTGCGCCTGATGAATCGCGCGCGGAACCGGCGAATCGGACGGAGCCTGCGCGATCGATTCGCGTTCGAGCACGTCGCAGTAGTAGAGCGCCAGCACGATGGAGCGGACCTCGAGTGGGCGCGCCGTGATGGCGTCGAGATCGTCGAGCGTGATCCAGCCTCGGCCGAGGGACTCGACGGTCGAGTCCTGCGCCGGGATGCCAAGCGCCGTGATGAACCCGGCGGAAAGCTCGATCAAACGAAACCGATAGCCGACCAGTCGAGACAATTCCCGCGTGACCCGCGGCAGGTCGTACGCGGCGCGAATGCCAGGGTAGATCACGGTGCGTGGGTCGACGCGCATGAGCGGAAGGTCCGCCCCTTCGCCGTAGCCGTGCGAATCGAGATAGACCCGATAGTTGCCCTCGGTGATGAAGAACAGCCGGGTCAACTTGCGCAGCAGTTGCGACTTCAGGACCTGCGCCAGCTTGACCCTGTCAAGCACCCCCATGCGGTCGAGCACCTCGCCCAGGCGCAAGCCCGGGGTGACCTGCCGGCTGGCCGCCGCCACCACATCCGCCGACAGCAGCCCGTATTCCACCAGCAGGTTGTCCAACCGATCGGTATCCACGGGGCGGCCCACGTGCACGAGCACTCCCTCGCGCATGTAGATTTCGCTCTCGTCGCGGGTCTGGTCGCTCACGACGACCCGACCGGTAAGCTTCTTTCGATAGAGCTGTTGCAGCAGGCGCGGCAGGGGCCGCTCCCTGAATGTGCCCTCGGCCGCCGCCGATTTTACGATGTTCTCTGGCACGTTAGACCGTCCGCTCGATACCAAAACTGGTTGCATGTTTCGCGCTGGAACACCTGCCGTGTCAACACAAATGCTGGGTTTGGGGTTGTCGTGTAAAGTACGACCGTCGTGGCACTCGTCGTCTTTGTCAATCCAGGCTCACGGGCCAATCGGCGGGATCCGGGCACGGCCGATCGCTTCGCAAAGATCGTCGGGGACGCCGGACGCGTCGCAGCCCCCGCGGGGCTCGACCGCTTGGCCGAGGAAGCCCGCCGCGCCGCCGCCGAGTCGCCTTCGCTCATCGCCATCCACGGCGGCGATGGAACCCTGCACCGCACCCTGTCGGCGTTGGTTTCCGCGTATGCAGAAAGGCCGCTGCCCCCCATCGCCATCCTGACCGGCGGCACCATGAACGTGGTCGCCTCGTCGCTCGGCATACGCGCCAAGCCCGACGCCTTCCTGGCGGACATTGTCGCGGCCGAGCGCGCGGGGACAACGCTGCCCGCTATGCACCGGCGCTGTCTGCGGGTGGCCGACGACTGCGGCTTCATCTTCGGCAATGGCCTCCTCAGCAACTTCCTGGAGGAATACTACGCCCGCGGCAGCTACGGGGCCTGGCGCGCGGTGTGGGTCGTCCTGCGCACCGTATTTTCCCTCCTCACCACCCGCCGCTACGCTCGGCGCATCCTGCGGCGTTTTCGCGGGGTGGTGAAGGTGGACGGGGCTCCGCTGCCCCGCACGCAGCTCACCGGCATCGGTGCGGCCACCGTCACCGAAATCGGCTTCCGCATGAAGCTGCACCACCGCGCCGACGACGACCCCGACCGGATGGGAGGCCTGGCCATCCACGGCGGAGCCGCCTCTCTTCTGCTGGACGTGCTCGACGTGCGATTCGGCCGCGGTCTTTCGCCCAAGCGCGCGACCAGCTTCGTCGCCAAAGAGCTCTTGATCGAGCCCGAGGATCCCGAATCCACGTACACCTTGGACGGCGACCTCTACACTGCCAAGGGCCCGCTTTCGGTCCAGGTCGGCCAGGCGTTGCGGATCATCCGGCCCAAAGAATAGCGAGCCAAGCCAACGCGGCCGTCCCTCCTGACGCAGTCCGTTCCACCGTCACCGCCGCTGCCCCAGCACCCCACTCCAAATTACAGGTGCTCTCCGCAACCCTTGAAAACCTACCGTCCGCGACGGTACGATAGCTTTTTCCATGAGCACGTCCTTCCCCATGGATGGCAAGCGGGTCCGCTTCTCGGGCGATACCAACGTCGGCATGAAGCGCGACCACAACGAGGATTCGTTCTTCCTGCCGCTCTACGAGCGGCTGGCCATCGTGGCCGACGGGATGGGCGGTCACGCGTCGGGCGAAGTCGCCAGCAAGATGGCGGTGGATACCATCGTCAGCTACTTCCGCGAGACCGAGGGCGAGGCCGAGCTGACCTGGCCGTTCAAGGTCGACCGCGGCCATTCCCACACCGTCAACCGCATGGCCACCGCGATCAAGCTGGCCAACCAGCAGATCTTCGAGGAAGCCGAACGCAAGCCCGAGTGCCGCGGCATGGGTACCACGGTGGTGTCGTCGCTGTTCCTCGACGATGTGCTCATCATCGGGCACGTGGGTGACAGCCGACTTTATCGGGTGCGCGAGGGTGGCATCGATCAGATTACCGAGGACCACTCGCTGCTCAACGACTACATCAAGATGAAGAAGCTGTCGGAAAGCGAGATTGCTTCTTTCCCGCACAAGAACGTGATCGTTCGCGCGCTCGGAATGAAGGCCTCGGTGGAGGTGGACATCATCACCGACCACCCGCGCCTCGGCGACCTTTACATCATTTGTTCCGATGGTCTTTCCGGTATGCTGTCCGACACCGAAATCGCGGGGCTCGCCATCGAGGAGCCGGATCTCGACAAGCTGTGCGATCGCTTGATCGCCAGCGCGAACGAAAACGGCGGCGCCGACAACATCACGGTGGTCTGCGCGCGGCTTGAACCGCTCTAGCGTGCTGGCATTCTTCGGGATCCGTGCCAACTCTCGACGAATGCATCAGTGCCGGGCCGGATGCAGCGGCGGCGTCTTCGCGACTTGAACGCGTGCGCGAGGCGGGCTGCGCGCTGCCCGGCGACGGCGCAGGAACGACCCTGCTGGCCGCGCTCTTGGCAAGTGGCGACTTTCTGCCCAACCTACTGGTCGCCGAGCCCGATCGCCTGTGCCGGCTGCTAACCGACCCGTACCTGGCCCAGCCCAAGCCGGCCGATCTCTTCGCGCGGGAAGCGCGTGCCGCGTGCGCGGGCGTGCGCAGCTTCCCGGCCCTACAACGCGCCCTGCGCCGCTATGCCCGTTCCGAAATGTTGCGCCTGGGGACGCGCGAGATCGGCGCCGGAATCGGGGCGCATGCCTTCACCTTGCCCGAATATGGGCTGACCCTGGAGGTTGCGCGCGAGCTTTCCGCGCTGGCCGATGCGTGTCTTTCGGAAGCGGTCGCCTTTTGCTCGGCGGAGCTGCGTGCGGGTTTCGGCGAGCCGGTGTGCGAAGGCTCGGCACCCGGATTTTCTGTGTTGGCTATGGGGAAGCTCGGCGGCGAGGAGCTCAATTTCTCGTCCGATATCGACATCGTCTACCTGTATGCGACCGACGACGGACAAGCGGGTTCGCTTAGCCTGCACGAGTATTACGCGCGGCTTTGCAAGCTGGTAACCCGTGCAATCTCCGAGCCCACCGGCGACGGCTTCGTCTTCCGCGTGGACTTGCGCCTGCGGCCGGAGGGACAAGGCGGCGCCATCTGTAACTCGCTGGCCGCGGCCGAGAGCTACTACGAGACCTTCGGCCGCACCTGGGAACGGCAGGCCCTTTTGCGAACCCGTCACAGCGCGGGCGACGCCTGGCTTGGCGAAGCCTTCATCAAGACGGTCGAACCGTTCGTGTATCAGCGCATATCCGACAGCAAGACCTTCGACGATGTGCGCTCGCTGCGGCGGATGTTCGTCGACAAGACCGCCGACACGACCTGGAACGTGAAGCTCGGCACCGGCGGAATTCGCGACGTCGAGTTGGTGGCGCAAGTGATGCAGCTTCTCTACGGCGGAAGGAGGCGCGACTTGCGCGAGCGCACCACCCTGCCCGCCTTACACAAGCTGGGCCTGGCCGGGTTGCTGTCGGGGCAAGAGGTCCGTACCCTCTCGGATGCGTATCGACTGCTGCGGCGGATCGAGCACCGCCTGCAACTTGAGCACGGACAACAGACCCACGTCTTGCCCACCGACGACGAAGGGCTGGTGCGCCTCGCGAAGCGCCTGGGCTTCGCCGGCCTCGACGCCTTTGTCAGCACCGTCGAACAAACGCGCGCAGCGGTCGTGGCCATCGCCGACACCGTGGGCGCGCCGGCCTCCGGTCCGTCGCCGCTGGTTCTTCGCCTGCTGGCGCCCACCAGCAGCAACGAAGAGATCGAGCGCGATCTGCACGCCGCGGGCTTCCGCGACGTCGAACGCTGCAAGCACAGCTTGGAGACTTCGCGTGCAAAGCTCCCGCCTGAGTGGCTCGAAGAAGCCATCGCCTCGCCGGATCCCGACCGGGCCCTTGCGCTGCTGCGCGACCTAGCGTTGCACGCGTCGTTGGGCCTCTTCGCACTGCTAAGGGAAGACCGCCAGTTGCTGCGCATGCTGGCGGGCCTTTTCGGCACCAGCGAGCGTCTGTCGCGCCACCTGATCACGCACCCCGAAATCTGGCCCCATCTCACCGACGAGCTCGATGCGCCCTTTCCTGACCAGGCCGCGTGGAACGCAAGCTTCGCTTCCCGGCTGGCCGGCTGCGACTACGAGGCCGCGCTCCACGGCATGCGCAGCTTCCAAGCTGAGGAGATCCTGCGCATCGGCCTTCACGATGTAGCCGGCAACCTAACCCACGAGCAAGTATCGGCTCAGCTTTCGCACATGGCCGGGGCGATCCTGGGCGAGGCCGCGCGTCGGGTGGTGGAAGACATGACCGCGCGCTACGGTGCGCCCGACGCCGAGCTGACCATTTTGGTGCTGGGCAGTTGCGGCGCGCGCGAAATGCGCTACGGCTCGGATCTCGAGCTGGTATTCTTGTACGAGCGCGAGGGCACAACCGACAAGGGCGTCGAGCACCAAGAATGGTTCGGACGAATGGCGCAGAGGCTGCTCGGTGCGCTGGGCGCGTTGCTGGAGGAAGGACGCCTTTACGTGGTTGACACGCGCTTGCGCCCGTCGGGATCGCAGGGCCTGCTCGTCACGAGCTACCGCGCTTTCGAGGAGTACCACGCGACGCAGGCGGCGCCGTGGGAGCGCGTCGCCCTTTTGCGCGGCCGCCCCGCCTACGTGCTGCCCGGCGTGGGAGCGAGCACCACATCGAAACTTCCCGAGCGCCTGACCGCCATCACCTATGAGAACGTCATCGACGCAGACCTGCTCAGGAGCGAGCTTCTGCGCATGCGCAAGCTCATCGAGCAAGAACGCGCCGGCAAGGGTTCGCTTCACCTGCGCTTCAGTCCGGGCGGACTGACCGACCTCGATTTCATGGCTGCCTGGGGACAGCTTCGTCGCGGCAAGGACGATGCGAGACTGCGCACGACCAATCCTTACCAGGCGCTCGCACGCATGACCGAGCTTGGCGAGCTCGACCCGCAGCGCCTGGACGACTATCGATTTCTCGCCCGCGCCAGTCTGCGTCTGCGCCTTCTGCGCGACAACGCCGAGGATCGCTTGGTGAAGGACGACGAGCTGCCGCTGGCGCGCAGCCTGGCTTTTTCCCGAGAACAATTGATGGCCGAGCTGTCGCGTCGGATGGCCAGTGTCAGGGCCGCGTTCATCGAGCAATTGAAGTAGGCTCTTCGCCAAAGAGGCCACGCAACATCCGCGCGAGAGCCGCAAGCAAGGCGTCCATGTCGACGGCGGGCGGGTCGTGCACGAGCGTGCGGCCGACGTGGGTCAAGGTCATGCAGGCAAGCCACGCCGTTGGGCGAATGCTTTCGAGCGAACCGCCAAGGCGCGCGGCCAAAATCTTCGTCGTCGCGTCCGTCAGGGACAGAATCTCCGCCACCGAAGTCTCTGCCTCACATCGATTCGGCCGCGATTGCCGTCAGCTCCTCGTCGGTGAGGGCAATGGGATTGCCCTTCATGCTGCTCGCCACTTTCGCCTTCTCGACCAGCAGCGGGATATCGTTCGGGCGAACGCCGAAGCTGGCGATCCCGGCAATACCGAGCGCGGCGACCAGGTCGGCCACTCTCGTGCTCGCGTCGCTACCGCCGCCGAGGATGCCATCCAGCTCGCGGTAGCGGGACACGGCAGAATGCTCGGGCGCACGCGCCGCCAGGGCGGCAACGTTCTTGCGCATGACTGCGGGAAGCAGCGCCGCGCACACCGCCCCGTGCGGCGCCTTCCACGTGCCCCCGAGCGGCGCCGCAAATCCGTGCACCGCACCCAGTCCGGAATTGGCCAGGCAAAGCCCGCCGAAGAGGCTCGCCAGCGCCAGGTCCTCGCGCCGTTCGGAAGTGAGCCCATGCTCGAAGGCCAGACGCAGCGAGCGCGCGACTCGTGCCATGCCTTCCCGGGCGAGCGCGAGTGTGAAGGGATTGGCGCGAATCGAGACGAAGGATTCGAGCAGGTGGGAAAGCGCATCGAGCCCGGTGGCAGCGGTGACCGGTGCCGGGGTTCCTTCGAGCAGATTCGGATCAACCAGCGACAACGCGGGCAGAAGATACGGGCTACGCAGGCTGGCCTTCACCTTCGCCTCGGGCGAGGCCAGGACTGAATTCTTGGTTACCTCGGCGCCGGTCCCCGCGGTGGTCGGAATCGCGATGCAGGGCAAACCGGCCCGCGGCAAAGGCAGCGCCTTGCCGACAACCTCCATGTAGTCGGCAAGCTCGCCGTCGTTGGCGGCCAGTGCGGCGATGGCCTTGCCGGCGTCGATGGCGCTGCCTCCGCCCACAGCGATGACGACGTCGCATTTCTCCTTGCGGGCCAGCGCGCGCCCCTCGGCCACCATGGCTACGGTGGGCTCGCTGGGGATCGCGTAGACGATGCTGGTAATGGGTAGCTGCTTGCACACGCCGTCGCTTCGCGCGGCGGACTTCCCGGTCACCACCAGGGCTCGCTTGGCCCGGAATGCGGTAACCGCGGAAACCGCCTGCGCCGAAACCCCGGCGCCGAACACGACACGCCCAGGAGCGGCTAGCTCAAATGCGACACTTGCCATCGAGAACCCAGGTCGCAGCCGGACTTTGCGTCAGGTAGGATTTGCTTGAGCGCGGCTCGGCCATCATCGGGGCAACGGCGTCGCGCCAGGTATGGTAGTGGGCGGTCTGCTTATGCGCCACCGCGCCATCGGCGTTTCGGTAGACCTCGATGAGAACAAAGCGCGTGGGATCGCTGCTTTCCTGAATCAAGTCGAATCGCACCACGCCGGGCTCGCGGATGCTGGCTGCCGCGTTGGTCAGGCCGGCGGCACGAAACGCATCGACCGCATCTGGCAGCACGTGGACGTTGACCAGAACTGCGAGATAGGAATCAGGCATGAACGGAACGTTACCGGCTGATGGGGGAAAAGGCCACGCCTTCTCGTTAGACGACTACTGCACGGTCAGGCCCAAGAAGCAGTAGTCGAACGGCGTCGGCGTCGTGGCGCTGCCAGGCACGTCAAGCTGGACCGTCGTGATGGGTGTTCCGGACAGAAACGCCGTGCCAGTATTGTCCCAACACTTGGTGTTGAGGCTGGAAAAGGGAAGCGTGACGGTGTTGGGGACGGTCGACCGCGGTAGTTGGTAGCACCAGTAATCGCTGCCGTCCCACAGTTGAAACTGTAGCGTCGAGCCTGCGTAGTTCACGTAGCTGATCGATATCGTGCTTCCGACCAGAACCAATGGGTTGGTCGATCCGCTCGATCCCGACTTGTCCTGGTTCACATTGAAGCCCGCGCCCGCCCAGGAATTGTAGGTCGAGCTGGCCCCGACGGTTCCCGTCGCACAGAAGGTCGTCGCGGTGTAGGAGAGGCTGATCGACGAGCCTGAGCCGCCGATGTATAAAGACACGTAACCGCTCATGGTGACAGTGCCGGTTGCGATCGTCGTGTAGCCGCTGTTGGGGTCGATGGCCGGCGTGCCTTGGGCGGCAGCGTCACCTGCCGGCTTCGCGTCGGCCGGCGACGAGGCGTCGGGCCTCATGGAAGATGCGCCACCAGAACCACCCTTGCCCGTGCTACCGCCGCTGGCGATCCCGATTCCGCCGCTGCCTCCACTTCCGCCGTGCCCCACGGTCGAGGTGCCGCCTGCCACAAACGTGCCGCCGGTCGACACCCGTCCGCCCGATGCCAAGCTGCCCAATCCACCAGCCGTTCCCCCAGTGGCCGACGGTATGCCTGCAACCCCAGAATGACCGCCAGTTCCTTTGCCGGCCGTGGCACCCCCGGTCGAGTTGCCTGCCGCGCCGGTCGGTGACGTGGAATCGCCTGGACCAAGGGCGATGTCTGCGTCGCCGCCCCACAGGGACATCGAGGAGCGCATCCCGCATGCGCCGCAGAGCGCAGCGAGGGCGAGCACAACTCGCCCGCGAGCCTTGGAACCACGCTCGGACGGAGCCTTGGGACTGATTGTCTGGGTTGGTCTCATGGCGACATACTCTCCTTGAACGACAAGAGTCCTAAAGTTGCGGACGCGGTTCAAGTGATTACGCAAAGTGCGGATGGACGTCGGCCGCCTAGCTCCGCCCTCCGGTGTCGCTGTTGGGGTGAATCATGGGGACTAGAATCCCTGGTAGCTACAGGCCAGCTTCGTGTCCGACGTAGGGGCGAGGCTCGCGAGGTCGTCCGGGCAGGTAAGACATTGCATGTCCACCATGGTCCCTACGGGCAGTCGGCCGGCGTCGACCTCGGCGCCGGTCCGCAGCACCTGAATCAACTGTCCGTTACCCGGGCATTTCGTGTGGTCGATGGTGAGCTGCCAGCAATCCGCTGACACGTTCCCGTTCGCCGCGGAGGGATCGCACCTCGGCAGAGAATCGGGACCTTCCACGTAGGTGATTTGGCCGGTCTTGGAATCGATTTGTGGGTTGCGGTAGGCCACGCGGCAGTTGACCCCCAAGTCGTCCACCGTGGCGGGCTGGGGTGTGTTCGCGAAGTCCGTGTTGTAGAGCTTCGCGTCCACGCAAAGATTCTGCAGCTTGGCGGCGATGGCAGCGCCGATCTGGCTCATAGCGCCCGAATAGTCGGTCTCGCAGATGCTGAACTTCAAGCCATTGGAGCCGAACTCGTCGATGAACGCCGATTCTCGGAGACCGGGCCCAGCGCCCCAGCCCCACGCATCGGCGTCGAACCCGGTCTTCGGATCCAAGTTTGTCGGCCGATGATTCGGGTCGTAGCACAGCGCCCAGTAGTCGTAGATGTACGGGTGAAGGGTGTCTAGCGTGTTGGGATTTGGACGAAGATCGAACTTCACCGGCTCCGCGGTCGAGAAGTCGCCGCCCAACGGCCAACCGAAGATCCCAGCCACCAAGATCTGCTGGTCAGGGTTCGCCTTGAGACTCTTGATCTCGTCTGCCATGCGCTTGTAGTCTCGCAGCGGGCTACAACTGGTTGGAACGGAAGTGTCGGTACCGCTGTTGTTGCCGTCGATCCCGTCTGGGCACGCGTCCGTCCGCGCCGAGCAGTTCTGAAAGTCGGTCTGAAAACCGGCGCTGGTCGGATAGCCTGGGGGTGGGTCCGAAAGATTCTTGCCGTTGCAGGTGTAGGCGCGGGTTGAGCAGCGCAAGCTCGCCGATTCACCCTCCAAGGTCGATATGTCCCCGAACATCCTGTCGTTGGTAGCGGCCGAACAGTCATCCTCGTCACTCAAGAAGACGAGCCCGAGGTATGCACCGGGCCGCAACATGGTCTGCTGGGCATCGTTGCCGATGCCCTTTGCGTAGAGCGCGAACTCGAATGTCTGTAGCTGGTGCTCTTCGCCGCAGCCCAAGGTACCAAGCCCACTGGCCAGACAACCGAAGACTTGGCCGATGTCGCCGGTGTAGTTCAGCGGGTTTCCGTTGCTGTATTCGATCCACATGGCCGAGCTATCAGTCACGCCGCACGAGGTAGCGTTGATCATCTGAAAGCGGCCCATATCTCCAAACAGGCTGGTACTGCCGTCGGGCAGCGTCTTGGGACCACAACTACCGCTCGAGTAGGCCCCATCCGTCCCCAGGTCGCTGTCGATGATTGCGACCCGCAAATCCGGCAGTGCGCCGCTACTCGGGTCTTTCAACCCATCAATCAATTGGGGAAATTGAGCCTTGAGCTTCTCCTGTTTGGGCGCCATGGACGGCGAATTGTCGATCATGAACACCAGGTCGAGCTGGCGGACGGGCGAGACCGATATGTATAGGTCTGTCTGTTGCTCTGGCTCGGCGTTGGGTTGGGTCAATGGATGCGAGATGCAAGCCCACCACCCGAAGGGGATAGCGGGAAGCGCAAGAGCCCACCGCAGCCAGCGAATCTGTCGGACGAGCGAGATGTGAATCATGGAGTCACCTCCTGAGAATTCGACCATGGAGTCAGCAAAAACAGTGCCGATCGAGCGACGGGGACAATCCTCGTCCACGGTGCGGCCTTGCGCCCTCTTCGGTGGCACTGCTGACAATAGAGTTGCCCAGCTCAGGGCAACGACAGGTGCGAGCCGACCGCCGGCGAGTCCTCCACCGTCAGCTTTGCGTTCCGCCTTCCGGTGGGCAGAGGTGCGGAAGTTGCGCAGGACAATGCGAATCTCGCCGCCGAATCGTCAGTCCGTCGCCATACGGCACCACTTCCCGCAGAGCCGCCGCCACCGGACTGGGAGGAGCTTCCCCCAATAGCGTCGCCAGATGAGCAGCCGGAGGCGACAAGGAACACCATCCCGATGAGTTGTGTCATTGCGGACGACCGAGGTTCCACGCCACAGTGCATTGGCGATGCCTTCATGGTGCCATGCATTGCCATACCTCGTGAACGAGCCATGCTCCCGGAGCCACCACTCAGTCCCTTCACTACCTCAAAGACTTATACCATACGAAATCGGACGCAATCGGTGGGCCGACGGCATCGGGTCATTGGACGGCTTTAGGCTGTGGAAGCAGCGGAAAGAGCCAGTCGACTTCTCAGTCCGCAATGTTCTCGTGTTCAACGGGGTAAATGCCGCACTCACTCTCGCCTGGTTCGGACACGATGACAGGACAGTGCTAGTGATGATTCAAATGCCAGCCGGCGCCCCAACTGTGTGTCAAGCTACACAGGTCAGGGTTAGGCGCTCCTCCCGCTTCACGGTCAAGTGAGGGCTCCCGCGATGAAAAGAGTATCACGCAAGCAGTTCCCCTCCATTCGTCCCCTGGTCGCTCGCTTCCACGCGTTCCGAGTGGCGTGGTCGCTGGCGCTACTGGTCGCCGCCTGCAGCAATCCAACCATCGAAGGGGCCAACGGGGGGACTCCGGGTGGCGCCGGGACGAACGGCGGCCCCGGTGGCGCCAAGGGTGGCACGGGTGGAACATTCGTGATCAGCACGTCGGTCCCGACCTCGACCGGAGGGACCTCCGGCCTCACCTGCAGCGGCACCAGCACCGCAGGCTGCAAGGCAACGACGCCACCGGCGTGTGGCGACGGCATCAACAACCAGCCAGGCGAAGAGTGCGACGACGGCAACGCCTTGCCAGGAGATGGCTGCAACGGCGTCTGCAAGGTCGAGCCCAACTGGACTTGTCCCCCGGACATTCGGTCGGGCCCGTGCACCAAGAAGGTGGTCTGCGGCGATGGTCAGATCGGCCCCGGCGAGGTGTGCGACGACGGCAACACCCTCGACGGCGACGGATGCAATTCCACCTGCACTGTGCAGGACCCGGCCTACCGATGCGACCCGCCGGGCCAGGCTTGCGTTCGCGTCTCCCAATGCGGAAACAAGCGCGTCGAACCCGGAGAGCAGTGCGATGACGGCAACACCGACAGCGGGGACGGATGCAGCGGCAGTTGCCAGCTCGAAAGCGGCTGGGTCTGCCCGATTCCGGGACAGCCTTGCAAGCCTGCTCCTCGGTGCGGGGATGGAATCGTTCAGGCTTCCATGGGTGAGGTGTGCGACGATGGCAATAGCGCGGATGGCGACGGCTGTTCGGCCGACTGCATGATCAAGGGCGCGGGCTGTGCATGCACGCCGGGGCAGCTTTGCAAGTGCCCGACCGTGAAGTGCGGGGACGGCATTCTCGAAGGCGGCGAACAGTGCGACGACGGCAACATTACGAGCGGCGACGGCTGCTCCTCTGCGTGCAAGATCGAAACCGGCTTTCAGTGCCGCTTGCCGGGCAAGCCCTGCACGCCCAAATGCGGCGACGGCATCGTCTCAAGTAACGAGGAGTGCGACGACGGCAACACCACGAGCGGCGACGGCTGTTCCGCCACCTGCAAGATCGAGATCGGATCGCAGTGCAGCGGCGCCCCGAGCAAGTGCACTTCGACCACATGCGGCGACGGCAAAAAGGAAGGCGCGGAGGGTTGCGACGACGGGAACACGACGCCGTTCGACGGCTGCTCCGAGGATTGCCAAATCGAGCCGAGCTGCACAGCAGGCAGCGGATGCACCTCGAAGTGTGGTGACGGCATCGTGCTCGACGAAGCGTGCGATGACGGCAACGCGGCCAGCGGCGACGGTTGCTCAAAGGACTGCAAGGTCGAGCCAGGCTGGACCTGCACGCAGCCACCCATCGGCGACAAGATGCTGGTGCCCGTCATCTACCGGGACTTCAAGTTCAGTAAGGACGTTCCCTCTCCCGGCAACGACTTCGAAAACGGCGTCAACGGCTCTTACAATCCACTCACTGGTATCGTCAAGGACACTCTCGATGGCAACGGCCGGCCGGTCTACACGGGCATCGGAGGCAACGCGCATATTCTGAGCATCGACTCGTTCAGCCAGTGGTACACGAGCATCTCGGGCGTCAATCACCCGACCGCGTCCAAGATGACGCTTTGGAACGATGGCAAGGGCAACTATGTGAACCGATATGGCGCCAACGGCGAACAGTGGAATATCACGAACAAGGCCTACTATTGCGGAACTGTAGGAAGGGAACAGACGGATGCAGCGGGCAATCCTATCCCCTGCGCCTCCTCGGACCCGAATCCAACCGAGTGCGACACCATGATTGCGGCTGGAGGAACGATCCTGACCTGCACTCAGAGCAATGGCTCATACTCGGCCACCATCATCGTCGCCAAGGTCGATGGCAACCCGGTCTTCTTTCCGGTCGACGGCGATACATTTACCCCCGCGTCCGAGCTGACGGCTGCAACCATTCCCCCCTACTACGACGCGTCGGCTACGTGGCCATTCGACGTGGATGCCGCCGGCAACAAGAAGCTGCACAACTTCAGTTTCACCAGCGAGGTCCGTTACTGGTTCCCCTACAACCAGGGCAAGGCCTACACCTTGGACTTCGTAGGTGACGACGACGTGTGGGTGTTCATCAATGGAAAGCTGGCCGTGGATCTGGGCGGCGTTCACACCCCGGTCGATGGCAACATCACCATCGGCGCCAACGGTAACGGCACCACCACCGTCACGGCGACCTATCCGCTGAACCCGGCCCCGACGCCCACGACCCAGTCCACCAGCCTCGGACTGCAGGACGGCAAGGTCTACCAGATTGCGGTCTTTCAAGCCGAACGACAAACCACCGGGTCGTCGTACAAGCTGACCCTGAGCGGTTTCAACGCCTCGCCTTCGGATTGTGTGCCTGCGTGTGGCGACGGCGTGACGGTCGGCGACGAAGAGTGCGACTGTGGCGACGGCACCGTGTCAGTGCCCTCCAGTTGTCCAGGTCCCAATGACAATCCATCGTACAATGGCTGCACTTCGCAATGCACTTGGGGCGGCTACTGTGGCGACGGCGTCGTGAACGGGCCAGAAGAGTGTGACAATGGGAAGAACAACGACGACTATGGCACCAGCAACGGCTGTGCCCCCGGCTGCAAGTTGCCTCCGCGCTGTGGCGATAGCATCGTGCAGGTCGACTTCGGCGAGGCGTGCGACAATGGCGACCAGAACTCAAGCAGCACCGATCCGAGCAGCGCATACGGCGGCTGCACGGCGGACTGCCAGCGCGGCGGGTATTGTGGAGACGGAAAGGTCAACGGCCAAGAGCAATGTGACGACGGCGCTAATGACGGCACGTACGGCACGTGCAATCCAGACTGCACCTTGGCGCCCCGTTGCGGTGACGGGATCGTCCAGAGCGACTACGGCGAAGAATGCGAGCCGACCAGCTCGGATGATCCTAACTGCACCCAAGCGTGCAAGAAGCCTGGTGGGTGCGGCGACGGAATCATCGAGCCGCCAGAGCAGTGCGACTACGGGGCGCAGCTCAACACCGGCGAGTATGGCGGCTGCGCGCCCGGCTGTATCGCCGCGCCTCACTGTGGCGACGGCATCGTGAACGGCCCCGAGGAGTGCGACGACGGCGTCAACGACGGCTCCTACGGCGGGTGCACAGCGCAGTGCAAGCTCGGCCCGCATTGTGGCGACGGCGTGGTCCAGAATCCCCCGGAGGACTGCGACGACGGGTCGGACAATGGCCAGGACGGCCGCTGCTCGGCACAGTGCAAGACCATCACCTATCTGCCGCCGTAGTCGGTTCACGCGCGCACGCCACAGCCGGCCTCGGGTCTCAGCGGGGTCGGCGCGACATCGCGCGGTCGATCTCGCGCTGGGCTTCGCGCTTCTTGACGTCCTCGCGCCGGTCGAACTCTTGTTTGCCGTGCACCAGCGCCAGCTCGACCTTGACCCGCCCGTTCTTTTGATAGAGCGACAGTGGCACCAAGGTCAGGCCTTTTTCCCGCACCTTGGCGGCCAGACGCTCTATTTCGTTCCGATGCAAGAGCAGCTTGCGGCGCCGGCGAGGGTCGTGATTGCGCGCGTGGGCAAAGGCGTAGACGCTGATGTCCAGCTCGCATAGCCAGGCTTCGCCGCGTTCGATCACGGCGTAGGCGTCGACCAGATTGACCTTGCCGTCGCGGATCGACTTGACCTCGGATCCGACCAGGCCAAGCCCGGCCTCGCACACTTCATCGACGGCGTAGGTGTGGAGTGCCTTGCGGTTGCGCGCTAGCACGTCCTGCGCGGTCTTGCCGCCCTTCCGCCCGCCGGAGCGCGCCACGGTTCGCCCTTGGGGCCCTGTCAGCCCTTGTGGTCGCCGGGCTGGCGCAGGCCCTCGCCCGCCATCGCGCGGCGAAGGTAGGTCGGCTTGTCGAACTCGCTCTCTTCAATGCCCAGGTGGGCGCTGGCGAGCGATGTGGCAGGCGCAGGCGTCGTGGCGCGACGGGCACTGCTGGTGACGCTCGACGGAGCGATGGGGGAAGCAACCGCGGGCCGGATCACCGGTCGCTCGTGCGCAGGTGCCAGCGGCGTCGCCGACAACGGCGCGAATACCGGGGCGGGCGTCAGCAGCGAGGCCGGCGGCGGGTAGCGCAGCAGCTCGGGCACGTCGATTTCGACGTCGGTGTCGGCGGCATCGAACGGCTCGGACACGGGCGCAGACGCCGCAGCCGCGACGGGCGCGACCGCAGGGTCGACCTGGGCGTGCGCCACGGCCTGCGCGTGAGTCTCCACTGCGACCCGCGCCACCGACGGTCCGGCACCACTGTGGATGGGCAGGGTCATCTGGTTTTCCACCGACTTCTTCACCATTGGACGCTGACCGCCCGTGCTGGTGGAGGTCTCGACTGCGACGCGGCTTTGGAAGCCGGTCGCGATGACAGTAATCCGAACTTCATCCTTCAAGTTCGGATCGATGACCGAGCCGAAGATGATGTTGGCATCCGAGTCGGCCGCCTCGTGGACCAAGCTGCACGCCTCGTTCACCTCGGCCAGGGTTAGGTCGGGACCGCCGGTGATGTTGACCAAAATCCCGGTGGCGCCATTGATGGAAACGTCTTCCAGCAGCGGCGAGGTGATCGCCATCTGCGCGGCGTCGAGCGCGCGCTTTTCGCCCTTGCCCACGCCCGAGCCCATGAGTGCCCGGCCCATGCCGGTCATGATCGACCGCACGTCGGCGAAGTCGACGTTGATGAGACCCGGCACCATGACCAAGTCGCTGATGCCGCGAACCGCGGTCAGGCACACGCTGTCAACCATGTTGAACGACTCGCGCAGGGTCAGGTTGCGGCCGGCCAGGTTGATCAGTCGATCGTTGGGAATCACAATGAGCGCGTCGACGGCCTTGGCCAGCTCGGCGATGCCGGTGGTGGCCTTCTTCTTGCGCTGAAGCCCTTCGAACATGAACGGCTTGGTGACCACGCCCACGGTCAACGCGCCCAACTCGCGGGCGGCGCGGGCGATGACCGGCGCGGCGCCGGTGCCGGTGCCGCCGCCCATGCCGGCGGTGACGAAGACCATGTCGGCCCCGTTCAGGACTTCGCCGATACGTTGGGCATCCTCCAGCGCGGCGGCGCAGCCGATGTCGGGATTGGCGCCCGCTCCCAAACCCTTGGTCAGGGTCTTGCCAATCTGAATCTTGGTGGGCGCCTGGTTGGTCTCCAGCACCTGGCAGTCGGTGTTGGCGGCCACGAAATCAACACCCTGGATGCCAGCCTCGATCATCGTGTTGACGGCATTGCCGCCGCCACCGCCTACCCCCACAACCTTGATCTTGGGGCCCAGAATCGGTTCGTCGAATTCGAGCATATGAATTCTCCTAGACTCCTTGGATCGCACGCCACGGCAGAGAGGACAAATTTTTTGCTGTTTTTTCCATCAGACTCAGAACGCACTGGAAAGAACGCGGCGCAGGCGGCCGAACATTCCGGCTCGCGCGGGCGGGCTCGCGTTGCGCGTGCTCATGGCCTGCTGGTTTGCTGCGTACTGCACCAGGCCTACGCCGGTGGCGAAGCCGGGCGCCTTGACCACGTCGGCAAGCCCACCGACGCCCTTGGGAATGCCCAAGCGCACGGGAATGCCCAGGGTGTCCTCGGCCAGCTCGGCCATGCCGGGAAGCTGGGTCGTGCCGCCGGTGATGACCGCACCTGACGCCAGCAAATCGTCGCAGCCCAGGCGCGCGATTTCGGCCTTCACGAACGAGAAGATCTCTTCGATGCGAGGCTGCACGATGTCGCGGCAGAGCAAGTGGCGCGAAAGGACCCGCGGCGCACGCCCGCCTACCGAGGCGACCTGGATGGTTTCGTCCTCGGCCACCATGCTGGCGAGAGCGCAGCCCCACTGGTGTTTGATCTTTTCCGCCTCGTGGGGCGGCGTGCGCAGCCCGAACGCGATGTCGCTGGTCAGTTGATAGCCGCCGAGGGGAATCACGCTGGTGTGCGCGACCGCGCCCTCGGTGAAGATTGCGATGTCGGTGGTTCCGCCGCCGATATCGATCAGCGCCACGCCCAGGCCCTTTTCGTCCTCTTCCAGCACCGCCTCGCCCGAGGCGAGCGGCTCGAGCACGATGTCGAGCACCTCCAGCTCGCACCGGCTGCAGCACTTGATCACGTTCTGCATGGCCGCCGCGGCGGCGGTCACGATGTGAACCCGTGCCTCCAGGCGCACGCCGCACATGCCAAGCGGCTCGCGTACGCCGTCCTGGCCGTCGATCTTGTATTCCTGCGGCAGCACATGGACGATGTGCCGGTCCACCGGCAACGCAATGGCGCGCGCCAGCTCCAACACCTTGGCCACGTCGCTGGCGCGGACTTCCTTGTCCTTGACCGCGACCGTGCCCGTGGAGTTGATGCCCTTGATGTGCCCGCCCGCGATGCCCACGTAGACCTGCGAGATCTCGCAACCCGACATGCCTTCGGCTTCCAGCACCGCCTGTTTGATGGCCGCCACCGTGGAATCGATGTTCACGATGACGCCCTTCTTGAGTCCCCGCGACGGGTGGGTCCCGATGCCGATGATATCGAGACCGTTCTCGCCCATCTCCGCCACCACGGCAGCGATCTTGGTGGTGCCGATGTCGAGTCCAACGATGATGTCGGAGCTTCGTCTGGCCATGTCTTGTTCTCTGCTTTGGGTTTGCGCGATTTAGTTCTTGGCTAGTTTGGCGGCGGCTGGTTTCGCAGGATCCTGCGGAGCCTTGTCGCCGTCGCGGAACAGCACGGGCACGCGTCCGCTTTCCGGAAGATCGAGATGCACGATTCGGAGCGCGGCGAGTCCACCCGCATGGGTTTGCACAGCATCGAAGATCTGATCGAGTTGCGCCAATTTTTTGCCTAAATTTCCTCGGCCGAGGCGGATCTCGGCGCCCCCGTCGAGCAGGAAGAGCGAAAATCCGAATGACGGATCGATGTTGACCTCGCCCACCACCGGACGACCGGGCCTGCTGCGGTACTCGGCAAGCGCCGTCATGGCTTCACGAAAGGCGGCCTCGCTGGCGTCGCGCATCTCGGCGTAACGGGCGCGCTCGATCCCGGTCAGTGCCGGCAGCCCGTCCGCCTCGTCCATGGTCGCGCGCTTGAAGGGACATCCGCTCTCGTCCACCAGGTAAAGCCCTGACAGCGCTGCCACCGCGACCGCGCGCTTCTCGGTCACCTCGATGACCAGCGTCGACGGAAGCTGTCTGCTGGTGCGCACGCTCGCGACCCAGGGCTGTGCGGCGATGCGGGCTGCCACCTCGTCGGTGTCGATGCCGAGCAGCTTGTCGCCGATCTTAACCCCGGCCAAGCCCACGAGCTCGGCCTGGCCGAGATGCGGGGTGGGCGAAAATTCGATGCGCGCCACCTGAAACTGCGGCGAATCGACCACGTGCTTGACGGCCCAGCGCCCGCCCCAGACGCAGACGGCAGTCACGCCCAGGAAAAGAAGCACCTTGGCAGTCACCCGCGCGGCCCTAGCGACGCCGCGCCCCAACTTGGCGCAGCCGTCGCCCACCATGGTCAGCAAGCTCTTGCGCTGAACCGCCACCCGACGATTCGAGCGCCTCCGACGGAGGAGATTCCGTCTGGGCGCTTCCACGTCGAGGGTTGCGGGATGCGCGCTCACCGCCGCCTCCAACCCGGGCAAACGGATGCTAGCCACGCCCGTCCGGGGCGCGCACGGCCGATTCTCTCGCCATCTTTGCGCACACCTCGACCATCGCCCGAGATCAAGCAAGCAGCAAATTTCTAGTTACCCGACGCGCAATCATTTCATCGATTCCCTAATCGCGCCTATCTCCCTAATCGCGCCTATCTGATGAAGGCTGACGGCCCGGATGTTCTTCGCCATGGGAAAGGTGTCTCGCATGGATGGCGTCACCTTGGGCGCTACCGTTCGCTTAATCTCGAAGCCGCGCCTTCGTGCGCCAGCCACGGCGAGTAGGTCCAGCTCGGCGCCGGCGTGGGTAGCCGAGTAGTAGCACTGGTCAGCCGCCCCTGTCTCTTAACCGCCCCGTTCCAGCGTCGCCAGCACTTCGGTGGCCACGGTCGTGATGTCACCGGCCCCGAGGGTCAGCAGCAAGTCGCCCTTTCGCAGCCGCGCGCCAAGATGCTCGGCGAGCTGCTTTCTCGACGCGTAGGTCAGCTTCGCCCCGAGGGGAAACGTGCGCACCAGCGCCTGCGCGTCGACGCCCGCGATAGGCGCTTCGCCGGCGGGATAGATGTCGGTGAGCACGATTTCGTCGGCGCCGGCCAGCGCGGGCGCGAACTCTCTCATCAAGTCCTTGGTGCGCGAGTAGCGGTGCGGTTGAAAGGCGACCAGGAGGCGGCGGCCGAAAAGCCGAGCCGCAGCGATGGTCGCGGCCATCTCGGTCGGGTGATGTCCGTAGTCGTCGACGACCAGGACGCCTGCCACCTCGCCGCGCACCGAAAATCGCCGGTCCACGCCGCCGAAACCGGCCAAAGCCTCGCAGCTTGCCTTGAAGGGAACATCGAAGACATCGGCCACGCACAGCGACGCCAGCGCATTTTGCGCGTAGTGGATGCCGGGCATGCGCACCAGCACCTCGCCGCGCGACTTGCCACGCACGGAGACCTTGAGGCGCGTGCCCTGCGCGTCGGCGGAGAGAATCTCGCCCCGGTAGTCGCCTGCGGAGAGTCCGTAGGTCACGTGCCGTTTGGAAAGGTCGGGCAAAAGTCCGGCGGCGTTCGGGTTGTCGGCGCACACCACGACCACGCCGTAGAAGGGAACGTGATTGGCGAAATCGAGAAAGGCCGTGCGCAAGGCGGCCTCGTCGCCGTAGTGGTCCATGTGCTCGCGGTCGATGTTGGTGATCACCGCGACCATGGGCACGAGATGGCGAAACGACCCGTCCGATTCGTCGGCTTCTGCCACCAGCACTTCGCCCTGCCCGAGCCGCGCGTTCGACCCGAACACCTTGGCCTTGCCGCCGATCACCACCGTCGGGTCGAGGCCCGCGTGGGCCAAGATGGTGGCCACCATGGTGGTGGTGCTGGTCTTGCCGTGCGAGCCGGCGACCGCGACCCCGTCCTTGACCCGCATCAACTCGCCCAACATTTCGGCGCGAGGAATGACAGGGATGCCGCTTTGTCGCGCGGCCGCGACCTCGGGATTGTCGGGCTTCACCGCGCTGGAAATCACCACCACGTCCGCGCTTGCCACTTGCCACGCGCGATGCCCGACGAAGATGCGACCACCGAGCCCCTGCAAACGCCGGGTCACGTCGGTCTCCCGTTGGTCGGATCCCGAAACCTGGTATCCCAGGTTCAAAAGAACCTCGGCGATGCCGGACATGCCGATACCGCCGATGCCTACGAAATGGATGGATACGTCGCGCTTCTTGAACATGGCATGGGCTGCGGCGCCGAGTCTAACCCGACCGGCGCCACGGCCGCGTTGTTACTTGCCGACGATTCCTTCCAAGCTGGGCAGCTCGGACAGGTTAGGCTCGACCACGATCTCGATGCGGCGGTTTTGCGCCTGGCCTTCCGGCGTCGCGTTGCTGGCAGCCGGATCGAATTCCGCGTAGCCTGCCGCGCCCAGTTGGCTAGGCTTCATGCCGCTGTCGATGAGCAGGCGTACGACCTCCACGGCGCGCTCGGTAGAGAGCTCCCAGTTGGAACGGAAGCGTTTGGTCTTGATGGCCAGGTTGTCGGTATGCCCGGCCACCAGGAAGTGGCGATCCATGGTCGCGAGAATCTTGGCCACCTTGGCGATGGCGTCTTTGCCTTCCGGCTTGAGGTCGGTCTTGCCCGAGTCGAACAGAATATCGTTCGGCAACACCAGCAGCATGCGGCCATTGCGCACCTGGACCTTGATCTGGCCGGCGTCCACCATGGACCGCAGCTTGTCGACCAGCGAGCGGAACATGGCCGCGCGCTCTTCGGCGATCTTCTTCTGCTTTTCCAGCTCGTCGAGGCGCTTTTGCAGGTTTTCCATGTCGGCCGCGAGCGCACCGGCCTTGTTCTCGTAGTCCTTGCCGTGCTCTCTGGCCAGCAGCATCTGTTTCTTCACATCGTTGATCTGCTTGGTCAGGTCGTCGACCTGTGCCTTGAGCTTGGCGTTCTCCTGGCTGAGCGCGTCTTTCTCCTTGAGGGCGGTGGCGAGCTCGGCTTGTTTCGCCTCGAAGGTTCCCGAGCTAACGCAGGCCGTGCCGAGGATGCTACCGGCCAGTAGCACTACTGCGAGGTTGCTGATGTTTCTCACGTTGATCTCCTCCGTCGCGAATGATGGCGTTTGCTAACCCCGAAACGAGGTGGCGGGATTGTAACTCTTGCGGTGGATGATAGGTAGCCTTGAGTCCCGGTTGGTTTGAAATCTCTACACGTTCCTCCACTATTTCCGCCACTATCACGTATTCTGACCGGGTGAAGAACGCGTTTGCGAATTCCGGCTGCTTGCTGGTGCTGCTGGCGGCCGGGCTGGTCGTCGCCGGCTGCAAGACTCCGTCCTCGTCCGTCGCGGACGCGGGGGCGTCCACGCCCGAGACTGCACCGGACGTTGCAGGCGGCGGAGCGGAAGATTCTGCCGTGGAAGCTAGCAAGTCAGACGCGCCCACAGAGGCAAGGGCGGCCAACGACGCCAGGATGCCAGACCTGCTGCCCGACCTGCCGCCTGGCGCGGATCGAAGCCCGGCCGACGCTGGCACCGACGGCGCCGCCGATGGCCCGGCCGGCGCGACGTCCGACGGAGCCGAAGCCGGCTGCAGCGGATGGACCAGCCTCGTGCACCTCCAACCCAAGGACCTGGCCGACCTGCTGGCCACGACCGATCCCATCGTCATCAACGTGCACACTCCCTATGCGGGCGACATCCCGGGCACTGACACGTCGATTCCGTACAACAAAGTCGACGACATCGAGGCCTACCTCAAGCAGGACCACTGCGCCGACGTGGTGCTTGTCTGCGAGAGCGGGACCATGAGCCAGTTGGCCGGCGACGACCTCATCAAGCGCGGCTACCTGCGCGTGCGCGACCTGGCCGGCGGCATGAGCGCCTGGGTCGCCGCCGGCTATCCATTGTTAAAGGACGGGGGCACGTAAGCCCCTAACCGGGGCCGAAGCGGGCTCCGGGGTCAGATTCGGCCGGCGGTTTCGCCTCCGGAAAACTCAATCCCGCGCGGCTGCGGCCTGCGCCTTGCCGTTCTTCGCTCCGCGCCTGGCCTTGCCGCGCCCGCCCTCGGGACCGCCCAGGCCAGCCAAGTACAGGGTGTGCTTGCCCGACGGCCCCACCAGATCGATCAGGTTGCGCGATGCCATGAAAACGCGCACCTGGTGGTTCACGTGGGTCAAGAGCGCGCCCAAGGCGCAGCCCCCGAAAAGGCACTTCTTGCGACCAAGAAGACATTTGCAGTCCGACATTGGGCCATCCATGGCTTCCAGGATTTCAAGTAGCGAAATCTTGTCGGCCTCGCGCCCTAGCACGAAGCCCCCGCCCGGACCACGCCGGGAAGTGAGCAGCCCAACCTTCACCAGCCGCTGCATGACCTTGGATAGGTGTGCTTCCGAAACACCCTGCTCGGTGGCAATTTCACCGACGGAGTGGTTGACGCTGCCACGGGACCTCGCGATGTGAGCCATCGCATGGATGGCCAGGTTGGCCGCATCCGAGATTCTAAGAATGGTATCCATGAGTCAATCGTAGCGCGCAAACCGGGAGACGCCCGCAATTTCGACCCCAATATCCCTATTTTCACAATCCCGCAAGCCGGACGCTAAAATCCGAGTCATCTGGTCCTGTATTGGACGATACACCCAATCGGGGACTATCACGCCCGATTGGCCGCGCACAGCTCGACTTCGCAAAGCCATTCCCGACGGCAGATGTCGGCCACGACGGCGGCGCAGGGAACCGTTGCCGGAAGCCCGTTCGCCCGGGCCGCCTTGACGAATTCGTCCAGGTAATCCGGCCGCTTGAGATACACGGCGGCGCTAAGCGTGTCGGTGAGCCCCATGCCGGCCTCGGCCAGCAGGGCGCGCACGTGGCCGAACATGCACGCGAGTTGCGCCTGCGCGTCGCCCGCCGAGACCACGTTGCCTTGGGCGTCGATGCTTGCGGTACCGGAGACGAAGACCCACTGCCGGCCCGGCTCGCAGAGGCGGGTGGCCCGGGCGAACGAGGACCCGTAGGCATGCGCCTCGCCCATGGTTGGGGACGCGATCGCCTCGACCCGCAGACTGGGATGGGCGGACACGGCATACAGATCCATGGTGACCGGGGTGTTGTCCACAGAAACGGAAGCTCCCTCGACGCAGGTGCTGGACGGCAGGCGCACAAGCTGCTGTTCCTTGAAGTAGCGATTGCGAGCCTGGTTCAGCGACCCGTAGTTGTTCTCGATGTCGCGCACGTGAATCCACGTGCGCACCACGTCGGCGAACGACAGTCCCCGCGCCGTCAAGGCGTGTCCGGCCTGCGCGAACATGTCGTAGGCCAGATCGGCGAAGCTTGCGGTCTTGTGGAGGCCGTCGCGAGGCGCCACGGACATCAGGCGCAGGTGCCTTGCCCCGCCCCGCAGCAGGGTGACCGCCGCCGGGCAGGCGGAAGGGCCGTACCAGACTCCACTCTGCCGCGCCGACCTCACCGCGTGTAGAGTCAAGCTGCACGTGCGGAACGGTTCGGCCGGCGGCTGAAGCAAGGCGGTGATGGGCAAGATCCCCGATGTCTGCCATGCGGTTGCCAGCGCCTCACGCCAGTCCCACGGCGGCGCCAGCGCGAAGCGAATCCAGCCGCTGACGATACTTCCCGGCCCCAGCCCCTGCTTGCGCAAGGCCTGATACGCCGCTTCGGCCATCGACGTAAATTGCCCACGTTGGTCGTCGCGAGTCGAGCTCGGCCACGCCTCGATGAACAGGTCGAACGCGTCGCCGTTCTCACTTCGCGCCATGGCCACCAGCGGGTCGGAGACGGTGGAAGACATCGTGCCTAGGATATGCCCGAAGCAGGCGCGCAATGCGTGCACAATCGTCTGGGCAAGGTAGGATTTGCCTCCTCGTGAAGCGATTGGCTGCCGCCCTCGTGCTCGCGCCGCTCTTGGCGGGTGCCTCGTGCAAGCACAAGCATGTTCGGGCGCTTCCCCGTGTGGAAAGGGCGGAGCCGCCCTTGCCGGCGCCCGATGCCACGCTGATGCCGGGGGTGCTTGCGCCGCGCCTCTTGCCGGCCGCGCAAAAGGCCAGCGTGCACCAGCAGGCCATCGAAGCCATTGGGACCTACGAATGGCAGGACTTCACCGCGCCCGGTTCGCGGATGGTCAGCACCAACGGCGACTATTGGACCCATCTCGCCGACCTGGCATGGCGGCGCGACATCGAGATCCACCTCGACAAGGTTCCGGTCGATCTCGACCAGGACGGCAAGGTCGACACCTACGTCACGCGCCACATCTCGCTGCGGGGTGGAATTCTCGGAAACCCCGACGTATTCGGGCTGGCCGCCGATCCCGACGAGCCGGCAGGCAAGCTCGGCTACACCTCGGCCAGCACCGGGTTCTCCGGGCTGCGTGACGCCCTCGACTTGGAAACCGGCAAGCCCACCGGCGGGATTGCCATGACCTGCTGGCTCTGTCACTCGGGCAAGAATCCCGTCGACGGCAAGACCGTGCTTGGCTTGCCCAGCACGCGGCTCGACTACGGCCTGATGCTGGCCACCTCGTCGCTTTTCGATCCAGAGCACCTGCTCGACCTGGACGGCGACGGCCAGCCTGACGCCGAGGCCGACATCAAGCGCCGCATGCACCTGCCCGACACCGTCCAGCTCGACCCGAACCACGACGGCCGGGTCAGCGTGGCCGAGTATCGGCGTGCGCTCAAGCTGCCCGACGCAAAACAGGTGCAGGCGACTCTTCTTTCCGCGGGACCTGGCCGGCAGGATCTGACCAACGAGTTCGGACTCGACATGTCTGCGCCCGGCCTGCATTCGCGGCGCTGGTCCGACGTGGCCACCATGCGCACGGGCAGCGAAGGCGTGTTCAATCCGAAAAGCACGCCCAGCTCGCTGGTGGTGCGCTCGCTCTCGGTGATCAATTGGACCGCGACCTACGCCACGCGTGGGACCGACTGGCTGGGCCGTTATGCCGAGCGAACCGGGCAAAGTAGAGGCCGCGCACTCGGCGACCTGGAGATCGACTTTCCGCCTGGCCTGGAAGGCGACGCGGACCTCATCAATCGCGCCATCGTTCTCGACGGACGATCCATCGGCGCGATTGGACTGCAGGCCGACGCGTTTCCCGGGATCCTATACGCGCGCATCATGCGAGCCGGTGCGCCCGCGCCGCCCGAGCTGGTGCGCAGCTTGCGCCTCGGCTTTGCGGCCACCCAAATCCGCAAGCTGATCTACGACACCGACCTCGACAGCATCGCGCGCCCCAAGCACGACCCGGCGACGCTGGCGCGCGGCCGCGACCTCTTCTTCAATCGCATCGTCGGCGATATCGTCAATCAGCAAATCCTGGTCGATGTGCCGCCCGCGTACGCAGGAACCGACGTGAAGGCACCGCTGCTCGCGCCGCTCGACGAAACCCGTCCGCTTTCGGCGCGCCTTCCGGTTCGCTGCGTGTCCTGCCATTCCGCCACCACACTGGCCACCTCGAAACCGATTCCCAAGACGGGCCTTGCCATTCCTCGCTGCACCGACTGCCACGCGGTTCACGAACCGGTGGGAATCCTGGCCATGCTGGGCTTGCGCCAGGGCGGAGGGCCGATGGGGCTCAATTCCATCTACGACGAATTCGGCATCGACCGCACCGGCGCGAGCGCCGACCAGGTCCGCGCAACCTGCGCGCACTGCCACGACAGCCATCCGGTCCTTGCGACGCCAATTCCGTACACCAACTGCAGCATCCTGCCCTTCGACGCCGACGGTGACGGCCGCGCGCAGGGCGACGAGCGCGACGATATGGCGGCCGGGGGCATTGGCACCGATGCCCTGTTCGGCTACGAAGTCGACCGCCGTGCGCTCGCCGACAAGGACGTGCGCATGGCCATCACCCGTATCCCATCGGTCATCCGCAAGGGCAGGCCAGAAGTCGTACAAATCGCCGGGCCCTGGGTGCGAACCGCGCCGCTCACCACGCTCGCCGCCTCGGCGCCCTACCTGCACAACGGCTCGGTTCCCACGCTGCGGGCGCTGCTGGAACCGACCGATCGGCGCCCGGTCACGTTCCAGCTTGGCCAGGGCCAGGGCAGATTCACCTTCGACACACGCCTGCCCGGCAATCGCAACACCGGCCACGAGCTCGGCATCAAGCTGACCGACCAGGAAAAGGACGACCTGGTCGCGTTCCTGGAAAGCCTGTAGCTGTTGTTCGACACGCACCAGACGGGGATGTCGTCGCTCGTCTGCGGCAAGAGACCCTGGGAGTATGGAGCTCACGGACCAAAGGTCTTCGGGTCTTGCAGCATCTGCCAGAGGCGCGCAGTGGCGAGGGCGCTATCGGAACCGGTGACGAGTGTGAGCCGGCCGCTTGCATCGGGGACGAGGTTGGGGCCCGTGGTCGACTCGAAGCTGGTGTTTGGATCCTGCGAGACTTTCTCGACCGCGGTCACGAACTTGGGTAACCCAACCGCGATGATGCCGATCTGATCGGAGGCGGTCACGAGATTGAAGATCTTGGGCTGCTCGGCGGCGATGAGATTCCCCAAGGGGTTCGCAGGGAGCTCGGAGACTTGCGACGATGTGATGTCACTGGTTTGGTCGTAGTACGTGCTGACTTGAATGTACCTGAATCGCTGAGCCACGATCCAATCCGCCCAGGGATCCATCGTGCCGTTGGGCGATCCCATGCTTCCACCCTTGGCGGAGGCCGAACCGAGCGTCGATACGACCACGACCCGATCGGTCACCGTCTTGTCGATGAGGTAGGCATCCGCGACGTCTGTGAGGGGGCCACCGGTCACCACCACGAGCGGCCGATTTGGCAAGCCGAGCCGAGCAGACGTCTCCACGATCAAAAGGGCACCCGCCGATCGATTGGGCGTGGTGGCGTCGAGGTTTCCGTCGTTGGGCCTCACCAGTGGCGAACCCGCGCTGGCGACGGGATCCGGAATGTTGGCCAGGCCACTCGCTCGTGCGGCGGTCACCAGGTTTCGCCAGTCCGCGACATTGAAGTTGAGATCGGGCCAGAAGCTGGTCGCGTTGACGATAATGCCGGCGAGCTCAGGGCCTCCCGACTTGGCAAACAAGACGGCATACACGCCCTGCCAGTTGTCGCTTTGGCTGTCGTTGCTGAGGATGACCGCGTTGCGCTCGTCGACCGGGAGGAGGCCATGCGGGGAATCGGAGCCGGCATCGAGTACCTGCCTGCTGCACGCGAGCGGCAGCAGAAGAATCGCCTTGGCCAAGGCAGAGTGCATGGGAATCCCACGCGTGAGAATCACGGGAGCGAGGCTAGCATGTCGTCAACCTTCTGTAGCAAGACGCTGCGAGGGAACTGATGGCGGAACTGTGCGGCGACGTATCGCGCCTCGCCTCCGCGGCCGAGTCCGACCAGGGCCTTCACCCGCAGCACCTCGCGCTCCTCCGAGAGTCGTCCGGTTGGATAGCTGCGCAGGTGCTCTGCCGCGACGGAGAGGACGGACGCATAATCGCCGCGCGCATCGGACTGGCGTGCGCGAGTCAAGAGCGCAAGCTCCCGGAGCCCACCGTCCGGCCTGGCTACCAGGCTCGTCCTGCGACCCGAAAAGGCTGCTTTCGCGGGCGCCACGCGGACTGCGGGTGTGGTGGCCGCCAGCGCGATTTCCCGGGCAGGCTTGGGCGCGGCTGTCGGCTCGACCGAAGGCGGGCCGGACGGAGGCTCTTGCAGGATTCCGGGCGCCCTCTTCCCGGTGGGCAGGGGCGACAACGGTCGCCTCACCATCTGGTATGCGGCTGCGGCACCGGCCAGGAGGGCAACCCCCGCGGCGGACGCGAAAAGGTATCGGCGGACGCGAAAAGGCACCACGCGTGGGGAGACCGTCGCTAGAGCGGTCGCGCGCAACGCCTCGCGTGCGCGTGCCAGGATGCGGGCGCGAGCCATTTCGGGCTGGGCCGGGAGAGCGCGTTCGTGCGCCAGCAACGCGTCGACCGAGTGGTGCAGTGGCGGAGGCATTCGGCCGGTGTCGTCGGTTGTCATCGAATGACGCTCCCTTTCTGCAGCTGCGCGACGGCAGTTTCGAGCTCCCGGCGTGCCTTGCGTAGGCGCGAATAGACGGTGAAGATCGGAATCGCGAGGGTCGCGGCGACCTCGTGCACGGGAATTTCGTCGATGTCGTGCATGACCAAAACCGCGCGTCTGGGTACTGGAATGCGATGGAGGGCGGCGAGTGCGAGAGCGCGCGCCCGGCTGGTCTCGAGAGCTTGGTCGGGGCAAGGGGCGCGGTCGGGTCCGTCGACGATCGCAAACGGAACCTCGCGCCAATGCCTGCGTCGGTGGGTCGCGGCCACGCGGAAGGCGATGCCGAAAAGGTAGGGCCGCAGTGGACGTGTGGGATCGTAGGTGTGCCAGGTGCGCCGAAGAATCAGGAACACCTCGTGGGCCAAGTCCTCCACATCCGCCGGGTTGACGCCCAGACGCTGGAGCGTGCGGATCAGGTAGTCGAGCTCACGCTGATAGGCACCTAGACAGCTATCATCGATAGTGCTTGGCGACACGGCTCTTGCGCTCGGCTGGCTTGGAACGAGGCGTGGCTGGTTCAAAGAAGCACTCACGACACTTTTACATTGCCACGGCGGGGCCGGAGTTGTCACCGAAAGCGCGCCGCCAGGTCGATTCCGGCAAGGGCGCCGAGTCGCGGCATGTCCCACACGCCGGCCTGGCTCAAGACGATTGTGTTGGGGGTGAGCAGGCCGAGCGCATCGATGTGCGCGGTGGCGAACCACGGTCCGCCGAGATCCATGGCTGCGGCGAGGCGGAGGCCAGCTTGTGCCACGAACCCGGTGGGAGAGCGTGGTTGGTCCACCCCCAAGCCGGTAACTCGAACTTGGCTTGCTTTCCCGACGAGGCAGGCCGAAGCCGCGCCGAGGTGTCCGCAGACCGTGGCGCTGGCGCCGATGAGACTCTGGCGAAACCCGCTGCCGTCCCACTGGCGCAGGGTGGTCGGGTAGCTGGCTTCCCCCCCAAGCTCCAGCGAAAACTCGCTTCGGCGCACCCCGAGGAACAAGCGCGCGTTGGCGGTGATGGAGGGCGAGATGTCCCAGGCCAGCGACGGGCCGATGCCAACCCACATGGTCCAGTGCGGGGAATCGCCCTCGGCTGGGGCAATGGCCGGGGAGATCGCAGTCTCACTTGGACGACGCTCTTTCGCCGAGGTCGAGAGGTCGTGCGCGGGTGTTGCCTCGGGAGGTGAGGCTGCGGGGGGGGGCGCGGTTTGAGGCGGTATCGTCGGAATCTCTGCCGAAGAGGGGGCCGTGGCCGCGGCGATGTGCGCAGAGGCAGCAGCGGTGGAACCACCCGAGGAAGCGGAGGGGCCAGCCGCCGTTGGCGGCGTGGCGCGTAGCAGATCGATCTGCAGGCCGATGGCAAAGCTCATCTCCGTCAGGAGATTCGAGCAGTTGCCATCCTTGGCGGCGAAACGGCGTTCGCCCATGCCTACGCCGCCTTCCTTGCGCCATTCGACCATGCCATCGACGGCGTAGACCGTTCCACCCACCCGGACCAGGACGATGACGGAGGCATCGTCGCGAAACGGATCGTAGCCAATTTGGTTCGCGATGCTGCGGCGGAACTCCACCTCGTCCCAACACTCTCGAACGGAATCAGCGACCTCGTAGCGGAGACTGACGTAGAAATCGGCCTCGGCGGTAAGGGCGCCGCGGACGGGTTGGGCCGCGCCCGCAGCAGCTCCAAGGGCGATGATCAAGAAGAAATCCGACTGCCAACGCACGGCGACCCGAACGATACACCGACGCACCTGCTCGATTCTCGGGTTGTTTTGAGGCGCCAGGTTAATAATCGCGTAGCTCGGTGAGCCGAAGGCTCGATGCGGCGTAGGCTCCGGTCGAATTCGCAAAGGCTCGTAACAAGAATCCGACCGTCGGGCAATTAGGGTATGAACCACATCTTCAGCTCGTCGTTGGCTCGCTGCGCCAGCTGGGCCTACGTCCAGGCGTCCGCGATGGCCCAGTTGGGCTGGACCAGCGCACCGCAAGCGAGCGCGACCACAATCACGGTGGACACCTCGAAGCAACCCGCCGGGCCCGCGCGTTCTGGTCTTCGACCGTCGGCACGGATGTGGCCCCTATGTATTCGGCCTTATTACCGTCCAGGGCTGCTCGCTGAACCAGAGGGAGCAGGACTCACTGATAGTGCCTAAATGATTATCAACACCACAATTGACAAGGGAGTTGCGATGAGTATCAAGAACGTACGACGAAATGCATTCCGGATGCAAAGGGCGCTCTGTGGTATTGCCAGTGGACTTGGTATTTTGTTGGCTCTTTCAACAGATGCTTGGGCTACCAGAGGCCGCGTGAAAGTAGCGAACAACACGATCGTAACCGACACGGGCTCATTGATAAGAGGAGCCCGTGTGTCTCTGGACATTTGGGATGAAACACCGACCCAGGCCAACATTACCACGATGAAGAATAGCCGTGGATTGAATGCCTTTCATATCTATGCCGAGTATCCCGGTGGTGGTTCATCCGGGGGATATAATTCCGCGAAGGTTGACAAAGTCGTCGACTTGGCAGACACAAACGACTTGTACGTGGTCTTGACCATAGGTTCTGGCGGGGGCAACGGGACTTTCAATCAAAGTTTTGTTACATCATTTTGGAATTTCTATGCGCCCCGCTACAAGGACAAGACCCATGTCATTTACGAGGTTTGCAATGAGCCTCAGGCATGGTCTGCCCCCTACAATAACAATACCCTCACCATGGAAAAGAACGCGTATGCCCAAATTCGGGGGTTGGCTCCAGACACGCATATCATGATGATGTCCTACTCCCAAGTAGTCAATCCGACTCAAGCGGCTACTGAGTGTGCAGGTTTAGGTGTTACCTGGGACAACGCCTCAGTTGCCTTCCATACGTACGGAATAGATGGAAAGGAAGACGCCTCATTAACCGCCTTTTATACTGCTATGAAAGGTAAGGGCATAGCGTACGCCTGTACCGAGCCTAATTTGACTTTGAAAGCCATAACCACAAAACTTTTCGAAAGGGATGGAGTTTCCGAAACCCAATTCATAAATGTTTCCGATATTGCAACCAACGCTTCCGCTTTTACTAGCTGGATCACTAGCAACAACATTTGTTGGACGCCCGATTTCGGCACGTGGCCATCCTGCTCTGGTAGCGTCCCGGGCACTGGCGGAAGCTCGGGCACCGGTGGCCGGGTTGGCACTGGCGGAAGCACCTCGACCGTACCGGGCACTGGTGGCCGTGTTGGCACTGGCGGAAGCACCTCGACCGTACCGGGCAGCGGCAGAGACGCCGGCGTCGGGGGAGCGACGGCCGCTGGAGGAGCAGGCGGCGAAGACGCTGGCGTTGGAGGAGCGGTGGCTGTCGGAGGAGCGAGCGGCAGAGACGCCGGCGCCGGAGGAGCGGCGGCTGTCGGAGGAGCGAGCGGCGGACATACCGGCGTCGGGGGAGCGGCGACCGCCGGAGGAACAAGTGGCACCGGTGGAGTCTCGGGCTCGGGCGGCCAGCAAGGAGTCGGCGGCGCCAGCAACTCTGGCGGTGCACCATCTGGTTCTGGTGGCTCGTCATCAGCCGGGGGAGCCGCGGTCGCGACAGGAGGCGGGGCGGGTGGACGATCCGTTGGGCCACTCGGCGGAGCGCCTTATGGCGGCGCGGTTGCTGGGAATGGCATGAGCAACGGCTGTAGCTGCACCGTCGGCAAGGGACACCGGACTGACGGCCGCGGCACGGAGGGCGGAATCGCACTTCTGCTTGGACTCTGGGCGCTCGCGTTCATTCGGCGGCTGCCGTAGCTCAAACGTCTCGATCGCCTCATCGGACAGCCGAGCAACCGTGGACCGACGAGGACGGCGGACGCTGGTTGCCGAAGCTTGTCTTTGCCGAGCTGCACGGGTTCATGTCCTGTGGAATCTTGGTGCGAGGCTTCGCCCACCTTTTCTGTGAATCGTGTGGCGAGCAAGGTCAGTGCGCTCGCGCACACGGGCTGGCGAATCCGCTGGTACCCGAACGGCCCCTGGGCGTAGCTTCGATGAGCCCGTGCGCGAGCGAGATGTCGACCGATCCGTCTGGTCGCAAAGGATGCAGCTATCATGCAGTTATCGGAGGTAGCCTATGCGCCCGAATACGCTTGTCTTGGCCCTGTGTGGAACAGTAACCGCGGCTCTGGCGGTTGGCTGCGGAGGCGGTAGCGGTCTGAAACTGGCCGGCGGCTCTGGCGGCGGCAGCGCAACCGCGGGTGGCGGGGCCGGGAGCCTTGGGACTGGTGGCACCGCGTTGGCAGGCGGCTCACCGAGCGGCTCACTGGGAATGACCGGCGGCGCGAAGGGCGGAGGTGGTGCGCTTGCTGGAGCCAGCGGTATCACCACCGCTGGAGGCGGCAACACGTCCATGGGTGGACAAGGCGGCGGCACCGCGCGCGGCGGAGCGAGCGGCTCGGGTGGCAGCACGTCCGTGGTCGGGCAAGGCGGCACCTTCGCTCGCGGTGGAACAACCGGCTCGGCCGGCAGCACGTCCGTGGCCGGGCAAGGCGGCACCTCCGCCCGGGGGGGCTCGGTTGCGGTGGGCGGAAGTACCCCGGTGGGAGGACAAGGTGGAACCTCGTCCACCGCTGCTTCGGGTGGATCAACGTCGCAAGGCGGACAAGGTGGCAAGGGCATCGATGGAGGCACGGCGCAGGTCGTTGCGTGTGCCGTGGATCCGGCGTCCCCCGGCGCGCAGTGCTCGTGCAGCGGATCGAGCTGCACTTGCACAGGAAGCACCGATCCATCCGTGTCGAGCGCCTGCGACTTTGCCTGCGGATCTCCGTCGCAACCCTGCACGGTCGCTTGTCCCAGCGGTGGCTGCACGACGGAATGCGCTGCCAACACGACCTGCAACGTCGACTGCAAGAATCCCGGCGGCAGCTGCCAGACGAACTGCAATCCTGGCGCGACCTGCAACGTGGATTGCACTGAAACCGGCGGCTGCACGATGCCGTGTCAGGGCGCCAACTGCAACATCAACAGCTGTATGGGGGGCTGTGTGCTGGCGTGCACCGGTGACAACACCCAATGCAGCTTGGACGACTGCACCGGTGGAGGATGCTCGATCAGCACCTGCACCGCGGGCAACAAGTGCGACATCGGTTCTTGCGACGGTGGCTGCTTCATGGTGTGCGAAGGCGCCAACGCTACCTGCAGACTGGGGGCATGTTTGGGTGGTGGATGCTCCATCGACGAGTGTGGCCCCGGCGCCAACTGTACGGTCGACAATTGCCAGATCGCGTGCTTCATCGAGCACTGCTCGGCCGGGGCCACCTGCGTGATCGAGACCTGCACCAACGGACCCTGCAGCATCCAGTGCGCCGCCGGCGCCACCTGCATTATTCGCGACTGTCCGGCTGGGGGTTGCAGCATCGGATGCGAAGACGGTGCGACGTGCACCATCGAGAGCTGCACGCCAACCCCCGACTCTCCCTGCGACGCTCACGCCCAGTACGCCCCGCCCGCCAGCAGTCCCTAAGCTGTCCTGCTTCGCGGAGTCGGCGAAGCACGGGGCAGCCACAGTGGCCCCGGTAAACGGTGCGCGGACTTGGGCGCGATGGTGCCTCGGGAGGATGGTGGGCCGGGGTGCTAGACCTTGGAGATGTCGAGTGACATCCAGGTTTCGAGGCCGCCGCCGCGCCCGCTCTTGGGGTTCGATGGGGATTGCGTCGAGCGCCATCGCGTTTTTGTCGCGCTGGTCAAGCGCCTTCTGTGGGGCGCGGATACGCTGAAACCGACCCACGCGCTTGCGCGCTGGCTGTTTCTGCGAGCTCTCGGCGCCATCTACCTGGTGGCGTTCCTGTCGCTGTGGTCGCAAATCCTCGGCCTGGTCGGCGAGAGCGGCATCTTGCCGGTGCGTAGCTTAATGTCCGCCGCCCTACGCAGCTTTGATCTTCACGGTATCGGGGTTGACCGCTATCGGATATTGCCGACCCTGTGCTGGATTGGCAGCTCGGATGTCTTTCTCCATGTCGAGTGCGCTGCTGGCGTGCTCGCGAGTCTCGCGCTGATCCTCGGCGTCGCGCCCGTCCCCTGCCTCGGCTTGTTGTGGCTTCTCTACTTGTCGCTCGCCACTGTGGGGCGGGTCTTTTTCGGCTACCAATGGGACAACCTGCTACTCGAGGCCGGGTTTCTCGCCATCTCTTTCGCCCCCCTCTCGCTACGCCCGCGACTGCGGCGAGCGACAACGCCCCCGCGGCTTGCGCTTTGGCTGTTGCGTCTGTTGCTCTTCAAGCTGATGTTTTCCTCGGGTTGGGTGAAGATCAGCAGTGGGGATCCGAGCTGGCACGACCTCAGCGCGTTGTCGTTCCACTACCAGACCCAGCCGCTTCCCACCTGGCTGGCCTGGTACGCCAACCAACTCCCCCTCTGGCTGCACAAAGCCTCGTGTGCCGCCATGTTCGCGATTGAGATCGGCGCCCCGCTCATGATCCTTGCACCGCGCCGGCCGCGCCTTTGGGGCTGTGGTGCGATGCTGCTTTTGCAAGCCCTCATCGCACTCACCGGTAACTACACATTCTTCAATCTGCTTGCCATCGCCCTCTGTGTCCTTCTCGTCGACGACACCACCTTGCGTTGGATCATGCCGCGCCGGCTGACGGCGGCGCTGTTGCCCGGCGTGGCCCCGGAGGCGGATAGAAGCGGAACAGCTCGGCGAATCGCTCTCGTACTCGCAGCAACGATCTTCGTTCCCATCTCGCTCGTTCAAACTGCCGCGAGCGCGGACATCCGCAGCGCTTGGTTCGCACCCATTGAGGCTGTCGATGCGTGGCTCGCCCCCCTGCGCACCGTGAGCGGGTACGGGCTCTTCGCCGTGATGACCACGGACCGGAAAGAAATCAGCATCGAGGGCAGCGACGATGGCGTTCACTGGGTTGCCTACGGGTTCAAGTTCAAGCCAGGCGACGTGAACCGGCGGCCGGGGTTCGTGGCACCCCACCAGCCGCGCGTGGATTGGCAGATGTGGTTCGCCGCCCTGGGCAGCCTGCGCGACAACCGCTGGCTGGTGAATCTCTGCATTCGCCTTCTCGAAGGTTCGCGGCCCGTGCTCGCACTACTCGGCACAAATCCGTTTCCCGCGCACCCGCCGCGCTACGTGCGCGCCGAGATCTACCGGTACACATTCACCGAGGCGGCCGAACGGCGGGCCACAGGCGCCTGGTGGAAGCGCGAGATCATCGGCGAGTACATGCCGTCACTTTCTCTCGCCGAGCTCCGAGCTAAATAGGACGCGCGTGGTAGCCTTTCCCGAAGAAAGGGACGACGGGTGACGCCGAATCGCACGCACGGCCGCGCGCACAGGGGGACGCCCACGGGGCGTCGACGCGCGTCGCGCACATGCTGGGCGCTGCTCACGGTTTTGCTCGCCTTGCCTGCGCCCGCGCAAGCTCAGGCACCCGCGACCGTGAAGGTTTCGGTCGACGCGACCGTCGCCGGAACGCCGCTTGAGCGGGTGTGGCCGTTTCACGGTTACGACGAGATCAACTACACGACCGTGCCGGAAGGACAGGCGCTGCTTGCCACCCTCGCCGCCGCGCACACCGCGCCCGTGCACGTGCGCAACCACTTTCTGCTCAACACCGGCGACGGTACCCCTGCGATGAAGTGGGGGTCGACCAACGTCTACACGGAGGATGCCGACGGCAACCCGGTCTACGACTGGACGCTCACCGACGGGATCCTCGACGCCATCACCACGGTCGGCGCGTTCCCGTTGGTGGAAATCGCCTTCATGCCTCAGGCGCTCTCCACGCATCCCATCCCTTACCGCAACTCCGGCACCACCACACTCAACGGCGGCTGCTTCTATCCGCCAACCGACTACGCCAAGTGGGCGGATCTCATACGCGCGTGGGCCAAGCACGCGGACGGGCGCTACCCGATGGTTGGGCCGAGCTGGCTATGGGAGCTGTGGAACGAGCCCGACAGCGCCTATTGGCACGGGACCTTCGACGAGTACGCGAAGCTTTACGACTACACCGAATCGGCACTGCACGAGGTGCTCCCGAACGCGGCGCTGGGTGGCCCGGCGGTGGCGAGCGTCGACGACAGCTTCCTCGCGCAGTTCCTCCAGCACTGTGCGACCGGCAGCAACGCGGTCACCGGCGAAACCGGAACCCGCCTGGATCTGGTGACCTTCCACGCGAAGGGCGGGGTGGCCATCGCCGGAGACCACGTCGAGATGAGCCTCGGCAACCAGCTCCGCCAGCACCTATCCGGCTTCAACGCGGTGGCCGCGTTTCCGCAATTCAAAGCGACGCCCATCTACATCACCGAGGCAGATCCCGAAGGCTGCGCCGCCTGTCCCGTCAGTGACCGGCCCGAGGATGCGTACCGCAACTTTACCGCGTACGGTGCGTACGAGATCGCGATGATGAAGCACACCATCGAGCTCGAGGCCGAGGCGGGTATCAAGTTGGGAGGGCTGCTCACCTGGGCATTCACCTTCCCGGGCACGCCCTATTTCGCCGGCTACCGCGCCCTCGCCACAAACGGCATCAACCTGCCGGTCATGGGTGCGTTCAAGCTGCTGGGCCAATTGGCCGGAAACCGCTTGCCGCTGACGAGCAGCGGTGCGCTCTCGGTGACCGACATCCTGACCAGCAGCGTGCGCGGCCAGCCGGAGGTCGACGGCATGGCCACGCGGAACGGCGACGCTATCCAGGTCCTGGTGTGGAATTATCACGACGACATCGTGACCGACCTTGCGATGCCGGTGCACCTGGCGATCAACATCCCGCCAGACTTCGGCCCGAACCTGCGCGTCTCGCACCTGCGCGTCGACGAGGATCACGGCGATGCCTACACGGTTTGGGCGTCGCAAGGCATGCCCCAAAGCCCGTCGGCAGCCGAGGTCGCGAACCTGCAGCAGGCGATGGAGCCCTCGCCGCTGGTTCCTGCCGAGGCCGTCGCGGTGGACGCTGGCGGTTCGGTCAACATCGACTTCGACCTGCCCCGGTTCGGCGTCTCGCTGGTCACCATCCAACCTGCGCCGGGCGCCAGCGACGGCGGCGGGGGGACTGGCGACGGCGGCCAGGGCGGCGGTGGAACTGGCGCGGGCGGCGCCACGTCGTCACAGGCGCACCTCGGTGGAGGCTGCAACTGCACCTTCGGTGATGGCGGCGAGTCCAGCGACATGGCCCTGCTGGTAGCGGCTTCACTTGCTCTTGCGATGCTCGCGCGCCGTCGGCGCGTGCACCGCTGAGCTACCGGACAATTTCCAAGCGTTTTCACCACAGAGGACACAGAGAACACAGAGCCGGAAAGAGTAGGAGTTTCCGGATCCGGACTCATCCTCCCCGGTCCGACTCCGTGTCCTCTGTGCTCTCTGTGGTTCAGTCCGACACCGGCCGGTGTACCGCTCGTCACGTCGCATCCGCCGGGAGCGCACTTTGCTTTTCGCCGCGCCCCGGCGTCCGGGTGTACACTACTGCGGCATGGCCACTGGCAGACCTGCACATCGAGGCTCTCAGTTCGTTCGGCAGTGGCGACTTTTGCGCACGCTGGAAGGCGCGAAGCGAGGGATGACCGTTGCACAACTGAAAGAGGCCATCGAAGAAACCCAATCCACGCGCACCCTATACCGCGATCTCGAAGTTCTGCAGCAGGCCGGCTTTCCCCTGACCAACGAAGACGGGCGCTGGCGACTGCTGGAAACCAGCGAAGGCGCCTGGGCCATCCCGGTAAGCCCCACCGAAGTCGTCGCGCTGATGCTGACCGAGGATCTGCTTGAGCCCGTCGAGGGAAGCTGGCTGGCGCAACCGCTGCCGAGCTTCGCGCTCGGCTTTCGTCTTCCCTGACACCCACCGGCCGTCGCTATTGCGCCGAGCTTCGCAAAGCCAACATCGCGACCCTGTTCGGCGGCGGCCGCTACGGTGAAAAGCGCGCCGAGCTGGAAGCCATCCACGAAGCCATCGAAAAACAACAGTGCGTGCGCATCGACTACGCTACCCCCGGCAAGCGCCGAGAATCGCGCGTGATCGATCCCTACTGCACCTGGTTCGCCGCTGGCCGCGTCTATGTCGTCGCCTACTGCCACAAAGCCGAGGACACCCGCACCTTCGCCGTCCAGCGCATCAAGCACGCCGAAGTCCTGGACGAAGCATTCGAGCCCGATCCCTCCTTCGATCCCGCCGCATTCACCCGCAAAGGCTTCGGCGTGTACCACGGTCCCGTCTACCGCGTGACCATCGACTTTTCGCCCAAGGTCGCCCACCTGATTCGCGAGCGCCGCTTCCACGTCAGCCAGCAAGTCACCGAGGTTGGAAAGGGTGTGCGCCTGAAGATGGAAGCCGCCGGCCTACCCGAAATCGCCGCGTGGGTGGCGGGGTTTGGGGGAGATGCGCGCGTGGTGGCGCCCAAGGAGTTGGTGGAGGCGGTGAAGGCGTTACACCTAGGCGCGTTGGAGGTGGCGGAGACAGCACGGGACGTGACCTCGGATGACACGAAGGAGTTGTAGCCTAGAGGAAGAAACCTGATGAGGAAGCGTACAGTCCAAACGAGTACCCGAACCAAGGCCATGGCGAATCCAACTCAGGAGGCTCGAAAGGTCCGCGGTCGCTCGCGCGAGGAAGCTGCGTTCCCAGTGGCCCCCGTGCGATCCGAGCTTCCCAAGGACTACGCCGCGGCCTTGGCTGAAATCAAAGAGCGCGTTCGCCAGGAACGCCTGCGTGTCGTTCTGGCCGCGAATTCGGCCATGGTCTTGCTTTACTGGGACATCGGACGGGTGATTCTCGATCGACAGGCACGCGAGGGCTGGGGCGCGCGAGTCATCGACCATCTGGCCGAGGATCTGCAAACCGCGTTTCCCGAAATGCGAGGGTTTTCCCCGCGAAATCTGCTCTTCATGCGCGCCTTCGCGGATGAGTACCGGGAAAGGCAAAAGGTGAAACAACTTGTTTCACAATTGCCCTGGGGACACGTCGTTCGGCTGATCCAACGTATCAAAGATCGAGGCGTTCGCGACTGGTACATAGGCCAGAGCGTTCTGCACGGTTGGAGCCGCAACATCCTAGCCCTACAGATCGATGGACGTGCTCACGAGCGCCAGGGCAAGGCAGTCAACAATTTCAAAGACACCCTGCCCCCGGCGGACTCGGATCTGGCCAGCCAGGTCTTCAAGGATCCCTACCTCTTCGATTTTCTGGGCACCGCGGACCCGCGCCGCGAACGCGAAGTCGAGCAAGCACTGGTCGATCACGTTCAGCGCTTCCTGCTAGAGCTGGGCTCTGGCTTTGCCTTTGTCGGCCGCCAAGTGCGCCTGGAAGTCGGCGACGAAACCTTCCTGCTCGACCTACTTTTTTATCACCTGAAGCTGCGCCGCTACGTGGTCATCGAGCTGAAGGCCACGCCCTTCCGTCCCGGCGACGTCGGCCAGATCAACCTTTACCTGTCCGCCGTCGACGATCTGCTGCGCCACCCCGACGACAAACCCAGCGTGGGCCTGTTGCTGTGCCGATCGCGCAACAAGCTGGTCGCAGAATACGCCCTGCGCGGCCTGAAGAAGCCCATCGGCGTCGCCGAATGGGAGACCAAGATCGTCGCCAACCTTCCTGCCGATCTGAAGGATGGCTTGCCCACGGTTGAGGAGATCGAGGCCGAGCTGGCTGACGAATCATCGTCCAGTGGTGAAAAAGGGGAGGCGTAGGGTGATGGGGATGGAGAAGGAAGCAAAGGCGAGCATCGAAGCCAAGCTCCTGGCCGGCTGGCGCCCGCGTGCCTTTGTTGCCCTTGATTTCGAAACCGCCAACCGAAGCAGATCGAGCGCCTGCGCGCTCGCCCTGGTTAGGGTGGAAGGTGAGCGAATCGTGGAACGCGTGGTGGACCTCATCCGCCCGCCGGATCGAAGATTCGAATTCACTCATCTCCACGGCATCACATCGAAAGACGTCGCGGAGAAAAGAACCTTCGGTGAGGTCTGGAAGGCACTCCTCCCGGTAGTCCAGGGCAGTCAATTCCTAGCTGCTCACAACGCCGCCTTCGACCGCGACGTGCTTGGGACCTGCTGCCGAAACGCACGGATCCCCATTCCTGACCTCCCCTTCGTCTGTACAGTCGCGCTCGCTCGGCTGAAGTGGAAACTCTATCCAACGAAGTTGCCAGACGTTTGCGCGCTTCTGGGGCTTCCGCTGCGACACCATGACCCCCTTTCGGACGCCGTGGCCTGCGCCAACATAGTGTTGGCGTCAATGGACCGGGTGCAGCGGCAAGGTCAGGATCAGTAGTTCCCATGCAGGGCGTTCCCACGGATTTTTGGGGCAAGCTGACACGGTCTCCGTCGACCGACGAAGTCACCGAGTGGCACCCACTTCATGACCACTGTGCCGACGTGGCCGCCGTGGCCGAGCGACTTCTCACGCTGCCAATCTGGGAACGCAGGCTTAGCCGGCTCGAAGGAAGAGAGAACCTTGACCAGGTAGTGGTAGCGCGACTTTGTGTCCTCGCAGCGCTGCATGACTTCGGAAAGGTGAACTCTGGCTTTCAAGCGAAGTCGCGGCGAGAGCCAGGCCCGACTGCTGGCCACGTGACCGAAGCGTTGTCCGCCCTGTGCAAGCCGGTCTGTGCTTGCTTCGAGTCGCTAAACGCTTGGGGGGACAGCACGGCTGAATTGCTGGCGGCATCCATCTGCCACCACGGTCGGCCTTTGAATTTCGATCAAGCTAGTGCCTCCTGGCAATCAACGTGGTGGAAGCCGAATCGTGCTGGGCTCGACCCAAAGGCAGGCATCGAGGATCTGCTGCAGAGATGTCGGGACTGGTTCCCGGCGGCATTTGGTACGGACTCGCAGCCTCTACCTTCTGCGCCTGAATTCCAGCATGCGTTTGCGGGACTTATCATGCTCGCCGACTGGCTCGCATCGGATACGCGGTTCTTTCCGTTCAGCGAATCCTTGACCGATGATCGCATTGCATCGTCGCGGATGATGTCCCGTCGGCTCGTAGCTGAGATGGGACTCGATCTACCCGTGGAGAGACGCGCAGATGCCGCTGGAAGGAGTGCTTTCGTCCGGGTCGCGCCGGAAGGCATGATGCCCCGTCCAGCCCAAAGCGCCATCCTTAATCTCAACCTAGAATCCCCCGGCATCCGCGTGCTTGAGGCAGAGACGGGGAGCGGTAAAACCGAGGCTGCTCTCGCCCACTTTCTCTTGCTGCTAGAGCGTGGCGCGGTTGATGGGCTCTACTTTGCTTTGCCCACACGAACCGCCGCCACGCAGATCTTCCGAAGGGTACGAGAGGCAGCCTATCGCGCCTTCGCCTCACCGCCGCCTGTCGTGCTCGCCGTGCCAGGCTACCTCAAGGTGGACGATGCCGAAGGCAAACGTCTCCCCGGGTTCGAGGTGCTTTGGCCGGACAAGGACCGGTTTCGCTTCCGTGGCTGGGCATCCGAGCGCCCCAAGCGGTACCTCGTCGGATCCATCGTGGTCGGTACGATCGATCAAGTACTGCTCTCTTCCTTGCGGGTGAACCACGCCCATCTTCGTGCAACTTCGCTGCTGAGGCACCTTCTGGTGGTCGATGAGGTGCACGCCTCCGATGCCTATATGACTCGCATCGTGGAGGACGTTCTCGGACGGCACCTCAAGGCGGGCGGGCATGCCCTGCTTCTCTCAGCAACGCTTGGGGGCGAGGCCCGCGCAAGATTGCTATCGCCTTCGACTCGAAAGCCGGGGCCAGATCTAGACGAAGCAGTGGCAACCCCGTATCCACTGGTTAGCACGGCCAATGCCAGCATCGCAGTTCAGCACGGCGAAGCTGTTCGAGAGATCAAGGTCGAAGTCGCGTCCCACAGTGAGGACGCAACGGCGGTCGCTGCCCTGGCAATCGCTGCTGCCGAGACCGGCCTGAAAGTCCTGGTCATACGCAATACCGTTCGTGATTGCATGCAGACTCAGGCGGCCGTTGAGATGGCCTGCGGCGAAGCCGCCCTGCTGTTTGAGTGCCGAGGCGCAGTGGCACCGCACCATGCACGCTACGCGCGGCCAGACCGCGAGGCCCTCGACCAGGCCCTTGAAGCACGCCTCGGCAAGACAAGACCCGCTGGTGGTTGTGTGGTGGTCGCCACCCAGACCGTCCAGCAGTCCCTCGACCTGGACTCCGACTACCTGATCACGGACCTTTGCCCGGCAGACGTGCTTCTCCAGCGCATCGGTCGGCTCCACCGCCACTCACGACCCGAGCGCACCATCGCGGCCCGCACGACGGTTCTTGTGCCGAGCGATCGTGATCTCGGCGTGCTCATTGGCAAGGGCGGCCGACCAAAAAATCACCACGGCCTCGGCAGCGTCTACGAAGACCTGCGAATACTTGAGGCAACCTGGCGTCGCATCGAGGAAGCGCCGCTGTGGCGAATACCAACCATGAATCGCTGGATTGTGGAGCGATGCCTACACTCGACGGCGTTGCGGGAAATAGTGACGACAGGTGGCCCCCGCTGGAAGGAGCACGACATCTACGTTGTCGGTTCGGACGCAGGGATGCGCAGACAGGCCGAGCTCAATCTTGTCGATTGGTCGAAGCCGTACATCGAATCGAACTACCCTGGCGAGGTCGATGAGCGCATCATGACCCGACTGGGAGAAGGCGACCGGCAAGTCGCATTTGCCCCTGCATTCATAGGCCCCTTCGGCCTGCCCGTATCCGAATTGAATCTCAAAGCTTTCTGGGCGCGAGGAGTCCCGAGCGAAGAAGACCAGGCATCATCGGTGACATCGCACGATGGCGAGACCCGTTTCCGCTTCGGGGACAAGGCATTTCTCTATGACCGTTTAGGACTTCGCCCGGATGACGGACCCAGCACAAAAGAGGAGCATCACGATGACGATGGCCCATGATCTGCTCGACGAGCCACTCCTGACCTGGAGGGACCGAGACGGTAACCGGGAAATGACGACCCTGCCCGGGATTCTGCAACGTCTTGGCAGCGGTGAACTGGTGGACTTTCCGCGGACGCGGGCGCACCAGTTCGATCCGTGGAGTATGTTCCTTACGCAACTTGCGGCGATCGCGTTGCACCGTGCGGGAGGCACTGATCCTAGGCTGTCCGAACAGGAGTGGAAAGGTCACCTTCTCGCGCTTACTGATGGAGCCCACGAACCGTGGTGCCTGGTGGTCACAGATCTTGCCAAGCCTGCATTCTTCCAACCCCCCGTACCTGAAGGAAAACTGGATGACTGGAAAGGGCTTGCCATCCAACCCGACCACAAGGTTGATGTGCTCGTGACCGCCAAAGGCCACGACATCAAGACCAGACTCGTGGATTCGACTGATGTCGAGGCATGGATTTATGCTCTGACCACCCTACAGACGATGCAGGGATTTCCAGGAAGAGGATACAACGGCATTTCACGGATGAATGGCGGCTTCGGAAGCCGTCCTCGTATAAGCGTGGCCGCTAATCCGTCCCCGGCGGGTCGCTTCCAACGGGATGTTCGCGTGATGTTCGATGCGTGGCCTGTACAAGTTGGCCGAGGCTACTCGGACAAAGGCATCGGCCTCGTCTGGTCGAGCCCGTGGGATGGCAACAGCTCTCTGGCGATGGGGGATCTCTGTCCGGGCTTCATTGAGATTTGCTGGAGAGTTCGTTTACGACAGGCACCGTTAGGGATCGAGGCTGTCTACACAACCACCACCGTTCGACGCTGCTTGCCCGAGGTCGTCAACGGTGATGTTGGCGATCCATGGATCCCTGTTGAGCGCGATGGTGGGGCGCTGACAATCTCGGGTCGAGGGTTTGGCTACGAGTTGCTCACGCGGCTGCTCTTCAGCGGGGATTTCGAACCGGCGGCCGCCCAGGTCATCAAGGAAACCGACGGGGATCCAGTGATTCTAATCGCCTCGGCCATGGCACGCGGCCAAGGAAAGACCGACGGTCTGCACGAGCGCCGCCTTGTCATCAGCGGCAAGGCGCGAATGCGACTCGGAGACCACGACGGCCGAGCCACGCTAGGCCTCAGAGCGACCCGCCAAGTGGAAGAGGCCACGAAGATGCGTTCCAAAGTGCTCTTTCCCAGCCTCAAGAAGCTGGGACTCGGCGAGCAAGTGGTACGGGACTTCTTCCAGGATCGAGTGGACGAGGTCTTCTTCACCCGGCTCCTAGGTGACGTCGACCAACCGGACGACGAAGCCCGCCTCGTGTGGGAGAAGACCATCAAGGATATTGCGTGGGGGGAACTCCAGCGGGCCATCGAGCGATGCTGCGTGCCGGATGCCCGGCGGTTCAAAGCGATCAGCGAAGCAGAAGGGATGTTCCGGGGCTGCCTCAAGAATCAGTTCCCGGACCTGACTGCCGCCTCTGCTGGCGGCACGAACAAGGAGGCTACACCATGACGACAGAGAGCACCCCTGATGGAAACGGTGGAATAGGCGGTCTTGTCAATTGGATAGCTGCCCTGCTCCAGCACGGGGGCAACGTGCTGACCACTGGGGACGTGGCGATGCTACGCCGGATGGACCCACGGCATCCATCGTCCGCGTTCTTCAAATTGGAAGGCACAGTGCTGGACGCTGAGCTACCGGGCGAAGTCCATGCGCGGGAGGACCGCGAAACCCGCTGGGCGGCTGTGGTGGTGGGACTTGCTCATCTCGGGGAACTGCACCGACCCGCGCGGCGTCTCGGCGAAGCGCTTGCACAGGCCGACTTCTCTGAGCTGCGTTTCTCGCGACTCCTCCGAGCAGACGCCGAGCAACTCGCCGACGAGGTACCAATGATCGCCCGCTACCTAGCTGCCAAGGGAGTACCCGCTGATTTTTCCGCAGCCGCTTGGCTAATCTTGTCAGTCGGCCAGACCAACGAAGAGAGGGTGAGACGCAACATCGCCCGCGACTACTACGGCGCACTCGCACGCCAGACGAACGACTGAATCAACACGAACGCAGGAGGCAACCGATGTCCGCACGATTTCTTCAAATCCACACTCTCACCAGTTATCCCGCGTCACTTCTGAACCGTGATGATGCGGGCTTTGCGAAGCGCATGCCGTTTGGCGGCGCAGTCCGCACGAGGATCTCTTCGCAGTGCCTGAAACGACATTGGCGAGTCTTCGACGGGGAGAATAGCCTCAGCACGATCGACGCGCCTGAATCCATTCGTTCGAGAGTGTCCTTCGAAAAGTTCATCGTCGAGCCACTCGTACAAGAGGGAATTCCTCAGAACGTGGCACGCGCAGCAGCGGCCAAGATCATAGGCAAGGTATTCGGCGGCGAAGCGAAAAAGGATAAGCAGGAGAAGGCCGAGAAGAAGGGCAAGAAGAAGGCGCAGGCAACTGCACCCGAAACAGGAGACGCTAGCGCGGCAAATGCAGACGTTCCCGTGGAGGCTCTCGTGGGCGAAATTGCCAAGACCGCCCAGGTCACGGTCCTTGGACGGCCAGAGCTCGACTACTTCCTCAAACTGGCCCGCGAGGCGATTCAGGAAGGGGGGAATGACGTCGGAAAGGCAGAGAAGGCGCTCGATGACCGGATTGACGAAAAGAAGATGAAAGAGAACATCAAGGCTCTCATGCCAGGGTCGTTGGAGGCAGGACTGGGGGCCGCCCTTTTTGGTCGAATGGTGACCGGTGACATTCTGGCCCGTACAGACGCCGCCATCCATGTCGCCCATGCAGTGACCGTTCACTCGCAGATGACAGAGAGCGACTACTTTTCAGCCATCGATGACCTCCTTCGCGAGGAGGGCGAACAAGGATCAGGACACATCAATGCCAGCGAATTGACCAGTGGTCTCTTCTACGGCTACGTGGTCGTGGACATCAACGGGCTCGTCCAGAATCTCGGGGGAGATCGCAAGCTTGCTGCCGATGTGGTGGAGAAGCTGATACACATTGTCGCCAAGGTCAGCCCGGGCGCAAAGTTGGGCTCGACTGCGCCCTACGCCTACAGCCATTTTGTCCTGGGCGAGAGTGGAAATGCCCAGCCGCGCACCCTTCAGAATGCCTTCCTCGATCCGGTTCGCACCCAAGGGAATGTCGTCCAGAATGCCGCGCAAGCGTTGGCCAAGCACTTGCTGGAGTTGGACGAGATGTACGGGAAGAGCGAGTTACGCGCGCACGCGGGCCTGGGAGAGACGGACAAGCTCTTCGATGGCAAGACCAACCTAGTGAAACTGGCTGATTGGGCCAAGCAACAAATCACAGGCGATAACCAGCCGGGGATCTGATGAAAGTACTGGTACTTCGCCTCGACGCACCCCTCGTCAGTTTCGGTGCGCCGATGGTCGATCAGAACGGTGTGGTGCAAGCCTTTCCGACGCTCTCGCTCCTCACAGGCATGCTCGCCAATGCCCTCGGGTGGAACCACCACGACACAAGCAAGCTGACCTCTCTGCAGAGTCGTCTCCGGTTTGCCGCGCGCATAGACCGACGTGGCGAAGCGCTGGTCGATTACCAAATCGCCGATCTCGGCCAGCCCTGGATGATTGCCAAGAACGCCGGCTGGACAACCCGGGGGGCGATCGCCGAGCGAGGCGGCGCTAGTGGCGAAGGATTGCACATCCGATATCGCCACTACCGTGCCGACAGCCTACACACGGTAACGCTAACCCTTGTTGGCGAAGAAAGCCCAACGGTCGACGAGGTGGCACGGGCTCTCACCGAGCCCGCACGACCGCTGTTCATCGGAAGGAAGTGTTGCATTCCTGCATCTCGCCTCCTGCTGGATACTATCGAGGCGCCGTCGCTGGTGGCGGCGCTGGCTTGCATTCCACGATCGGCACGAGCCGATAGTGGCCTGCTGTCAGCCTGCTGGTGGGAAGGGGATGACCCAACCGGTGCGGTGGGCGAATCGCGAGTTGTCCACGTGACGGACGAGCGAGACTGGAAGAACCAGATTCACACCGGGCGACGCCTCATGCGCGAGGGGCGCGTCGATCCGCCGGAGGCCCAACCGTGACTGAAGAAAAGGTCCATCTCGTAAAGGTTCCCCTGCGTGCTGATCGCGTCGCGGCCATCGCCCGAAGACGTCAGGTGCAAGTTCGGGATCTCGATGCCGACTACCTGACTCACTGCCTGCTTCGCGAGTTGTGGCAGGAAGCGGCCCCGGCGCCGTTCCTGCTGAAAGGGAATGGACGTGTCATCGACGTTCTTGGCTACTCCCGGGCAGGACGCGACGCCCTGATCGAACGGGCGAGGACATTCGGCGATCCGGCAGTCCTAGACGCCATCGACGATCTCGATGCGGTTGCTGCGAAGGAAATGCCACGTCTGGGACCTGGACGTCGGGTCGGATTCCAGGTGCGTGCGTGTCCAGTGGTACGTTTGGCGAAAGGGCGTTGTGACCATCGGGCGGGTGCTGAGATTGACGCCTTTCTCGCTCGATGCTTCGAGCTGGGGCCGAGTCAGAAGGTTGATCGCCAGGAGGTTTACCGGACATGGCTGGCCAAGCGTTTCGAGAACCAGGAAGTGACCGGGGTCGAATTGGTGAACAGCCGGATAGTCGGGATTTCCAGAGAACGGTTCATCCGTCGCACACAGGGAGAACGACGTGAGGCTCGCCGGATTGAGCGTCCGGATGTAACCTTTGGCGGTGATCTCATCGTCACCAATGGCGAAACGCTTTTGCGATTCCTCGCCCACGGCCTTGGCAGACACCGTGCCTTCGGATTCGGTGCCATCATGCTTGTGCCGCCGGGCGAACAATAGGCGAAACACAGACGGGGGATTGTGCTCAAGGGCCGCCTCGGTTTAGAGACCGCGCGCATTCCCCATGCCGATCGCCACGGGTGTATCTGGCTTGGGCGGGGAGTTCTTTCAGTCGAAGACGGAACCCTACGGTTTGTAACGGCAGGAGGTGCGGGTCTTGCCGCAGGCTCGTACGGAATACCATTTCAAACGGTCAGCGCCATCTTCCTTGAGCCCGGCACCACGATCAGTCACGACGCCCTCAGGCTGCTAGCCCGAAATGGTACGGCTCTGGTTTTCACGGGCGAGGACGGCGTTCGCTTCTATGCATCGCTGCCGTTCGGCCGAGATGAAAGCGCTCTAGCCCGCGCGCAGGTCCGGCTGTGGACTGACGAGGAGAAGCGCCGAACCGTAGCGCGGAAAATGTACGCGCGGCGGCTGGGCGAGATCCTCCCATCCGCCGACCTGAATGTTCTACGAGGCATTGAGGGAGCACGGGTTCGGGTGCTGTACCGCACACTTGCGCGTCAGTTCGGCGTTCAATGGGCCGGGCGCAACTATGACCGCGACGATCCGGACGCTACCGATCTGGTCAACCAAGCGGTCAACCACGCCTCGGCTGCCATACGTGCTGCTGCGATGATCGCCGTAGCGGCAACATCAACGATTCCCCAGCTTGGCTTTATCCATGAAGACTCCGCCAATGCCTTCTCCCTCGACATCGCCGATCTATTCCGCGAGTCCGTCTGCCTGCCCGCCGCCTTTCGAGCCGTAAAGCAATTCGAGAGCGAGCCTGCACAGACTCTTGAGCGCCACGCGCGACGATGGGCTGGGCGCAGCCTGCGCGACGACAAAGTGATCCCGTCGATGATAGACGCGATCAAGGCAGTGCTGGTTGAGGACAATGCCAATCCAGCAGCGTCAGAGCAGGCTGAAGAACCCAACAAGGGCTCGGGGCCAACGTAGCGCCATGACGATCGTCGTCACCCGCAACGTGCCCGACAGGTACAGAGGCTTCCTCGCCAGTTGCATGCTCGAACTTGCCCCTGGTGTCTACGCTAGTCCGGACATGTCCCGTGCCGTTCGAGACCGTGTCTGGGCCGTTTGTTGCGAGTGGTCTGGGGTACTGCCCAAAGATGGGGGCGTTCTCATGACCTATCGTGACCACGAAAGTCCCAGCGGACTCGCCGTTCTGACCCTTGGGTGGACGAAAAAGGAACTGGTCGAGCTGGACGGCATCTGGGTCGATCACGCCGCGCCTGGTTCTCTGAAAAACGAATAGTTCAGCTCTGTTCAGACTGGGCTACACTGAACACTCTTACAGTTTCCCCCGCGCTCGCGGGGATGGTCCCAATTTCGACCCGACTGTCACGGCCTACTCCACGTTTCCCCCGCGCTCGCGGGGATGGTTCGATCACGCAATCGCTTCCTGGCGAAGCGATGTCCGGACCCAGCACGCGGGCAGGCCCCGTGCCTAAGCCACATCGGTCTGAAATGGTACTTTGCCTAATGCTCAACAGCGGGGACGAAAGAAACCATCCCGCTTCCGCGGACCTTCAAGCTGGCCCGGTTGCTGCCATCCCCGAGCATCGTATTGATACCGCTCCTATACGAGAGAAAAGCGATCTCGTCGCCAGCGGGCGACCATATGGCTTCGGGCAGCCATCCGGACTCGACCCAGGAGGGAAGTTCCTCAGTGACGAGTGACCGAATGGAGCCGTCGGCTCGATTGAACAAGTGCACCGAGTAGCTCGACGGGTTGCCGTACGTCCTGGACGAGAACAGGATCATGTCACCCCTTGGCGACAAGCTGGGTCGGGACACCGTCGCACCGCTTATCGCGGCCACCTTCGCTAGGCCAAGGCCGTCGACTCCGATTTGGTAGACGGCGTCGTCGTGGGCGAAGAACACCTTGTCGTCTCCAACCCACGACGGCCCGGTTCCACCTTCGCGAGTGAGTTGGCGAACTTCGTGATTCCCGATACCGACGAGGAACACGTTGTCCACACCAGATGCATCCTTCATGACGAAGGACAGCAGCTGTCCACTTGGGGAGAAGGCGACCTGGGACATCGCCAGGTTCTGCTCCGTGACCGTCTGCATGTCAGATCCATCCTTGGACATGGTGTGGAGGCTGCCCTTCACGGCCACGCCCTTCGAAGATATCGATATGCCGTCGATTGCGGTGTACGCAATCGCGGCGCCGTCCCGGCTGTAGGCCACCGAGTTGTAGAGGGTTGGGCGTGAAGTCAGCAACTGTACCCCACCTCCCCGCGCCCCTACGGAAACCAGGGCGGTTGAATTGGGAGTGGTGGCGGGGGCGACGAATGCGATCCGGTACGGACTCAGAGGCGTGCAGCCGAGGGCAAGCACCAAACCGAGCAAGGCAGTCGCGAGGGACAGATGTCGCATGGTCACTCTCCTTTGGGACGCAATGATAGAGGTTGTGTTCACCAAACCGGACGTTGCTTGACGGCATCGTGGTCGAGCCTGAACAGCGGTGCATTGCGCGGCATTAGAGGACAATCCGCCAGCAATGTCTACGCTCTGCGCGCGGGCGTAGCGATTCGGCGGCGACACTGGCCCGCTGATACGGGCGAAGCTCGGGGCCGCTAGGCTTCACCGGCCGATAGCAATCGGCAATCTGCGATTGCCCCATCGGCCGGGCTTGCCGTCGAACACGCCGGCGCAGGCCTTGCCACACGACGGACAGGTGCCGGCGTCGGTCATCGCCCAGTCCGAGATTTGGTACCCGATGCGCGCTACCAGCCTCGACCCGCAGCCGGCGCAAAAAGTGGCCGAGCCGTCGTCGTCGTGCGCGTTGCCGATGTAGACGTGCGCAAGGCCGTTGCCGAGCGCGATGCCGCGCGCCCGTTGCAAGGTCGAAAGCGGCGTGGCGGGATGACCCTGCAAGCGGAAGTCGGGATGAAAAGCCGAAAAGTGCAGGGGCACGTCGGTGCCCAGGTTGGCGAAGATCCAGCGGGTCATCTCGTCGATCTCGCGCTCGCTGTCGTTTTCGCCCGGGATGAGCAAGGTCGTGATCTCCAGCCAGACCTCGGTGCTCGAGCGAAGGTAGACCAAGGTATCGAGCACGCGATTCAAATCGCCTCCGGACATCTCACGGTAGAAGCGCTGGGAAAACGCCTTGAGATCCACGTTGGCGGCGTCGATGTGGCGATAGAACGCCTCGCGCGGCGCCGGCATCATGTATCCCGCCGTCACCGCCACCGTGTGCACGCCCACGCGGCGACACGCCTCGGCCACGTCGACGGCGTACTCGAAGAACACGACCGGATCGTTGTAGGTCATGGCCACGCTCCGGCAGCCGCTCTTGACGGCAGCCCGCGCGATGGCCTCGGGCGAAGCTGCCTCGCTCATCCGTTCTACGTCGCGCGCTCGGCTGGTTTCCCAGTTCTGACAGAACTTGCAGGTAAGGTTGCAGCCCGCGGTTCCGAACGACAACACCGGCGTGCCGGGCAAAAAGTGAAACAGCGGCTTCTTTTCAATGGGGTCGATGCAAAACCCGGTCGAGCGCCCGTAGCTGGTGAGCACGACCTGCCCGTCGCGACACGCACGCACGAAGCAGACCCCGCGCTGCCCTTCGCCCAGGCGACACGCGCGCGGGCACATCTCGCACACTACCCGCCCATCGTCTTCCCTGCGATAGAAACGGCTCGGTACCACGGCCGGATCTGCGTGCTCGACGCAACCTTCGATTCTTTCCGGGCTTTCGCTCACGACTGAAGTATCGCACGCGTTTGCGGCCCCCGCCTTGCGCGCATGGTGCGAACTGCTGCGGCGGTCGTCGACGCAACTCTGCCGGGGCGCAGTGTTTTAGAAATCTTCCGACCGCAGGGCGCCCGCGCGCGAGGGCGTCTGAGATGCCTCGGTGCCTGCGCTACTAGGTAGCTTGCTCTCCGATCGGCCCTGTCGCTGGGCCGGACGATGTCCGCTTCCGGTCTTCCTATGCGTTTCGCCGGCGCTATCCGGTCGCGTCTGCCGAGCGGGCGATGGATCCTCGTCCGCGATTTCCGCGAACGCTGGCGCTTGGACAACAGGGGGTTGCGCAGGCTCCGAACTGGAGGACCGATCCTGCTTGTGCACCCGCGCGCGGGCCGGGGTGATCAATGCTAGCCAAGCTCCGAGCACGGCGGCGCCACCGATCACCAGCATCGGGAATAGCAGCCGTCGCACTCGCCCGAGCACGGATGCCGCAACTGGTGGTGGCAGACCAATGACCCTCGGGGCCGAATCGACGTCGTCGATCGCTGACCCGATGGTCACTGCCTTCTGGTTGCGCAGGACTGCGACCGGTGAGCCCACGGTTGGCTCGCTCACCAGGCCGTCGACCAGGGTCGGTCCCTCGTCGAAATGGGTCGGCGGGCCAGCGCAGCGAACGCCGTGTCGATCCAAATCGCCGTCGAGCAGGGTGAGATACTGCGCAGTAGCCTGCCGGAACTGATCGGCAGCCTGGCGGCTTGCGAACAGCGCCACGCCGATGTTTCCGCGGCCGGCGCCCGTGGGCTTTGCTGCGCCACCCAGGTCGCGCGCGATGCCCGATGCGAGTGTGAAGGGCTCGCTCATCATCGGCACGGAAGCGGCATCGCCCAGGCTCGCGAGCTCGTCCGCGTATCCCCTCGCGGCGCGAATGGCACTGTCTGTGCGTCCGGCGCCGATCTCGGTCACGAAGCTCTGCGCGTAATCTCGCAGTGAAAGGTTCCTAGCGTCGAAGCTGGCGCGGTTCGATACAGCGTAACGCTGAATTGCGCGGAGGATGTCCGGCGGCGACACGACGCATGGCGCAGAAAACAAAACCAGGTGCAGCCCTGCCGGACAGCCAAGCGGCAGACCTTCCGGCGCCGTCCCGTCGAGACAGGATATCTGCACCAAGCCGCCATAGGTCGCCGCCATCGAGCCTGCGCCCGAGCCCAATTGGCCTAGCGCCCCGCGACGTCCAGCGGTCGCGGTCGCCAAGATGAGCTGCTTGCGACCGTCGATGGGCAGCCCGAGCGCTTCGAGCAGTGCCCCGACCGTGGCGACCGAAGCCGCCGAGCTCGATCCGAGACCCGAGAGCCGGACATTGTCGCGGAAGTCGCTAACGTCGACTGACACAGACCCGGTGGGCAACGCGGCGAACACTTCGCCGAGCTCAAGTCGTGCTCGCTTGATGACCTTGGTGACCATCTCCGACGCGACGTCGACACCTGCGGCAAACCGTGCCTTAGCGTGACGAGTAACCGCAGCCACCACGGCGCAGCCGTCGCCCGCGTCTGCATACTCTCCGAACAGAAAGACCCTGCCCGGCGCAACAATCACCGACGGCTTGGCGGAGATTTCGGGTTCGAAATCCGCTCCTGGGTCGCCTCGATCTGCGGACGATCGGCCGTTGTAACCGATATGCCTTTGCACAAGGTTTGCTTCAGGTTGCATCTGGACGGCCTTGCTGAATGACAATTGGAGCCTCTAACTATGATCGATGCCGCTGAATGGAAAAGTGACCATTTTGCTACCGGATTTCGACGCGGATGCTGTGTGCGCAAGACCCCTCGGGGCCCTACGCAAAGGGCCAGGGGGTTAACCTGGCCCTGCCGGTTCGGTCGGCGACGTGATGCTACGAGCCGGCCAACGTTTGCGCCGCTTTGAGCAGCTCGTGGCCGTCCCGTATGAGCTGCTCGCGAGACCCGCACTGAGTCCCGCTGAGCACGTCCTTAATCCTTTGTGCCAGCTCATCGCGCCGGGACGCAAGCTGCTGGATCTGCTGCTCGGTCGACAAGTACGTCGCGTCGTCGCTCTTGATGGCATTCGTCGAGGCGACGATCAGCGAGCGGGCGAAGTCACCGTAGGGTGCGTTCAACTGCTTGTAGAGGTCGCCCAGCTCGGTGAGCGACTCGCCGTTGCCGTCCCTCGCCACCGATGGCTTCAGGATCTGTGTGACAGCGCGGCCATCCGGCTGGTAGTCGGGCGTTAGATCGAGCAGCGCATTCACGGTCGGGACGATATCTGTGTGGTCTGTCCAGGCCGAGTCGTTGATCCCATCATTCTTCACGCCGGGGCCAACCATACCGAGCCAGGTTTGCCCGATGTCGTTCGCGTAGTCGCCATGGATCCAGGCGAAGCTATCATTGAGGCAACCCTGACTCTTGCCCGAGCAGGGGCTGTAGGTCTGGAAGTAATAGTCCGGCTGCGAGAACATCGTGAACGACATGGTTCGTTGCGGGTCAGCGTTGATCATATGCAGGGCCTTCAGCGTCGGGGCGTCCACGAGATAACGTGCGACCGGCGTCAGCTGCGTCGAATCCACGTAGGGGTCGAACGCCTTCAGGTTCGCGGCCGCGCGCTCGAAGTCGCGCAACACCGGATTGACGACAACCTTGCCGCTTGCATCCACGGCCTGCGGCTGCCCGTCGATGTAGAAGCTCGGCGCCGAATCGAACGAGATGTCGTAGCCGGTGTTGTCGATCTTGCTGCCGAGCAACCAAGTCAGGTTGTAGCCGACCTCGCCCACCAGCGGCCCGTTCGTGCCCGCGGGCGGCCATACCGAAGGCCCGGTCCACGTCGAAGCGCTCTGGCCAGCGTTGGTCAGGTCGTATTGGCCGTGGTAAGGCTTGCTGGTCACTGTGTTGTACTGGCATGGCGTGTGGATGCCGTCGCAGCCCTGCGCCTGCTGACCCGCGAAGTGATCGTTCTCGTCCGCCGTGACGACAAAAAGTGTGTTGCTCGTGTCGATGCCGTCCGCTGCCAGCCGCTGGAAGAACGCCGCAAAAGCATCATCGTAGCTCTTCAGCGCCGCGACGTAGCCCGCCTCGCCCGGGCCATACGCGCCGCCCCCAGTGTGGTTGTCGTGAACGTCCGAGATATAGGCATACGTCACCGGAATGCCGGCCTCCTGCATCTGCGCCACGTAGCCGAGGGTCGTCGCGGCAGACATCGCGTCGAAGCCAGGAAAGCCCGGTTGTCCGAAAGAGTCGCTGATCGGCGTCGTGCGGTAGACGTCGCTAACCGCCGGCGAGCCGTTGGCGATTGCCGGATCGACGTACTTGGCGCCGAACAGCGCCTGGTAGCCGTTGTAGCCGCCTGGCTCCTGCGGGAGCAGATCGGGCTTTGCGCTGGCACTCTGCGCGCAGATGCTGGACCCATTGCGTGCGCAGTGAACCGCGATTCCGACGAAATCAGTGGTAGCGAGGTTCGCGGCTGCCGAGCCGTACGGCGCTGTCTGCGAGGCGAAGCCCTCTTGCCACTCGGGCGAGTCTGCGCCAAAGAGGGTGGTCAAGTCGCCGGTATGGGCGACCGGATCGGCGGCAGGCTCCCAGACTTCTACGCCCTGGGCGTGCGCCTTGGTGAGAGGTGCGGTCAGGTACATGAAGAAGCCGGCGATGTGATCGATGGTCGCGGTCTCCTGGCTCGCGCCCTGGTCGATGACGATTGTGTCACCGGCACGAAAGCCGCTTGTGCTATGCGGATCTATCTTCGTGTCGCCGATATTGGTTGCGGCGAAGAGATCGCTCGGCCCGGCCTTGAACGCGCCGGCAATCGCATTCTCGAGCACCGTGTTGGCGACCGAGACGTTTCCCACGTCACAACCGGCGCGCGTGTAGGTCACCCACGGCGCGGGCGCGTCCTTGCCGCCCGTCGTGACCATGTTCGGGTTGGCATCGACCGGAGAAGAGACTGGCGAAGTCCAGTATTTGAATGCCGAGGTAAAGGTCGGGATTCCGGTGGAAGGATCGTAGTAGTCGTAGGAGTTGGACACGGTAATTCCCATCCGGTCGGGATAGAGTCCCGTGAGCGAGCTCGTGATGCCGCCCGTGGTGTGCGAGATGAGCACGGTGTAGTGTTTCGCCAGGAGCGTGCCGTCACCTTTGAGGAAGTTATAGAGATGCGGTATCTGCTCCAGATCGGACGGCACGTTCGGGTTGTCCCGAGATAGGTGCAAATTGTCGAACTGAATGTAGATGACGTGCCGAATATCGCCGTGTTCCGGTCCAAGTCGGCAGGCTTTGTGATCGTGGTTGGCCGAGTCCGCGCGATCGGCTGACTCTTTTGCATAGAGCGTAGCGGGCAGAAAGAGCGAAAGTACAACAACTGCTTTCGTGTGGCGCATGGTACCTCCGAAGGTTGATGAGATGCGAGGAAGGAGGCGCACCTGCGTCTCTTTCCATCGCGGAGGTGCATGCCACGCGAGAGCTCGGTGCCAAGGAACTGTTCCTGAACAGACTGGTGACGGTCTTGTGAAACGTGACTTCTTGCGTCCGCTTTTGCGTGTAGACCCGCGGCAGCCAGCCCAGCGAGCGCGCGGCGTAACCACAAAGGCATTCACTCGTCGCAGGTAACGCCCGCAAGGCGCCGAGCATCATTACAAGGCTCGGCAGGGTTTCTGTGCGTGCTGCTTGAAACATGTACCGCAACGGTAACAGTCAAGGAACCTTCTTCGGCGTTGTTGCCGCTTGTCTCATCGTGGTGTCGTCGGTAGCGGGCGCCTTCGTCCTTGCCAACGCCGACCGAGACCGTTCGGGCAAGGCCGCTCTTGCCGAGTCAGAGGCCCACCTTGCCAAGGGCGAAGCCGCGCTGGCCGCCGTATTGCGCGAAAGACAGGCTGACGGGGCGGCCGCTGCGTCGCTTGCGCCCCTGCGCGCCCTGCTTGCCAGCCTACGTTCCCAGGATAGGCTGGGGCCCCTGGCCGCCACGCTGCGAGACGCATTCGCGTCGGAGTCGTGGTGGCAGTCGGTCCGGCGCGAGTTTCCGTTGACGGTCATTTCCCTCGACGGGAAGACCGTCGACTTCGCTACCGACAAACGCGCAAGCGCGGCGCCGGTGGCAGATTTTCTTGCGACCGCGCGTTCCACTGGCGACAGCACCGGCGTGATTCTGGGGGACGCCGGAGCATGGCTTGCGACCGTTCATCCGGTTTCGGTTCCGAATCACAGCATGGCGCCGGTGCTCTGCCTCGTCGAACCTCTGGACGAAAGCAAGCTGCGGGCTCTGCTGCCTGGCCCCGGCGATGCCATTGCGCTTGAACGTGCCGGGCGGGTGGTTCTGGCCACTGGCGCAGGGTGGGCGCTCGAGGCCATTACCGGACAGGGAAGGCCTCGATCGCCAGACGCGCCGGTTATCACGATCGCGCGCCGGTCGCATGACGGGTGGAGCCTGCTGGTCGCCACCGATGTGACCGCGGCCATGGGGGCGGCCCAACTCGGGCCCGATCCACGCTGGCTCGCGGGTCTCGGGATTGGGTTGGCAGTCGTGGTTCTCTGGTTCGCGCGTCGCCGCCGAACGCGCCTGCTGGACGAAGTCGATCTGGCTCGGTCCGACCTTTCGGCCAAAGTCTCGCCGCAGGCGAAGGTGTCCACGTCGGTCGCCTCATCCGAGCCCACTGACGATAAGCTTGCGAGCCTGGGTGCGACCATTGAAGCCGGGAATCCGCCCAGTGAACAAGCCGCGCAGGGCAAGCGTTCGGGACCCGGGCTGGGAATCGTAGGACGGTACACACTCATCGACAGGCTGGGCGAAGGCGGCATGGCCCAGGTCTTCACGGCGGTCGCGCACGGCGCAGAGGGCTTCCACCGCAAGTTCGTGGTCAAGCGCCTGCGCCCCGAGCTGACCAGCAACAGGGCCGCGGTCACCCAATTCATCGACGAGGCGAAGCTGGGCGCGTCGCTGGTTCATTCGAACATCATTCCCGTCTTCGACTTCGGCCGAGCCGGCGACGAATACTTCATCGCCATGGAATACATCCTCGGTCGCGACCTGGAGCGATTGGTCGGGCGATCGCTGCAGGCAGGCCAGAGCGCCATGCCGTTGCCCATTGTCCTCTTTGTCTTGGCGGAAACCCTCAAGGCGCTGGATTACGCACACACCCGGTGCAGCGACGACGGGCGTCCGCTGGGCCTGGTTCACCGGGACATTTCGCCGAGCAACATCCTGATGTCGATGCGCGGAGAGGTAAAGCTGTTCGACTTCGGCATCGTGAAGGCCGAAGGCCGCACGTCCAAGACCGAGCACGGCATGGTGAAGGGCAACGTCAATTTCATGTCGCCCGAGCAAGCACGCGGCCAGCTCACCGACGCACGGTCCGATTTGTTTTCGCTCGGGCTGGTCACCTACTTCTGCGCAACCGGCCGGACCCTTTACCGGGGACAATCGGCGTACGACCTCTTGATAGCTGCAGCAGCCGGCCCGTCGGCATCGGACCGGGAGCACTTCGCGGCCCTGCCCGAGCCACTACCCGGCCTACTGCGATTCTCCTTGCAGCAGGATCCCAATGCCCGCTTCGCCAGCGCCGAACAGTTCGCCCACGCGCTCGCGGGCGGAGCCCACGCCACGAACCAAGAGGCCGCACAATTTGTTCAAGGTCTTGCCGGCGACGAGTTGGCCGCGGAGGAGGCGCGGCTTGTGCGTTCGACCTCCTGGTCGCAACAGCCCATCGTCCCCGACGGGAAGCTCGGGTCGGGACAGGCCACGGGGGCTACCCATTGATTGTGGCTCAAGCGGCGCGAAAGATTCGCGGCTTGCCACTTGCCATTCTGATCGGTCTGTTCGCGCCCGCGCCTGGGTTCGCCGAGGGCGCTGAGGTGCAGCCGGACGGCGCGCCGGCCGATGTCGTGCCGGACTCCGATGCTGACTCTGCGGTTCAACCCCATGCCCTCGAATTCACGTCCGCCGATCGCACGCGGCAATGGGAGCTCGCGCTCAATGGCTACATCGATTTCGGCTTCGCGGTCGTGCAAGGCGACGGCACCAACTTCGCGCCGGGCGACACGCGGGTTCCCGCCGACTACGTCAGCGATACCTTCGCCACGGCCATCAACAGCCGCGGCGACGTGGCATCGATCAGCACCTCCCGACCAACCTATGGGTTTCTTCCACGCAGCGTGGGGATCGGCGGCAAGCCATCGTTCCTGCTCAACGACGTGAATCAGGACTTGCGCCTGTCGAGCCAAGGCGATCGGGTGATGGTCTTTGCGCGCGCCCAGTTTTTGCCTCGCTACACCGCCCAGGGCAACCAGACCCAGATCTGGATCGAGCAGGCCTTCGCGCGCATCGTGCCTTTCGACAGCCTCGAGCTGGCGCTGTCGCTCGGCAAGTTCGATTCGGTGTTTGGCATCGAATACCTCGACAACCCATCGAATGTCCGGGTCGGCGTGACGCCTTCCCTGATCGCCCGTTACACCACCGGGCAGGCGCTGGGCGCGAAGCTCTTCTTTCGATTCCACATTCCCGCGTTGTGGTCGTCGATCTCATTCAACCTCTCGGCCACCAACGGCGGCACGCAGGTCGAACCATTGCAGCCCGTCGACATCTCGCTGACCGGGCGGCCGGTCTTCGGGGGCCGCGTCGGCTACGAGCTCGGCCTTCCTTCGGTCGAGCTCAAGCTGGGGGCGAGCGGTCTGCAAGGACCGCGCAACGATCAGGTCGACCACGACGCGATCCAGAGCAATTGGGGGCTCGATGCGCGCTTTACCGTGGCTGGGCTGAGCCTTTCTGGCGAGTGGATCTACTTCGAGGAGGACGAGAGCGCCGCGACCAAGATGACCGGCGCCGGCCCGCAGGCCTGGTACGCCACGGGATTCGAAGTGCACGGGTGGTACGCGGAGGCCGCGTATCGCTTCTCGCCGTCCTGGCGTGCGCTGACCGCGGTAACCGTCTACGCGCGCATCGAAGATCGCCGGGGGCAATTCAAAGGGTATCCATGGATTGAATCCCGTCGGCTTACGCCGGGCTTGCGCGTGGACCTGTGGAGCAACGTCATCGTGAAGGCCGAGTGGCTGTTCAACCGAGAAGCCGCCGGGGCGTTGCCCGTGGACAACGATGTAGGTGTTGTTTCGATGGTGTTCAGTTGGTGAACCAAGGTGAATAGCATGAAAGACAAGCGAGACCACAGGCCGCTCCGTCGCCGCCTCGGCGTCGTGGGCGCAATCGTTCTACTGCAATGGACGACCCAAATGCCTCTCGTCAGCGCAGCCGAGAGGCCGCGCTGGCTGGCGGAGGAGATGCCACTGCCATTGTCCGTGCATACACCGGCGGATCTGGAATTCAAGGCAGTGGTCGAACGCCAGTACCTCATCTTCAACCTGCTGGCCGGCGGAAAGTGGGAGTGGGACCAAGGCCATCTCGCCGAGGCCGCCACGCGCTGGGATGCGCTTCTGCATGTGCCCAATTTGGATCCGGGCATCGGGAAATTGGTGAGGCCGTTGCTGGAACAAGCGCAGAAGCGTACGAGCTCTTCACCAGGCCCGGCGGCTGCAAGCTCTCCCAGCCGACCCGTCCTGGTCGACGATCGCGCAAGCGAGCCCGCGAGCGCCGAGCCCGGAGTGCCGGCTGCGCCCGGGCCTCGCCCGGTGGTGGTGGCGGGGAGCGTGGTAGGCGGCGGCACCGAAGGCCCTGGCGGAGCGGTGATTTGGCTCAAGCGCGCCGACGGCAACACGCCAAGACCGAAGCCGGTCAGGCACGCGCACCTGAGCCAGCTGAATAAGACCTTTTCGCCCCACGTGCTGACTGTGACGGTGGGCTCGACCGTCACCTTCGACAACAAGGATCCGATACTTCACGACGTCTTCTCGCTGACCAAGCCGAACGACTTCGACAGCGGGCTCTTCGACAGCAGCAAGCCCTACCAGAAAGTCTTTCACTCCGCCGGCGCCGTGCAGGTGTTGTGCAACATCCACGCGTCGATGTTGGGCTACATCGTGGTGGTCGATTCGCCGTGGTTCGGGCAGGCCGGTCGCGACGGTCGCTTCCGCATCCGTGGCGTCCCCCCAGGCAAGTACCAAGTCCTTGCTTGGCACGAGAGCTCGTCCACCGTAGCTACGAGTCCCCTCACGGTCGGCGAATCCGGAGTCGAGGATGTGCAGGTGCAGGTGGGCAACGACGTGCGGCCGGTCAACTTGGTGCCCGACAAATACGGAAAACCGCGGCAGCGCCAGCTTGGTTACTGATTCACGCGACGCTTGGTCTCCCCTCGTTGCTCACGGAAGGCCGGCGCCGGCCGAGTACGCCCTAGAAAAGACGGTCTCGCCGTTTGCGGCCGAAAGGCTCACCAAGAGGAGGGCGCCATCCGCGTGGGTGGCGAAATCGTGATTGCCCTGAATGCCAGCTTCCACGACACCATAGCTCATCACTTTCAGCGACAGCGCGGACCCGTAGCGGAGAACATTGTCGGTCTGGTCCGGCGTCTGGCCGACCCGTCCATAAAGGCCGCCAACAGACCATTTTACGGATTCGCCGCCAATCAACGCACGCAGTCCGACGGTCAAATCGGTCACCCGTCGTCCATCGGTATTGTTGCGAAACTGAGCGTCCGCCGCAGCACCCAGCGTTCCGGCGCCGAATCCCCAGTCGTATGCGAGCCAGAGGCGACTCGCCCTCCAGTCCACCGCGGTGGCTGGCTGGCCCTGCGCAATCGTCACCACGCCCGCCAGCTCGAGGCGATGGCCTCGGGTAAGCGTTTTGGCAAGCTTGTCAAGCGTGTCGCCCAGATTCCTCTCGCATGAATCCGTGACCGGCACGCTGGTGAAATTCCTACCACCCTCGCCCGGCTTTGCACTTCCTTCGCCGGGAAAACACGCCCGAAGAGCCTCGCGTACGCCTTTGACAAACGCCGGCTGATGGCGGTAGTCGCGCTGGTCCCAAAGCGACACTCGCAAACCGGCAGACGCTAGGGTAGCGGCGGTGGCACCGGCCGGCGCCGCAGGGTCGGTGCTGGTGGCGAAGGAAATCCGAACGCTGTCGAGCACCTGCATCGGCCAGGTCGCGTTCTTCATCCATTCGTCGATGTCGTACCTGGCGAACAAGGGTCGAAATGGCGCACCCTCTACCGCCAGCCCTGGCTTCAAACTGCCGTCGGTGCCGAAATGGGTCGTCACGGCGGCGACCACGTCGCGAACGGTTCCGGGATGTGCCACGGTTTCCGGTGAGACCCCGAGAGCGAATGCTGCGGGCGTGGTAGGAATGGAGAGCAGCTCGTTGAGCCGGTCGTCCAGGTCTTTCACCCGACGTTGGTAGTCTTCGACCGGGACACGCGAGATCGTGGAGCTCGAGTTGCCTTCCGGCTGGGAGGTTCCGCCCGGCAAGATTGAGCCGCCCGGACCAATGGAAAGCCCGGCGGAGTCCGGCTGATTGCTCCCAGTGTCCGATCCCGGCGGCCCCGCGGCTTCAGACGCAGGGCTCAGCGCATCGGCCGCCCATGCCCGGCCGTTTGCGATCGGCAGCGCCAGCGACGCGATCAGCGCTGTCAGCAGCCCTGCCCCGCGGCTGACCGACGATGGACGATGGTCGCCTGCGCGCGCGTAGTACATGGGTGCGGCCGTCATCCGCCAACCATCTGATACCAGGTTTCGAACGTGCCGTAGCGCTGCCCATCGGGATAATCACCGGCCAGGCGCATCGGCATGCCAGCCAGCGACTGCCCGTTCTGAGTGACGTCGATCTCGACTTCCCAGCCATCGGTGGCCATGGGTGGTTGACTTGGCATCCAGATCCACTGCACCACCTGTCCATCGAGCTCGGCCGGCGAGCCGAGCGCAATCTGCCCATTCTCGTCTTGGTTTGGCTGTTTGATCCGCTTCAGGAACTGGTCCGGGCGACCGTTGTGATCGGTATCTGCCCAGAGGTCGATAGCGGTGACCCCGACATGGGCCTTCAAAATGCGGACCGAGGTGACAATCGGTCCGCCGGTTGAGCCCATCTTCAAGTTTGGCATGATTCTGTTGACCTCCGGGTGATGATTGGCAGAGACGTTGGGTCGTCTCCCCGCCAGTGCCATCGTCAACAACGACTGGCTCAACACGCTACTTGACCGATTCACGCCCAAACAACTGCGCATTCAGTCGAACGCGGAACCTAGTCTGGCCCTCCAGCGCTCAGCCACCTTCCCGCTGACCACCATGGAATCCTGCAACCTCGGCCACCCCACACGGCCCCCGCCTGAGCAACTCCCCTGAGATTCACGAGGGATCGGCCGTTAGGCGGCGTCGCGTGTCAGCACACGGTCCAGCTGGAGAAGACGCAGAATCGCAAGCGGCTGCTCTTGGGCGCCAACCACCGCCATCGAGCCCTCGTAAGCGCGGACTCTCTTGAACAGCGAGACAATCGCGCCGACGCCAGAGCTGTCTATCAGGCGCAACTGAGAGAGGTCAACCAGCAGCTTGGAGGGTCGATTTTCGCCGATTTGGTCGATGACTGGACGGAGATCTCGTACCGACAAAGCGTCCAGCTCTCCACCAATAGACAGAACTGATGCTTTCTCGTGTGCATTGAGGTTGTAGTTCATGGCTTTTCACTAGGGTTAGGTTTACGTCTCGTCGATGGGGCCCGATTGCTCCATCCTGGCGACGGCAATTGCTTGCGGTAGTAGAATGTCGTGAGCTCAGGAAGGTTACAGCTTTGTTGGCCAACAAAACTCTCAGTGCGCTGGATAGCGCTTGGCGCTGTCTGACATTGTCATGCCACCTGCAAACTCAATGCGCACACGACCTGGTCCTCGGAAGCAGGCGGTCAGATCCGGAAGCGTCGCGGCGATCCGCGCCCACCGCAGGAACGGCGACTTGACTTAGTGCCGCCGGTCAGAATTGCGGTCATGTTTTGGGTGGCGAGGCGCCACTAGCCCATCTGCTCAAGCGCGGCCAGTCTGCGACCTGCGCGCGAGCTCCAATGAGGCTTCCCCTTGCGTCGGGTCCCATCGATGTGATGCTCGGCTGCGAAGGCCTGTTTGGCTGTGCCCGCCTTGCTGATGATTTGATAATTCCCGCCATGGCCCGGCGCCGTTTTAAGTGAATCGGGAGGCGCAACAGCGCCGGGCAGTTTGGCGAGGCTCATGTAATCGTATGGACCCGCTGCGCCGGGAATGAACCAGGAGCGCAGCAGCCAGTTCGATACCTGCACCACCGTGCCGTTCTTGCAGTTCTTGGCGTAGGTTTGCACCTCCACGGCGTCACACATCTCCACGGCGTGGAGCAACCCATGGTTGTCGTTGGCGAACAGGTTCGCGCCCTCGTCGCCAGCAGTCTCCAGAATCTCATGGGACGCGTCCACGCTGACCCCGTTGGGGCCGTAAAGGTCCCGGCAAGTCTGGATCGCGCAAAGGGAGAACGGAACGCCTTTTCCGTTGATGTCATGGTACGCGCTTGCTCCTGGCGCATCCGGGAGCGAGGGCAAGAAGACATAGGCCCACTCGCCGGGCTGGATGTCCTTTGGATTCGCGCCGACCCTAACGGTCGCCCGGGCACCCCATTCGGCTGCGAACTCCCCATTGACTTGGCTGGTGACTGCCTCCGCGATGTTGGCAAGGACTGCTGTAGCGAGCTTGGACCCGTCCTGCGTTGTCGCACCACCGGATCCGTCGATCAGAACCCATTTGACTGCGTTCATAGAATTGGCCTCGGCTAAGGTTGTGGTTGGTTGTTGCTATCACCGTCCCGACAGCTCCCGAGAGCGTCATGGGTGAGTAGCGCTGAAAACCCCCAGCCACACCCAAGGGCGCCCGCGGCATCGGAAATAGATGCGGCGACGGGGCAATGGTTTCACGGAAGCGTGTACGAGCCATCCCGAACGACTTTTGCAGAATGCTGGCCCGTGTGCGCACGGCATGCTCCACCGGCACCTAGCGCGGCGGTCGGCATCTGAGATCGGCATGAGGGTAGGAATCGTCATCTACGATGGCTTCGACGAGCTCGATGCGCTTGCGCCCTACGAGGTGCTCAAGAACGCCGCAGCTACCGGCGCCATGATCGAGGTCCGGCTGGTGACCCTACGGCCTTGCGGGCAGGTAAAGGCCAGCCACGGGCTCGAGGTCCAGAGCGACGGAACGCTGGGCGAGGGCTTCGATTGGTTGGTCGTCGCGGGCGGCAGCTGGGCCGCGCGCAACGCGGTCGGTGCTTGGGGCGAGATCGTCCGCGGCGACCTGCCGAGCGCCCTCGGCGAGCAGTTCCGTTCTGGTGTAAGCATGGCCTCGGTGTGTACCGGAGCGATGTTGCTCTCCGCGGCCGGCATCACCCGTGGTCGGCCGGTCACCACCCACCACGTCGCGCGCGCGGCCTTGCGCGACGAGGGTGGCAGACTCATCGATGCTCGGGTGGTCGACGACGGCAACCTGATCACCGCGGGCGGTGTCACCTCCGGCCTGGACCTCGGTCTGTGGATGGTCGAGCGTCACTTCGGCCCCGACCTGGCCGAGGGCATTGCGCGGCAGATGGAGCACACACGGGTTGGGCCGGTGTGGCGCGCGGGGGACGCGAATCAGCACGCGACGCAACCAGCCTTCGCGGCCACGCCGACGCCGCCCTACTACGCCGTGTTGTTTACCAGGGTCCGCAACCTCGCAGCCGCGGACGACGGCTACGCCGTCACGGCCGCGCGGATGGTCGAGCTGGCACGCCTGCAGCCAGGATTCCTCGGCATGGAGTCGGTTGAAGGCGGCGCTGGCGATGGGATCACGCTGTCTTACTGGGCGAGCCTCGACGCCATCGCCGCCTGGAAGCGACACACGGAGCACGCGCTGGCGCAAGAGCGTGGCAAGGCGGGCTGGTACCGAGACTACCGCCTTCGCGTCGCCAGGGTCGAGCGCGAACGGGCGATGGAAATGCGAAGGTCATCTGCCAGTGCACCAGATTGGCGCTAAAGTATGCGCATGCGTTCGCGCGCCGCAGTTGTTGCCGGCATGTTCTATTCCGACAAGCCTCAAGAGCTTGCCGCCACCCTGAAGTCGTACCTCGCGGCGGCAGGCCCGCCCAAGGACGCGAAGCCGCCCAAGGCTATCGTCGCGCCCCACGCGGGCTACATCTATTCCGGTCCCGTCGCCGGCACCGCCTACGCCTCGCTCGCCACGCGCGGAAGCGCCGTCGAGCGGGTGCTTCTGGTCGGCCCGTCGCACCGAGTGGCGTTTTCCGGCGTCGGCACCAGCGGCGCGTCGGAGTTTGAAACCCCGCTCGGGCCGGTGCACGTGGATCGCGACGCCGCGAATGCGCTCGTCGACAAGGGCCTGGCACGAGAAGTGGAACAAGCGCACAAGAACGAGCACAGCCTGGAGGTGCAGCTGCCGTTCATCAAGCATGCCTTCCCTGACGCGCGCATCGTTCCGATCCTGGCGGGCGACGACGACTGGCAGGGCGTGGCCAAGGTCATGGACCTGCTTTGGGGCGGCGACGAAACCGCGCTGGTGGTGAGCTCGGATCTCAGCCACTACCACGACTACGCCACAGCCAAGAAGATCGACGCCGGTACCGCGCACGATCTGGAAACGCTCGCCGCGGGCCAGGTCGACTTCGAGCAAGCCTGCGGCGCAACCGGGGTCAACGCCCTGCTCTCCCTCGCCGCCAGCAAGGGAATGGCTTGCGCAACCCTGGACTTGCGCAATTCGGGCGACACCGCCGGCCCACGCGACCGGGTGGTCGGCTACGGCGCGTTCGCGGTCGGGTGATCGAGGTTCAGAGGAAGGCCCCCCACAACAGGTGCGCATGGTTGGGGCCTGGGATGCAACCGGAACCAATGGCTTCAAGATCGTCGACACCTCCAGCTCGATCACGATATGGTTAGTGACCCTAGGAGTCTCCATGAAATCCCGCTCGTTCCTCTGCACGTTGACGGTTTCGGCACTTTCAATCTTGAGCGTGTCGTGTGGCTCCAACGCGAAAGCCTCCCGCGGCCCCGCGGGCGGCAGCCAAATCTGCCCAACCCTCTCGGGTGGACCCACCGGTCTGGCACCCCTCGCCAGCCCGTCTCAGCTCGCCTACCAGCGTACCGAGCTAACCGCCTTCATCCACTTCGGCATGGCCACCTTCGACGGCACCGAACAGGGCAACATGTCCGTCGACCAGCCCTCCCTCTTCAATCCGACGAGTCTCGACGCGACCACCGTGGCCCAATGGGTGAGCGCGCTCAAGGCCGCCGGCATTGGCCAAGCCATGCTGGTCGCAAAGCACAGCACGGGATTCTGCCTCTGGCCGACCGCGACCACGAGCTTCTCGGTCAAGAGCAGCCCCTGGATGGATGGCCAGGGAGACGTCGTCAAGCTCTTCACGGACGCCATGCACGCGGCCGGCCTCAAAGTCGCGTTCTATCTTGCGCCCTGGGATCAGTCGTACCCGAGCTCGAAGGCCGATTACGAAGCCTTCTTCAAGGCCCAGCTTACCGAGCTTCTGACCAACTACGGTCCGGTGCACGAGATCGAATTCGACGGCTTCAATGCGCCCACCTCGAACGTCGACTGGACCTCGGTGTTTGCGCTGGCCAGGCAGTTGCAGCCCGACATCCTGGTTTGGGCTGGTCCCGAAATCGTCAATACCGGCGCGGTTCCGAACCTGCAGTGGATCGGCAATGAGGGCGGCATGGCGAGCCGAACAACGTCGAGCCTCGATACCCGCAACTGCGGAAACGGGAACACGTGGTGTCCCTACGAGTGCAACACCTCCGACCGCACGCCGAACTGGTTTTGGCATCCCAACCAGTCGACCATGTCGCTGGGCTCGCTGCAGTCGGTCTACTTCAATTCGGTGGGCATGAACTGCACGCTCATCTTCAACGTCCCGCCGACCACCACCGGTCAGTTCGATCCGGCGGACGTCGATCTCCTGCAACAGTTCGGTACCTGGTATTCCACGCTCTACCAGACCAACCTCTTGAAAGGACAGCCAGTCAACGCCGACTCGACCTGGGCGAGCGCGGGCTTCGATGCCGGCAAGGCGGTGGATGGTGACGTATGCACCTATTGGGCTGCAGCCGGCGGCACGACCGCCGGGCGGCTCGAGGTCGCCCCGGCGTCACCCGTCACATTCAACGTGCTCAGCATCCGCGAGCCCATCGAGCTCGGCGAGCGGGTGACCCAATATCATGTCGAAATCAAGCAGAACGGTGCTTGGAACCCGACGCCGTTGACCACGTCAGGGGCGAAGATTCAGGGCACGGTTATCGGACAGCGCCAGCTCTGGCAGCTCAACTCGACGACCGCCGAGGCCATTGCTCTCGTCATCGATTCCGCCAAGGACGTTCCCGCCATCGCCGAATTCAGCGTGATGAACGGCCCGGGTGTAAGCACGCTGGACGCGGGCCCCATCACCGGCAACGACGGGACCCTGTGCCCACTTCCCGCCACTGCGCTCATCACCGATTTCACTTTCGCGCCACCCGACGGTGGCACGACGGACACGACCGGCGTGCACTTCGGCACGTATGGCTCGCTGTCGGGTGGCGAGTACGTCTATCCGGCAGCGATCATCTCTGACGTGAGCCAAAGCAATTGGCACATCAGCGGAACCGTCGGAACCTACTCGGGCTTCGGCCTCTACTTCGACGGCTGCAATCGGGTGGACGCCTCCAAGTACAAGGGGATTTCATTCAAGATCTCGGGATCGATGGGCGGCAACCAACTCACGTTCGGGGTTGCGACGTTGAACGACTCGATTGCCTCCGGATGGATCAATACCCACGGTGGCAACTCCACCGATCCCGGTCGGTGCATTCCGGCCTCCGGTAGCGGCCAGTACACCGAACAAGGCTGTTCGACCCCGACCAAGACGATCCCAGTGACCTCGGCGGAAGCCGTGGTGAACGTTCTGTGGAGTGATTTTGCCGGCGGCGCCCCAGAAGCGAGCGTCCTGACGCCCGCGGAGATCACGGGCATTTCTTGGACCTTGCCGTGGTCGGGCGGGACGCCCTATCCGGTCGACATCGTGATCGACGACCTTTCGTTCATCCCCTGAGCGGCGGGCGTGGTTTCAGGGCGAGCTCTTGCCGGGCTGCTTGCGTAGCACCAGCAGGAAGACATCGTTCTCGCGCAGCGGCAGCTCGCGGGCGTACGTGCCGTCGGCGCGAACCGTGACCGTGCGATCCTCGATCGGCTTGCCTGAGCTTGCGGCCTGGATGTGCTCGACCTGGGCGCGGCCAAGTTGTGCGGGAGAGCCCAGATCCCGGTAGCTCGCGTACGCGTCGTTGGCCCGATAGCCGACCTGGTAGAGGGTCTGCTGGTAGCGGCCCGCCGGAACGTGGCTGAGGTGGATCGTGACGGTGCCTTTGGCGGCTGCCGGCACATCCCGTTTGTAGAAGACCTGGTCGTTTTCCGAGCTCTCGGGGTTGGCGACGGTGAAGTCCCAAAGCAGAACCTGCAGGTTGCCCGCCTCGTCCTTGGTGACGTACGAGGCCGGGTCGGTAGACGCCAACTCGGTCGGTCCGAGTCGGTTCAGAAACTGATAGGCAAAGAAGGCTGGCTTTCGGATGTCCTGATAGTTGAGCAGGCCAAAGCCGCCGTGAAAGGGCGTGAAGCGCGGCCCGGCTTCTTCGAAGATGTCGGTGAAGACCCAGTAGGACATGGAATTCGCAGCCGCGCCCGACTTCTTGAGCTTCTCGAGGATGAACGAGGCGCTGTGATAGGTGTCGTGGATCGGGTCGGACGGCGTATACGACGCGCTCCACTCGGTAAAGTGCAGCTCGAGCTTGGGCAGCGGCGAGGCCGCGATTTGCTCGCGCATGCGGAGCACATTGCCGTAGATGCTGCGTGGATTGTGCGAGAGGATGGTGCCCGCATTGCCGGTTTCATCCAGGTGACCCACGTCGACCGCGTAGTCGTGGGTGGAGGCAAAGTCGACCGGCACATGGTTGGTTGCGCAGTAGTCAATGAATTCAGGCAACCAGGCGCAACCCGCAGTGGCCGGGCCGCCCACCCGGTAAGCCGGCGAAACGCTCTTGATCGCGCGCGCGGTGTGCGCGTACAAATCGAAGTAGTCCTGCTGGGTACCGGCGAAGAACCCAGCCAGGTTGGGCTCGTTCCACACTTCGAAGTACCAGGTGCGCACCTCCGCCTCGCCGTAGCGCTCGGTGAAATGCCTGACCAGCGAGCGAATCAGGTCGTCCCACTTCTTCGCGTCCTTGGGCTTGGTGACGTTGCCCTTCCACCAGAAGATGGTCTTGCTGCCGCTGGCGAGGGCGCCTGGGCAGAAGCCAAGCTCGACGAACGGCTTCATGTGGATGCGCTGGAGGAAATCATAGACCTCGTCGATGTACTGCCAGTTGTACTCCGGCTTGCCGTCCTTATCCTCGCGGTACACCCCCATGTCGTCGCCAAGCAAGCCGTGCATGCGAACGTAGGTGAAGCCACACTCCTGTTTCACGTAGGAAAGCTGGCGCTGCCAATCGGCGCGCAGTCCCTCCGCGACCCGCCCGGCCCCGACACAAACCTTGGGCGTGGAGGCAAGTGGGCCCTTGACCACCCGTACGTCGGCGGATAGGACGCGGTCGGCCGGAGGCGCGGACTTGGCCGCCGTTGCGGAAAAGACGATGGCGAAGAGACTCGGGATGAAGCGGGTCATGAATCAGACCGTATCAGATTAGGGCAAGAGCGCGCGCCGGCTGCGGCGACACGACACCACCCCACGCTGTTTGCTGGAAAGCCGTCGCCGATGGACTTGAAGCCGTGTAGCGCATCGGCTTTGGTGTCTAGAGGCACGCGTTCAGGGTAGCGTTGCCTGGCACGCCAGCGAGAGCACCAGCAAGGAAGGCTGGTTCAGAACAAGGGACGACCTGCGGACCCCGAGTGGTGGATCGGCGGCGCTCGCGGCGATCTCGCGATCCTCGAAGTGTGTTCGCTGAACGCTTATGGCCCGGGCGGGTGGTGCGCGCCAAGTGCGAAGCTCGCCCCCCCGGGGTTTCCATCTAGTGAATCGGCGTTGCGTCCTTGTTGTGCTTGAAGTACTCAGCGGTGAGCTTTTCCATGAGCTTGTCGCGCTGATCGTACAGGCGCTTGAGCTTGCGCGGCTTCTTGCGCGCCAGCGCGTAGTGCGTGAGCAGCGGCAACGCCACCGTCGAGTCGACGTACGCCACGACGGCATCGGGAAGCTGTTCCGGGTCGATCTTGCCCCAGCTCACCGCCTCGGACGGGGTGGCGCCGGAAAGGCCGCCGGTGTCGGGCCGCGCGTCGGTGCACTGCAAGAAGTAGTCATGGCCCGCTTCCTTGATCCGTAGGACCTCCTGAATCTGCGGCTCGGTCTGCAGGATGAAGTTCTTGGGCGAGCCGCCGCCCATCAGGAGGACGCCGGTCTTCTTTCTGCGCAGCTTGGCATCCAGCACGATGGCTGTGGTTTCGTTCACGTCGATGCTGGGGTTGATGCGCAGCTTGTTGCCGCGCAGCTCGACGCCGGCCACGTTCATGCCGATGGTCGAGTCGCCCGGCGACGAGGTGAAGCACGGCACACCGGCCCGGTACGCCGCCGCCAGTACCGACGCGTCCTTGATACCGCCCTGGCGCTCGAATTCGGCGCAGTACTTGCCGATGTGGTAGTGCAGCTCGGCGGTGCCCATTTCCTTCTGGAACTCGGGCTGGATGATGATCTTGCGCAGAATATCGTCGGTGCGCATAAGCACGTCGTTGTAGTCGAGCAAGATGTCGTAGATGCGGACCACGCCGAAGCGGCGTAGCTCAACGTCACGCGTGAAAGGCGAGCCTCGGTAGAGCGGCAGGTTCATTGCGTGGTGCATGTCATGGTATAGATTCGCCCCGGTGCCGACGATCCAGTCGACGAAGCCGGCCTTGATAAGCGGAATCACCGCCGCGGCGCCGAGCCCCGCCGGGGTCAGCGCGCCCGCCAGGCTCATGCCGACGGTCACGCTGTCGTTGGCGAGCATCTTCTCGGTCAACAGGCGCGCGGCTTCCTGGATGCGCGCCCCGTTGTAGGCCAAGAAGGCGCTGTCGATCAGCTCGGGAAGCGACTCTTTGCCCGTGATGGGCCTCGGCAGGATGCGCTGGCCGCGCAGGTACGTCTTCTTCCCGGCGGCGAACTTGTGAGGGTACTTGCTGACGAATTTCTTGGGCAACTCGATCTTAGCCATTGCGGGCGGTTCCTTTCGCTAACTTGAGCTTGGAAACCCGGTTGGGTTTTCCGCATCGTGAAACACACGCACGCCACGGGTGTCGATCTTCCCGCGCCTTTTCGCAGCGTGTGATGGGATTCATTGCGGCGACAATCTGTCGAAAAAGCCCCCGTAATGCAAGCACCCGCGCGGATCGTATCCGCACTGTCGCATCTCAACCCGACTTGTGGGCCCTTGCCCCACCCTCGGAAATCACACTCCGAGACCACAATCGCTCATTCGATCCCGCCCGAACCGGCTATCATTAATGTTCACTGGTGGAATCGGATCAAGGCCCGCCAGTAGCGAGGTTGGAAACGCCATGAAGAACACCGTTCTCGCGAAGCACATCGTAGGGGCATCGGCCGCTTTTCTCCTATCCCTTCCGCTGATGGATTGCGGGAGCACGCCCGACACCGTCGGTAGCGGAACCCCGGGTGGGGGCGGAGGCTCCGGCACCTCCACCGCGCCGATCAACCTGCCCGACGCCAGCGCTGGCGGCCCTAGCGGCAATGGAGGATCGGGTGGGCCGTCTCCGACGTCGGACGCCCACTGCGGGGTTCAAACGTCGAACACCACCAAAGACCTTACCGACGTCCTGCTGGTGCTCGATCGTTCGGGCTCGATGAGCGAGAGCATTGCCGAGGACTGTTGTTGCAACAGTGCCTGTACCCAAGCCTCGAATGCGTCAATGTGCAAGGACACGTCCAATTGCACCGAGCGCTGGCCCGCGCTCACGTCAGCCGTGAATACCACCATCGCGCAGACCACGGGAATTAATTGGGGCCTGAAGTTCTTCACGACGCCGCCCACGGCGGGAAGCAAGCAGTCAAATAGCTGCGCCGTCAGCGACGGTGTAGAGGTCGGGATCGGCGCGGGATCGGCGAGCCAGATCGCGACGGCGATTTCGACCGTCAGCCCCGGCGCCAATACGCCGACGGCGAGTGCCATCGCGAAGGCGACCACCTACCTGCAGACGATCAAGGACCAGAACAACAAGGTCATCCTGCTCGCCACCGATGGCGAGCCGAACTGCAAGGGCGGCAGCGGCTCCAACAGCGACGTACCGGGGACAGAACAAGCCATCGCGGATGCACTAACCGCCGGATTCAAGGTCTACGTGATTGGCATCGGGCCGAGCGTCGGCAACCTCGACAACTTCGCGCAGAAGGGTGGAACCGACAAGTCCTTCCCTGCCACCTCCGCCGCTGACCTGGCGAACGCCCTGGCGTCCATCAGCAAGGCCGTCGCCAGTTGCACCTTCACTGTCACGGCACCGCCGCAGGGGGCGGACCCCAACAACATCGCCGTCTACCTGGATGGAACGCTGTTGGCCAAGGATCCGGCCAACGGCTGGAGCTTCGGAGCGAGCACGCAGACGGTGACGCTGAACGGAACCGCCTGCAACGACATCACGTCGGGCAAGGCGACGAAGGTTCAAGTCTACTTCGGCTGCCCGGACCAGCCGCCACCGACGCAGATCCTGTTCTAGTCTGCCACGCCCAACTCGGCGAGCTTACTGCGTAGCGCGTGGCTACGCTTAAGCTCCGCCTGCAAGAGGTCGCTCGTGTGGATGAGTCTACCTTCCAGCTCGTGCATCTCGGAGATAGTGCGCTGACCGTGCACGCGAGTGGCAACCTGGCGCAGGAACAACAACATCCACACCATCAGAGCGAGCATGATAATAGCCGCGCCAGCGATGATGGGCATCGCGTACCTGACCGAGACCGTCACCCGCTCGAACTCCTCGCGCAGCCGATCGTTGGTCCTCTGTAGCTGACTCTCGCGCTCGCGCATTTCCGCAACCTTCGCCTCGAGCGCGCCGCGCTCCTTCTGCGACGACCTGAGGCTCACCAGCAAGTCGGCGTTCTCCTTGCTGCGGTGGCTGTTCTCCTCCTCCAGCGCTACCCGCTTGTCGCTCTCCTTGGCCAGCTCGTCTTCGAGGAGCTTGTTCTTCTCAGCCGGCGCCAGCACGCGCGCCACCACGCCGCCGCCGAGGGTGGCCGGCGCTTCCGCCTTCTCCGCCCGCGCAAAGCCGCCCACCCCGCAAAGCAAGCCGACCGTGAAAGCCAACGCCAGCGGCGCTGGCCAGGGGAGACGAGCGCGGCGATTCGGACATTGACGTCTTTTCATGGCAAGCCTTTCTGGTTAGTCGCCGAAGACGATACTCCGGACCCCGGCGGAAAGCGTGATCTCCTTGGCGTGAAGCTTCCCTGTCGCCGGGACAAGGACGCCGATGCTGTGATCTCCCGGCTCGACGCGCAGCTTTGAAAATGGGCACATCACCCCGGTCTCATGTCCGTCGACGACGATGGGCAACTTACCTTCCGTCTTGCACTCGACCCGGAAGCGCGCATCCCCGCTCATGGGCGGCTCGACCGCTTGCAGGGTAGCGTCGATGGGCTTGCCCTCGCTGACTTGGACGGTGGTCGTGCTGGAGATGTGCCCGGCGCGTACCAGGGTCAGCAACCCCGCGCTTCCCGGCACCATCCGCAAAGTGCACGGTGTGGTGCCGCGCTCTTCACCGTTGATCCAGACTGTCGCGCCCGCGGGTTTGCTGGTCACCGAAACGCTGACCATCCCGGATCCCGCGCCGCCCCTGCCAGCTTCGCTCGTCCTGGGCACGGCGAGGGGGCCCAAGGTCGATGCAGCCTTGTCCGGGGCTCGCACCGCAATATCGTGGGCCGTCGGGGCCGCCACCTTCGACGGAGCGGCCTTTTCGGTTTTCGCAGCGGCAGTCGCCGCTGCCTCGCTTGGCTCGGCACTGGTCTTGGCCGCAAGGGTGGCTGGCTGCGTCGCCTCGGCGGCCTGGCCCGGATGGAGCGCCATCCTCTGGGCGACTGGTAGCCGATGCCTTGCTCCGAAAACGCCAAGTCCCACGAGCGCTCCAGCAACCGCGCCACCGACCAGAAGAAAGAGCACGATGCCGAACGCGACCTTCTTCCCTCGTCCCGAATCGGCGAAGATCTCGGCCATCTCGTCGTCGCGCAGTCCCGCGCTGGAGCCCGCCGCAGTCCTCGGCACCGGGTACCTGCCGTCGTCCTCTTGGGGAGCCTGCATGGCCTGCGCCGGGCGCGGCTGCTCAAGCTCCGCCGGCGGGATCTCGCATTCCTCCTCGAAGGCCACCGCGACCAACGCTGAAGGCTCCGCCGCCGCGTCGAGTGGAGAGAATTGCGAGCCGGACGGGAACGCCTCGTCCCCAGCAGCCTCGGTGGCTCCGGGATAGAGCGACTGCACCTCGACAAACGCCGCCGCGTGTGCCCCGCCGCCGACGTCATGCCCCTCGTCGACCAACTCGTCTTCGAGCAGCGAGCTTTCCCCGGCAACGACCGGCGCCACCTCTTGTGCGGGATCTTCGGCATCGAAGGTCGCCTGCGCAACCAGCATCGGCTCGACGGTCACCGACTCGTCTACCGCCGCATCGGTCGGCGGCGGCGATGATTCGAACGCGAAGGCTTCGTCGATGGTTGGATCCCGAACCGGCGGCGGCAGTTCGGCCGAGGCCGCGTCAACCAGCGGCAGTGGAGGTACTAGCGGCGAGATACTCACGCCCGCTTGATCGCCCAGCGCCGCGAGCGCCTGGGCTCCCCAGTCCGCCACTTCGGGAATCGGATCGGAAGCCAAGCTCGGGGCTGCCTCGCCCGCCGTGGTGTCGGAAGAAAACTCAGAATCGTCGGACGGCCCGAGCTCGATGGGCATGGTCTCGTCGGCCTCCAGCGCAGACGGCGGATCAGCCAAGGTCGGGTATGCCATCAAGGTTGCGCGACTCGGCGGCGTCCCTAACTCTTCCAGCAGGGGTTCGATGGGCTCGGCCGGCGGCGTGACCAATGCTGGCGCGTCGCCTTCGGGCGGCAGAGCCTGGAAAAGCGCCGCTGCGTAGCCGCTGCTGTCCCGCACCACGGTGGGCTCGTCCTGGAAGCCGGTGGACACGCTCAGCTCGGCCGCCACGGAGCCTTCGACCGTTGCCGACGGATCCGCCTCCGGTGGTCGTGCGGGCGGAGAAATCGACAGGATTCCGGCGCGGCCCGAGTTGGACGCCGGTTCGGACCTCGCCGCCGGCCTGGTTTCCAGCCTCGGCTCCTGCACCGGCGCCGGCGTCGACTGCACGGCTGCGTCGGCCACGAAGGCCGAGAAGTTGCGCACCAGCGCCGCCATCTCGGTGACCATGGACGCGTCGGGGATGTCCGACCAGTAGTCTGAAAGGATCTTCGCCGCTTGGGCAGCGGTGGGGCGAAGCGCGGGATCGTCAGCCAGCAGACCCGCGATGAAGTCGGCCATCGCCGGCCAAAGCGCGTCGAGCGCCCGGCGTGCCAGCGCGCTCGCCGATTCCCGCGCAGGCAATTCGCCGGTCGCCAGCTCGAAGAGGATGGCGCCGAGGCCGCGCATATCGGTCTCGGGGTTGGGATCCGCGCCCGCACCACCGGCCGGGCCGTACGCAAGCGATCGCCGAGACGAGACGTCGGGGGCTGGATTGGCCGCCCGAGCGAGCCCAGCGTCGAGAACCTTGATGCCACCTCTCGCGGTGGCGACGATGTTGCGCGGAGAAAGCGCGGCGTGCACAAGCGGCGGCGCTAGCCCGTGAATCACACACAGGCCGCCCGCCGCCTCGGCACCGATGTACGCCACGATCTTCTGCCATTTCTCGGCGGTTTCGTCGCTGCCGGTGGCCAGCACGCCAGAGTACTGGGCGCACTCGCGGAAGCGGTCGAGGTCGAGCCCGTGCACGAACTCGGTCACCGCCACGGCGACGCCGTCGATCACGTCGGCGTCCAGCACGCGGGCCACGCGAGGATCGTTGATGCTAGCCAGGCGCCGCGCGGTCTTGATGTAGGGATCGTTCAGATTGACCGGGGTACCGCGCGGCCGGTGCAGGCACTTCACGGCAAAGATGCGATCGAATCCTGCCAACCCTCGCACGCGCGCTCGGAATGTTTCCAGCCCGTCCGCCGAACCTAGACATTCCTCAAGCTCGTACCGGCCAAGCTTTCGGGGCTTGGCCGGGTCCAAAACCACGGAGAGCCTGGGTGCATTTGCCATCGGTGTTAGTATCGACGGTTCTATGAGACTTCTAGACTGGCTGTCAGGGCCAAGCGCCGCCTTCGGTCGAGGGGTGGAGGACTCCAGGCGGGCCATGTCCTGGATGCGGCATACCCTCAAGGGCAATCGTATCGCGCCGGCGGGATCTTGTGAATCGCCGGAATCGGGCTGCCCGCCGGTTTTGCTCATCCACGGCTACCTGGCGACGCGCGGCTCGCTTGGCCTGCTCGAACGCCGCCTGACCGACATGGGCCACTTGGTCCTAAGCTACCGCCTGGGTCTCCTCCACACCGCCGACATCAGCGAGTCGGCCGCCTTCATCGCCCGCAAGGTCGAGTCAATCGCCGCCCAGACCGGACTTGTGCACATGGATGTCGTCGGGCATTCCATGGGGGGCTTGGTGGCGCTCTACTACATCAAGCGCATGGGCGGCAAAAGGCGCGTGCGTCGTCTGGTCATGCTGGGAACTCCTGTCGCCGGTACTTGGTCTGCGCTGCTGGGAGTGGCAGCGGCGCCCCTGGGACGCGCGAGCATCCAGCTTCTTCCGGGATCTCGATTTCTGCGCGAGCTGGCCGAGGGCTCGCTGCCAGAAGGCCCGGAGATCGTTTGCATATCGGGCGAGCGCGACCGGCTAGCCCCGGCGAATCGGACCTACCTCGCGGGCGTGCGCCACATTTGCCTACCTACGAACCACGCCGGGCTGCTGGTGGACGAGCGCGTGGCAGCAGTGGTCGGAGAAATCTTGAGCGCGTCGCCGCCAAACAGTACAACCTATGGCGAAGCTGCCGCGAACCGCCGTTGACGGCCAGCGGCTAAGTGACTAAAATTACAGTCTTTGGATTCACTGAGGCCCAGTAACTTTGCAACCGAGGAAATAAGCCCCTCCGGGGTCGAACGAACAATGTGGACCCTGAAGTTCATCTCGGGCAAGTACCAGGGGGGCGAGTTTCCCCTGCGGCCGAACCGCGAGATCATCATCGGCCGATCGTCGGATCTCGACATGGTCCTCGTCGAGGACATGGTTTCGCGCAAGCACGCCAAGATCACGACCGATGATCATGCCGTCTCGATACAGGATTTGGGCTCGACCAACGGCACTTTCGTCAATGGAGAAAAGATTCGTGCGGTCCGTCTAAAAGAAGGCGACCGCATCCTGGTCGGAACCTCGATCATCAAGCTGGTTACCGCGAACAACGAAGTGCCGGGCGCGACGACGGAGAACGAGGCGCGCTCACGCTTGCAGGTGACGGCGAATCGGCGGGCCGAGCCCAAGATGATGCAAGGGAACATCGAGGAGATCCCCCTGCCGGATCTGCTGCAGCTTTTGTCCACCAGTCGCAAGTCGGGCGTACTGGTGTTGCGATCCGAATGGGGCACCGGCCGGCTGTACCTGCGTAAGGGGCAGATCTACTACGCCAACGTCGATGAAAGCTTCGACGTGAGCCCGCGCAAGGCCGTGTTTCGCATGTTGACTTGGGACAAGGGCCTGTTCGAGCTTGAGCCGCCCGACGATCGCACCGTGATGGAAGAGCTGCAGGACAGCACCGAGGGGCTGCTGATGGAAGGCATGCGGCAGCTCGACGAGTTCCGCGAGCTGTCGTCCAAGTTGCCGCCTTTCGAGGCTATCGTCTCCATTCCGCGGCCGCTGGGACCGAAGCTGCGCGACCTCAAGCCGCAGGAGCTTGACCTGATGCAGACCGCGCTCGACGAGGCGACGGTGCAGCAGATCATCGACCACAGCCCGCAGACCGATCTGGACACTGCGCAGACCCTGCTGTCGCTGCTGGAGCGTGGGTACTTGGTGGTTGGGTAGCACTTCCCGATTGGCCCTTTCGGATTGTTGATTTTCTGCCGACCGACCGGTCGGTCCCGGTCCCCAAACGCCCTCGGAGAATCGTTGAGATGCAGCACTGCCGCTCGTCCGCTCGTGTCAGCCCCTTGGCGTTTCTGATGGCGCTGCCGCTCTTCCTGGCGAGCGGATGCATCTCGAGCTCGCCAGGCTCGGCCGGTTCGGGAGGGAAGACTGAGGCTGGCGGAGCAGGTGGAAATGCTGGCGGGAGCGGCAGTGGCTCCGGCGGAACAACTACCAGTGGCGGCAAGACCAGCACGGGCTCGGGCGGCCGCGCGGGCTCGGGCGGCGACGCAGGCTCGGGCGGCGGCGCGCGCGGTGGCGCTGGCGGAAACGCCACGGGTGGCAACAGCACGTCCGGCGGCAATTCGGGTGGCAACCCCGGCGGGGCCGGTGGCAACTCGGGCGCAGGCGGTTCGGCTGGGGCCGGAGGCAAGGCGGCCGCGGGCGGTTCGGTCGCGGGCAGCGGCGCCAGTTCGGGCGGCGCCGTTGGAGGTTCGGCGGGCGCGGGCGGGCGGCAGGGCGGCGCCGGCGGTGGACAGGGCGGCGCCGGCGGTGGACAGGGTGGCGCGGCTGGATCGGGTGGCGGATCGGGTGGCGCGGGCGCCAGTGCGGGCGGAAATGCGGGCGGTGTAGCTGGCGGCGGCGCGGGTGGAACGGCGGGGACGGCCGGCGTTGCAGCGACGGGAGGCCAGGGGGGCGCCGGTGGAAGCAGCGTCACTGGCGGCACGACCGGCGCAGGCGGATCGTCCTCGGGCCTGTGTGCCTCGGCCTTCTTCTCGACCGATGCGGCCGGGCGCAAGGCGACGGAGTACTCGACCTGGAAGACCGCCTTCATCCAGGAATGCACGGCCGACAAAAGCGCAGTGGTGAAGAACGGAGGCGGCGTTTATTCCGAAGGCATCGGCTACGGCATGCTGCTGGCGGCGAACAACAACGACCAGGGCCTGTTCGACAAGCTGTGGAAGTTCTACACCGACCATCTGGATGACCATGGCCTCATGAACTGGTCGATGGATGCCTGTGCAGCGCCGGGCAACAACACCGCCAACGCGGCCACCGACGGCGACCTGGACGCGGCCATGGCACTTGTCATCGCCGACAAGGTCTGGGGCAGCTACCAGACGAAGGCGCAAGACATGATCGGCAAGATTAAGAAGTTCGAGACCGACACCTGCGCAAACGGACTCTCGCTGCTCAGGCCCGGGGACCACTTCGGCGGCTGCACGGACAACGCCAACAAGGGCAGGACCAACCCGTCCTACTTCTCGCCCGCCTACTACCGCGTCTTTGCCACCGTCGATACGGCCAATGCCGACTTCTGGAAGCAGCTCGCGACGGACTCGTACACGTTGCTCGCCCAGTACCAGACCGTGATGAACGGGCTGGTTCCAGAATGGGGATATTCCGACGGCAGCGTGGAATCGAACAGCTACGACTACAACGCCTGCCGAACCCCGTGGCGTATCGCCATGGACTTCATGTGGTTCTGCACGTCCGACGCCAAGACCGTCCTCGGTAAGTTCAGCCAATTCGTCGATGGCAAGGGCGGCGTGACCAAGACCGGCTATGCCAACAACAGTGCCTTCATCGGCGCCTTCGCGGATTCCGGCATCGCGGTAAGCCAAGCCAAGATCGATGCCTACGTGAAGGATTGGATGGGCGACACCAGCATGGACGACACGCCCTACTTCCAGGGAACCCTGCGGCGCCTCTACCTGCTGGTGGCCGGCGGGCAGGCACTGCCAGGCATGTAGCGACGAGGAAGCACGCGCCGGCCGTGGCATGATTGCGGCCATGCGAGCCATGATGCTTGAACGGCAACGCGAGCCGCTCAGGTTGGTAGAGATTCCGAGACCGAATCCAAGCCCCGCGCAAGTCTTGATTCGGGTCCAAGCGTGTGCCCTATGCCGGACCGACCTGCACGTGGTCGACGGCGAGCTTGAAAGCCCAAAGCTTCCACTCGTGCCCGGCCACCAAATCGTTGGCAGCGTGGAAGAAGTGGGCTCGGCCGCCGTGGGCTACGCGCGCGGCGAGCGCATCGGCGTGCCATGGCTCGGCGGTGCGTGCGGCGGATGCGACTATTGCCTGGCAGGTCAAGAGAACCTGTGTGACAGCGCCCGATACACAGGCTATCAGCAGGACGGTGGCTTCGCTGAATACTGCGTGGCGGATGCGCGCTTTTGTCTGCGCCTGCCCAAGGACAGAGATGCGGTCGCCCGGAAGCTCGGGGCAGTATGGGCGGGCGGAATCGACGAGAAACCGCCGGTTGCGCTCGATGCCGCGATCATCTTCGCGCCTGCCGGCGAGCTGGTCCCGCGTGCCCTGGCGGCGGTTCGCAAGGGGGCCACCGTGGTATGCGCCGGCATCCACATGAGCGACATTCCCAGCTTCCCCTACTCGCTCCTGTGGGGCGAGCGCACGGTACGGTCGGTGGCGAATCTGACCCGCAAAGATGGCGAAGACTTTCTTTCCTTGGCCAGCGGTATCAAGATTGAGGCCGAAACCAGGATCTTTCCTCTCGACCAAGCCAACCAAGCCCTGGCGGCCCTTCGCGCCGGGGCCTTGCAAGGCGCGGCGGTGTTGAAAGTGTCGTAGTCGCCAAACCCCCGAGTACCCGACGGAACAAGGTTGAACGAGAATGTCGAACACCTTTCGCTGCGAGATGTGCGGCATGGAAAGCGATGACAAGCCGACCATCATCCGCTTCTCGTATAAGAAACCCGACGGGACGGACGGGGTCGAGCTGATCTACCTGTGCTGGGGCTGCGGCAACACCCTGCCCAAAGCCAACCCGAACCGACGCAACCAACTGGTCCAGCTCTTCAAAAGCCTCTACCCGAACAAGCCGATCGCGCCGGAGTAAGCTCATCGGTAGAGTGCCGGCACAGGTGCGCCTCGGCCGGTCGGCGGTCGCGTGAATGCAATTCGCGAGCTGGCGTCGGAGCTGAGCTTCGGATTCGCAGACCGCTTGGGGCACGCCCCGCCCGACCGGGTCGCTGGTTACGACAGCGAGGCCCTGCGTTTCTTCCACCCTTGAAAAGGGTTGACAGTGATCGCTGCCGTTGTTAGTCTTAGCTAACAATGACTCAGGTGTCTAGCTCGACGGCCGAGAGCGAGATCAGCTCGTCGCTGGAGGACTACCTTGAAACCATCTACCTGCTGGTGCAGGAGCAGGGCTTCGCACGCGTCAAGGACGTAGCCCGTGCGCGCGACGTGAAGGCCGCCTCGGTCTCCATCGCGCTTCGCAGGCTGGCCGAGCTCGATCTGGTCCGTTACGAGCGGCGCGAATACATCGCACTCACGCCCGAGGGCGAAAAGGCCGGGCGACGGGTCTTTTCACGCCATCGTCTGCTCACCCGATTTTTCGAGGAAGTTCTGAGCATGCCGGCCGAGGCCGCCAGCGAGCAGGCCTGCGCCATGGAGCACAGCCTGACCGACGAGGCCATGGTTCGCATGGTGCGCTTCTTCGAGTTCCTGGGCGCCTGCCCATCCGTCATCGAGAGTTTTCGCCAGTGTCCGATGGTGCAAGATCGGAAGTCCACCGCGCACGTTCGCATGCCACAGTGGTGTTCGGTCTGTGCGACGAAAAAGGAGTTCCAGTCCATGAGCTTGGCGGATGTGAAGCCGGGCAAGAGCGCGGTGGTAACCAAGATCGACGCGGTAGGAGCCCTGCGCCAGCGCTTGCTCGACATGGGCGTGCTCCCGGAAACCACCATCGATATCGAACGCGTGGGCCTCGGCGGCGATCCCTTCTGGGTGCGTTGCCAGGGCGCGCGCCTGGCCCTGCGCCGCTCGGAGGCGAATTCCATTCTGGTCCGCACCCCCGATTAGGTTGACCGAAGAAGTAGGTTCATCGTTCCATGTCTGCCCCCGAAAGCCTCGCACTGACCGTAGCACCTGCGACTGAAATTCGCGTCGCGCTCGCGGGCAACCCCAACTGCGGCAAGACCTCGCTGTTCAATGCGCTGACGGGGGCGCGCCAGCACGTGGCGAACTATCCGGGGGTCACGGTCGAACGCCGCACTGGCCGTTGCGACATCGAGTCATTCGCCGTGAACGTCATCGACCTGCCCGGCACCTACAGTCTCAGCTCCTTCTCCCCCGATGAGCGGGTCGCGCAGGACGAGCTGACCGATGCGCCCGATGTCGTCGTGGTCGTGGCGGACTCGACACAACTTGAACGGAACCTGGTTCTGCTCGCCCAGATCATGCAGACGGGCGCCAACCCGGTGCTGTGCTTGAACATGTCGGACGAGGCGCGGTCCGCGGGGCAACAGATCGACATCGCGCTGATGGAGAAGCTGCTCGGCTTCCCCGTGGTCGAGACGGTCGGCCACCGCGCGCAAGGCGTAGACGAATTGAAGCTCGCCATCGCGCGCGCCGCGGCCCAGCCGGCCGGACCCAGCAAGCTGGTGCTGGGCGAGACCCTTGATGGGGCGGTGGCTGCGATTCGGAAGGTTCTGCCTAGCCAGACCGAAGGGATCTTCCGCAGCGACTGGATGGCCACCCGCCTTCTGGTCGGCGATCAGGACTACGGTCCACGCGTGGCGGCCATGCCGGGTGGGCGTGCGGCCCTGCAAGAGGCCGCACGCCAGCGCGGTCGCATCGAGGCGCGCACCAACGCGGATATCAGCGTGTTCGTGACCGAGCGCTACTTTGGGTTCGTCGACGGACTTCTGCGCGAGGTGCGCACCCACACCTTGCGCGACGATGCACGCCAGCTCACCGACAAGATCGACGCCGTGCTGGTTCACCGCCTGCTCGGCCTGCCCATCTTCGCGTTGGTCATGTACGCCATTTTCTGGCTGACCTTCAAGGTCGGCGAAGCGCCCATGAACTGGATCGACGCGGGCGTGCGATTTCTGTCGGGCCACCTTGCCCTGCTGTGGCCCGTCGGCTCCACTTCGCTCTTGCGTTCGCTGCTGGTCGACGGCGTGGTGGGCGGGGTCGGCGGCGTCATCGTCTTTCTGCCCAATATCGTCTTGCTGTTCCTCGGGCTCGCGTTCCTGGAAGACACCGGCTACATGGCCCGCGCAGCCTTTCTCACCGACCGGCTCATGCACCGCTTTGGCCTGCACGGCAAGAGCTTCATCCCCATGCTTTCCGGATTCGGCTGTTCGGTTCCCGGCATCTTGGCCACGCGCACGCTGGAGAATCCCCGCGATCGCATCGTGACCATGCTGGTGCTGCCGCTCATGTCGTGTGGCGCGCGCCTGACCATCTGGATGCTGCTCATCCCGGCGTTTTTCCCGCCGGCCTGGCGCGCACCCATGTTGTGGTTCATCTACGCCGTGGGCATTGCCATGGCGCTGGTTCTGGCGTTGGTCTTGCGTAAGACGCTTCTGCGCGGCGAGGATGCCCCGTTCGTGATGGAGCTGCCGCCCTATCGATTGCCCACCCCGCGCAGCGTGGTCATCAAGATGACCGAACGCGCGGGCCTCTACCTGCGCAAGGCGGGGACGACCATCCTGGGTATCTCGATCCTGCTATGGGCCGCGACATCCTTCCCCAAGCCTTCGCACTACGCGGTGGACGCGCAGATTGCGTCGGGCCAGATCGCCGTGACGGCACCGGGCGTGGCGGCCGATGGGCGTGCGCGTTTGAGCGAGCAAGATGTCGCCAACCGGCGCGCCGCCGAGAATCTGGAGCACTCGGTTGCGGGCCGCATCGGGCACGCCCTCGAGCCCGCGTTTCGGCCGCTCGGTTTCGACTGGAAGATCTTGACCGCCATGATCGGCGCGTTCGCCGCCAAGGAGATCTTCGTGGCCCAGATGGGCATCGTGTATTCCATCGGCGACGCCGACAAGGGCACGGAAGGGTTGCGCGCGATTCTGGCCCGCGACTACAACCCGCTTGTGGGTCTGAGCATGATGATCTTCCTGCTCATAGGGACCCCGTGCATGGCCACCGTGGTGGTCACGCGCCGAGAATCGGGCAAATGGGGCTATGCCCTGCTGCAACTGGGGGGATTGACCGGAATCGCATACGCCCTGTCCCTGCTTGTTTACCAAGTTGGTCGCATATTCATCTGAACGAGGCTCAGGATATGGAGAACTTCATCGTCTTTTTCATCGTCGGTGCTGCGGGGCTGTGGGGCGGCTTGCGAATCCTGCGCAAGCGCAAGACCGCTTCATGTAGTTCCGGCTGTGGAGGTTGCAGTTGCCCGAGCAAGCCGTCGTTGGCGTCATCGCCCCTGGTGACGTTGCGGCGGTGATTGTGCATGACGAGATCCACGGGCGCCAGGGAGGCCATATGCACATTGACTTGAAACCAATCGCTCTCGAGCGGCCGGATGTCTGCGATTTGCGTTGCGGATGCGGCAGTCTGCTGGCGCGATTGGTTTCCGGAGGCGTCGAGCTCAAGTGCCGTCGCTGCAAGCGGACGGTGATGTTGCCTTTTGAGGCGGGTTCGACCATGGAGGTCGGAATCGGAAGTGATACTTAGGCGAAACCAGGAGCGGCCCGCGCCGCTCGAACAATTCAGGAAAGTCAGCGGCCAGCGGTCCGTGAACCCAGAGCCCGGAGACGAGGAATGGTTCCTCGTTCCCAGTTTCGATTCGGGAAGGAGTTCACGATGCGACTGAAGACAGCACAAGGGATTCGCGTTCGATCTACGCTTGTTTGGGTCATCATGCTATCGGCCGGTTGGGTGCAGGGCGCCCACGCTTCACCCGAACAGTCGGTACCCGAGCCGGCCGAGCCACCGGCGATTGTTGCCACTCCGCTGCCCGAGCCATCGGCCGCGACCGTGGCGGTTCCCTCGCCAACACCCGAGAAGCCGCCGGTCGCCGCCTTTCGTGAGGAGAAGGCCCCCACGGTCGAGTTGCCACGCGAAAGCGCGATCGAGAATGCCCTGGGGCGCGCACCGGCTATGTCGGGCAGCGCTTTCGGCGGCTATGGCGAGCTTACTTTGAACGCTCCCAGCAACGCCCCCAGCGTCGTGGACATGCGGCGGTTGGTCTTGTTCTTCGGCCACAACTTCACCGATCGCCTCCGTTTCTATTCAGAATTCGAGGTGGAGCACGCCGTCGCCTCATCCAGCGACCAAGGGGAAGCGGAGGTCGAGCAGGCCTATCTCGACGGGCTGCTCTCTCGATGGATCAACCTGCGCGGCGGGCTCATCCTAATGCCCATGGGCATCGTGAACGTGTACCACGAGCCGCCGAGCTTCAACGGCGTGGATCGCCCCGATGTGGATCAGTTCGTCATCCCGAGCACGTGGCGCGAACCGGGGGTCGGAATCTTCGGCGAGCTCGCCGAGGGACTGCGCTACCAGCTTTATTTCGTCAACGGATTCAACGCGAATGGCTTCACCGCCGAGTCCGCCATCCACGAGGGGCACCAGGAGGCGCAACTGGCCTATGCCGGCGACTACGGCGGCATCGCACGCATCGACTACGAACCCGTCCTGGGAACGGTCATCGGCGCATCCGCCTACGGCGCAAGCTCGGGCAATACGCTGAAATCCACGGTTGGACGGGTTCCTGTCGGTCTGTTCGACATCGACGCTCGCTTCCATAAGGGGGGATTCACCGCGCGTGTCGAAGTCGCGCTGCTGCTCATTGGCGACGCCGGCAAGCTCAACCAGGCGCTTTTGGCGGGAACACCCGAACAGCAAGCCGCGGGACCAGTTGCTTCCCAATCGCGCGGCGGCTACGCCGAGGTCGGCTACGATGTGCTGCGCTTTCTCGCGCCCAGCTCAGAGCAAGCCTTGAACGCCTTCACGCGCTTCGACTACGCGAACACGCAAGCCGTGGTGCCCGCCGGCTTTACGCCGCGCCCGGAATTTCGGCGCTACTCGCAAGTGTTGGGCCTGGTCTACAAACCCATCCCGCAGATCGCGCTGAAGATGGACTACCGGCGCCACTGGCTTGGCAACGACGAAGCCTTCAATGAATTCGCCGCGGCCATCACCTGGTTGTTCTGATTTCAGAAGGAGAAGACGGAATGCAGGCGTTCGCTCGACGAGGATTTCAACTTCGCTCGGCATCACTCGAGACCAGGGTTGCCTATACGGGATTCCTGGCACTCATGCTTCCGGCCTTGGCGACGCTCGTCGCGCTCTCATTCGGTCGCATGGGCCTCGATCCCCAGTCCATCGCGGCGCACTACCGCGGCGCAGAAGGCGAAATGAGCTTTCCCAAGACCTTCTGGCAGCTGATGGAGGTGAGCCACTTCCACCTCTTCACCATCCCCATCGTGGTGCTCATTCTCTCCCACCTGCTCTACGCAACCCCGGCATCCCCACGACTGCGCGTTTACCTGACGTCGATCACCTTCACGGGGGCGTTCCTCGACGCTGTGGGGCCGTGGGCGGTTCGCTACCTGTCGGGCGCCTTCGCCTACCTTTTGCTTGTAGGGTGGGTACTGCTCGCGGGCGGCGCCTTGCTCATCGTCGCATTGACGCTGGTCGCGATGTGGGGGCCCAGGCAGTGGAGCGCCCGCAGCGATTCGCCGGCTCCGACAGATGGGGACGACAAGACATGAAGCGCGTGAATGGATCATTGGCCGCGTTGTTCGCCGCGCCGGGTATCGTACTAATTGCGCCCGCACCCGTGTTGGGCGGACAGACATACCTTCACGAGGCGGACGCGGCACACGCCATATTTCCCGCAAGCACCGCCTCGACGCGCAGGAGCCTCGATCTCAGCGACGCAGAGGTCACGGCGCTCTCGAAGGCGATCGGGCGGCGAGTCGATGCCCGAAGCTACCCTTACCTCGAAGTGAAGAGCGAAAAAGGAACGCTCGGATTCATCTTCATCTTGGACGTCATCGGCGAGACTTTGCCCATCACCTTCGCCATCGGGGTCACCGCGGACGGCGCGCTCCAGGACGTCCAGGTGATGGTGTATCGCGAGCCGCAGGGCGAGGCGATCCAGGAGAAACGCTTTCGCAAGCAGTTCGTCGGCAAACGCGCGAAGGATCCCATTACCCTGGACAAGGATATCGACGCCATCAGCGGAGCAACCATCTCCTCGCGCTCGGCCACCTTTGCCGCGCGCAAGGGTCTGCTGCTCGCCGAGGTGCTGCGCGGCCGCGCCTCCGCGGGAGGCAAGCCATGATTGGCCAGACGGCGGCCCGATCGCACCCGCGGGCTGATCTCGAGGACATCCTCGTGCGGCGTGCTCGCCCGCTTATGGGGACTCTGGTCGGCGTCACCGTGCGCGGCCCCGACGGCGATGCGCTCGAACGCGCGATTCGCGGCGTCTTCGCTGAAATGGAGCGCCTGGAAGCCATTCTCTCGGAATGGCGGCCCGACAGCGCCGTCTCACGCGTGAACCAGTCCGCCGGCGTGGCGCCGGTCCGCGTCCCGGCTGAGCTCATCGCGATCATGGAGGTCGCCGCACGCGTGTCGCGGGCCACGCGGGGAGCCTTCGACAGCACCTGGGCAGCGCTATCCGACCTCTGGAGACTGGACAGTCCCCGATTCCGCCCGCCGGCCACCCATGTCGTCGACATGGCACGGAAATTCGTCGACTATCGCGACGTCGTTGTCGACGTGCACGCACAAATGGTCTTGCTCAAGCGTCGCGGAATGCGACTCGGTCTCGGTGGCATCGCGAAGGCGTACATCGCCGAGCGCGCGGCGGATCTCGCGGTGGCGTCGGGCGTGAAGCACATCGTGATCGACGCTGGCGGTGACGTGGTCGCACGAGGGCGCAATGGAGAGCGGCCATGGACCGTCGGCATTCGCGATCCACGCTTGGCCTCGCATCTGATCGCCACCCTCGATCTCAGGGACGAAGTTGTAGCGACAAGCGGAGACTACGAGCACTTCGTGGAAGTGGACGGACATCGCTATCACCACTTGTTGGATCCGAGGACGGGCGCCCCTGCCTCGGCGAGCCGAAGCGCGACGGTTGTCGCACCCGATGGCGCACAGGCCGAGGCGCTTTCGACCGCGCTATTTGTCCTGGGTCCGCCTGGGTTGGAGATGCTGTCTGCATTTCCAAGGACCGCAGGGCTTCTCGTCGACGCCGACGGAGCAATACATTTCATGGCAAGTGGAGACGCGCGCTTCAAGTTGTTCCGCGCGCACGCTTCACGCTCGTGAGAAGGCCCAGGCACCGGTTTCTTGGCCATGTCTCCGGCCTGTGGTGCCTCGTCCATGCTTGATTGTGCGATAATTCCCCGGGGACACCCATGGGCGAAACCTACAAGACGATCATCAAGGACACGTTCGACGCGGTTGCCAGCGGTTACGACAGCGCGGTCCTTCGTTTCTTCGCCGACAGCGCTGCGCACATGTCGGAACGACTGGGGCTGCGTGGCGACGAGCAAGTGCTCGACGTCGCGTGCGGCACCGGCCATGCAACCCTGGCTCTGGCGCGTCGTCTGCGCCGCGGCCACGTCACAGCGGTCGACTTTTCTCCTGCCATGCTCGCGCGGGCGCGCGACAAGGCCAAGGCCCTAGGCTTGCGCAACGTCGACTTCGTGGAGGCCGACATGCAGGCTCTGCCCTGGCGGCGCCGCTTCGATGTCGCGGTCTGCACTTTCGGCATCTTCTTCGTCGCCGACATGGATGCCGAGCTCGCGCACATCGCCGGCACGGTCAAACCGAACGGGCGCGTAATGATCACCTCGTTCGCCGCGGGCTACATGGAGCCCATGCGTTCATTGTTGATAGAGCGCGTGCGCCGTTTGGGGGTTGAGCCACCAGCGCAAACCTGGCTGCGCATCGCCGACCTCGACGGTTGCCGCAGCTTCTTCACCGCGGCGGGGCTGGCCGACGTAGCAGCCGAAAGCAGAGACCTGGGTTACCCGCTGTCCGGGCCCGAGCAATGGTGGGACGTGGTTTGGAATGCCGGCTTTCGACGCCTGGTCAGCGCGCTGCCGCCGCCCGAGCGCGCTGCCTTCAAGGCGGCCCACCTGGCCGAGGTCGAATCCTTGCGAGGTGGCGAGGGCATCCCTATGCCCGTCCCTGTGATCTTCACCACCGGCCGCGTGGTCGGCGGGCGTCCAAATGCTTGAGAGCAGACGGGCGCGCGACGGTTTCGCTCTTGATGAATTCCCGCTACAACTTGAGCGTCAGCCCCTCGGCCGCGCCGACGATCTCGATCTTGCCCGCGCCCTTGGCGTCGAGCTGCCGGCGGCCGCGAACCACTAGTTGATCCACGTCGTGGTCGCTGTAGTCCTGGTCGTAGTGGAACAGCGCCAGCCGCTTCACGTCCGCGCGCACGGCCGCCTCGACCGCGTCGTCGAGCGAGGACAGCCCTCGCGACACCCGCTGCAGCCGGTCCTCGGGCGTGAAGGTGCAATCGTGGACCAGTAGATCCGCGCCCCGGTACACCGCCACCGTCGCATCGGGCGGCCCGCCGTTGGCGTAGCCCACGTCGCTCGCGTAGACCAGGGTCTTGCCGCCGGTTTCGATGCGAAACGCGAGCGCCTCGGTGGGTCCGTGCGGGTTGGGATGCGCGCTGATCTTTGCAGGGCCCACGCGCAGCTCGCCGTCCTCGGAGACCGCCCGCATTTCGATGTTGGCGCCCATGTTGCGGTAGCTCTGCACCGGGAAGAACTGCGCCGCCATCTGCCGTTCGAGCACGCGCTCGAGAAGCTCGGAGCCGTGGCTGCCGCCCACCACGGTGAAGCGATTGCCGGGGACGTAGAACGGGCCGAAAAACGGGAAGCCCTGGATGTGATCCCAGTGCGCATGCGAGAGCAACACGGTTGCGGTTCCGTTGCCTTTACCGAACGCCCCGGCCAGAAGTGAGATACCAAAGTTTCGCGCGCCGGTTCCGCAGTCGATCATGATGATCTCGCCGCCGGCCAGTCGCACAGACACGCACGAGGTGTTCCCGCCGTACCTGACCGTGGCCGGGCCGGGTGAAGGAATCGATCCGCGTACGCCCCAGAAGGTGACTTCCATCAGGACTTCCCCAGCAAGAGGTCCATACCCTCGAAGGCCGCGACGATTTCCAGTTGCTTGGCCGCGGTCTGTGCCTGCCCGCGGGCATGGTCGAGCATGGCGTCCACCTCGCCATCCGAGCGATCCGGCGCGTGGTGGAACAGCGCCAGCATCTTGCAGCCCGCTTCGCCGCACACGGCGATGGCGTCCGACGGGCGCGAGTGACCGAAATGCGGAAACTGTCGATATTCGTCGGCGGTGTACATGGTGTCGTAGATGACCAGGTCTGCGCCGTCGCACAGCCGCGCCACCGCCCCGGCCATCGCCTTCAGCTTCGCTTTGTCGCCGCGGGAAAGCTTCGCGTTTCGCGATGGCGGTCCCGACAGGAATTCCTGTCCGAACAGAATGTCGGAAAACGGCGCGGTGTCTGAGATGTACGCAACCCGTGCGCCGTCGGCTGCCACCGCGTACGCGGTCGCGGTGTGCGGGTGATTCAGCCGTGCGGTGGAGATCATCATGTCTTCGATTTCGAAGCGAGCGCCGTCGTGCAATTCCCGGAATGCCACCGATGCCCGCGTGCGGTCGAACGACACCGGAAAGAACGGCGCATCGGCCTGCGACGCGAACACGCTGCGCAGGTTCTGGTCGTCGCGCTGGCGAGCGTAGACGTAAAGGTGGTTGCCCTCGCGGTAGAAGGGCGCGAAGAACGGCAGCCCTTGGATGTGGTCCCAGTGGGTGTGGCTGACCAGGATGTGCGCGCGCCCCTTGCCCGACTCGAACTCGGCACGCATCAGGTCCTTGCCCAAACGTCGGATGCCGGTGCCGCCGTCGATGATGATGCGCGTGCCCGCCGCCGAGGTGATTTCCACGCACGACGTGTTACCCCCGTAGCGCTCGGTTCGCGCGCCAGGAACAGGCAAAGAACCTCGAACACCCCAGAATCGAACTCTCATGGGAAGCGAAGCTCGCGTCCTTCGTCGCGCATGGTGGATTTCAACTTTATCACAGCACCGACGGATGTGGGCACACTGCCGGAAACCGTCATTTGCCGAGAATTCCCTTCACCAGCGCGAAGTACTCGCTGCGGCTGTAAGGGCGGTTCAGGATGTGGAATTCCCTCTTGGCCAGCCCCACGCAGCCGAAACAGTAGTTGCAGTCGCTGCAGAAGGAGCAGCGCAGAAGGTACGCCGAATGGGTGCAACCCACGCTGTCCTCGCAGTGCGAGCAATCGTGGCAGCCGGTGCAGCGCAGGCAGTGGCCGCTGCCGGTGGTGGCCTCGCAGTCTTCGCAGTGCGTGCATCGGTAGCAGTTGCGACAGCTCTTGCAAAACATGCAGTGCATCGAACCGGTGCAGCGCTCGCTGCGGAAGCTGCCCAGGTTCTGCTCAGCACCGCCGAGCTCACGCACGAGGCGAGCCAATTCAGCATCGAATTCCGAGCGGTTCATGATTTTCCACTATACAGCCACACGCGGCAAAGTCGGCACCACGAATCGCCAGCGCTTGCAGGGACGTCCCTGGTCCCTATAATCCCGCCCGCATGCCCGAACCAGGTCCAAGCCCCGACCCCAAGCCGAAGAAGCCATCCAAGCTGGCCCGCGTGCGCAACATCGGCATTTGCGCGCACATTGACGCGGGCAAGACCACGGTCACCGAGCGCTTTCTCTACTACGCCGGGCGTATCCACAAGATCGGCGAAGTTCACGACGGCGAGGCACAGATGGACTGGATGCCGCAGGAGCGCGAGCGCGGCATCACCATCACGGCGGCGGCCACCACCCTGGAATGGCACGGGCACGAGGTGCACCTCATCGATACGCCCGGGCACGTCGACTTTACCATCGAGGTAGAGCGATCGCTGCGCGTGCTCGACGGCGCCGTGGTGGTGTTCTGCGGCGTTTCGGGGGTCGAGCCGCAGTCGGAAACGGTCTGGCACCAGGCCGACAACTTCCACGTTCCGCGCCTGGCCTTCGTGAACAAGATGGACCGTCCGGGCGCCGATTTCCAGTCGGTGGTCACCGAGATCCGGGAACGCCTGGGCGCCAACCCGGTGCCGGTGCAGCTGCCCATCGGGGCCGAGGACCAGTTCAGCGGCGTGGTAGACCTCATCCGAGAACGCGCCTTCTTCTTCTCGGGCGCCGAAGACGATCCGCCGCGCGAGGACGGCGTGCCCGCGGCCATGGCGGCCGAGGTGGCTGCCGCGCGGGAAAAGCTGATCGAAGCCGCGGCTGATTTCGACGACAACATCGCCACCGCGTTCCTTGAAGGCCAGCCCATCGAGGCCGCCGCGCTCATCGCGGCCCTGCGCAAGGGCACCCTGCAAAACAAGATCGTGCCGGTGCTGGCGGGATCGGCGCTGCGAAACAAGGGCGTCCAGCCGCTGCTCGACGCCGTCTGCGATTTTCTGCCCGCGCCCATCGAAGTCCCCGCCATCGAGGGCGTGGATCCCACCACCAATCAGCCGGTGTCGCGTCCGCCGGAAGAGAGCGCGCCGTTTTGCGCTTTGGCGTTCAAGGTCGCCATGGACGAGGGCCGCAAGACGGTCTTCCTGCGCATCTATTCGGGGGTGCTGAAGCCGGGCGATGAAGTGCAGAACGCGCGCACCCGCCGCAACGAAAAGGTCGCACGCCTGTTTTCGGTGCACGCCAACCGCCGCGAACGCATCGAACGCGCGGGCGCCGGCAGCATCGTGGTCGCCATGGGCCTCAAAGACGCGGGCACCGGCGACACCATCTACGCGCCCAAAGCGCCGATCCTGCTCGGCCGCATCGACGCGCACGAGCCGGTCATCGCGCGCGCCATCGAGCCTAAGACCCAGGCCGAAAAGGAACGGCTCGACTTCGGTTTGGCCAAGCTGGCCGACGAGGATCCCACCTTCCGCTTCGGCGAAGATCCGGAAACCGGCCAGACGATCATCCGCGGCATGGGCGAGCTTCACCTCGACATCATGGCCGACCGCCTAAAGCGCGAGTACGGCATCGAGGCCAACATCGGCCGACCGCAGGTCGTGTACCGCGAAACCTTGGCCGGCAGCGCCGAGGCCGAGGCGCGCTTCGAGCGCCAGGTCGAGGACGAGACCTTGTTCGGGCAAGCGCGCGTGCGCGTGGCCGCCCGGTCGCGCGGTAGCGGCAACGTGGTCAAGCTCGACATTCCGCCCATCGTGCAGGTTCCCGGCGCGCCGAGGATCCCCGAGCCGCCCAAGCCGATCCTAGACGCCGCGCTGGAAGGCGCCACCGAGGCCATGCGCTCGGGACCGGAAGGCTATCCCTTCGAGGACATCGAGGTGGTGGTGACCGGCATCGAGTATCGGCCCGACGCTTCGACCCCGGCCGGACAGAAGGCCGCCGTCGGCGAGGCCTTGCGCCAGGCTTCGCGCGAGGCCGGGACGCGCCTCTTAGAGCCCATCATGAAGGTGGAAGTCACCGCGCCCGAATCCAACGTGGGCGACGTGCTCGGCGACCTCAACGCGCGCCACGCCCGCATCGAGGACGTCGGCGTGCGCGGCAGCCAGCGCCTGGTCATCGCCAAGGTGCCGTTGCGGCGCATGTTCGGCTATTCCACCGACCTGCGTTCCGCCACCCAAGGCCGCGCCAACTACACCATGCAGTTCGAGAAGTACGACGCGTGGGAGTAGGGAGCCGCGACTTAGTAAGCAATCTCGGCGTCCACGGACGACCACAGATAATTCATCTGTTCCCACCGGAGGATCGCCGTGGCCGGGTCGTAGGTTCCGCCGTATGTGGGTCCGGTTAGTCCCTTCTTGCCGGCCGATAGGGTCCACCCGTCGCACTGATAGGTCAGCGTTTCGACCAAGTCCGAGTGATGCCAGAACGCCACCCGCTGGGTTCCATCGTCGCTGAAATACAGGGTCCAGTAGCAGCCCACGAACTGACCGTTCGCGAGCATTCCGCACTCGTCCATCTGGGTCGCCATGAACGTCTTGTTGGCGACCAGGGCGCAGGCATCCACCGCGCTGTCGAAGGTGGGCGCGACATCCAAGACCGATGCGTCCGGCGCCTGTGCAGCGCCGGAGTCCGATGCAGCGCCGTCCGAGCTCGTCGAAGCGGGTTCGTCCGGTGCCGGAACGTCCGCGCCCAAATCGCTGACGTCGCCGCCAAACGCATTACCATCGGACAGAGCATCTGCCACGCCGGCGTCCACGAGGCTCGACGGTCCCGTGTCGCTTCCGCAACCTAGCGGGCAGACGATAGCCAACAGAGCCACAGTCACTAGTCGCTTCATGACACCCCTTGGCAGTTTAGGCCTGGCACCCTCGGTCGAGCAATCTCTCAGGTTGCGAAAAGCGACCGAGCGACGTGTTCCCGGTCACAGACGGGACTATGCTCTTGCCATGTTTGAGACCGCCAGCGACGAAGGATTCCTGCCTGCCCTGCCCGGCGTCGATCGCAAGACTCTGGTCTACGGCCAGCGCACGTTGTCGACAGAATTTCGCATGAAAGCCGGCAGCGTGCTGCCTGTCCACAGCCATCCCTACGAGCAGACGGGCTACTTGATTTCGGGCCGCGTTCGCCTCGCGATCGGCGAGGAACAATTCGACGCCGGCCCCGGAGCAAGCTGGTGTATTCCGGCCGACGTCGCCCACGGCGCCGCGATCGTGGAAGACTCAGTCGCCATCGAGATCTTTTCGCCGACTCGGGACGACTATCTGCCCGCCCCGAGCCGACCAAAGTAGCAGGTCTCAGAAGTGTCCCTGGGACAAAAGCCCCGGCACCAGCTCAGCGGTTCCGGTTTTCGACTGTATCGGGACGGCGCCGGGCATTGGCAGAAACGACAGCCCGGGCGTGAGCCTGGTCGAGCGGGATCGATTGGCGTCGTCGAAATTTGTGGTGAGTAGCCAACCGGCGGCTAGGCCCAGGCCGGCGCCGACGAGCGCAAAGCGCGCCGTGCGACTGTTGAGATCGGCCGACTCGTTGGCACAATACGACTCCTGGCGCGAGCAGAGCTCGACCGCGCTCGCAAACAGAGCGCCTGCGAGGCCGGCCATATCGACCATCAGGACTCTCTGCCAGGTCGGCCCGTAATTGCGTTGATCGGGCAGGTACGCCATTGTGAGGCCGGCGACCAAGCCGACATTGAGTCCCGCCAGCATGCCCCACGCGACCCGTTCCTTCGCGAGGGTGCGGTAGCGGTTCTGACTGTCGGTGTATGCCTGTTGATTCTGTTGGGTGTCGTTCGGGAATCTAATGGACGGGGGGGCTCCGGGCGCAATCGGGAACCATCCCGCGGCCGGCACCGTGATCGCTCCCAGCGCGGCCCCGAACAACGCGGCACTCTGGATCACAGCCACACGACCGTAGTTGGGCGCCCTGCTGTCGAGCCACCATCCCGCGACAGTTCCGGTGACGAGCCCCCCAACGCCGCCGAGGAAAGTCGGGGTCCAGCTTTGGCTAAGAGCCATCGCCAGGCTGGCGCCTTCGACGTCGCCGATCCACATGGAACCGATGCGAAACAGCGCCGCGTTGTCACGGATGTAGCTCGGGACCAGCGGTGTCGTCGACGAGAGAACCCCAAGAGCCAGGCTACCGGTGAGCACGCCGGCGCCGAAGACAGTGGCGGTAAGCGGAAGGCCTTGCTTGCGCGGATCGCCTTGGGTCAGCACCGCCAATCCACCCCCGGCCGCTCCGATGCCGGTCCAGAAGCCGATTAGCTCGGGCCGGCCGGAACGCTGCACGTAGGTGAGCGGGAATTCAAGGTCGCGGTTTTCTCCCGGCCCCAGCGTGATGGTTTCGCGTCTCGATTGGAAGTAGGGCGCCTCGGCGTAGATTTCGTAAACCCCAGGCGGGACGTCCTGGACGTACGGATTCTGGGTTCTATTGCCGCGCACAAAAAGCGCGGCGCTGGCCGGATTGGTTCGCACGATCAGGTGGGCGGGAATGGGTTCGAGCTTGAAGAACAGCGGCTTGGTTTCCGCCACTTCAATCGACAGCTCGCGAGATTCCGACGCGAAATTGGTCTTCGACACCGTCACGCGGTAGCGCCCACGGGGCACGGGAAACTCGTTGGGCGCCTCCCCGGTAATGACGTTACCTTCGCCCTCGATGCGCACGTCCAAGTGGTCGGGCACGGTGTTGATGGCGAAGACGCCAGGCCTGCGGTTGATGGCCTCGATGCGCAGCCGGGACAAATCCGCCAATTCACCCTGTCTCTCTTCGGACAAATACGCCTGGTAGTGCGATCGCGCGTCGACCAACTTTCCCAGGTGATACTCACACTGGGCAATCATGAAGACGTTTTCCTTCTTGGGCGCGATCTCGTTGGCGAGCTCGAATTCGATGAGGGCTTGTTCCTTGTTTCCCGCCTCGAACAGACTGACGCCTGACTGGTAGTGCTGGCGCGCGCGTTCAAGCGGATTCGACTCCTGCGCGTACGATGCAGGCGCTTGCAGGAGCAGCAAGGCAATAAGCGGGCCGAGCGGGATGCGCACGACGAAACCTAGGGCGGAGTATAGGGCGAAGGCGCAACTTTGTCGTCGGCTTTACTCTTCTTGGTTGGCGTCGGCGGAGCTCCCTGGGCTCCGGGGGCGGCGGCGGTCGCGCGCGCGGGGCGGGCCCTGCCCACCCGGCGAATGCGGTCCAGAAGGGACGTAGGCTGCGCAGGCGGCGCGACGGCAGGCGCGACGGGGGGCGTGATCTTCGGCGCGGGTATGCTCGCCAGCGGCGCTGAGAAGACCGGCCTTGTCGGGACCGGGACCGGCGGCACCGGCTGCTTACCTCCTCCGCGTGCCAACAAAGCGGCAGTTCCGATCCCCACGGCAAACACCGTGGCCACCGCCAGGTGCCACGGCCAGCGGCTGCGCGGCTCAGCCACCTGCCCCGATCCTGCACCGGCTGACTCGTCGGAAACCACGCCGAGCTCGCCCGCGATCAGGCGCTCGAGGTCGCGCTCGAACGTGCCCATTTCCTGGTAGCGGCGGGTCCGATCCTTTTCCAGGCCATGCATCACCACGCGGTCCACCGCGGCCGGAATTCCCAGCTCGGGCCGCAGCGCCGACGGCGGTTGCGCGTCCTTGTTCAGGATCTGCGAAACCACCCCGAGGTAGTTGTTGCCCCGGAAAGGAAGCTCGCCGGTCAGACATTCGTAAAGGATCAGCGCCGTCGCCCAGACGTCGGCTCGTTGATCGATGTCCTCGCTGCCGCTGGCCTGCTCGGGCGACATGAAGAGCGGCGTGCCGAGCACGGCCCCGGTTCGCGTGAGCCGTTGCCATTCGCTGCCGGCTTCTTCCCGGCCGCGTACGGCCTTCGACACGCCGAAATCCACCACCTTGACGAAGTCCGCGTCGCCGCGGCGGACCAGATAGACGTTTTCCGGCTTCACGTCGCGGTGGACGATGCCCTTGGCATGGGCCGCGCCCAGCGCGCTCGCCACTTGCTTGACGATGGCAAGGCTGCGTTCAACCGCCAGCGGCGCGTCGCGCATGATGAGCTCGGACAGCGCCTCCCCTTCGAGGAACTCCATCACCACGAAGGCGCGCCCGTCGCGGGTGGTGCCAAAGTCGGTCACGTCGACGATGTTCTGGTGGCCGATCGAGCTGGCCAAACGTGCCTCTTGCAGCAGACGCGCCATCAGCTCCTGGTTTTCCACGAACTTTTCCAGCAACACCTTGATGGCGACGCGTTTGCCGATGATGCTGTGGCGGGCCTCGTAGACCGCGCCCATGCCGCCTTCCCCGATGCGACGGACGATTTCATAGCGTTCGGCCAGGGTGGTTCCCACCAGGGGATCGTATTTGGCCCCGGCGGACGGACGCGCGGCCGGCACGTCGGCGCGCGGCTCGGTCTTGCTCAGCGAGGGATCCAGGTCGGTCAAGGTGGTGGATTGTAGCGCCGAATCGGGCGCGCTGCACTTGTGAGACCCTGCGGAATTGGCCCGCCGGTGGAGATCCCTGCCGCGGCCCATCCGACTTGCTTGCCCTGACCGCCGTGGTAGGAACCGCGAATGCCTCAATACCGATCTCGCACGTCCACCTTTGGTCGCAACATGGCAGGAGCCCGCGCCCTTTGGCGCGCTACCGGGATGAAAGAGGGAGACTTCGGCAAACCCATCATTGCCGTGGTCAACAGCTTCACCCAGTTCGTCCCAGGCCACGTCCACCTTCAAAATCTCGGCCAGATGGTCGCGCGCGAAATCGAAGCCGCCGGCGGCGTGGCGAAGGAATTCAATACCATCGCCATCGACGACGGCATCGCCATGGGGCACGACGGAATGCTGTATTCCCTGCCCTCGCGCGAGGTGATCGCCGACAGCGTCGAGTACATGGTCAACGCCCACTGCGCCGACGCCATGGTCTGTATTTCCAACTGTGACAAGATCACGCCCGGCATGCTGATGGCCGCCATGCGGCTCAACGTCCCGGCGGTATTCGTTTCCGGCGGTCCCATGGAGGCCGGCAAGGTCAAGCTGGCAAGCCAAGGCGGCAAGGTGGTCCACGCTGACTTGATCGACGCCATCGTGCAGTCCGCCGACGCCTCGGTGTCCGACGCCGACGTGGCCGAGCTCGAGCGCTCGGCCTGCCCGACCTGCGGTTCGTGCTCGGGCATGTTCACCGCCAATTCCATGAACTGCCTGACCGAGGCTCTCGGTATGTCGCTGCCGGGAAACGGCACCCTGGTCGCCACCCACGCCGACCGCAAGATGCTGTTCCTGCGCGCCGGGCGAACGATTGTAGAGCTGTGCAAGCGCTACTATGAAAAGGACGACGCGTCGGTTCTGCCGCGCTCGATCGCGACCTTCGCCGCCTTCCAGAATGCCATGTCGCTGGACGTAGCCATGGGTGGCTCGACCAACACGGTTCTTCACCTTCTGGCAGTCGCGCGCGAGGCGGAGGTTCCGTTCGCCATGGCGGACATCGACAAGATCTCGCGCAAGGTGCCCTGCCTGTGCAAGGTCGCGCCCTCGACCAACAAATACCACGTGGAAGACGTGCACCGTGCTGGCGGCGTGTTCGGCATCTTGGCCGAGCTTGACCGCGCGGGCCTTCTCAATCGCGACACCGGAAGCGTGCACAGCAAGACCCTCGGCGAGGCCATCGCGGCTTGGGACGTGATGACCCAGAAGTCCGGCGCAGTGCCCGAGTTCTACCGCGCATCGCCCGGCGGCATTCCGACCCAAGAGGCGTTCAGTCAAAGCCGCCGGTTCGACGACCTCGATCTCGATCGCAAGGAAGGTTGCATCCGCAACAAGCAGCACGCCTACTCGCAGGATGGCGGCCTGGCAGTGTTGTACGGGAATCTCGCGGAAAAGGGCTGCATCGTGAAGACCGCCGGGGTCGACGAATCGGTCTGGAAGTTTAGCGGCAAGGCGCGCGTGTTCGAGAGCCAAGAGGCCGCGGTCGAGGGGATTCTCGGCGACAAGGTGGTGGCGGGCGACGTGGTGGTCATCCGCTACGAAGGCCCCAAGGGCGGCCCGGGCATGCAGGAGATGCTGTACCCGACCAGCTACCTCAAGTCGCGCGGGCTCGGCAAGAAGTGCGCCTTGCTCACCGACGGACGCTTCTCGGGTGGCACGGCCGGCCTGTCCATCGGCCATGTCTCGCCCGAGGCGGCATGCGGCGGTGCCATCGCGCTGATAGACGACGGCGACCGCATCGAGATCGACATCCCGAATCGTCGTATTCAGCTCGCTATAAGCGACCAAGAGTTGGCCAAGCGCCGGGCCGCGATGGAGGACCGCAAGGCCGGCGCGTGGAAGCCGCAGAACCGCAAGCGTAAAGTATCGGCGGCGCTACAGGCCTACGCGGCGATGACCACCAGCGCGGACACCGGCGCGGTAAGAGACGTGAGCCAGCTAAAAAGCTGAGGCTCGCCGGCCGGCCACGAGCCGTTCAGCAACGATCGTCGCAGATCGGCCCGAAACCTTTCTCGGCCACCCGTCATCCATCCGTGACAACATTCACGGTAGGCACGGAGGAGTCATGGCCGAAAAGGTGAACCCAATTCCGGATGGTTTCCACAGCATCACGCCGAACCTCATCATCAAGGATGCGAGCAAGGCGATCGACTGGTACAAGCAAGCCCTGGGCGCCCAGGAACTCTATCGAATGCCAGGGCCCGATGGCCGCCTCATGCACGCCGAGATCAAGATCGGCGACTCGATCGTCATGCTGGTAGACGAGATGCCCGAGATGGGCGGGAAGGGGCCGCAGATGCTCGGGGGCACGCCGGTGAGCATGATGATCTACTGCGAGGACAGCGACGCGGCCTTCAAGCGCGCCGTGGGGGCAGGCGCCAGCGTGCGCATGCCTCTCGAGGATGCGTTCTGGGGGGACCGCTGGGGCATGGTGGCCGATCCGTTCGGGCACGTGTGGGCCATCGCGACCCGCAAGAAGAACATGTCGGTGCCCGAGATGAAGCGCGCCATGGACGAATTCATGGCCAACTTCAAGCGCCCATAGCAGTGGGTGATCACCCACTGATTGGAGCGGGCTAGAACCCGCGCCCTAGCACGGCCCCGATGGTGTCGGCCCGCAACGACGGCCCGACAAACCACGCGCTCGCCCGGCGCTCGCGCTCGCCGCGGACCAACTGGCGCATGCCCTTGCCAGTGGAGATCCCGATGGGAAAGGCCACCAGCGCGCCCGCCACGGCGTCGGACGCCCAGTGGAAGCCCCCCTTTTCGAAGGCCGAGACCCCAAACGCCATCCCGACCACCCCGACAGCCATCGCGACCTTGAGCAGCAGGCTTTCCGGGTAGTACGCGACCAGTGCCCCGAGCACCGCCGTGGTCACCGCCACGTGCCCGGATGGCCAGCCTGCGATGACGCCGCCGCGATAGAAGCCCGGCCGAAAGGTTCGCGAGAGCTTGCCCTCGTCGGGTGCCACACTGGGGATGTAGTCGTCGCGCGGGGCGGGTCGTCCGACGAAGAATTTCAGCACCGTCACGTAGCCCAAGGTGAGCCCAGCCGCCTGCAACACGGCGTAGGCGGCGCCCACGGTTTCCACCTTGCCATTCACCCGGCCGGCCAGATGCAGCCCGCCGAACAGCACCACCGGGCCCGCGACCCCGAGGATGGCCGATGGGTAGGCGGCCCGTCCCCAGTTTGGGTGGTCGTGGAAGTAGTGGTGGACGTGCAGGTCGAGGTCTTGCGTGGTCATGGTGGCAGTGGCGGCCACGGCGGCAAGCTGGAAGCCGAGGTTCATGCCAGCGAAGCTCGCGAGAAGGTTGCGCCCAAGACCATCGAACAGGCTCGGTTCCGCCACGCTGGGCACCAGTGTCGGATCGGGCTCACCGGCCGCAACGCCGGGACGCGCCAGCATCAGGGCGAAAAGCCCCAAAGGCACAACTCGGCGGACCATGTCCCGATGCTGGCCCAAGTTGCGCTGCACGTCCAGAAGCACGCCGGTCGACCAGCGCGCGCCGCAAACTTGCATCCATACGCAATATTGCATATATTGAGGACGTGGCTGCCTCATCCGCTTCCGCGCGTGCCGATCTCTTTCGCCTGCTGGGCGACGAGGATCGGCTGCGCTTGCTTGCGCTGTGCGACGCCGAAGAGCTGACGGTGGGCGAGCTCGCGCTGCTTCTGCGCGAGAGCCAGCCACAAGTCACGCGCAAGACGCAGCCGCTGCGCGACGCTGGTCTTCTGCACGAACGCCGGGACGGCACGCGCATCCTGCTGCGGACCGAGACCGATCGCGATCCGGTGGTTGCGGCGGCGCTGGAGGCAGGGCGATCGCTGTGCCTTGCCGAGGGCCAACTGGCGAAGGTCCCGGCCGTGGTCGCCGAGCGAGAAGAAACCTCGCGCAGGTTCTTTGCCGAGGCGCAGGCGCGGCCAGCCAACTCGCCCGAGCTTGCCGGCGAGCAGGCGCTGCGAGCGCTCATGCCTTTCATCTCGCTGCTCGCGCCCATGCTCGCCGGTCACGGGCTGGCCGTCGACCTCGGCACCGGCGAGGGCGCGCTCCTGCCTCTGCTTTCGCCCATCTACGACCACGTGATCGCGGTGGATCGCAGTCCTGCCCGCCTGGCCAAGGCTGCGGAAAGAATCAGCGCGCTCGGCCTGCCCAACGTGCGCCTGCGCGAGGCCGCGGTCGACGACACGGATCTTGCGCAGGAAGTGGCGCGCGCGGGCGGTGCGGACCTCGTGACCCTGGTGCGCGTGCTTCATCACGCCGCGCGCCCGCAGGATGTGGTCGCGTCTGCCAAGCGACTGCTCCGTCCCGGCGGGCATCTGGTCCTGGTGGATCACCTGCCGCACGACAACGAAGGGCTGCGCGAGCAAGGGCATGTTTGGCTTGGCTTCGAGCCGGCCAAGCTGCGCCAGTTCCTCACCGATGCTGGCCTGGTCGAGCTCGCGCCCGTATCCTTGCGCAGCCACGAACAGCCCGCTCTGCAGCTCGCCCTCGGGCGAATGCCCAGCCGCGATGGCTCCGCCGGGCCTGGCCCGGGGGAGCCAAAACGCGGGAAAGCTTGGAAACCCTCCCAGGGTTTCCATGTCAATGAAAAGACGAAGAAACGAAGTCCTGGAGAGTCCTAAAAGGAGAACACGATGGATACCCGAACAGAATTCCCCGCCTACATGGTGAAAGACATCTCGCTGGCCGAGCTCGGCCGCAAGAAGATCCGTATGTCCGAAAAGGAGATGCCCGGCCTCATGGCCTTGCGCGAAGAATTCGGCGCGCAAAAGCCGCTGCGGGGCGCACGCATAGCCGGGTGCCTCCACATGACCATCGAAACCGCGATCCTCATCGAGACGCTGGTGAATTTGGGCGCCGAGGTCACCTGGACCTCGTGCAACATCTATTCGACCCAGGATGAAGCCGCCGCGGCCATCGCGAAGGCGGGCGTGCCGGTGTTCGCGTGGAAGGGCGAGACCCTGCCCGACTACTGGGCCAACATCGAACGACAGTTGGTTGCCTTCAAAGGCGGCAAGGGGCCAAACCTGATCCTCGACGACGGCGGCGACTTGACCTTGCTCGTGCACAAGGGTGCCGAGTTCGAGAAGGCCGGCAAGGTGCCAGATCCGTCGTCGACCAACGTGGAAGAGATGAAGGTTATCCTGACCCTGCTCGGCAAGAGCCTGAAGGCCGACGGGCAGCGCTTCACCAAGCTCGGCAAGGAAATCAAAGGCGTGTCGGAAGAGACCACCACCGGCGTGCACCGCCTGTACGAGATGGCCAAGAACAATCAGCTCTTGTTCCCGGCCATCAACGTCAACGACTCGGTCACCAAGTCGAAGTTCGACAACCTGTACGGCTGCCGCGAGTCCCTGTTCGACGGCATCAAGCGCGCCACCGACGTGATGGTGGCCGGCAAGATCGTCGTGGTCGCGGGCTACGGCGACGTGGGCAAGGGCTGCTCCCACGCGGCGCGAGGCCTGGGTGCGCGCGTGCTGATCACGGAAATCGACCCCATCTGCGCCCTGCAGGCCGCCATGGAAGGCTACGAGGTCGTCACCATGGAAGAGGCCGCGCCATTGGGCGACATCTTCGTCACTGCCACCGGCTGCGTGGACATCATCCGTGGCGAGCACATGAGCGTGATGAAGGACGAGGCCATTCTGTGCAACATCGGCCACTTCGACAGCGAGATCCAAGTGAGCTGGCTCGAGACCAATCCCGAGATTCGCGAAGAGAACATCAAGCCGCAAGTCGACCAGTTCGTTCTGCCCACCGGCAAGCGTCTGACCGTGCTCGCGCGTGGGCGCCTGGTGAACCTCGGCTGCGCCACCGGCCACCCCAGCTTCGTGATGTCGAACTCGTTTTCCAACCAGACCATCGCGCAGATGTCCCTGTGGCAGAACGCCACCAAGGGCAAGGACGAGTCCACCGGCATGAGCTTCGTCACCGGCAAGGTCTACGTGCTGCCCAAGAAGCTCGACGAGAAGGTCGCGCGCCTGCACCTCAAGAAGGTCGGCGTGCACTTGACGACGCTCACCAAAACCCAAGCCGACTACCTCGGCGTCCCGGTCGAAGGTCCGTTCAAACCGGATCATTACCGGTACTAGAAGCGATGGGTGGGAGCGGGCGAGGGTTGCTCGTCCGCTCCGACGGACGACCTCGCATCCGTTGCCCACCGGCTCATCATTCAGGCCGCGCACAAGAAGATGCACATCCGCGCTCGGGTTTCCGTCGCCACCACGGTCCTTGTGATGTTTGCGGCACTTTTCGGCATTCTTCACTCGGGCGTTCGCCACGGTACTGAATCCTGGGTCTCCGAAGCCTTCTCGTAGTTCGGTAGGTGTTCCTTGAGCGGCTTCACAACTTGGGATCCGTAGCTTCATGGTGGTGGACAACGATTTCTGCTGTGCTGAGGTGGAGCCTTCGACGGAGGGCATCGAGGTTGTTAGGTTCGGTCTTCTTCCCTTCAGTTACGATGAGGAAGGTCCGTCTGGGTGCTTTGGTCGGAGCGACTCGCCTATACGACTCAGACCCACGCCTGAAATCCGTGCGGGTCATATCTCGAGGCCAGCTTGGAGAAACGGAATCGCTCCGTATCGGCGTGCGACAGTCGGGCCCAGAACACGATTCCCAGCACCAGCCAGACGCCGATTGCGGCAAGAACCGGCCAAAGAAAGTGCCTCAACACCCCGGGCAGAAACAGACTGCGCACAGCTCGCGCATAGGCGCGTAGGATCTTCAGCATGGAGAGGCCGCGCAGGCCAAGTCCGGAAGCGAGAAGGCGCTGTCCTTGTTCCCGCTCGACGTGGCGGCGTCAGCGGTGGTGGTGCCGGACGACGAGCCGGTGGCAAGCCTGACCCAGATCTTGTAGCTACCCGGCAAGGCGTGCGCGACGTAGGTGCCGACGCTGCTGACGTCGAGTCCGCCGTTGAATTGCTTTCTGGCCGGCAAGCGGGCGCGGAGCTTAGCGGCGTGGGTGCTGCTGGGTCAGGCAGTGCAGGGTACCAAATCCGAGCACCAGATCCACGGCGTGGATGCCGACCACGGGGCGATCGTGGAAGAGCTCGCCCAGGATGCCAAGCGCGACCCGGTCGGCAGGATCGTTGAAAGTCGGTACGATGACCGCGGCGTTGGCGATGTAGAAGTTGGCGTAGCTCGCGGGCAGGCGCCAATCGCCGAAGTAAAGCGGCGCGGGCACCGGCAGCTCGACCACCTGCAAGGTCGACCCGTCTTCCAAGCGCGCGTTTTGCAGCCGTTCGCGATTCTCGCGCAGCGGACGATGGTTCACGTCGCTGGTGTTCTTTTCCTGAATCAACACCACCGTGTCGCGGTTGACGAAGCGGCACAGGTCGTCCACGTGGCCGTGGGTATCGTCGCCTACGATACCGTGGCCGAGCCAAATGACGTTGCGGGCGCCCAAGTAGTCGCGGAAGACCTCGTCGTATTCCGCGCGGGTCATACCCGGGTTGCGACACTGGGTCTCTTGGTCGAGGAAGCATTCTTCCGTGGTCAGCAAGGTACCGCTGCCGTTGACGTCGATGCCGCCGCCTTCCAGCGCGACCAGGTCTTTGCCGCGTATGACCGGAAACATGCGCAGCTTCATGCGATCGGCGATGCGACCGGCAAGCTGATCGTCCTTGTGCCAATTGGAATACTTGGCCCACGCGGTGAACTTGAACTTCGCGATGGCCACCTCTGGCCGCGGGCCCGACTTACGCACGCAGATGGGACCGAAGTCGCGCGCCCATCCGCGATCGCTCGGTGAACGGAAGAATTCCACGTTGCCGAGGTTGGCGTGGGCGCGGGCAAGAATTCGCTTCGCCCTCGCTTCCCGAGCGGCGGAATCGATGATGATGCGCACCTTCTCGCCTTCGGCGATCTTGCGCACGATCTCGCCGTAGGCCCATTCGATGGTGGCGAGCTTGCCCGGCCAATCGGTGGGGCAGTGGGGCCAACCGAGCCAGGTCGCTTCGTGCGGCTCCCATTCGGCGGGCATAGAGAAACCAAGTTGAGCGGGCGGCTGGTTCTTCATGATGGCTAGCTACGGCAGATCGTGGTCGAGCAAGCGTCGGTCGAGCCCTTGGTACGCGTCGATGCGCCGGTCGCGCAGGAAGGGCCAGTTGCGGCGAACGTCTTCGATACGCGCGGGATCGACGGTGCCATAGAGGATCTCCTCGCGCTCGGCCGACGCTTCGGCGAGCACGATCCCCTGTGGATCGCACAGAAAGCTGCCGCCCCAGAACTCGATGCCGGGGGGCCCCGCGGGCGTCTCGGTCCCCACGCGATTGACTGCGGCAACATACACGCCGTTCGCGATGGCATGGCTGCGCTGAATGGTTCGCCAGGCGTCGTGCTGGGCGGCCCCGTTCTGCGCCTTCTCCGCCGGGTGCCAGCCGATCGCCGTCGGATAGAGGAGCACGTGCGCCCCGCGCATGGCGGTCAGGCGTGCCGCCTCGGGGAACCACTGGTCCCAGCAAATCAGCACGCCGAGGTTTCCAAACTCGGTGGGAAACAGGCGAAAGCCAAGGTCTCCGGGCGCGAAGTAGTACTTCTCGTAGTAGTTGGGATCGTCCGGTATGTGCATCTTCCGGTACATGCCCAGAATGGCCCCGTCGGTCCCGATGACCACGGTGGTGTTGTGATAGAGCCCGGGGCCGCGCCGCTCGAACAGCGAGCCCACCACCACTACCGAATCACGGCGCGCCGACCAGCCCAGCGCTTCCGTGCTTGGGCCAGGAATGGGTTCCGCCAAGTCGAACAGAGCAGGGTCTTCCTTCTGGCAGAAATACTGGGTGCGGAACAGCTCGGGCAGGCAGATGACCTTGGCCCCGCGGCCGGCCGCTTCGTGGATCTTCGCGGACGCAGCGTCGAGATTGGCCGCCGCATCAGCCGACACGGCCATCTGCACGAGGGCGACTTGAAATGGTGCTCGCGATTCCATGGGATTTGTCTACCTCAAGCGCGCGGATCTTTCTACGCGCGCCAGTGCCACATTCAACAGGGGCACGCGACCCGCCCCTTCCGTGCTCCTCCCGCGCTCTGCCTCTTGACCGAATGGACGGTTCCAGCGAAAACGCCCGCATGGGCATAGAGCTTCGAGGAAAATGGGCCTTGGTCACCGGAAGCAGCCGCGGCATCGGGCGCGAGATCGCGCGCGGGCTGTGTGCCAAGGGATGTAACCTGGTCCTGCACGGGCGCACCCGGGAGCACAACGCAAGCCTGGCAGACGAGCTTGCGCGCGCAGTTAAGGTGGCGGTGGTCGGCGCGGAGCTTAGCCTCCAAGCGGACGTGGACCGGCTGGTCCGGGAGACGCTGGAAGCGAGCGGCGGCATCGACGTGCTCTTCAACAACGCCGCCGTCATGACCCCGTACCGCAGCAACTATGCCGAGGTCACCGCCGACGACTACCGCCGTTCGTTCGAGGTGAACCTCATCGCCCCGGTACGCATCACGCACGGGCTCTTGCCGTCGATGCTCGCGCGCCGCTTCGGCCGCATCGTGCAGGTCACGTCCGGCATTCGCAACGAGCCCGAGCTGATGGCCTACGCCGCGTCCAAGGCCGCGCTCGACAAATTCGTTCGCGACACGGTGGTGAAGCTCAAGGGCACGGGGGTGACCATGAACCTGCTGGACCCGGGCTGGCTGCGCACCGATCTCGGCGGCCCCAAAGCGCCCAACCCGGTCGAGTCGGTCATGCCGGGAGCGCTGGTTCCTGCGCTGGTGGCCGACGAGATGCAGGGCCAGTGGTTCTCCGCCCAGGATTACGCGGCCAAAGCGTAAACCATGGCAGCTGGCGGTCGCGCTTTTGCCGCACCCCTAACCAAGGTCGGGGAATGGCGCCAGCGCAAGAAATTGCGCAAACTCGGCCGATGATGATCCGGCCCTCGTGCTGGCGCCGACCGCTGATGCTCGCTCTCGGCTTGATTGCCTCGGCTGCGCACGGCGCGCCGGTTGCGGCCTTGGCGGAAAAGGACGCGGCGATCGCGGCGCCGTTTCCAACTGGCCCGCGCATCTTTTCGCACGACCCGAGGGTACTGCTGCGCAAGAGGGCGCGTCCGCAGGCCGAGCGAAAGAACGACCCGGCGCTTGTGCGCCTTTTCGACGACGCCGACAAGGCCATGCGCGAGACGCCGTTTTCCGTGGTCGAGAAAGCCGTCCTGCCACCGAGCGGTGACAAGCACGACTACCTGAGCCTGGCGCCCTACGCGTGGCCAGATCCGCGCAAACCGAACGGCCTGCCCTACTTGCTCCGCGACGGCCAGATCAACCCCGAGCGCGACAGTATCCCTGACCACCGTGCCTTCGCGCGCATTTGCGACCTGACCGAAACGCTTGGACTGGCGTACTTCTTTTCCGACGACGAAAGGTTCGCGGCCAAGGCTGCCCAGCTTTTGCGCACCTTCTTCGTGGCGCCAGCGACCCGCATGAGCCCCAACCTGAAGTTCGCGCAAATCGTGCGCGGAAAGGACAACGGCCGTTCGAGCGGCATCATCGACACCGCCGTTATCGTCAAGCTGGTCGACGGCCTTGGCTTACTCACGCCCAGCAAGTCTTTCACGCCGGCCGACCGTCGTGGCCTTGACGCCTGGTTGCGCGACTACCTGACTTGGCTGCGCGAAAGCGACCTTGGCCGAAAGGAAGGTCGCGCGGGCAACAACCACGGCACCTGGTACGACGTGGAGGTGGTGGCCCTGGCGCTCGCCACCGGCCAAGCCGACCTGGCCAGCGAGACGCTTAACTTCGCCCGCAAGCGTCGCATCGGCCGGCAAATCGATCCCGACGGCGAGCAGCCGGAAGAGCTGCGCCGAACCCGTCCTTGGCACTACGCTGTTTTCAACTTGGAAGCGCTGGTTCTGCTGGCCAACATGGGCGAGCGCACCGGCGTGGACCTGTGGCGCTACCAGACGCCGGACGGCCGCTCGATTCGACAAGCCCTGGCGTGGCTTCTCCCCTTTGCCTTCGGTGAAAAGCCGTGGAGTCTCCACGACATCGACGGAATGAAGCCGGATGCGATCGAGCCGGCTCTGCGCGAAGCAGCAGCCGCACTGAAAGACGCCGAGCTCGCAGCGGCCGTGGAAAAAATGAAGCAAGACCGCGGCGATCGCCTGCGGCTCCTCGTCGACTGACCGACCGTCGCAGTTGCCCAGCACGCCGGGCACGCGTGTTGAGAGTGGCAAGCCCTCGCGCACCTCCCCGCCGGCGCCCTTTGACATGGAGAAGATGATGTTGCGTCCTGCAGTTTGTTCCTTGCTCGCCCTTTCCCTGACGTCGGCCTGCGCCTCGACTCCCAGCGACGCAAAAACCGGATCGGGCGGCAGCAGCAACGGCGACGGAGGCAGTGCGGGTGCCGCGGTCGGCGGCGCGGGCGGCACCGCCAGCGGCACGGGCGGTAGCGCCCCGCCCTCCACCACGCCGGTGGTGTTCACCGTGGACAGCACGGCCAATGCGCACGCGATCTCGCCCTACATCTACGGCAGCAACGGTGGTGACTTCACCCAAGAGGCCAAGGGTCTCACGCTCGCGCGCGTGGGCGGCAACCGACTGACCGCCTACAACTGGGAAACCAATGCGTCCAACGCCGGGTCGGATTGGCAGTATTCCAGCGACAACTACATGAGCAAGAGCACCACGGCCGGCGCCGCCATGAAGGATGCGACGGACAAGGCAACCAGCGCCGGCGCCAGCATCATTCTCACGGTGCCAATCGCGGGCTGGGTCGCCGCCGACGAGAAGGGAGCGTGCCCGTCCAGTCCCACGCCGGCCGAGATCGCCCAGCGTTTCTTCCCCATCCTACCCAGCAAGGGCAGCGCGTTCGCGTATCCGCCCGATCTCACCGACAGCAAGGTGTACGCAGACGAATTCGTGGCCTACATGGAATCGAAGTACCCGACCGCACAAACCGATCCCGCGCGGCGGATCTTCTACATGCTCGACAACGAACCGGACCTGTGGGCCGAGACCCACGGCGAAATTCACCCCGATAAGGTCACCTACGCCGAGGTTGCCCAGAAGGGCACGGACTTCGCCACCGGCATCAAAGCCGTGGCTCCGAACGCAGTGGTGATGGGTCCGGTCAACTACGGCTGGGGGGGCATGGTCAACTTGCAGAAAGCGCCCGATGGCAACGGTCGCGACTTCTTGGAGTTCTATCTCGATTCCATGAAGTCGGCCGAAGCCAGCGCCGGCAAACGCCTGCTCGATGTGCTCGACGTGCACTGGTACCCCGAGGCCACCGGCGACGGCATGCGCATCACCGACGAAGGCACCAGCGCCGGCGAGGTCGAGGCACGCCTGCAGGCGCCGCGCTCGCTTTGGGATACGGGCTACAAGGAAACCAGCTGGATCACCCAGTCGAGCACCAACGGTCCCATCTACCTGATTCCGCGACTTCAGGCCAAGATCGACCAGCACTATCCCGGCACCAAACTCTCCATCAGCGAATACAACTACGGCGGCGCCGGCGACATCTCGGGCGGCATCGCCGAGGCCGACGTGCTTGGCGTGTTCGGGCGCGAGAGCCTCTTCGCCGCGACCATGTGGCCCATGGTCTCGTCGAGCCCGTTCATCTACGCCGGGTTCGCCATGTACCGCAACTACGACGGAAATCTCGGGGCGTTCGGCGACACGTCGATTTCGGCGGCGACGTCCGCGGTGGACTTGACCTCGGTCTACGCCAGCGTCTCGTCGAAGGATCCTACCGCCGTCGTCATGGTTGCCATCAACAAGCAGGCCGCCGCCCAGCTGGTGACCATCAACCTGACCCACGCGAGCAGTCTCACCCGTGCCGACGTCTACACTCTGACCTCGGCCGCCTCGTCGCCGCAGAAGGGCGACTCGATCGCGGCGGTCGGAGCCAACGCCTTCAGCTACAACATGCCAGCCCGAAGCGTGACCACGCTGGTGTTCCGTCCGTAAATCGGAAATCTGGCAAAAACCCTCCCGACGTGGGACGGTTGGGCTAGGCCCTGGCCGGTTCGCCGTCCCGGGCCATCGGTTTGCGAAAGGCAGTCGGCATGACCATCGACACAAGAAAGGTTCTAAGCGTGATCCTCGGCGGCGGGGCCGGCACGCGTTTGTTTCCGCTCACCAAGGATCGCGCCAAGCCCGCAGTTCCGCTGGCGGGCAAATATCGACTGGTCGACATCCCGATTTCCAACTGCATCAACTCGGACCTGCGCAACATCTACGTGCTGACGCAATTCCAGTCGGCGTCCATGCACAAGCACATTTCCGGGTCCTACAAGTTCGACCCCTTCACCGGCGGCTTCGTCGAGATCCTGGCCGCGCAGCAGACCTATTCCGACGCATCCTGGTGGCAGGGTACGGCGGACGCCGTTCGCAAGAACATGATGCACTTTTTGACCCACGCGCCGGAGTACATCCTGATTCTAAGCGGCGACCAGCTTTACCGTATGGACTTCCGCCACATCCTGGAGCAACACCACAAGACCGGCGCCGAGATCACCATCGCGACAATTCCTGTCATTCGGCGCGATCTCGGCGGGCTCGGCATCATGCAGATGAATGCAGACGGCCGCATCCATCGCTTCGTGGAAAAGCCCAAAGATCCAGCCCTGCAGGACGAGCTGCGCCTGCCGCGCGATCTCTACGGCAAGCTCGGCATCAGCGGGAGCGACGATCTCTTCCTTGCGTCGATGGGTATTTACCTTTTCAATCGCGACGTGCTCATCCAGTTGCTGGACAACGACCAGACCGATTTCGGCAAGCACATCATCCCCAGCGCCATCAAGTCTCGCAGCGTGTACTCGTATGTCTTCCAGGGCTACTGGGAGGATATCGGAACCATCCGAGCGTTCTTCGAGGCGCACCTGGATTTGGCGGCCGAGCTGCCACGCTTCAGCTTCTTCGACATGACCGCGCCTATCTTCAGCCGCCCACGCTGGTTGCCGGGGTCGAAGGTCAACGGCGGCACTTTGGACCACGCCGTGCTGTGCGATGGCTGCATCGTGAACGGCGCCCACATCGAAAACTCAGTCATTGGCATCCGCAGCATCATCGCCACCGGCAGCAAAATCTCCCGCACCATATCGATGGGATGCGACTACTACGAATCGATGGAGTCCATCCAAGCACACGAAGCGCGCGGGCTACCCCGCATCGGCATCGGCAAAAACGCGCGCATCGAAAACGCCATCATCGACAAGAACGCGCGCATTGGCGACGACGTGGTGATCTCGCCCGCGGGCAAGGCCGACACCGTCGACCATCCGCTGTACTACATCCGCGACGGCATCGTGATCATCCCCAAGAATGCCGTAATTCCGTCGGGAACGGTTATTTAGCGCGCGCCTTCGCCTCGCGCTCGATCGACGCAAACATGGCGGGCAGCGAAAGAGAAACCAGGCCGTCGGTGATCTTGCGCAGGATGAATCCGGGCACCGGCGCGGCGATTTCCATGGCCACGCGATAGTCGACCCGCGTGCCGTCGCCCTCGGCGGCGAAGCGCCAACCGCCCTCGGAGCTCTTCACCACCTCCCCCTCCACGTAACGCCAATCGACGCTGAGCGCCGCCTCGTCGCAGTCCAGGTCGAGCACGTAGCGGAACGGTACCACCATGTTGCCGCGAAACTCGGCACGCACGCGTCTGCCATCGCGCGACAACACCTCGGCGGCCTTGATTTCCGGGAACAGGCGTGGGTAGGCGGCGAAATCCACCACCACCGCGTAGATGGCCTGCGGCGCCACGGCGCGCAGGACGACACTCTTTCGAACAGGGACGATTGGGTCCGGCACGTGGCGACCTTAACCCACCGCCGCGCGGAAGCAACGCCTCACTTACTCCCTTCGGCGTGACGGTTCGACTATAGTCGTAGGCTCCAAATTCCCATGACCGCACGGCGCACCTTCATCGGTATCGCATGGCTCTTGCTACTGGCGGTGGCAGGTTGCTCCGGTCACGGCGCCACCCCTTGCACCTCGTGCGATGCCGCGGCCGCCGATCGCGCGGCGGACCGATCGATCGCCTCGCCGACGGCAGACGCGGCTTCGAACACGGCCGACTCGCGGCGAAGGCAGCCCATCGACGCAACCGAGGTCGACGGCGACGACGATGTCCGCGACGCGCTGGCGGGCGAGGTGCCATCGCCAGCCACGGTTCCCGACGGCGGCTATCTGTTCATGGACCATTTTGGCAATGGCAAGGCCGACGGCTGGCAGATCCTGCACTGGATCGATGCGGGCGTGCCCGCCCCGGACTGGACGGTCATCGACGGCGATGTGGGCACCGTGTACAGCCAACGTTCGCTCGACGTGGCCGACTGGCACATCAGCTATTGGACCGGCGCCAGCATCGGCGATCAGATCGTCGAGGCGCAAATCCGCGTGGTCGACTTCTACGCGCAAGCCCCGTCGTACGTGGCCGCGGTCTTCGGCCGGTATGACCCGCTGGCCGACAGTGGGTATTTGCTCGCCTTGCGCGGGGACGGTTCGCTCATCATCCGCAAGCGCGACCACGGCACCACCGCGTCCTTCGCCAGCGGCATCGACGTGGGGGTCAAACCTGGGGTCTGGTACACGGTTCGTCTGGAAATCTTGGGCGACACGATCAGCGCGTACCTCGACGGCGGTTTCGTCAGCGCGGTGACCGACAGCGACCCACTTGCCGAGGGCGGCATTGCGCTCGGCAGCTTCGGCGCGACCATGGAGGTGGACAGCATCTTTCTGGCGGCGCCGTAAGACTGCGCCCACGACTACGAAGGCTTCTTGCGGATGCCGAGCAGTTGATTGAGCGAGCCCGACGAGAACCCCGCCAGATCCAGAGTCACGAAGGCGAAGCCCAGCTCGCGGCCGAGGCGAACGATCGCTGCGCGGATCTCGGGCTCGGTTGCGCGTGCGAGCGCATCGACGTCGACCTCCAGGCGCACGATCTCGCCGTGCCAGCGCGCACGCACCTGACGAAACCCGAGGGCGCGCATGCCGTCCTCCATCTTGTCCACCTGGTCAAGACGCTCGGGCGTGATTTCGGTACCGTAGGGGAAGCGCGACGAAAGACACGCAAGCTGAGGCTTGTCCCAGGTTGCCAGACCAAGCTCGCGCGAAAGCTCACGCACCTCCGCCTTCGACAGGGTGGCGTCCACCAGCGGCTGGCGCGCGCCGTGATCCTTGGCGGCCTGCAGCCCCGGCCGGTAGTCGCCCAGATCGTCGGTATTGGTTCCGAGCAGGACTTCGCTGAGCCCGAGCCGCTTGGCCAAGGGGGCCGCCAGGTCGAGCAGCTCGTCCTTGCAGAAGTAGCAGCGGTCCTTCGGATTCATGCGGAATTCTGGCCGCGACAGCTCGTGAGATTCCGTGGTCTCGATGCGCGCGCCGATTTCCGCCGCCAATGCCAGGGCGGCCGTGCGCTCGCTCGCCGCCATGGTCGGCGACAGCGCCACCATGGCCACGCAGCGCTCGCCGAGCACGCCGTGCGCGACCTTGAGCAGCAGCGTCGAATCCACACCGCCCGAAAAGCACACCAGCGCGGAGCCGCAGTCCGCGATCAAACCGCGCAATCGCGCATGCTTCTCAGCCAGGGTCATCACCCCTATATAGCGCATCTCCGCGTCGGAGCTACCCAGGCTGACTGGCTGCCGAGGCAATGCCCTACGCGCCGGCAGGCGCCTGCTCGGCCGGAAGCTCCTTGGGCTCGTCCTTCATGCTGTGCACGAAGGGCGCGAACCACGCGGCCAGAAGGCCGGGAATGGCGCAGAAGAGCGCCACGGTGAAGAAGGTCTGGTAGCCGAGCGCCTCTTCGACCTTGCCGCTCACGAAGCCGGTGAGGAAATTGCAAAGACCCATGGTCCCGGTGGCGAAGGCGTAGTGCGCGGTCTGGTAGTCGCCCGGCGCGATCTGCTTCATCATGTAGTACATGTGCGCGACGGCACCGAAGCCGTACGCGAACATGGCGATGCAGTAGATGAAGGCAATCGCCCAGAAGTTGCTCGTGTCGGGCTGCGAGCTGGCGAGGTAGAGGAAGGTCAGGTTCGGAATGACCAGCACGCCCACGAACATCATCAGCGTCTTGCGCGACAGCCCGACCTTGGCCAGCACCAACCCGCCTACCACACTGGCCGCCAGGAACGAAGCCGCGCCCCAGCCACCGCTGATGGCCGCCGCCGCTTGGTTGTCGAGGCCGAGACCACCTTTGGCGCGTTCCGCGACCAGGAAGATGTTGTTCACCTTCTCCATCAGGTACCAGCCGAAGCGATAGAAGAAGGCCAGGGCCAGCATGCGCCAGATGAGCTTCTTCTGGAAGAACGTCTTGTACGCATGACCGAATCCGGCCATCGCTTCGCCCATACTCTTGGGGGCGTCTTTGGACTTGCTGCCGGGAGGCATGAAGGTGCCGTGCCACGCCGCCAAACCAGCCAGCACCACGCCAGCCGAGAGGAAGACGTACATCCAGGCGATCTTCCAGGTGTAGCCGTAGTCTTTGTGAAGCTTGCCCGCCAGCCACACCAGCGCGCCCTGGGCCAGAAGCTGCCCCCCAGTCCACGCCATGCTCTGAATGCCCGCCCAGCGGGCCTTCTGCTTGTCATCGAGGGTGGTGACGTAGACGCCGTCGGTGCCGATGTCGATGGTGGCGCCCATGAACGAGCACAGCATCATCGCCCCGAACGAGATGGCCAGCCACGCCTGCAACTGCAGCGCCAGGCCGGCCAGCACCATGCACGCGGCGGCGCCCAGTTGCATGAGCACCACGAAGAACTTCTTCGTCCGATACAGCTCCAGAAGCGGCGCCCACAGAAACTTGAAAACGTAGGGCAGCGTCAGGACAGCGGCCAACATGGTGATGGTGCCGTTGGGCAGCTCCAGATTCTTGAACACATAAGTGTTGCTGAGAGTCAGTGAGCACAGGACAAATCCCATCGCCAAGTACGACGACGGAACCCACAGAACGGCCGGCGCGATCTTCTTGGTCGAAGTATCCATAGCGGGTGGCAATATCACGAATCGCGGACCAGGAATAGAGCCCGCCGCCCGTACCCACGATAGCCGCAGAAGGTCGTAACCGGATACGTGGCCGTGGTCGTGCCCCAGCGACGGTGTGCGCCTGCACACGCGGTAATCGCCCAAGCGCGCACAGGACAGACGATCGCACGGGAATCCCAGACACCAGGGTGGTAACCTGACCCTGGTATTCCAGGCCCCTTTTGGATAGCATGCGCCCGGTCCGTCTGTCCCTATTGACGAGGTTGCCCATGAAGATTTCATTCCGTGGTCTTTCGCCTTTGCTAGGTGGACTTGCGCTGGTTGCATTCGCCTGCTTCACCAACCCGAGCTGCTCGGCGACCGGTGGCTTCCTGCAGGACAACGGCAGTGGCGGAGCCAGTGGAAACGGCGACGGCGGCAGCGGCGACGGCGGCAAGGGCGGAAACAGCAACGCCAACGGTGGAACCAGCGGCGGTTCGGGCGGCTCGACCACCAGCGCCGGCGGAAACAACAACGGGGGAAGCAACAACTCCGGCGGAGCGAGCGCAAGCGGCGGAAAGGCGGGCAGCGGCGGCGCCACAGGTTCCGGTGGAAAGACCAACGCCGGCGGCAGCGGTAGCGGCGGCAAAGGTGGCGGCGGCTCCGCCAGCGGCGGGACCACCAGCGCCGGCGGGAGCAGCAGCGCGGGCGGCACCACCACCAGTGCCGGCGGGACCGTGGGCGCAGGCGGAGCCAGCACGTCGACAGCAGCGGGCGGCAGCACCAGCACGGGTACGGCAGCCACTTGCACCACGGATCTGATGACCCTGCGAAACGGAGCGGACAACAACTGGATTCCGAGCACGCCGCAAAGCTGCGGCGTTCAAGGCTCGGTCTACGCGTATAGCGACGGTTCCACTTGTACGTCGCCCTCGCCCATCACGGCCAGCGCGTGCACCTCGGGAGCGACGGGAGGATGCTGCATCTCGGGCACGACGGTCATCGACAGCACGAGCGCCAAGTGGGGCTGCGGGCTCGGGCTGGATTTGAATTCCAGCGCCGGCGCCACGCCGGTCAAGAGTGCCTATGCGGGTGCCGCGAAGGGCTTCAAGATCACCATCACCGGAACCGTGGCCACGGGACAAGTGATCCGCATTATGTACGGCAGCGCCGCCACCGATCCCACCGGCGGGACTGCGCCTTACAAGGAAGTAGCGGGCGTGGGCACGTACTCAGTCCTGTTTAGCGATGCAACCTGCCCGACCTGGGCGACCGGCACCAAGTGCGCGGTGGTGTCGGGCAGCGCGGCCTACTCCCTCAAAGTCCAGATCCCGGGTGGCTCGGCGACGACCGACAAGGTCGGCGCCTTCAGCAACGTCTGCATCACCAGCATCACGCCAATCTAGTAAGTGTGGAAACCCTGGGAGGGTTTCCATGCCTTCCCGCGTTCCGGCTCCGCCGGGCAAAGCCCGGCTTCGCCATCGCGCTGACCTACAGCGGTTCCAGGCGCGCGAGCACCGAGGCAAGATTCGTGCGCCAGTCGGGCATGGGGCCGAGCAGCGCCTCGGTCTTGCTGAGGTCGAGCACGCTGTAAGCGGGGCGCGGGGCTGGACGCGGAAACTCGGCGGTGGTGCAGGGGTCGATCCTGCAGGTGCGCCCCAGGCCTTGCGCGATGGCCAGGGTGAAATCGTACCAGGAGCACTCGCCACCGTCGGTGACATTGAAGATACCGCTGGCGGTACGGTCGAGCAGAGCGAGAGCGCTGGCGGCCAGGTGCTCGGCGCTGGTGGGCCGGCCGCGCTGATCGCTTACGACCTTGAGCGACGGCTTGTCGCGCGTGAGCTTGGCCATGGTCCGAACGAAGTTGTTGGCCCATGGGGCGTAGAGCCAGCTCGTACGTAGGATGAGGTACTTGGCGCCGCTGGCTCGGATCGCGTCCTCGCCGGCGGCCTTGCTGCGGCCGTAGGCGCCCAGCGGCTGCATCGGCGCATCCACCGGATAGGGTGACGTCGCCTGCCCGGAAAACACGTAGTCCGTGCTGAAGTGAAGCAAGGGAATTCCGGCGCGGGCACAAGCTTCGGCAAGAAGCTTGGGCGCCGTCGCGTTGCCGCGCAGGGCCGCCGCCTCGTTGCTCTCGGCGCCGTCCACGTTGGTGAAGGCCGCGCAATTGATCACCGCACTCCACGGCTTGGCGAAGAGGTCGGCCACTTGTCGCGGCTCGGCGGCGTCGAAGTCCGGCAGGTCGAAGCCCTGGTACGCCCGCCCCTGCCGGCCAAGAAGCTCGCGAAAGGCACGTCCGAGCATGCCGCGATCGCCGACGATCAGAATCGGCGCGCTCATCCCTTGGCCCCGTAGCACGGCAGTCGCGCAGGATCGATGTCCAAGAGTCTCGGCAAAGTCGCGTCCTTGCCGGATAGCTTCGGCTCGGCCACCGGCCAGGGGATCGAAAGGCCGGGATCGTTCCAAAGCACGCCCAGCTCGTCAGCCGCCGAATAGGCTACCGTGCACTTGTAGGCGAAAAGAGCCGTGTCGCTGGTCACGCAGAAGCCGTGGGCGAAACCGGGCGGAATCCAGAGCTGGCGGTGATCGTCGGCCGACAGCGCCGCCCCGGTCCACTTGCCGAAGTCGGGCGATCCAACCCGCACGTCCACCGCCACGTCGAAGACTTCGCCCTCGAGCACGTACACCAGCTTGCCCTGTTGGTTCGGGTGTTGCAGGTGCAGCCCGCGCAAGATGCCACGGGTCGAACGCGACAGATTGTCCTGCACAAAGCGCGAGCCGATGCCGGACGCGCGGTAGCGCTCTTCGCGATAGGTCTCCATGAAGTACCCGCGCGCATCGCCGAAGCGCTGGGGTTCGACCAGAAGGACCTCGGGCAGGCTCATCGGCGTAACTTTCACTGCGGACCTCGCTCGGCCAAATTGAGAAGATATTGTCCGTAACCGGTCTTCGCCAGGGTACGCGCCAACTCTAACAAACGCGTCCGATCGATCCAGCCCCTGGCGAAGGCGATTTCTTCGGGACAGGAAACCATCAGCCCCTGGCGCGCCTGGATGGTCTGGATGAATTGCGACGCCTGCAGCAGCGAATCGTGGGTGCCGGTGTCGAGCCACGCGACCCCACGACCCATCTTTTCCAGGTAAAGCTGTCCGCGCTCGAGATACAGGCGATTGAGGTCGGTGATCTCTAGCTCGCCGCGCGCGCTCGGCTTTAACGACTGCGCCAGCTCCACCACGTGCTGGTCGTAGAAATAAAGTCCCGTCACCGCGTAGTTGCTCTTCGGCTGCTCGGGCTTTTCCTCGAGACCGGTCACGCGGCCTTCGTCGTCGAGCTCGGCCACGCCGTAGGCCTCTGGGTTTTGCACGAAGTAGCCGAACACGGTGGCGCCCGATTTCCGCTGCGCGACCTTTTCGAACAAGCTCGGCAAGCCGTGGCCGTAGAAAATGTTGTCACCCAGCACCAATGCGCAGGGATCGCGCGCGATGAAATCGCGCCCGATCAAGAACGCCTGCGCCAGGCCGTCGGGGCTCGGCTGCACAGCGTACGTGATGGCGAGCCCCCACTGGGCGCCGTCCCCCAAGAGCTTCTTGAACGGCCCCTGGTCCTCGGGCGTCGTGATGACCAGCACCTGCCGGATTCCTGCCAACATCAGCACCGACAGCGGGTAGTAGATCATGGGCTTGTCGTAGACCGGGACGAGCTGCTTCGACAGCGCTCGCGTGATGGGATGCAGGCGCGTGCCCGAGCCGCCGGCCAGGATGATGCCTTTGCTGACCATCACCGCCCTCCGTAGTTGTGCTCGATCCAGCGGCGATACTCGCCGGTGCGCACGCTGGCGACCCAGTCTTGCTGGTCCAGGTACCAGCGCACGGTCTTGCGTAGGCCGGTGGCGAAGGTCTCGCGCGGCTTCCAGCCGAGTTCGCGTTCGATCTTGCCGGCGTCGATGGCGTAGCGCAGGTCGTGGCCCGGCCGGTCCTTCACGTAGGTGACAAGGCCCAATAGCTCGCTCTCGCTCGCCTTGGTCTCCTCGGCGACGATGGCGCAAAGCTGCTTGACCACGTCGATGTTGCGCTGTTCGCTGCGTCCGCCGATGTTGTAGGTCTCGCCGACCTTGCCTTTCTGGACCACCGTCCAGATGGCCTCGCAGTGATCGCCGACGTAGAGCCAGTCGCGCACGTTTTCGCCTTTTCCGTACACCGGCAGCGGCTTGCGTTCGACGAGGTTCTGGATCATGAGCGGAATCAGTTTCTCCGGGAACTGCAGCGGGCCGTAGTTGTTCGAGCAGTTGGTGATTTTGACCGGCAGATTGAAGGTGCGACCCCAGGCGCGGACCAGGTGATCGCTTGCGGCTTTGGAAGCTGAGTACGGGCTCGACGGATCGTACCGCGTCTCCTCGGTGAAAAGCCCATCGGCGCCGAGCGATCCGTACACCTCGTCGGTGGAGACGTGGTGGAACAAGCCCTGCCCGTGGGTCCAAATCTCGCGGCAAGCCTCCAGCAGGTTGAAGGTTCCCTCGATGTTGGTGCGCAGGAACGGCCGCGGGCCGGCGATGGAGCGGTCCACGTGGCTCTCGGCTGCGAAGTGAATGACCAGGTCGGGCCGATGCTTGGTTAGGGTCGCGCGGACGGCCTCGAAGTCGACCAGGTCCACGCGAACGAAGGCGTAGTTAGGCAGCTTCTCGATGGCGCCAAGGCTGCGCAGGTTCGCGGCGTAGGTCAGGGCATCCAGATTGATGAAGGTGTGCTCGGGATGGCGCGGGACCAGCAGATTGAGAAAGTTGGCGCCGATGAATCCGGCGCCGCCGGTAATCAGTATCTTCATGGTATGGGGGCGAACCATACCGCAAAACCCGGCGGTTATTCGCGTCGAAGCGAATGCTACGGCCGGATGGGCCAGGTCACGTCCGCCAGACCGTCGTGACCCAGGTCGAGCAGGCATTCCCGCAGCGCCTTGACGGAAAGGCGCTGGCCTGGCTCACGCACAAGGCCCGCAGACAGAAGATCCCCGAGCGACTTGTGGCGGCTGTGTTGGCGAATCCACGCAAGCCCAGGCGGATTTCCGTTGTGGGACAAGTGCGCAGCGAAGATGGCCGGCAGTGAATCGCCGGCGAACAGCGGCGTGCCGGTGACCAGCTCGAAGGCGAGACAACAGAACGCGTACACGTCGGTGGCGCGCGGGTCGGCCCGGTTGCCGAAGGACGACAAGTCCCAAACCTCGGGGCCGCCGTAGTACGGGCTGCCGCAGCCTGGGCGGACCTTACGTCCGGCCAGTCCGAAGTCCACCAGCACAGGCACTTGGCGAACCTCCGCGCGCGGCCGGCGCGGGGCCGCGTTGTCGTGGGGAGCGCGCAAGATCACGTTGGCCGGCTTGACGTCCAGGTGGGCCAGCCCGACGTCGTGCATGGCCTGCAGCCCCGCGGCGATCCCGTCCAAGACATCGAGCACCAGGCGCATGTTGAGCGCGCGCCGGTCCACCAACCCTTCCAGCGTGTTGCCGCGCACGAGCTCCATCACGAGGATCGGTTTCGGCCGTGCGCCCGCGTCGAAGGTCTCGAACCCGGCGATGTTGGGGTGCCGGGGCAGGGTAAGAAGCGTGCCCGCTTCCTCGCGGAAAAGCTGCATGAACTCGTCTTCAGACAGCGTGTGCGCGGCGGCGCCCGTGTAGGTCGGCACCTTCAGCGCGAAAGTTTCCGCGCCTTCCTCATGACGTTCCTCTGAACGGCGAGCGACGAACACCGATCCGCCCGCGCCGGTGCCGATGGGCCGCACCACGAAGAAACCACCCATGATCCGACTGGGGGGCAGCCACGCCGGCAGGTGAAGCTGACGCCCGCGCTTGCTGACGTGGGTGATCTCGCTCGACGGACGAGGCTGGCGTGGCAGGCGCCCGACCCGGGTGAGAACCCGCGCCACCACCTCGGCAAGAAGCGGCGGCAGATCCTGACGAACCGCCTCGGCGGCCGCGGTGGCAGCGGCGCCGACGCCCTCGTCGTGCTCGCGCAGGGCCCGTTCGATCCAGGCTTCGAGCCGGCGCAGGGCGCGCGTCGACTGCAACGGCGGATAGTTATCGCGCAGCCCGGTTCTGCGCATCCCCCCCGCGCACAATCGGGCCGTGTACGAAATGGCGCCCGCCAGGCGATCGAGCGCGGCGCTGTTCTCGCCCTTGCGCAGCTCGGTGAGGGAGATCGCTTCGTTGAGCGTGTCGAGCACGCGCACCAGGCTCAGAATCGCCCGGCGCAGACCCTCCACGCGCGCCGAGCTACCCGGTGGCAACGCCTCGGCCACGTCGCGCAGGTTCTCCACCAAGGCGTGCTCGTCGGCCTGGCTGCCGCGCTCGGCGAGCACGCGCGGAATCTGCGCCGCCGCCGCGAAGGTTTCCTTGAACTCGGGAACCATGCACGCCTCGGCCAAGGCGCGCAGGTCGGCGGCGCCGGACAGGCTCCATAGCGCGGCCACAAAGACGTCGGACAGCTCGCACACCTGCTCGCGCGCGAGCGCATCCGCCGAACGCGCCAGGGTCGCGCACAGGAGCCGCCGCAACGGCGAAGGCACGTCGGTCTGCGCCCTCTGCGCGAGTAGCTTGAACACGTGCAGGCGGCGCCCGCGCGTCTCCGGCGTGGACTCTTCGGTGTCGTCGATGTCGGAATCGACCAAGTGAAGCAGCGTGCGTAGCTGGCGAAAACGCAAGGTCAGGTTGGGAATCGTGTCGCTGGTGACGGTCTGGTGCTCGCGCACGAGCAGCCAGCTCCCCAGTCGCCACAGGATGCCGGTCAGGGGACTCGGTCCGCGTTGATTGCGCTCGCGAACCGTGACCAAGTCGGACAGCACCGATGTGACCAGCAAGCCCGCGTCCAGCTCGCGCAGGGCGCGGAAGGCCAGCTTGCGCTCGGCCGCGGTTTCCTCGCCGGTGCTTTCCAGCACGTTCATCGCGTTACTGGCAACTTCGACAGCCGCTGCGGTAGCCGGACCAAGGTCGGTGCCGTCGGCGAAGGCTTGCAGGGCTTCGGCCAGGTGGAAGCGCACCGAGGCCGGCTTCTCACTGCCCAGGTCAAGGTCGTCTTTGAGCGCCTCGATGAGCGCCTCTGTGCCGTCGTCGGGCGCCGACTGGCTTGCGCGCAGGCGCTCGATGGCGGCCATGGCAGCCTGCGTGCCGACCGCATGGCCCGCGACCTCCTCTCGCAGGTCTGCCAGCGCCTCGATGGCTTCGATGCCGCCGCACGGGACCAGCTTGGCCAAGAGCTCGTCGGCCGCCTCGGGCTCCTGCTCGACCACGCATGAAAGGCCGAAAATCATTGCCGATGCGATGCCGTTGTCCCGCGTCTGCATCTCGCTGCCAAGCAGCTTCATGCAGGCGGGTAGTGCCGTGCTCGGATCGTGCGCAGCGGTGGCGGAAAGCGACGTCGCCGCACGTCTCCATTCGGAAGGGCCAAGCCGCGGCGCCAGGTCGCGCTCAATCTCGGCCGCACGCATGGGCGCCGCCACCGCCAGCAGCCCGCGCGCGACCGCCACGTGCCGCCACACCAGTGATTCGCGATCACTGATAAGTCGGGCCCAGGCGGTGCGGACCGCCGGCCGTTCAAACACGCGCACGCCGCTGTCGTCGCCCTCCTTCGCACGACGGGCCGCCTCGCGCGCGGCCCGTTCCAAAAGCCGAGCCGCCAGCCGCCGCGAATGCAAGGCGCCCATGGAATAGGCGGAAAGCCAGCCGCGCTCCAGCTCGGGGCGCGACACCAACGCCAGGGCCAGGCCATCCACGTTCGCGCCTGTCGAGAGCGGCAGCCGCAGCGAAAGGGCCACCCGCGCGCGGATCTGCACGCCGCCGAGCGCGCGCGGCGACGACAACGCCAAAGCGGTCGCCAGGGTCACGAAGGTCGCCGCATCCCCCTCGTGCAGGGTCACCAGGACCCGCCGTCCCAGCTCGCGCTTCTCCGGACTTTGCGGTAGGGCGCCTGCCAGCTCGAACAACGCGGCAGCCGCCACCGGCCGAGAGAGAAACGACAAATCGTCGGCCAGCCGAGCCCCAAGCGCGCAGCGCACGCTGGCGAGCAAATGGTCGGTGGCCAGCCCTTCGAGAGGGGTGGGCTGCTGGTCTCCGGCGGCTGCGGCCAGGCTGGCCATGCCCTGGCGCCAGAGCGAACGCCGCTCGTCAGGGCTTTCGCGCGTGTGGATTTGCGCGAGGCCCACAAGATAGTCGTCACCGCCGTGCATGGAAAGTACCCAAGGCATCGGGCCGGGGGCTCGTATTATCGGGCGCCGGGCCGCCGGCCTTGCCGGGAGATCGTACCATTCCAGTAGAAATCCGCGAGAGTGCTATCGCGACGGCCCTGTGGGCACACGCACCTTCATCGGCATATACTTCCCGTCGAGACCACCATGCCAAGGCGATTGCCCAACCCGAACCTGACCGCCTTGCTTGCCCTCTCGGCCCTCGGGGAGCTCATTTTCGACCGCATTCTCACGGGCGCCTTTCTACCCGCCCGGCCCGGCTCCATGGTCGAGCGTTGGCTTTTCGGGCTGGGCGCTTTCGTTTCGAATCTGTCGGGGATTCTGGCTCTACTGCTCGCGATAACCGCGCTCGTGCAGGCCCTGGGCAAGGACCGGATCTTCCCGCGCTCCATGCGCATCACGGTGACCACGATCGGCATCTTCTTCACAGCCCTCGCCGCGATGGGCGTGCTGTGGTTGATGGGGACGCCGAGGTATCACATTCACCTGCTCATCAGCCACGGCTTCTTGGTCTTCTTCCTCATGCTCGGCGTCTGGCGAGGCGAGCACACTCTCCGATCCAAGGTGGGCATCACCTTGTTCGCGTTGCCAATCGTTCTTGAGGCCGTGGCGATCTTCTGCCACCGCATGGCGTGGGCCTGGCCTGAGCCCGCTCAGCTAGCCCGCGCCGCACGCGCCATCACCTGGACCGCCATGTGCGCTACGCCAGTACTGTTTGCGCCCAAGCCCCGCAGCGGCAGCCACATCGCCCTCACCCTGGGCTCGGCGATCGTGCTCGGGTCGGCCCTGGGCATGGTAACGGTCTTGCGGTTCGACATGGTGCAGACGGTTGCCTTCTACGGGCTGCACATCGACCTCACCGGACTGGCGTCTTCGGCCGAGCGACTTTACACTGCGGCGCTGGTGGTGGCGCTGGCCAGCCTTGGCGCGGCCACGGTGAGCTGCCTGTCGGTGCGAGGCCCATCTCGCCTCACGGGCTGGGGCCTGTTGCTCTTGGCCGTTTCGGGACAGGAGCTTTCGTCGGCCAGGCCCGCCCTGTTTGCCTTGTGCGGGCTCTTGGCGCTGGCGACGGCCAGCGCACGAAGCGCTCTCGCCGGGAAAACGCCCGGTGCGACGTCCGACACGCAAACCCTTCCTACCCCAGACAGGGCGACCGGCCTCCCTGCCGAAGCGGAAAGGTCCTAGCGACGACCTTTCGTCCGCAGTTCCTTCTCCGCGCGGAGCCAGTTTTCGAGATCACTGCCCTCTTTGCAGCCTTCGCTGACATAGATCTCAAAGGCTCGGGTCTGGATCTCATCCGGGGTGGGCTGGTAGGAGCCCGCCGCGGGCGCGGCCTTGACCGGCTTGGCTGGGGCGGGCGCCTTCTCCACCACCTTCGCGGGAGCTGGAGCTGCCTTTTCGTTCTTCGCTTTGCTTGACTTGTTAGACTGGATCGCCATTGGAATGTGACTAGGTTCGTCCCAAGCAAAAAAGTGTCAAGAAAACGACCTCCCGCAACAGGCGATTTGAACGCGCAGAGCCAGAAACCGATGCGCCGGTCAACCGGAGCTCAACCTTCTTGCTGCCCGTGGGCGGATCCGAGCATAGTACGTACCCAAGAGTTGGGTGGAGGCTTCCCATGGCCTTCGCGGTCCTTTGCATGACGGAAGCCGAAGCAAGAATCGAGGCAGCGCTCGAAAGAGCCGTGGCGAAAGCCACGGGGTCTAGCTGCCCTGCACGCCTGGCGCAAGCGATCCGGTACGCGATTTTTCCGGGCGGCGGCCGGGTTCGACCCGGGCTGTGTCTGGCCGTGGCGAAGGCCTGCGGCGATCCCAACCCGCGGCTCGCGGACGCGGCGGCGGTAGCGGTCGAGTTCCTTCACTCGGCCTCGCTGGTCCAGGACGACCTTCCCTGCTTCGACAACGCGTCCGTGCGACGCGGACGGGCGTCCTTGCACCAAGGCTTCGGCCAGGAAATCGCCATCCTGGTCGGCGACGTGCTTATCGTGACCGCTTTCGACGTGGTGTCAGGCGGGATTCCCGAGCTTCCCACCCACGCAGCGGCGATCCTGCAGGCCTTGGCGCGCGCGGCCGGAGCCCCGGCGGGAATCGCGGCCGGCCAAGCATGGGAGAGCGAGGCCAGCGTGGACGTGGCCGCATACCACCACGCCAAGACCGCGGCGCTTTTTGAGGCCGCGGCCGTGGCCGGCGGAATCGCTGGCGGCGGCGATCCCGAGGCGTGGCGCAGGGTGGGGAGCCTCATCGGCGAGGCCTACCAAATCGCCGACGACCTGGCAGACGCGATGGGGGAATCGGAGAAGCTGGGCAAACCCATCCAGCAGGATCGGCAGAATCAGCGCCCGAATCTGGTGGCCAAGCTAGGGGTCGTGGCGGCCGGGCAAAAACTTGACGACCTTCTTGTAGAGGCGAAGCGAGCCATCCCTCCCTGCTTTCAGCGCAGCCGAGTGGAGGATTTTCTGGCCCTCGTCGCCGGGCGACTGTGCCCGCCGGATCTGCGCGACAAAGTCGACGCACCGCTGCCCGACGCCGCCGTCGGGCGGGGATAACCTGGGGTCGGAGCCGGTGCCCGGAGTCAGTAGCTACCTCGTCGCCGGCTCGGAGGCGTAGACCTGCCCGAGCGGGGTGAGCGAGTGGTCGCTGTTGGTCAAGTAGTTGTGCGGATCCCACTGGTACCAGGCGTAGCGTTCGAGGCGCGGATGCTTGGCGAACATGGTCAGCGCGCCTTGGTAAAATGCCTGCACCGTGGCATCGTCGGGATTGCTGGCGTTCATGCAGCCCCATTCCGTGAGCCAGATGGGGAGGTTGCCGGTCAGGTTCTCGGCCCACTTGATGTAGCTTTCCAGATTCGCCGCCTTGGCGTCGCACGAGCCCGCGTTCCAGCCGTACCAGTGAAGCGCGATGAAATCGATCCGCAGCTTCTGCGCCTCTGCCTGCGACCAGAAGTCCTGGAACCACGACTGCCCGTCCGCCGACGTCGCGGGGCTGCCGACCAGAATCGCCGGGTTGCTGGTCATCGCGGGCCACAGCGCGATGGCATCGGCCACCGTCATGTTCGCTTGATCGGACTTGTTCGGCTCGTTGAATCCGAGGACGTACTGGTAGCCGGCGCTGACCAATTTGTCGATCTGGTCCGACACGGCCTGGGCCGTGGGGTTCGTGTTCGGGTGGTTCGAATACATGGGCACGAAATCCCCGCCGGTGCCGCAGTTGTCGGGCGTGACGGTCCAGTTGTAGTACCAGGACACCTTCAGGCTGGTCCGTTCTGCGCAGGTGCAGTTTGCGACGCCCTTGTAGGGCTTGCCTGCAGTCCCGCCGTCGACAGTCGAGCCGCTCGATCCTCCCGCACCCGACGCACTGCCCGAGGAGCTGCCGCCCGAGCCGGGCACGCCACCAGACGAGCGGACGCCGCCTGCGGCGACGGTTCCGCCTGAACCCAGGGTTCCGCCTGGGCCGGCGGCTCCTCCAGATGCCTTGCTTCCACCCGATGCCGTCATTCCGCCCGCGCCGGCATCGCCGCCAGTCGCTCGGCTGCCCCCGGTTTCCTTCGCCCCGCCCACGCCGGTCGCGGCGCCGGCTCCCACGGTCCCGCCCGACGAGGTCGCTTTGCCGACATCCCCCCCTGACGAAGCGCCGGCTGCGGATGCGCCACCGCCGCCGGCTGCGCCTGCCGTGTCGCCAACAGTCCCGGCCCCCAAGGAACCACCTGTGCCGGGTCGCGTTCCGCCCGTGCCTCCCGATCTGGTGGACGACGACCCGCCGCCACAGCCTCCCAGCAGCAAAAATGCGATCCCGATCACGGCCGCGCCTCCGCCAAGACGCCCAGCCCTGGGCGTCATCCGGCCGAAACTGTGCGAACGTACAAGGTGACGAACACAATGCATGCCGATCCAATCAGTGAGCTTCGCATCTGCGGCGGCTCAAGTGTTCGTACCGTGAAAACACGTACGGCTGCCTGACCCAAGATGTGCAACCGCTCATAACTATGCGCGGCAATACTCGATTTTGGGCCTTCGCAGCCCCCCATTCGCGGTATAAAGCCCCGCTCACCTGTCCCTGGAGGTCATCCATGCTCTCGACCAAGTTCCGCCGACCAGCCCTTGCAGGGCCGGCCCAAAGTACGACTCGCAATTTATTGGCTCCGCGCGCCCTGCTCGCGGGAGGTCTGGCCCTCGCCCTGGCTGCTTGTTCGTCCTCGCCGAGCAACAACGGCACGGGTGGCTCGAATGGCAGCAGCGGCGGCTCCGCCAACGGGGGGAGCAACAACGGCGGTTCCGCCAGCGGCGGCACCACCGCCAAGGGCGGTACCACCGGCTCCAACAACGGCGGCTCGGCCAGCGGCGGCACCACCGCCAAGGGTGGCACCACCGGCTCCAACAACGGCGGCTCGGCCAACGGGGGGAGCAACGACGGCGGTTCCGCCAGCGGCGGCACCACCGCCAAGGGCGGCACCAGCGGCTCCAACAACGGCGGTTCGAACAGCGGTGGATCCAACAATGGTGGGTCCACGAGTGGCGGCTCACCAGCAGGTGGAACGCCGGCCAAGGGTGGCACGAGTGGCACCAGCAACGGCGGTGCTGCCGGTACGAACGCTGGCGGCACGAACGCTGGCGGCGCGGCGGGTGCGGCCGGCACGGGCGCTGGCGGCGCGGCAGGTGCTGGTGGGACCAGCGGCGGCGGAAGCACCGGAACGGCCGGTAGCACCGGGGCGTGCAAGAATACCGACACGAGCGTGATCAACGAGGATGCGTCGGGTTACGTCTGCAACAACACGTGGGGTATCAAGGGAGCTTGGTATTGCTATAATGACGGCTCCGATTCGAGCACCAGCTGCAAAGGCAGCGACGGCAAAGGCGCCGGCGCCATTCCGTGGAACACGTCGTCGAGCGCAATGTGCCTGAGCGGGACGATGGGCACAGGGACAGGCAGTTATGCCGGCATCGGCTTTAAGGTCAATTCTGACCCGCCCGGCAGCACCACGACGCCCGGCACGTGGGACGCGAGCAAGCTCGTCGGCTTCGCGATTACCTTGACGTCCGGAGCCAGCGGCAAGGGTACCGGTGGCATGATTCTCAACATCGAGTATCCGACGTCGACGGACCTGGATTCGCAGACCAAGGATGCGCCGGGCATCACGATCCCGGGCGTGGGGAGCACCGCGATTACCTATAACGCGCTCTTCTCCGATTCCGTGCTCGCCAATAACAAGCTGCAAAAGCACCCCGTGGATCCGGCCAACCTCACCGACGTGAAGATCGCCTTCTTCCCGGACAGCACCTCGCACACCTACGACTTTTGCATCAAGAGCATCGTGCCGCTGACGACCGCTCCGAGTCCGGTCGTTGCCACGGGCGCGTACGGACCGAGCTGGAACAACCAGATGCCCCAAGCCGTGAACGGCATCAACGGCTATGCCGTCCAGAGCGCTCCGTTCCCCACGAATGGGAATGCGATGACGATGCAGGTAAGCGCCACCTCCGGGGGCGTTGGTTTCACGTACACGACCGGCGGAAGTTTCCAGGCCCCGAACAATGGCCCCGGATCCTTCCCCGCCATCATCAGCGGCTGGGGGCCGGGTCACGACGGTATCCAGTTCTACGGGCCCTACAAGGGCGGCAAGCAGATCAGTCAACTTACGTCGGTGAAGAGCAGCTGGTCGTTCACCATGGGCTCTACCGGAGACGCGGTCTATGACGTCTGGTTCAGCAACTCGTCCGCAACGCCTCCGGTCCCGGGAATCGAGCTGATGGTCTGGATCGGCAACACCGGCAAGAATCCTCTCGGCAGCGTGGCCAGCCCCGGCACCGCTGTCTCGGGCCGGACCCCGTACGTTGGAACCAATGGAACGGGAGAAGCCGTCGTCAGTTATTGGGTGGCGTCGCCTGGTACGACCAGCGTATCCAATTTCGACTTGCTGCCCTACTTCCAGGACGCGGCAACCCACGCCTACGCCGGGCTGAAGACTACCTCCTACCTGCTCGGCGTTCAGACCGGTTTCGAAGTTTACAGCGGCAACTGGAGCACCACGGATTACAACATCACCATCCAGTAGTTGAGCGCAAAGCCGTCCCTCCCCGGCGCCACGAGCCGCCGGGGAGGACGTGCAGGCACCGACGATTGTCGCCCGGCCCGGACTTTTGATAGGCTCGCTTTTGTAGACCAAATAGGAGTGCAGTGATGCGCAAGCAGTTTCTTTTCTCAGGTTGTTCCATCGTCGGCATGGCCTTCCTCTCTGGACTGGCCTCCTGCGCCGGCGCCGGCAGCCCGGGCCAGACGGGCAACGCCCAACCGGACGCGACGTCTCCGCAGACCGACGACGCGGGCTGCATTGCAGGCAACCCGAGCTCCACCTATGTCCTCATCGACGACATGGAGACAACGACCCACGGGCCCATCGAGCTCACCACAGGCATCGATCCGCCACTGGCTCCGGGCTACTGGTACAACAGCGGCGCGAGCTACGTGGGCGATCCGGCATCTGACACATCGAGCCCGCCGCAACAGTCGTTCGTTTTCAGCGAGCTCCCGACGCCGACGAAGACCTTGAACTGCAAGGCGAGCACACACGCCGCCCGCCAGACCTGTACGCTCAACGGCCTTTACGACACATGCGGCGTCGGCCTCGAGCTCACCCAGGTGCCCGATGGCGATGCGGGCGTCCCTGCTAACGATGCTGGAATCCCCATGACCACTGTCCCATTCGACATCAGCCGCTACAAGGCCATCACGTTTTGGGGGATGACGACCACGCCGGACCAGTCTACAGGCTCGATGCAAGTCAAGGTCCAGTTCCCTGATACGGATACCGACCCGCGCGGCGAGATATGCAACGGCGGCGGCGGGAATACTTCGATGTGCTACAACAGCTATGCTGCGTATCTGAACTTCACACCCAGCTGGCAGCAGTTCACCGTGTTGCTGGACACCGGCAAGGGCGGTGCTGGCGGCATCGCCATCGACGGGACATGGGGCTACCAACAGGCGCAGTGGCTCCCCAGCCAAGTCTACGGCATCAACTGGCAGGCCCAGCGGAATATCGAACCGACCGCAGGCCCTCCCCTCAAGACCGACATCTGGGTCGACGACGTGTACTTCGTCGAGTGAGCCACCGTTCGGTTCGGGCCATCGGCTCCAGCCGGCAAGAGGTCCCGCGGCCTGGCGAAGGGGCATCCGGGGTTCGGTAGTGCCGAAACTACGATCCGCGGGCAAGCTTCGGTCGCCGTACCTGCATCCTCGCTGACGGACCTGCCGGAGTGCTCCACCGCGCCAGCTACGCCGATCTCGCGTCTGATCTCACGCCCGACGTCGCCAGCCCAGGATCTATCGAAAATGCCCGCCGACGCCAAGTCGCTGAGCCAATGGTTGACCGAGGTCGCCGGGGCTCTTCTGCGTCAGCGCCGCGGCGCTACTTGGCCCAGCGAACCACGTAGCGCCGTCGGACCCGTCTCGCGAAAGAAGTTGGCGTGAGGGCTTAGCCCGCAAATCGCGTTGCGCTCCGACGCGCCCGTCGAGTACTCCTTGTCAGCGACGCGACTTGGCTCCAGGATTGCCGTCCCGAGCCACACGGGTCTGAACAGTAGCGAGGGTTGATTATGGCGGACAAGGTCTTCATCAACGGTCGCGCCGCGGTTCACGCGGGGTCGGCGGGCAAGTCGGTGGCGTTTCCGGACGTTTGCTTGTGCCCGCCGTCGCCTCCGTCGGGTCCCATCCCCACGCCCCTGGTGAACACCGCGCAGGCGGCCGACCTGGCGGGCTGCGCAGCCACCGTGACCATCGAAGGCAACCCCGTCGCCCACGCGCAGTCCTTCGTGGCCAAGTCCACCGGCGATGAAGTCGCGCAAAGCACCGGCGGCGGCATCATCAGCCACACCACCCAAGGCAAGGCCTACTTCCAGACCTATTCCCGAAACGTGATGATCGAGAACCACCCGGCCGTCCGCCACCTGGATCTGGTGACCAACAACCACTTGGCCCCAATGCCCGGCAACACCCCGCCCGTGCCCTGGATGTCGGCGATGCTGGCGGGCCCGGGGCCGGCGCCGAAGGACGTGGAAGGCGAAGCACGCGAAGGCAAGGACTTCATCGAGCTCGCCTTCAAAGATGAGCTCGGCCGTCCGGTTGCCGGTCTTACGCTGGCGATCAAGACGCCAGCAGGCAACCCCATTCATCGCCGCACACCCCCGGGCGGCGGCATGAAGATTCGCGGGCTCAAGAAAGGATCGTGCCAGGTGACCCTGCTCGATTGGCGGGGCAAGCCGATGAAGGAAGTGAAGCCCAGGATCTTCGCGCCCGCTCCGGACGGAGCGGCGGTATCGCTGCCCACTGGGAAGCAACACGACCTGACCTGCCGGATTGCGACTATGACGGTGGAATTCGCGCACCCGCGCCCGGGCAAGACCGCGTTTCCCAAGCTCGTCCTCGAGAGCAGCGATGGCAGCTACCGACAGCAACGATCTGCGCGCAACAACCTTCGCCGTGACCAGCGCAAGGTGACGGTTCGCTTCGACTACCTGCCCAAGGGCGCGCGCTTCACGCTGACCAAACACTATGGTCCGGGGCACGCCGATGTTCTGTTCAAGGACGCGGCGTACGGGGACATCGTGGATCGCGGTGGCGGCAAAGAAGGTGGCAGCCATGGCGGATGAGCCATCCGTCACGACCGAGCTTCACATCCGGTTCTGCGAGGTGCCGAAGATCCACGATCTCGGCAGCGGTTCGGCCCTGTTGCCGTCGCCCGGGCCGCTAGTCTATCGCAGCTTTGACGTGCCGGATATGGCCACCGTCTTGCGCACCTTCGCGCGCGAATCCGAGCGCCAACCGATTCGCTCTGGTTCCTGGGTCTATCTGTTGTGGGACCAGGCCAAGTCGAACGAGCTTCGCCTGTCCAAGATCCTCCATTTCCACGCCACGGGAAAATTCCGATACGTGGATCTGAAGACGCCCGAGCAAATCCCGACCAGCGGCGAAGAGCCCGAGCTATTTTCCCTAAGCTTCGTCCTGCCTTCGCCCTGGCGAATGCTCCGCTTCTGCGCCTTACTGTCGCCGTTTCCACTGCCGGCTGAAGCCTTGACTGCGCTGTCCGATCCCAGCACCGACGAGCGCAAGGCCCTGCACGCACGCGCCCTGGCCCGCGCATCGTGGCTTCACGATCCGTTCACCTGCGATATCGTTACGGGCCGCAAGGCCGTGCCGGTAACGCCAGATCAGGTGAAGGGCTACGCGGCCGGCAAGCGCCACAAGACCGACAAGGGCGAGCGAATCTTGTACCTCGTCAATCCCTTTGCCGAGGCCGCCCAGCGCATCGCCGCCTACAACGAGGCGGTGGAACGGGCCGTGGCCGCGCAGTTGGAGGCGGGCCGAAGCAAGCGCTATGTGCTCGCGAAGCGAATCCAGGCCGTGGCGCTCGGCGACGACAAACGCAAGCAGTTGGTCATGCCCAAGCTGGCGCAGGACATCGACCACTTCGAGAGCCCTATCGATGACCTCTGGTGGCAAGCCGAGCGGCATGTCGAAGACGTCTTGCGCTGGTGTGGCCGCGGCTGGACCGCCCGAGGGTGGGAATGGTTCGGCGGTCCTTTCGACATGGAGAACATCACCTACAAGGTAGAAGGCTCGCGCCAAGTCGTTTACGAAAACGAGCTGCAGCCGGCGCAGAAAGTGCCCGCCAACTGGATCGCGGCGGCGGCCTACGAAACGAAATACGGCTCTCCCGAGCTGAAAGAAACCGTGGGTGCGCTGCGGTCGTTGCTCTACAGCCGCCTGGATCAGACCGAATTGGGTCGCCGCTTTTTGAATGAACAAACCGCGCGTTGCCTGGGGGAGGAGAAGAGCGAGCCCGGCGAAGACGTCGGCCTGCTCGGCGCCTTGGCCTCGGCCATGAAGCCTGCCGACTTCGTGATGCAAGGCTGGGACGGCATCGTGCAGAACCTGCTTCCCTGGTGGTACATGAAGAAGGGCCAGCTGACCTTCGCCACCCTGGCGGACTTCATCCAGCACAAGACCGGCGTGAACATTCGCGAGCCCGAGGTGATGGAGGATCGCGCGAAGATCACCCAGCTCAAGCAACAGAACCGCGCCGAGTACGATGCGCGAACCAAGGGCGCGAAGCGGCTGATCCCGCGCGACAAGCGGGCCTCGGAGTATTACCAGCGCAACGCGGACAAGGCGCCGAAGGCGATACAACTGCTGAGCAGGATGGCGACGTTCTGGGAGAAGCTCGGGGAGGCGAACAAGAAGAAGGATCCACGGTCGAAGGCGGAGGCAACATCCAGTTTTCTCAATGCCCTTGAGCTGGGCCTCGATCTCGTGCCCAAACCCACGCAATGGACCAAGGATGCGATAGAGAAGATCACCCAGCGTTCGTACTACCTGCGCACGGAATCGAGGGTCCTCGTCCCCAAGTTGAAGTTCCTGGGATCCATCGCGTGTGGCATCGATCTCGTGCTGGCTCTTCAGGATCTCGGCAGATCGCGCGGGGGCGGAGCAACTGTCGGCTACACCATGAATGCGCTTGGCGCAGCGGCCGGGCTGGTCGGCGCCGTGGCAGCCGAAACTGGAGTCGGCGTGGTGGTCGCGCTGGCGGGCATGGCATTGCAAGCAGCCGGCGATTGGGTCATCGAACGAACCGAAGAGCTCAACCTGTTCCTGCGCAAGAGCCCCTGGGGAATCGACACCGGTGCCACCATCCAATGCGATCAAGCTCAGGCCGAGCAACTCATGGGAACACTCGACTACATTCTGTACGGCTATACGTGGAAGGTCCGCCAGGAATTCGACAAGAGCATCTGCCTGCACCAGTTCTACGTCGACATCCAGTCCACAAGGGGAACGCAACTACTTTCGCCCGAGGCCGCGCTGACTGCAGATCTCGATCTCGTCAGTGAATACAATCCCGCGCAATGCGAGCATGCCCACGCCGATCTCGAGGCCGCTCTCCTGAAGAGCGCGGAGACCTGGACAATCTATGCCGCCAGCCTCACGGAGATCGAGATGACTGGTAGCTTCCACCTTTCTGGGCGCTTGACTCTTAAGCTCGACAAACAGGGAAGACGTGCGGTACAGGCTGGTGTTTCCTGGTCCAGCGCGGGTGATCCTGACTACGCCCAGCACCGAAACGGTGCTGGCGGGAGCTTGTGAGCGTGCATTTCGAGCGCAGTCCCATCAGCGCCGTGGACGTCCTGACATCGATTGTCCTTTGCAGCGTCGGCGGTTTCGCCTTCTACGTCGCGCGTGTCTTCTGGACCGGGTGGGATCTTGGTAGCATTCTCGCCTCGGTCGGTCTCTCCGCGCTGGCACTCGTTCCAATCTACGGCGCCTGGGTCGGTGTCATTCAGCTCGAAGTCGATCTCTCGGCCAATCCCCGCGAGGCGCGCTGCCGGCGCAAGAACGCCATCACTCGCATCGCCACCCGCCACCGCTACAAGATCCCGGACAACGGCAAGGTCTTCATCCAGACCGGCGTTGGCGGGAAATATCAGGGCAACACGGTCTGGCCCGTCCGCATCACCGGATTGCCCCGCTACTACGACTTCTTCCTCCTCGGTCGCTGCCGATACAACAACGTGAACGACGCCTACGCCGTCGCGCGCACGCTCGCCGGCTACCTCGGCTTGCCCATACTCGATCACCACGGCGCCACCCGCAGGATCGAAGACGAAGGTCCCTACGTCTGGTACCCGCCCGCCCCCGACGGCCATCGCGGTCCCAAACGGCGCAGGCGGCGTTCTTGAAAGTGAGAAGCTACGCGCGTCGAAAAAGTCCCATCACCCATGCAGCCCCATACCACCGCCAACTCTTTGGCTCTCTCGGCCGCCGTCCGACTGGAAGGCGTAGAAGTGCCGCTTGGCGCAGCGGCCGGGGACGCCCTGATGAGAATTCCGATTTCCTATCCCCTCATTTCGGCGAGCCTTGATCCGAGCCGGAGATGCGCTCGAGAATCGCCTCGTCGAAGGTGATGCCGTCGGCGCGGTTAATGATATCGATGCGTAGCGGAGGAATTCCCATCTGCGGCACACCATCGTAGCGGGCGAAGTCACTGCGACCCTCCGACAAACCATCTCGCAGTCGCAGACGGCGGACAACGGCAAGATCTTCATCCAGACCGGCGTGGGGCCACGCAGACGAAGCCTCGCTAGCCGCCAGCGACCTCCGTCCGCGGGCGCTATCGCGCGCAGCGGAAGCCAAGGAATTGCGCGCGGCTGTCTTCAGCCAGCCTGAATCGGTTGGTGGTGCGTTCGGTGCGCGGGTCGCCGCCGCCCCAACTGCCCCCGCGCAGAACCCGCTTGGCTTCGCTCTTGGCGCCGTCGTAGGTCGAATACCGGGACGCAGTCCACTCCCAGACGTTGCCGGCTAGGTCCAGAACGCCGTGCTTGGAGGCGCCCGCGGGAAAGCTGCCCACGGGTGCGGTCTCGGGCCAGTCGTCGCTGGCCTCATACATGGGACGCACGCCCGGAAAACGGTTCGCCGTCAAGTGGCCCGCACATTCTGCCCCGCAGGCGTTGAGGCGGCGCAGGCTGGGCTCGTCGTTGCCCCACGGGTATTTCCTGCCTTCGGCGCCGCCACGTGCGGCGTATTCCCACTCCTCCTCTGTGGGCAGGCGCTTGCCGGCCCAGGTGCAAAAGGCCAAGGCCTGCCCAAAGTCGACACAATTGACGGGGTGGCTGTCGCGCCCCTCGGGATGTTTCCAGTTACAGAAGATCCGGTAGTTTCCCTTCTCAGCGACGTACGCCTCGGGCTGGACACACTGGCCTGCGTCGACGCACGCCCGATATGCCTTCACCGTGACCTCGGTGCGGTCCATCTGGAAGGTCGCCACCGACACCGCGTGAGCCGGCTTTTCGTTTTCGTTGGCGTCGCGGGCCTCGCTGCCCATCTGGAAGCTGCCGCCGGGGATCGTGATCATGTCTTTGCCGATCCACGCCGGCGCGCCTGTCTTGCATGCGCAGATCAACACCCACAGCAGCCCAGCAGACGCCACACGGCCAAATCTGTGCGCCGGGCTCGCGAGCTTCATCCTCGCGACACTACCATGGCGCTCCGAGGGCCGGCTGGCCGGCGGCATAGCGCGGTTCCACGACGATTCGTAATCCGTCATTCAAGTTCGCGGCTGCTCGCATCGGTCGCGTTGGCGCGGTGACTCGGGTCACCGGAATCCCTTGTATCGGTTGACGTATCTGCCGGGAGATACAATAGTCGGGCCATGGATCCCTCGAAGGACGAGAAGGCTCCCGCGCCGCACGCGGAAAACACCACAGCCGACCAGCCGGGAGAGACCGCCCCAGGGGCTCCTTCTTCCGCGGCGCCGGAGGGGGCTTCGCCGTCCGCCGCGCCTGCACAGGCGCCGGAGGCTCCCATCGCTCCCGCGCCTGCACCGCCCCCACCGCCTCACCTGGCGGTCTACACCACGTTCGGGTTCCTTTGCATCGGCGTGGCGCTGTGGCTGGTCTTCTCATGGATCGGATACAAGGACCGCTATTCGCAGCAAACCGAGGGCTGGCACCTTGGCGGCACGAAGATGATCGAGATAACCCTGATTCGCGAGGACAAGAAGAACCTGGCCTGCGCGTCCGACCAGAGCTTCGAGGGAGTTCACTGCGGTTACCACGCCAACAGCCAGCCCTGGGGACCGGGCCCGGAAGAGGACGGCAACGCCCTGCAGCCATTTAACACGGTGAAGAATGAGCTGTTTCTCGGCGCCGGCCTATGGCTTGCCCCGATTCTGCAGCACGAGCTGCCCAGCTCGCGATTCACCGTGGTCTGCAACTTCCACGTGAAGGGGGTCCTCAAGAACGTTTCGTTGCGCTGGTCACCCACAGGCAACTTCAGCCCGGTCGATCAGAGTGTCGCGGTTGGCTCGCTTACTGATTGTGTGATCCCGCAATGACGACGGCGGCGGGTTTGACCATCAAGGAACGGCTGCAGAGCAGCTATCTGCAGGTGCGCCAGACCTGGCTCGACATGACCACCGCCGAGCGGCTGGTCACCGTCTTTCTGGGCATCATGATCGTGGGCGGGGCTTTTCTGCGCATCCGGGATCCAGCGTGGCCGAATTGGTTCACCTTCGACGAGGAGCCCTTCGTCAAAAATGCGCACAGCTATGCCCTGGCAGTTGCCGACAACAACGACCACCCGCCCTTCGGCAAGATGCTGATTGCGGTTGGCATGCTGCTGTTCGGCTACAATTCGCTCGGCTGGCGATTCGTTCCGTTGGTGTTTGGCTTGCAGACCGTGTGCCTGGCCTATTGGCTTGGCCGCGTGGTCTTCGGCAGCAAGCGCGCCGGCTGGATGGCGGCGGCGTTCGTAGCGGCCGACGGCTTTTTCATTTCCTATTCAAGATCCGGCCTGCTCGACGGCATGATGATTTCGTTCATGCTGTGGGGCATGGTCGCGGCGTTGGGCGCGCGAACCTGGCGCGGGGTGGTGGCGGCCGGGATCTTAATCGGCTTTTCGACCTCGGTGAAATGGAGCGGCGCCATGACCGCCATTCCCGCCGCGGTCGGCATTCTCCTACTCCGCCGAACCTCGATCTTTTCGGTGCTTTGGCTCGGCATCGTACCCGTCGTCCACACCTTGATCTGGATGGCGGCGCTGCGCCTGACCGGCAAGCCGAGCGACCCGGTGGCAACCTGGAAGGTCATCATCGGCCTTTACAAGCATCACCTCGACCTCGGTCACTACAAGAACGACCTGTCGTCACCCTGGTACGGCTGGCCCATCCTGATGCATCCAGTGGTCATCAAGTTGTCCACGTCGGGGCTCAAGTCGCGCTACTCGTCCAGCGTCGGCAATCTGATCCTGTGGGCCACGACCGATCTGTTGTTGATTGCAATTCCCATCATTACGCTGGTCGTCGCGATCCGCACGCGCTTCCGGCGCTATTGGCTGATGATTCTGGACGCGCCGACCATGCGCGGGGTGCTGCTCATGCTGGTGGGTTGGTTCGCCTTCATGGCGCCGTGGCTCGCCACCCGAAGCACCCGCGGGAACTATACCTTCAGCCACTACTACCTGCCCTGTTACGCCTTCCTGCTCGTCATGCTGGGCGGCCTCGCGGCAAACCTCGAACGTAAATACCCGAAGGTGATTACCACCTACGTGGCGGTCGCTCTCGCCATGGCGATCTTCTTCGCCCCGGTGTGGGGCGAATTCCCGCTCAGTACCACCGCAGCCAACATGCGGCTGTGGTTCCCCAAGTGGCGCCCGTAGCCGCTACAGACTCGTGTAGTCGAGATAGTTCGCGGTCATCGTCAGAAGCGACAGGACCATCCAGGAATCGTCGTAGTAGGTGCCTCCCACGAGCGCCTTGCCCGTCACCAGAACGCCGTAGGCATCGTTGACGAAGCCTTGGAAACTGGAATTGGTCATGGCTCCCACGCCCGCCGGGCCGACGAAGGCCGACGACTGAATCTGCGCGTTCGAGCCGGTCTGGTATTGGGCGTGGGGCGTACCGTTCAGGTCGTAACCATCCACCATGCTGGTGGCGCCGATTCCCGAGAAGAACTTGCTCGTCTTGGCGACGTAGTCCTGGGCTCGCGTTTCGCCATTCCAGCAGTAATCGAGCCCAATCCGGAACGGCGTCCGGCAGGAATCGTACTGATAGTTGGTGGGCGAGGCGCCGCCGGTGGCTCCAAAGGCGCCCGCGTTGGGCTTGCCGCTGGTGTCGCACCACGCGGGCACCAACCCATTGTCGGCGTTTCCATTGCCGGAATTGAGCGCCGCACTGAGAACAGTGTACATGGTGTCGGTGAGCTTCTTCCAATTGCTCGCGTTGGCGGTGTCGATCTTCGCGAACACCTTGTAGAAGGCGGGCGCAAAATAGGAAAGGTTCACCGCCGGCAGATCAGTGGCGGGCCACGGCTTCAGGTATTGATAGTCGTAGACCTCATTGTTCCAGACCGCAGTGATCTGCGATTTGGCGATATCAATGTACTTGCTTTTCAATTTGCCTTGACCGCCCCACTGTTTGTCGGCCATCAGCAGGGCAAAGGCCATGTCCTCGTCGGCATCGGTGGCGGGACCTGCGCCGGACGGATTCGTCCCGAGGCCCGTGCCCGCCGCATTGATGTACCAGTTCATAAGTCCCGTGTTGCCGTCGAGGAACTGTTGTTCGTAAAGCCATAGGTCGTCGAACAGCGATTGGTCGTCCATGTAGACGGCAAGTAGCATGCCGTACGCGATGCCTTCGGATACGGTCGAGCTCTTTTCCAGTCCAGGCTCGTTCGGCCGCTGAACGCGGCGGGTGCCATTGGGCGCCCCTTGCGAGGTGACGGTGTCGTTCTTCCACTGCGCGTACGCCGCTTGCACGTCTTCGTTGCGGTAGAGCTTGGGATAGACGCAGCGGCTGTTTTCGCGGTTCTGCGGAAACGGGAAGGCGTGACCCGGGGTCGCCGGCGTCGGGCCGCGCGAAGGGGGTGGTGGGGCCGTGTCGACAGCCGCGTCCGGCGTGGTCGCGCCGCCGGTGCCTCCGTTTGCGCCCGACCCGCCGCCGGCAGCACCACCGGCACCAAGTCCACCGCCGCCGAATCCGCCGCCGGCACCACCGCCGCTGCCGCCCCGACCCCCGCTGCCGCCCACACCACCGGCGCTCCCGCCGGCGCCGCCACGACCTCCGCTACCTGCGGAAGCGCCGCCCCTGCCACCGCCGCCAACAGCGACTCCGCCAACGCCACTGACGCCACCCGCCGCACTGCCGCCGCCACCCGACACGCCACCCGTTGCCTTGCTACCGCCACCACCGCTCGCGCCCCCCCCAAGGCCGCCGCCAGCGACGTTTCCGCCGCTCGCCACGCTGGACGTCGCTCCACCGGCGCCGGACGCCGAAGTGGTTCCCCCACTGCCGCCGGCTCCGCCAGCGCCGCCGCTGCCAGATCCGACGTGGTTGTCCGTCGGGCGGCACGATACGATGGCAAGCAGGGCGGACAGGGCGACCCAGGTTGTGGGGTCGCGAAGGACTCGACGAGCAAACGACATTCGAGGAATCTCCTGCGGCGTGGGTGGGGTCATATCCGTGGGCTGATTCCTAATAAGAACACCCTGGACCCGCCTATCGCGCATAGAAAAAACGAGCGAACCGCCTCCACGGCTTGGCATAACGCGCGCCACCCGAAACCGACGACAGCCGTGGGCGATAGGCGGAACCCTGGCCCCTGGATCCGCGGGTCGAGGGGCGCCGCGCGCATGCAAGCCCGACACGCCAGCCGCACACGCTCTCACTACCGCTCACGCGCACGCTGGCCGCCCTCCGGCCGACGCTGGTGGTCCAATCCGGTAGGGCCACCGAGCTGTGGCCACGTGCCCCCGATCGCGTAGTCTAGGGCCATGGCGGGTCATGCCTTGGACCTCTTTCATCCGCTGGTGCGGCGGTGGTTTACCGAGCGATTCGCCGCACCCACCGACGCACAGGCCAAGGCGTGGCCCATCATCGCACGCGGCGAGCACGTGCTGGTCAGCGCTCCCACCGGCAGCGGCAAGACCCTGACCGCGTTCCTGTGGGCGCTCGATAGCCTGATCGCTGGGCGCTGGTCCCCGGGCGGCGTGCGCGGGCTCTATCTGTCGCCGCTCAAGGCGTTGGGCAGCGACGTGCGCAAGAACCTGCTCGCGCCGCTTGGCGAGCTGCGCGCCTTGTTCGAGCGCGAGGGCTGCCGGTTTCCGAGCCTGCGCGTGATGACCCGGTCGGGCGACACCCCCGACGACGAACGCCGGGCGATGCTGCGGCATCCGCCCGAGATCCTCATCACCACGCCGGAAAGCCTGAACCTGATGCTGACCGGTAGCCAAAGCCGGCAGATCTTCGGCGGCCTGCGCACCGTGATCCTCGACGAGATCCACGCCTTGGCCGCAAGCAAACGCGGCACCCACATGATGTGCGCGGTGGAGCGCCTGACGCTTTCTGCGGGCGAATTCCAGCGCGTCGCCCTCTCCGCGACCGTGCGACCGGCTGAGCGAATCGCCGCCTGGATGGCCGGGTACCAATGCGGAGACCTCGGCCCCGATGCCAGTTACCGCCCGCGGCCGGTCGCCGTCGTGCGGTCGGAGGACAAGCGGACCATCGCGCTCCGATTGCAAACCCCCGACGTCGACATCGTGCAAGGCCCGGATGCGAGCGATCTGTGGTGGCAAGCGCTGGCCGGCGACCTCAAGGCCATCGTCGCTCGTAACCGTTCCACGCTGATCTTCGCCAACAGCCGGCGTACGGTGGAGAAGATCGCCCGCCTGCTCAACACCGGCGAGGACGAGCCCATCGCATATTCGCACCACGGATCGCTGGCGCGCGAAGTTCGCCTGGATGTGGAAGAGCGCATGAAGGCGGGGCGCCTGCGCGCGGTGGTCGCCACCGGGTCGCTGGAGCTCGGCATCGACATCGGTTCCGTCGACGAGGTGGTGTTGATCGGCACGCCCGGGTCGGTGGCGCAATCGCTTCAGCGCATCGGGCGCGCCGACCATCGCGTGGGTGGCACCAGCCGTGCCACCCTGTTCCCGCTGCACGGGCTAGACGGCGCCCAGGCCGCGTCGATGGCGGGCCAGGTGGGTGTTGGCGCGATTGAAGAAGCCCGTCCCGTGGTGGGCGCCCTCGACGTGCTGGCCCAAGTTCTGCTGTCGATGGGTTGCGGTGTGACCTGGGACTTGGACCGGCTGTTCGCGTTTGTGCGCACCATCGCCGCGTACCACGAGCTTTCGCGGCGCCACTTCGACCCGGTGGTGGCGATGTTGGCCGGACGCTACGCCGACGCTCCTGTGCGCGAGCTCAAGCCGCGGGTCTTGCTCGACCCGGTGAAGAACACGTTCACCACCCGCGCCGGGACGGAATTTCTGATCTACCAGTCGGGCGGAACCATTCCGGATCGCGGCTACTACCACCTGCGCCTCGTGGACAGCAAAGCCGTGATCGGCGAGCTGGACGAGGAATTCGTGTGGGAGCGCCGGCTGGGCGATCAGTTCACCCTGGGCACGCAGGCCTGGCGCATCCACGCCATCACCCACAACGACGTGGAGGTGACGCCCGCGGATCCGAGCGCGCCCATGATCCCGTTCTGGAAAGCCGACGAGCAGAACCGATCCACCGAGACCTCGTTCGCGCTGCTCGACTTCTTCGACCACTGTGAAAACCACCTGGACGAGTCCGCTTTCGCCGACCAGCTGTGCCGGGACCGAGGCATGGACCCACCCGCGGCAGAGAGCCTGGTCCGCTTTCTGCGCAAGCAACGCGAGGTCGCCCGGGCACCCCTGCCCGGCCGGCAGCGGGTGCTGGTCGAATGCAGCAAGGACAGCGCCGCACAGTCCGAAGGCGGGCAAGTCATCCTGCATACCTTCTGGGGCGGACGGCTCAATCGCCCGCTCGCGATCGCGTTCGCCGAGGCGTGGGAGCGCGCGCATGGCACCACCCTGGAAGTCTTTGCCAGCAACGACCAGATCGTCTTCACCCTGCCCGACCCGTTCGATCCGCATGAGCTGTTTTCCCTCGTCGAGCGGCATTCGTTGGAGCAACTTCTACGCGCGGGTCTGGAAAAGACCGCTCTGTTCGGCGCTCGCTTTCGCGAGAACGCGGGCCGCGCGCTCCTCTTGCCACGCGGGGACGCGCGCAAGCGCTATCCGCTCTGGCTCGGACGCCTGCGCTCGAAGAAGCTTCTGGCCAGCGTGCTGCGCTTCGAGGACTTCCCCATCGTGCTCGAAAGTTGGCGGGATCTGCTGGAAGACGAGTTCGACCTGCACACCTTGACCGGCCTGCTAGGTGACATCGCCGACGGGCGCATCACCTTGCACACGATCCGCCCCACGCATTCAACGCCGTTTTCCGATGGAGTGGTGTTTCGGCAGACCAACTATCACATGTACCTCGACGATGCGCCGGGCGCGGCGGCGCGGTCCAACCTGTCTGACAATCTTTTCCAGGACCTCTTCCACGGTGCCATGGCCCAGCCCACGGTGCCCGCGGCGCTGGCGGCGGCGTTCGCCGAGAAGCTTTCCCGCGCCCACCCCGACTACGCGCCGAGCACGCGCGAGGAGATCCTGCTCGCGGTGCGCGAGCTGGTCCTGCCGCCCAAGCTTGTGGTGGATCGCTGGATCGAGCGACTGCCCGCTGCTGACCCGATGGCGGGGGTTGACGATGCGCTGGCCCACTTGGTCGTCTTGGTTTTGCCGGGCGCAAGTGAGGAGCGGGTCGCGGACCTCGCCGATCTGCCGCGGATTCTCTTTCTGCGCGGCGCCCGCCCGCAGGAGCTTCCCGTGCTGCGGTCGCTTCGGATCGCCGGACGCGAGCCTTTGCCGTACCTTTACGCGCATTCGTACCGGTCCGACGAGGAAGGCGGCGCAACCTTGGTCGAGGAATACCTGCGTGGATGCGCGATGGTGTCCGGGGACGAAATCTCTGCCGCGCTCGGACTCTCCGCGGCGGAGCTTCGACCCCTGCTCGACGAGCTGCTTGAAACCGAGAGTATTGTGTCTGGCTGCCAGGTCGAAGGCCGGGCCGAGCCGCTCTTTTGCGATGCTGAGAACGCCGAACGTTTGCTGCGCCTTCACCGTGCGTCTCGGCGCGTGCAGGCCGAGCGCAACCTGCCAACGCGGCCACTTGGCGACCTGTACCCCTTCCTGGCCGAATGGCAGAGCTTGGGATCGAATCCCGGCGGGCTCGAAGCCCTTCAGCAATCGCTCGATCGCCTGTTCGGATATCCCCTGCCTGCCGAGCTTTGGGAGCAAGCGGTGTTGCCGAGCCGGCTTGCCCCGTACTATCCGTCATGGCTCGACACGCTTTTTCAGTCGTACGGGCTTGGCTGGCTGGGCGCGGGCGGCAAGCGGCTTCTCTTCGCATTTCCGAGTGACAACGTCCTGTTTTGCGAGGGCGATACGCACGCCGCGCAAGATCAAACAGCGCCGGTCCTCGGTAAACTCGGAGAGTCCGCGCACGGCTTGGGCTTCTTCGAGCTCGCAAACGCCACCGGCATCGACACCGCGACGCTGGGCGAGGCCCTTTGGGCCCTGGCCTGGGAAGGACACGTGTCGAGCGACAGCTTCGAGACGGTTCGGCGCGGTATCCTGAATGACTTCTCCGCTGAAAAGCTCGGCGAGCTGTCCGGGCGCGGCGGCTTTCGTCGCTGGGAAAGGTCGCGCCCCGGCGTCGGCGTGTGGCGGGTTGTCGACGCTGGCAGCCCGGACGGTGCCATCGAAAACGCGGAGGCCGAGAAGGATCGCGCTCGCATCGTTCTCGGCCGTTACGGCGTGGTCTTCCGCGAGCTTCTGGAACGCGAGCTGCCCGCGCTGCGCTGGTCGCGCCTGTTCCGTGCGTTGCGCTTGCTCGAGCTTTCGGGCGAGATCGTGGCCGGGCACTTCTTTGCCGGCGTGCCCGGGCTGCAGTTCGCGACCCAGGCGGCGATTCGGCGCTTGGGCGAGCCGTTGCCTTCGGAGCGAATCTACTTCGTAAACGCCTGCGATCCGGCGTCGCTATGCGGACTGGGCCTGCCCGATCTGCCGTCCCATCTTCCTCGCCGCATCCCCAGCCACTGGACCGTCTTGCGCGGCAGCGAGTTGGTTCTGGTTCTTCAGAGGAACGGCCGTGACTTGCTGGTCTTGAAACTGCCCGGCGATCCAGTGCTGGAAGCCTCCCTCGGCATCTACCCGTTCCTGCTTGGGCGCCAGTTCGCGCCCGTGCCTTCGACCAACGTGGAAACCGTCAATGGCCAGAACGCGGCGACCTCACCCTACGCGGACGATCTGCGACGGATTGGGTTCGTCAATGACTATCGCGGGATGACTCTGTGGAAACGGTAAGCTTGCGTCGCGCCTTGCTTGCCTTTTACCGCCGTCGCGGGCGCGACTTGCCCTGGCGGAAGACGCGCGATCCCTACGCGATTTGGATTTCGGAAATCATGCTTCAGCAGACCCAGGTGCAAACCGTTGTGCCTCGATTCGCAGAGCTTATGCGGCGCTTCCCGACCCTTGCAGCGCTCGCGGGCGCCGACGAGACCACCGTGTGCGAGGCATGGGCCGGGCTTGGCTACTACCGCCGCGCCCGCAACCTGCACCGGGCCGCGCGGCAGATCACTGCCGAGCGCGCGGGCCAGATGCCGTCGTCGGTTACCGAATTGCGGAAGCTGCCGGGCATCGGCGCCTACACCGCCGCTGCGATTGCGTCCATCGCATTCGGCGAACCGGTCGCGGCGGTGGACGGCAACCTGGTGCGCGTGCTCTCGCGCGTGTTCGCGCTGCCGGGTCGCGCGTCCGACGCCGGTTTGGTTGCGCGGGTCCGCGAACAGGCGCAGCAGATGGTCGAAGGATCGAATCCCGGAGAAGTCAATCAGGCGCTGATGGATATCGGTGCAACCGTTTGTCGGCCGGTCGAGCCCGCCTGCGGCGACTGTCCGCTTCGTCCCGCGTGCGCCGGATTCCGCGTCGGCAACCCAACCGCGTATCCGGGCAAGAAGCTGAGGGCAGCGCGCCGGATACTTTCGGTCGCCTTTGCGTGGATCGAAGAGGCCGGCGGCGTCGTCTTGGAACAGCGGTCGCTTGATGGTTTGTGGGCCGGCCTGTGGGAGTTGCCGAGCGCGAGCGGGCCGGGCGCCGAGAAAGACTTGGCAAGGCGTCTCGGCCAGCCGCTCGGACGACGGATCGCCAAGGTCAACCACGATCTTACCCATCGTCGCGTGGAGGCGATTGTCTATGAGGTCGACTTCGCGAAGTTTCTCGGGCGACGATGGCGCGATCCCCTCACGGCGCCGCTATCAGCCCTCGCGCGCAAAGCGATCATCGCTACGGGAAGATTTCCGCGTGGTTCAACACAGAGAGCCCAGAGGACACGAAGACCATGACCCAACCCCAGGAGAGCTTGACCCAGGCAAGCTGGTCAGCGAAGAGACGAAGCGATCTTATGCCCGTGTCGAACGCGGTGCTGTACCTGGTGTTCTGCGCGCTCGCGGCCACCGGACTGGCCATGGCGTTCCGCCTCGACAACGCCGAGGCCACCCTGCTGGGGGTTGCCAAGCGCGATTGGGCGCGCGTCCATACCATCGCGGCGCTAAGCACGCTGTCGCTGGTTGCGCTTCATCTATGGGTCAATTGGGTTTGGCTCAAGTCAATGCTTAGGCATACGAAGTGGTCAACCGGAATCATCGCGGCGATCGGCCTGGCAATGCTTGCGATCGCGCTGCTTGCGCCGGTGCGCTGAGCTGCCGCGATCACAACTGTGACATCCTTGTTGCAGTCCGGTTAATCGTCTCCATGTAGGGAATCGTCCGCCTAACGAGGGCATCCAACTGAGCGACTAGATAAACAACGATTTTCCGACGGAGAGAGACTATGTTCAAAGCACTTTCATTATTGTTTTCGCTTGAGTCTATCTTACTTGCACCCGCGCCAACGCTGGCCGACGGCGCCCAACGGGAGCTTCCCAGCATCGAGGATGCCAACCTCCCGCCCGAGGTCTTCAAGGTGCCGGATTACGAAAGGCAGATTTGCCCGCGCGTGGGTGCGGTGTGCCTGTTCGGTAGCGGCGGCGGCACGGTCGCGGGCGTCGACGTCGATCCCACGGTCGGCATTGTGACGACCCTTGCGCGCGGCACCCAGGTGGCGGCAATCGGGCAGGCCGCCGCGCTGCCGCTGGCCGACGCATGGAACGTGGACCTGATCGCCAGGTTCCGCATGCACACGGGAATGGATCCCATCGTCGTGGCAGTCATGGACTACGGCGATCCCGATGGCATGGCCAAGAGGGAAGCGACCGCGGTTTGGACGATCGACAGCCCACCGGTGAAGGACCTGGGCCTACGGCTGGTTCTGTCGGCCGACGACGGATTCCAGTCCCGCCACACATACCTCGTGCGGGTGGTTGAGGGTGTCGGCGCCAAGGAGAAAGTCCTGGCCGAGGGCAACTTCCTCTTGGAGTAGCGGCAAAAGGGGCTTTGCTGGGTCCTCTTTTGCGTGTCAGATTCCAGCAAGTCACCAGCGGAGGATTCACAATGATCGCCATCTTCGGAGCTTCGGGAAACACAGGGGGAACCGCCGCGGCGTCCCTGCTTAAGGCCGGCAAGAAAGTTCGTGTCGTCGGTAGGAGCAAAGAAAAGCTTGCCCGCCTGATCGAGGCCGGCGCGGAAAGCGCGCTGGGCGACATAGAAAATCCGAGCTTCATCAAAAGCGCACTGGCAGGCGCGGATTCAGCGTACGTCTTGATTCCGCCCAACATGGTCACCGACGATTTTCGCGCCTACCAGCGGCGGGTGGTCGACAGTTTCGTCGGCGCCATCGAAGCTACCGGCGTCCGCCACGTGGTGCTGCTGAGCAGCGCCGGCGCGCACCACCGCGAGGGCACGGGCCCCATCGTTGCGCTGCACGCATTCGAGGAACGGCTCGCGAAGGTCGCCTCGCTCAACGCCTTGTTCTTGCGCGCGGGTTTCTTCATGGAAAACGTGTTGATGAGTCTCGCGCTCATCAAAGGACAGGGCATCTACCCGGGCCCGATGCCTGCGGAGGTGGCGGTGCCGATGATTGCCTCGGCCGATATCGGCAACTACGCGGCCTCGCGCCTTGCGCGCTTGGATTTCTCTGGCAAGAGCGTGATGCACATCGTTGGCCCCAGACCGGTCTCTCAGACCGACCTGGTCTCCATTTTGAGCCAGGCCGTCGACAAACCGATCCGCTACCAGCAGGTTTCGCTCGACGATGTGGAGAAGGGCCTTGTCCACGCGGGGATGAAATCGGTGACGGTCGCGCTGTTCATGGAAATGTACCGCGGCGCCGGTCAGGGTCTGGTGGCGCCCGAGGCGGGGGGGCCCATCGTGCAAGGCTCGACGACCTTCGAGACCTTCGCCAAGCAGGTGTTCGCCCCGGCGTATCGCGCATAGCCCTCAGTTGTGCGGCTTCGGCTGCGCAACGTCACTTGCGCAACTTGGCCACCTCGTCGGCGAAGACGGTCGGCGGATCGGCCACGAAGTGAAGGTGTTCCCCGGTCACTGGGTGATCGAAACCCAGCGTGGCCGCGTGCAGAAGCAGGCGCGCGCACGCGATGGGTATGCCCCCGTGGCGCACGAGATCGCGGATGTACACGGTTTCACCAACCAGCGGGTGCCCTTGCTCGGCCAGATGAATACGAATCTGATGCGTGCGTCCGGTCTGCAAGCGGATCCGGCACAGGGTCGCGTTTCTGAACGTCTCCACGACTTCCACATGGGTGATCGCGTGCTGGCCACCGCCAAAGCGCCGCGAGCTGCCGCGCAGACCGTCGCCCCGGTTCTCGACGAGCTGCGATTCGATGCGCCCCGCACGAACTTGTCCGTGTGCGACTGCGATGTACTCGCGATCTGCCAGGTGTTCCTTGAAGACCCGGTGCAATCCGCGTTCGGCAAGCTTGGTCTTGGCGAAGCAGACCAGCCCCGACGTGTCTTTGTCGATGCGATGAACCGTGTAGAGCGGCGTCACCGTGGCGCGCTTGCCTTCGGCGCGCCAGGCGTCGCGAATCAAGTCGAGCGCGGTCCCGGTTTCCTTCCGGTCGTAGGGCACCGTCGACACGCCTTCGGGTTTTTCGATCACGACCAAGTGGCCGTCTTCGTAGACCATGCGAAATCCCGGCCGCAGGAGCCGACGGCGCGGATCGGGCTTGGCCATATTCCACGCTATCTTCTCGCCGCCCACGAGTCGGTGCGCCGCCTCGGTCGCATCGCCGTCGACCGTGACCTTGCCCGAGGCGCACATCTCGCGTACCTGGCGCCAGCTTCGGTCGGGCATACGTTCTCGCAGGGCTGCGGCGAGCGTCTGTCCCGCAGGCGCGTCGAAGTCTCCGCGGGTTGTGTGGGGATGCTTGGTCATGGTCGCCACCATCTTAGACCGTGATCGCCGTCGTACGAATGTCGCACAAGCAGGTGTACCATGGTGGTCACCAAGGAAGACACCATGGCGAACGATTCAATCCTCGATGAGCTTCGGCAATTCGTGGCCGAACGCGACTGGAGCCAGTTTCACGACCCGAAAAACCTGGCCATGTTGCTTGCTTCCGAGGCCGGAGAGCTGTTGGCCGAGTACCGCTGGGTGCGAAACGACGAGTCCGACGGCTTCTCGCGCGATCCGCCGGCCAGGCAGCGCATCGCCGACGAGATCGGCGACGTGGGCATCGCCCTCTTGCTTCTGTGCGACCGCATCGGCTTGGACCTTGGGACCGCGATGCGAGAGAAGCTGGCGCGCAATCGCGTGCGCTATCCAGTGGAGCACTCCAAGGGCAAGGCCACCCGGCCGGTCGAATAGGCCGATGGCATGCCCGGTCAAAGATCACCGAGGACCTGGCATCAAACTTGAAGATTGGCGGTATGCTTTCAACCACCCTAAGGAGCAAGCAATGAGGTCATCCGCGATGGCACGCAGGTTTGGCGCTTTTTCGGCCGTGAGTCTGGCCGGCGCGGCTGTGCTAGTTTTTCACACTGCCGCGTTCGCGCAACAGCCCGAGACGAAGAAGAACGACCCGGCCAAAGACGATGCGAAAAGCGCAAAGGACGACGCGAAAGGAGCTGCCCCGGCCGCCGAGCCCCAGGCTGCGCCCAAAGCCGAGACCAACACCGAGGTCAAGAAGGCCGAGTCGCAGCAAGACCTGCCGCCCGAATACTCGCCGCCCCCCGGCTACCGCCACGGCCCACCCGCACCCATGCCGCGCTACCCCCAGCCGCCTAGCGAAGGAGGACCCTACTATCAGGGACCCTATTATCACGATTACGAGTACGGCCCACCGCCGCCGCCCTATCCACCCTACCCGCCGCCCCGCTACTATCGGCGCTACGCGCCGCCTGCGGGCCCGGTCGCCTATCCCGAGCCGCTTCGCTATCGGCCGTTCTTCTTCGGCTTCGGCCTCGGGGTAAGCGGCGTGGCAGTGTTCCCGTACGCTTCCTACGCTGGCAATACCGCGCGCGTCGGGATCGGATACAACCTCGACATCGGCTTCGGCCTGTCGCCGCGCTGGTCGCTGGTGCTGGCGGTTGACGGCGCCGCGGCACACTTTAACAACGCGGACGTCAGCTCGACCGTCTACACGATCGGTCCGCAGTTCTTCATCACCCGCAACCTTTACGCTAGGGTCGGCATCGGCGGCGCGGACAGGACCTACGACTACGGCAACGGTTATGACCGGTCCGGGTACTACTACGACAACGGCTTCGACAGCAATTCGGGCTTGGGTGGGGTGGCGGCCCTGGGCGTGGAAGTCATGCAGTCGTACCACGTGGCTTTGGGCATCGAGGCCAACGGCACCCTCAGCTATTTCCGAAACGACGACACGCTGAGCACGTTCGGAATAAACTTCGTGATGAAATTGTTCTAACCTCAGGGCGTGCCACGAACCACCACGCCGCCACGGTTTCCTCCAGCCGAGGCGGCCTTCCCAAAGGCAGTAGTGACGCACGTCCCTCGATTGGTCCACGGACGGCGCCTGGCTGTCATTGCACTGGGCGCCGTCCTCGTCTTCTGCGCTTGTTCCGCGCACAACTTGCCCAAGTCCGAGGGATGTGGTTCGGACCGAGACTGCAAGCTCGACCGAGTCTGTGAGCGCGGACAGTGCATCTGGCCCGCCGGCCCGATGGCGAAGACGACCGCCCTACCGCCAGGTGCGCCCGCAAAGCCGGCCGGCGAGGTGCCGGTGGCGATAGGCCCGGCGCCGCAATCGATGTTTCGCTTCGAGCCGCACCACCGCGGACGGTCGTCGTTTCTGATCCCCAGGCAGAAGCCCGCCATCCGGTGGACCATGGAGACCTCGGCGCCGATCACGGCATCCCCGACGGTGTCGAACGATGGCCTCGTGCTTGGGGCAAGTCACAGTGGCAAGGTCTTCGCCCTGGACAAGAGCGGCAAGCTGGTCTGGGCCGCCGCCACCGGCGATCTGGTGTGGAGCACGCCCGCCATCGCAGCGCAAGGTACCGTGTACGTCGGATCCGACGACGACAACCTGTACTCGCTCGACGGAAAGACCGGCAAGGTCATGTGGAAGTACCACGTCGGCACCTGCCAGCAAACTGTGGGCATCGGTCCCGAGGCTACCCGCTGTGACGTCGACGCCGGGCCTACCGTCGGCCCCGACGGAACCATCTACACCGGCGGCGACGCCATCTACGCCATCGAGCCGGACGGAAGCCTGCGCTGGCGCTTCGCCACCGGCGCGCACGTCGCAAGCGCCCCAGCTATTGCCGACGACGGTACCGTATACGCCGGCAGCCAAGACAACAGCGTGTATGCCATCGCGCCCGATGGACGCCGGCAGTGGGAATTCCGCGCGCGCGACGACGTCGACTCAAGCCCGGCCATCGAGGAAGACGGCACCGTCTACGTCGGCTCGGACGACAATCGCCTGTACGCCCTGAGCCCGCAGGGACAATTGCTGTGGGCCTTCACCACCGGCGACGATGTGCGCGCATCGCCCGCCATCGGTCGCGATGGCACGGTCTACATCGGCTCATTCGACGGGCTCTTCTACGCGATTCGGCGCGACGGCACGCTGGCGTGGGCATTCCGGGCCGGCGACCGCATCGCCTCCTCGGCGCTGGTCGACGCTGCCGGCGCGGTTCTTTTTGGATCGCAAGACGACCGCCTATACGCGGTCGAGCCCGACGGGAAGCTGCGCTGGTCCGTCGAGCTGGGCGGTGACGTGGACAGCTCGCCGATCTTGGATGCCGACGGCACCATCTACGTGGGCACCGACGACGGCAAGCTGTACGCCCTGAAATCGCAGTAGCGCGGCGGCCGGAACCGAACCAGGGCTCCGGGTCTGGGATCCGTGGTTGGAAATCCGAAATCAGAGCCCGAGTAGCTCTTCGCGCGACAGCATGCGCAGTCCTTCTGCCCCAAGAGCAGCCCGTGCGCGTTCGATCTCGTGGGTTTCGACGATGATCACGGCACGCCGGTTGGCGACGAATCCGCTGGAGTTGTCGAGATTGATCTGCTTGCGGGCCAAGCAGTCGGCCACCGCCAGCAGGGCACCGGGCTTGTCGGCAACCTCGACGGGAATCACGTCGAGAAAGCTCGCCATCACGCCGCTCTGCTTGAGCACGCGGTGGCCCAGATCCGGGTCGGGAATCAGAAACTTCATCACGCCGAACGGTCCGCTGTTGGCGATGGTGACCCAGCGGATGTTCACGCCCGCGTCGGCAAGCAGGCGCGTGACGTACGCGGTCTGCCCTGGCTTGTTCTCCACGAAGACGGCAAGCAATCGCACGCTATTCATCAGAACCTCCTACAGCTTCCGGTTGTCGATCACCCGCTTGGCCTTGCCTTCGCTGATGGGCAACGTTCCCGGCGGCACCAGCTCGATCTTCGGTTTGATGAGAATCTCGGCCCGCAACTGCGCGGCAATTTGGCCCTGCAGATCGACCACGTGCTCAAGCTGGCCATCGAAACCGAGGTCGGACAACTCGACCTTCACGGTCATCTCGTCGAGACCGTCCAGAATGATGAGGTAGTTGCGTCCCACCTTGGGCACGCTCATCAGAACCCGCTCGATCTGCTGCGGGTAGATGTTCACGCCACGAACGATCAGCATGTCGTCGGCGCGACCGGTGATGCGCTGGATGCGGCGATGGGTGCGGCCACACGGGCATGGCTCGGCCACGATCGCCGTGATGTCGCGCGTGCGGTAGCGAAGAATCGGCATCGCCTCGCGCACGAGCGTGGTCAGCACCAACTCTCCGCGCTCGCCGTCGGGTAGGTTCTGCCCGGTCTCCGGGTCGATGATCTCCATCACGTAATGATCTTCCCAAAGGTGCATGCCGGATTGTTCCTGGCACTCGAAGGCGACACCGGGGCCGTTCATTTCCGACAGACCGTAGGAATTGAACACGCGCAGGCCAAGCCCTTCCTCGATCTTGCGGCGGGTGGCCTCGGTGTAGGGCTCGGCCCCCACGAATGCGCGCACGAGACGTAGTTCCTTGCGTGGATCGATCCCGCGCTTTTCCAGGAAGTCGGCGAAGTAGAGCGCGAAGCTGGGCGTGATGTGGATCGTGGTGGTGCCGAAATCCTGCATCAGCATGAGCTGGCGTTCGGTGTTGCCCGGCCCCGCAGGAATGACCAGCGTCCCGATCTTTTCGGCGCCGTAGTGCATGACGAACGCCCCGGTAAAAAGGCCGTAGGTCATCATGTTCTGAAAGATGTCCCGCTTGGTCACACCGGTCGCCACCATGCTTCGCGCGCACAGCTCGGCGGCGTTGTCCACGTCGCGCGCGGAAAAGAACAGCGCCTTCGGCTTGCCCGTGGTGCCGCTGGAGGTGTGTAGGCGCATGGCCTCGTCCAGCGGCACCGCCAGCATGCCCGCCGGGTAGACGCTGCGCAGGTCGGCGCCCGTGGTGAACGGCAAGCGCGCCAGATCGGACAGATTGGAGATGGAATCGGGCGCAACCTTCGCCTCTTCGAGCCGCGATCGGTAGAAGGGAACCCTGCCGAACACGCGCGCCACGGTTCGCTGGAGGCGCTCGATCTGCAGCGCCTCCAGTGCGGGTCTTGCTAGGGTTTCTTCTTCGGGCTTCCAATACGAGACTTTGCTCGCGGACGTCATGGCAGCCCCAATAGTGCCAGAATCTGCCGGTCATTGCTCGACATGCTTGTTTGTCGCCCCGCCTTGTCCTACCGTAGGCCCAATCTGCTGCTGGGAGACTGTCATGGCTCAAGACAGCGCAACCACGATCAAGAACAAGGGTTGGACCGTTACCATCGCGGCCCTATCAATAAATCTGGTATTAGGGGTCCTCTATGCATGGGGGGTGGTGGCCAAAGCCTTGGTCGTGCAGTGGCACTGGAGCAAGGCGGACGCCGCGCTTCCCTTCACCGTATCCACCGCCGCTTTCGCCATCACGATGATCGTGGCGGGACGGCTGCAGGACAAGCTGGGCCCGCGCCTCATTGCCGCACTCGGCGGAATCGTGCTTGGGCTCGGTCTGGTCCTCTCGTCGTTCACACAATCGCCGGCGCTCATGCTGGTCACCTTCGGTCTCGTCGGAGGCGTCGGCATCGGACTTGGCTATTCGGCGACCACGCCGCCTGCCATCAAGTGGTTTCCGCCCAGCAAGAAAGGCCTGGTGACCGGCATTGTCGTTAGCGGCGTCGGGTTGGCCGCAGTCTACATCTCGCCGCTTGCCCAGGTTCTGCTCAAGGCGACCGGCATCCAACAGACCTTCCTCTATCTCGGCATAGGCGCGATTGTGGTCGTGGTGGTGCTGGCGCAGCTTCTACGCAATCCGCCGGCCGGCTTCCAGCCCGCCGCCGCGGCGCCGGCAGCCACGTCCGCGGCCAGGACTGCCTTGGCGACACGCCCCAACCTCGACTTCGGCGCCATGCTACGGACCCCGCAGTTCTACCGCCTGTGGCTGATGTTCATCCTGGCCGCCTCGGCGGGACTTATGATCATCGCCCACGTCGCCATCATCGCCAAGGAACAGGCACGCTGGGAATGGGGATTCGTCCCGGTGGTGCTGCTCGCCATCTTCAATAGCTGCGGCCGCGTGGCGAGCGGCATCGTCTCGGACCGCATCGGCCGCACGCAAACCATGATGCTGGCGTTCGCCCTGCAAGCCTGCAACATGTTCGCGTTCTCCCACTACACAAGCTCGGCGCTGCTGGTGTTCGGATCGGCTTTCACCGGCCTTTGCTACGGCACCATCTTCACGCTCATGCCGGCCGCCACCGCCGACTTTTACGGCGTAAAGAACCTCGGCGTGAACTATGGCTTCGTGTTCACCGGGTTTGGCGTGGCGGGTGTCTTCGGGCCGCTGCTGGGCGGAAAGATCCGCGACGTGACCGGCAGCTACGCTACCTCGTACGTCATCTCGGCCATCATGCTGCTGGTCGGGACCGTGCTCGCCTACACCACGCGCGCGCCCGCGACTGAGCCGGCCGCCGCGCTCGTGCCTGCGAAACCTGAACAGGCGTAGCTCATTCCGGCATCCGGGACGCAACCGGATCACCGGGCGGCTGCGATGAACGGGTGTAACATTGACAGGCCGATGTTCACTCGCGTGTTTGCGCTCGGGATTTTCCTCGTGCTCGCGGGCACGGCGCAAGCGGCCGTGCTGCGGGTATCGGCCGAGCCCCCGTTTTCTTCCGAGCGTCTGGGCGACGCGATTCGCAGCTACCTGGACGGCGCCGAGGTGACGATTGTGTCGCCGCCCGGTCAGCCGGATCTCCGCGACGGCGCCTCAGCCGAGCCCGGTGTGGTGTACGTGACCCTGCGCCGTCACGACGCGGCCGAGGACGACGCCGAGGTGGTGTTGCTGGAAGCCGGCGACACGATCATTGCCCGCCTGCCCGGCGCGATGCGCATCGAGGATCTTTATCGAGCGGCCGCGCTCAAGGTGCAGGCCCTCTTGCAACGGCGGATGGCCGCTGGAATTGCGGATGGGCCGGTCGGGCTCGTCGGCGATCGAGCCTCCCCCGAGCCCCACGGGCCCCGCGATCGACTCCTGCTCGATGCCGACCTGGTCTTGCTGTTGCCGTCGGATGGGCTGGCTCGCCAGGGACTCCGCCTGGGCGCCGGCTTGCGGTTTGCGCGGCGCGGACGGCTTGGGCTTGGCGCCTATCTTGAGGCGCCCCAGTCGACGCACGTGCAGGGCATCGAGGTGTCGACCTGGGAGGTGCCTGTCTGGTTGTCGCTTGGTTTCGCCTGGCACCAGGGGCGCTGGCTCGGCTGGCTGGACGCTGTGGGCCACGCAGCGGTGCGCAGGATCTCGGCCGAATCCCCCGGAATCGTTTCCAATTCTGATACGTCGCTGTCGCCACGGGCCGGTGGCGCCATTGGGTTTGGCCTTCCCATCAGGCCGGATCTGCACGCGCAGGCGCAGGTGTCGGTGCTGGGTGTTCTCGCCGACACGCGCTACCGCGTGGACGATCAGGTGGTGTCGCCCTCGGCGCGGATGCTGGTGTTGCTTGAGCTGGGGCTCGCCTACGGGTTGCGCTGATGCGGTCGATCCCGGGATTCTGCGAGGGCGAGCTAACCTTTGGGCCGCGCCTGGCCACACTACTAAGTGTGAACCCCGAGCCCGATAGCCTGGGCACCGGCTGCGAGGAGAGCTGGACGGCCGACTACGTGCGCCGTGCGCAGACCGGGGATCCCGAGGGCTACCGCCAGCTCTTTCGCTTGAACGTCCGGCGCCTGCATGCCCTGGTGCGCCGCCTGGCCGGCCCGGATTGCGACGTCGACGATCTGGTGCAGACCATTTTCGTGCAAGCTTTCCGGGCGCTGCCCGGATTCCGCGGCGACGCCGCCTTCTTTACCTGGCTTGGTCGCATAGCGGTCCGAATCACCCTGCGCCAGGCGCAGAAGAATCGCTCGCGCAGCTTGCCGTTCGACGAGGCCACGGACAGCAAGGCCGGCAGCTCGCCCGAGGGCAACGCAGACGCGCGACGGGCGCTTGCGCGCTTCGACGCCATTATCACCTCGCTTTCGGAAAAGCGGCGCGCCGCCTTCGTGCTCCACGTCTTGCAAGGCCACAGCCTGGAGGAAGTGGCGGCCATGCTCGACGCCCGGGTCGGTGCCGTGAAGGTGCGGATCCACGACGCGCGCATGGAAATCGAGCGCCAGGCCCGCCAGGATCCATACCTCGCCCACTATCTGCAATGGGAGCCCACGCCATGAATGCGTGCGAGAAGACGCAAGCACTCTTGTTCGAAACCACCGACGGCCGGACTGGCCCGGCCGTGCGTGCCGCGCTGGAGGCGCACGTGGCAGCCTGCCCGCACTGCAAGCAGGTCTTTGCGACGTGGACCGGGACGACCTCGCGACTGCGCGCATTGCCCATCGCGGAGCCTTCGGCGGTGGGCCTGCGGCGCATGGAGAACGAGGTGCTCCGCCAGATGCAAACTCTACCCACCGAGCACCGACGCCAGCGCCTGTGGCTCGCCCTCGCGGCCGGGCTTGTTCTCGCGGGGGGCGTTGGGGCGATCTCCCTACGCGCCAGCGCCCCCCAACCCTTCGCGCGCATCGACACCCTGTGGGGCCGGGTAACCCTCTCGGGCGTGGCCATGAACCGAGGTGCGGCCATCGGGCCGGGTGGCGCGCTAGAGATCGCCGCCGAAGGTGAGGCCTCTTTCACCGTCGGCAGGGCCGCGGACGTGCGGCTGCTCGGCCCCGGGCGGGTGGTGCTGGGTGGAACCTCGCAAGGACCTCGTCTTCGGCTCGACAGCGGCCGGCTTGCCGTGCAGCTTGGGCATCGCGAGACCGGCGAAAGCTTTGCCGTCGCCACCGCACACGGGCGCGTGGAGGTGCGGGGAACACGATTCGTGGTCGGCTATAACGCGCAGGGCTCGTACGTGCACGTCGATGAAGGCGAGGTAGCGGCCTTCCGCGCGGGCGTGGCCACGCCCTTCGCGGTCAGGGCGGGCGAGACCTTCTCGCTTGCGACCGAGCCAAGCCCGGTGCCGCCATCCGAGCTGGCCCTGGCACCCGAGCCCACCTTGGCGCATGAGCCCCGCCAGTGCCCGAAATCGAGTTGCACCGAGGCCGGCGTGCGCGCACGCAGGGCGATGCGGGTCGGCAACCCCGGGCGCGCACTGGAGCTTGTGGAACAGGCCCTGGGCCAGGCTGCAAACTGCCCGCCCGAGGCACGTTGCCTCGACGAATTAGGCTACCTGCACGCCGAGGCGTTGCAACAGGCCGACCGCATCGAATCCGCGGTGGCGGCCTACCGCTCGCTCAACCGTCCAGGCGCCACCCGGGCCATGCGCCAGAACGCGCTCTATGCTGAGGCTTTGTTGGAGCGGCGGCTGGGTCGCACCACAGACGCTCGCCAGAGCTTCGAGCGTGCCCTGATCGCCAGCCCGGATGGAGCCCTGGCCGAAGAATCCATGGCCGCCTTGCTGGAGCTTCTCGAACCCGCGGGCACTGATGCGCACGCCGTGGCCGAGCGCTACTTGAAGCGCTATCCGCGCGGAGTGGCGGCGCCGCGAGCTCGGCGTATTCTGTCGGTTGCGCCCAGCGCGCGCTGATTGATGACCGACCTGTGGTTCCGTGCTTGCATTCTCCTGCTTGCGGCGACCGCCGCGACGGGATGCGTGCGCGACGTGGAGCTGGCCACCACACCCACGCTCGTGCTGTGCGCGGGCGACGGCACGGCATGCGCCAGTGCCGATGCGTGTTGCTCGGGTACCTGCAGCGACGGATTGTGCAACCACGCGCTGTGCGCGGCCGAGGGGACAGCCTGCGAACGCCCCGAGGATTGTTGCTCGTACCAGTGCCAGCAGGACGGCAGCGGGCAACTGGCCTGCGCGTCCGACTTGGGCTGCGCCAGCGACGGCCTTGCCTGCAGTCGCGCCGCCGCATGCTGCGGACTCGCTTGCACCAGCGAAGGCATCTGCGGCGGGAATCTATGCGTGCAGGAAAAGGCCGCGTGCGTGACCGCGAGCGACTGTTGCTCGGGCGACTGCATGGGCGGCAAGTGCGAAGCCCCGGCGCCTGGCTGTCGCGTGGCCGGCGAGACCTGCGCGACCGACGGCGATTGTTGCGGCGGCCAATGCGGCCCCATCGGCGAGGGCGCGACCGGTTGCCTTCTCGTTGGCGGCTGTCGTGTGGCCGGCGAGACCTGCAGCAACGCAACCGATTGCTGTTCGGGTCTTTGCCAGGTGACGCCGAGCGGGGCCGCCACCTGCAAAGCTCTGCCCGGCTGCAAAGTCATCGCCGAGCGCTCGACCGATGCCAAGAGCTGCTGCTCGGGCGTGTGCGGCGGCGACGGTCGCTGCCAAGGCGCGGGCGGATGCTTTGCCAAGGACGAACGTTGTCAATCAAACGACGACTGCTGCTCGGGAACCTGCCGAAGCGTACCCGAAGGCGTGCTCCGATGCGCAGACACACCGGGGTGCAAGGCCACCGGACAGGCGTGCAAAGGGCCCGACAAGTGCTGCGATCCCGGCGCTGCCTGCGACGAGACAGGGCGCTGTTCGGTTCAAGGCGCGTGCCGAAAGGCAGGCCGCCCCTGTGCCCTGGCCGCCGACTGTTGCTCCGGCGTCTGCGCGCCGAGCACCTCGGGCAAGCTCGCCTGTCGCGACACCTGTGCGCCCGCTGGTGCGCCCTGCACGGCCGCAGCGGACTGTTGCTCGGCAAGCTGCTCCGGTTTTCCCGCGCGTTGCCTGCCGGAGTCGTAGGCTCAACTTTTTCGCAGACAAGCCTGCCTTGCATCGCGTAAGCTGCGCCTGACCTTCAAGGAGGGCTCTTCATGAATAGGACTAGAAGACTGGCTTGGACTTTGGCTTGGCTCGCTCTGCTCCCGTTTGGATGCGAGGATCCCGGGACCGCAATTCCGGTTTCTCCGGACAATGGCGACAATTTACCGATCGGGCGATCGATGGCGGCAGTGACCGTTTCACAGTCGCTGATTGACGGCTTCGCGGCGTCACTGAAAGACGACCTGCTTACGCCCTATTACCCCACCGCGCACGACGGCAGTTATGGCGGTTTCGTCGAGGACCGCAGCGGCACCTGGGCCTTGCAGCAGGACAGCGACAAGTTCATCGTGGCCCAGGCCAGGTATACCTGGACCGCTTCCAAGGCGTCGCAGTTCTACGCGACCAGCAACCCGAGCGCAGCCGCCCAGTACAAGGCAAGCGCAGCCGTGGGTTTCGCGTTTCTCAAGAAGATGTGGCGGGACTCTGCCAACGGCTTCGCGCTGGTGTCTGATCGAAACGGTAGCAACCTGCGGAACACCGGCAAGGAGACGTACATCGTCTATGGCAACGCCTTCGGAATGTACGCCGCCGCGGCCTACTACGCGGCCTCGGGCGACGCCAATGCCCTGACCCTTGCCAGCAACGCCTTCACCTATCTCGACACCTATTTCTACGATACCCAGTACGGCGGCTACTACATCACGGCCACTGACAAGCGCAAGGAAACCAACACCAACGTGCACGTGCTCGAGGCGCTCATCGAGCTCTACAACGACATGCCGACGTCCAATTCCCTGCGCGCGACCGTGGGCAGCCGGCTGGGCCAATTGGTCGGCCTTTTTCACGACAAAGCCATCCACTGCCCGGCCGGCAACGACTGCTTCGCCTACCCGGTCATGAACCAGGATTGGACCGCCAGCACCAGCGACGTGTCGTTCGGCCACGACCTGGAGCTGACCTCGTTGATGGTGCAGGCCATCTCGGCCCTGGGCCAGGATCCGCTGACCAGCTCGTACATCACGAAGCTCAAGAAGGTCGTGGACTTCACCTTCAGCCACGGCGGCTACAGCAGCGCTGGCGGGTTCTACTACACCGGCACCTACAGCAGCGGCACGGTGTCCATCAACGATTCGGAGTTGCAGTGGTGGCCCCAGGCCGAAGGCGTGGGGTCGCTGTGCCTGATGCGGAAACTCTTCCCCGCCGACACCAGCTACGAGCCCCTCCTCAACAAGAGCTGGAGCTACATCAATACGCAGTTCATCGACCACACGAACCACGGTTGGGTGCGCATGGCCGGCGACATGAACATCGCCAAGGCGTGGGAATGGCACTGCAACTACCACGACGGGCGCGCCCTGATGAACTGCCTCAGTTGGCTGAGCGGCGCGTGCACCCCAAAGACCTGCACTTCCCTCGGCGCCACCTGCGGGTCGCCGAGCGACGGCTGCGGAGGCACCCTCTCCTGCGGCACCTGTGCCTCCGGCCAGACCTGCAATGCCAGCTACCAGTGCGTTGCCGCGTGCACGCCCCAGACCTGCGCGTCGCTGGGCGCCGTGTGCGGCACCCCGAGCAACGGCTGTGGCGGCACGCTTTCCTGCGGCACCTGCCCCACCGGCCAGGCCTGCAACAGCAGCAATCAATGTGTCACCGCCACCAACACCGCGCCGATGGTTAACGCCGGCGTTGACCGCGCCGTCACCTTGCCGTCCACACTTGCCATCGCCGGCACCGCGACCGACGACGGATTGCCAACCCCGCCGGCGCTTACCGTTGCCTGGAGCAAGACCAGCGGCCCCGGCACCGCGACCTTCAGCCCCGCCAATACCGCCAGCACGACCATCACCTTCTCGGCAGCCGGAACCTATGTGTTGCGATTGACCGCCAGCGACGGCGTGCTGTCGGCCTATGACGAGGTCCAGGTCACGGTCAGCAGTGCCGGCACCAATCCCTGCGACGGCCTTTGCACCGGCCCCACCAGCTTTACCATGAACGGCAGCTACTCGTCCGGTAGCCTCGGCACGGGCGCGGTGTGCCGCCAGACCACGTCGGTAGTCCACGGCGGCAACTGCGGCAATTTCGCCAGCTCGCGCACGCTGTCGGTGAATGGCACCAAGATGACCTGTAGCGGGGGCAACTGGTCGTCGGTTCCGGCGGCCAGAAACGGCGGCTACTGCATCTCGGCCACCGCCGGCGACTATGCTTGGGCGTACTACACGCTTTGGTAGAGGCCCCAAAGACTCACCAACACCCACGTCTTGTGGTAGCTGCGACACCAACGACGGCGAGGAGCACCGCCCCTAAACAATTCGGCGTTCCCTGGTGGACGGGCGACACGACGGAAGACGTCAATTCCGGACGACCGATACTCTCAGGCGGGTATTGATGTTACCGTGACAGTATGGTCGCAAGGGCTCGTGACGTCGTCGTTGCCGTGATCATGACTCTCGCCGGCGTTGCCGCATGCGATGGCGACGGATCGTCAGCGAACGCGGCCAACCCGCCGCCAACGCAACCGCAGGACGGGCCGCCCGCCGGCTACCCGGATGGACACGCGGTCATTCCCGCCGCCGGGCAAGCCGAAGACGTGTCGTCGCCGACGACGGTCATCGGAACCGGGACACCCGAGAGCTGCACCGGCGATGCATTCGTGAGCGCGGTCGCGAACGGCGGCATCATCACGTTCAACTGCGGGCCGGATCCGGTGACCATCGTGCTCACCAAGACGGCGAAGGTCTGGAACGACAAGGGTACCAAGCTGGTGATTGACGGCGGTAACAAGGTGACCCTGAGCGGTGGCGGCACGACTCGCATCCTTTACATGGCCACCTGTGACAAGGCGCAGGTCTATCCTCCGGGGCCGGGCGACTGCAACACGAACCCGGGCGTCCAGCTCGTCGTGCAGAACCTGACGTTCATCGACGGCAGCGCGAAAGGCATCCCCGAGGGCTCGAACAACGATGGCGGCGGCGGCGCGATCCACGCGCAGGGAGGAAGCCTTAAGGTGGTGAGCTCGCGCTTCTTCAACAACCTATGCGACGACCTCGGGTCCGATGTCGGCGGCGGCGCGATTCGCAAGCTCGACTACCTGGTTGGCCCCGGCGCCGGCCCGAGCCGTCCGGTGTGGATCGTCAACAGCACCTTCGGTGGCAAGCCGGGCTTCGGCAACTCGTGCGCCAACGGCGGCGCGCTCAGCAGCATCGGCGTGTCGTGGAACATCCTCAACACGCTGCTGTCGGAGAACACCGCGGTCGGCCACGGCGCGAACAGCGGCCAAGGCGGTAACGGCGGCGCCATCTACAACGACGGCAACGAGATCGTCCTCAACATCACCAGCAGCCTGATCGAGAACAACGTCGCGAACGAGGGCGGCAGCGCGGTTTTCTTCGTCAGCAACGACCAAAGCGGCTCGCTCACGATCACGGACTCGATCACCCGGAACAACCCGCGCGGCACCTTCGAGACCCCCGACCTGCCCGGCTTCTACGTCATCGCCAAGAATCCTGCCCAGGTCGTCAACTCGCAAATACTGCGCTGACCGCAGACGTTAGACTGGGCCTTTGCGGGCTCTAGCGACGATCGTAGGCCGTCGCTTGCATTGCATTCCTGGACGCCGCCCGTGGGTGGGCTACCCCCGACGCCGCAGGGATCGCCTTCCGCCTTGGTCCCGACAAAGACGCCATTGCACGCAGTAGCGATGGGGGCAAACGCACACGTGGTCGCGGTCCGGTTGCAGCCTGCGATGCATGCCGCGAGAGCCGTGCTATCAACCGTCACGGATCCCACGAGCGCGATGGCGGCAATCCGCGATGGGAAGTTGGACTCGCAGTCGTCAAGCGAAGCCGCGACGCCGTTCTTGGCGCAGCAAGTCCGCGCCGCCGCACAGAAGGCGTTGGCAAGGGTTGCCAGCGAAGCTCCTGCGTCGCCGCCCGATCCGCCAGATCCTCCTGCTGCACTCCCTCCAACTGCGCCACTGGCGCCACCGATTCCTCCGCCACCGCCTCCACTTCCAGCGACACCACCAGTGCCCACGCTGCCACCGCCGGCGAGACCACTCGTTCCAGTGCCACCGGCAGCACCGCCAGCGCCACTGACTCCGCCAGCGCTGCGGCCGCCGGTTGCGCTGCTGCTGCCGCCACTCCCACCCGCGCCTGCGCCCCCACCGGTTGCGCCGCCGGTCGCGCTACTGTTACCGCCTCTTCCACCCGCGCCCGCGCCGCCACCGGTTGCGCCACCGCCGCTGGTTGCGCTGCTGTTGCCGCCACTTCCACCCGCGCCTGCGCCCCCACCTGTTGCGCCACTGCTACCTCCGCTCCCGCTCGTACCGCCATTACCGGCCGTGCCGCCCTTGCCACCAACCCCGCCGCTCCCGGACACGTTCGCGTCGGCCGCGCCGTTGCCGCCGCTCGCGCTCCCGTCTGCGCCGCTGCTTGCGCCACGACCGCCGCTTCCCATCGATCCGCCCGTGCCAGCGGCGCTGCCGCCGGTGCCCCCTGGATCGTGCCGCCGACGCCCCCTTGACCGACGGCCAGCCCTCCCGATCCGCCGGTAGCCGACGTGGAGCTCGGCCCTCCGCCGCTACACCCGCCGAAGAGAACGAACGTCGACCTCAGCGCGCCAATGGAATAATAGGTCGCCGGATCTGAGCCAAGCACCCGTGACCACCTTTTCGCACCGCAAGGACCATGCTTGCCATGGCGAAGGAAGAATACCCGAAAAGAGCCGCCGCAAACCAAGGCACGAGTGCAAGGGAGTACCGACGGATGTCAAAGGGCAGGGTGATCGCGAATTGCCGAATTGGACATGGAGTGACGGGCGGTCTCCCGCTGCGCCAATGGCCTCGGGATCTGACGGTGCACCCCACCTACGTTCATCTTTCGCCGGCCGCTGCGTAGCGGAGTTCCGCCACGCGTGTATGATCGCGATCGATTATGACTGGCAAGGACGGGATCCCGAGTGGATCCTCTGCATCGCTTACGAATGATATTGGACGTACGCCACGGCTCGTGACCGGGCGAATCAAGGTCCATCCGGACGGCTATGGTTTCGTGGTTCCCGACGACGGATCGGAGGACGTGCACGTCAGCCGGCGGCACCGCGCCTCGGCCATGGACAGCGACCGGGTCGAGGTGGATTGGTGGGTCGGCGGGCGGGGCCTGGAAGGACGCGTGGTCAGGGTGGTCGAGCGCGGGCGCGGGAAGATCACCGGCAATCTCAGCTCGTTTGCGGGCAAGCTGCGCTTTGAAGCGGATGACCCGCGCATTGGCGCGCCGGTTGTGATTCGCGGCGGCGTGAGCGCGCGCGCCGGGCAATCCGTGGTCGCGGAGATCGTCGCCTACCCGAACAGCCCCGACGCACCCATCGAGGTTTCCCTGATCAAGGTGTTGGGCGACCCAAACGACCCGCGCACCGAAGTCGAGAAAACCCTGGCCTGCGCCGACATCTTGGACGAGTTCCCGGGCGCGGTGGCGTCGGAGGTCGCGCATTTTCCCCGCGCGGTCGAGCCGGCCGACATGCGCGACCGGATCGATCTGCGCCACATCCCATTCACCACCATCGACCCAGAAACCGCGCGCGACTTCGACGACGCGGTCGCGCTGGAATCGCTTTCGCAGGGCGGCCATCGCTTGTGGGTCGCGGTGGCGGATGTATCGCACTACCTGCGCGAAGGTACGGCGCTCGATCACGAGGCGAAGGCGCGCGGAGTAAGCGTGTACCTGCCGAACCGGGCGATCCCCATGCTACCCGAGACGCTGTCGGGACACCTGTGCTCGCTGGTGCCGGGCGAAGACCGCTTGGCCATGGTGGCGCGCGTCGACTACAACCGCAACTGCGACGTCACCGAAACCGACTTCTGCGCCGCCGTCATTCATTCGCACGCTCGCCTCGACTACCCTGGCGTGGCTGCGGCGTTGGGCGGCGACGTGCGCGGCAAGCGCAAGATCTACCAGCCGTTCCTTCCCGCCTTGCGTACGATGGACGCGCTGGCGCGCAAGTTGCGGCAGCGGCGGCAAGAACGCGGCGCCTTGGATCTGGACCTGCCGCAAGCGGTGGTTGAATTGGATCACGACGACCCGCGCTTGGTGCGCGACGTGCGGCGCGCCCGCCGTGACGAGGGCGAGCGCAAGGCCTACGCGATGATCGAGGAATTCATGCTCGCGGCCAACGAAGCCGTGGGGGAAAGCTTCCAAGAGCGCAAAGAGGAAACCGCCTGGCGCATCCACGAGGTTCCCGACGAGGAAAAGCTTGCCGCCTTCGCCACCTTGGCCGAACGCTACGGCATTCGTTTCGATCCGACCGAGGCCGCCACGCCGCTCGGGCTGGCCGCCGTGCTCAAGCGCCTGCGCGGCCATCCCGCGGAAAAACCGCTTTCGCTCCAGCTTCTGCGTGCGCTCAAGCAGGCGACCTACGACGCGGTCAACGTGGGCCACTTCGGCCTGGCGTCCCCCGCGTACCTGCACTTCACCTCGCCCATCCGGCGCTATCCGGACGTGATCGTCCACCGTTTGCTCAAGCATCGTCTGGCCAGCCTCGGCAAGCCAGCGGGCGGTTTTTCGCCCATGGCCGAAACCGCCATGCCGACCCACCAGATCCTGCAAGACGCGTCGGCCAACGCCTCTTTCTGCGAGCGCAAGGCGATGGAGGTCGAGCGTGAGGTGGTGGATCTTTACCGCGCGTTTTTCATGCGCGATCGGATCGGCGATGTGCTCGACGCGTCTATTTCTGGCGTGACCTCGTTCGGTATCTTCGTCGCCGCCGACCAGCCCTTTGTGGAAGGGCTGGTGCGCACCGACTACCTTACGCCCGACGACTTTTACGAGTTCGACGAGGTCGGGTGCCGCCTGTCGGGACGCCGAACCGGACGCACCTTCTCGCTGGGCGACCGCGTGAAGGTCGAAGTTCTGCAAGTCAGCGTGGCCCGCCGGCGCATCGAAATGCGCCTTCACGATGCGGCCGCGCGATCGCCGGTCGACAAGCGCGGCAAACGCGGCAAACGCGAGGGCAAGCCTGGCAAGCAGGACGGTAGCCAGCGCCGACGCGAGCTCCGCAGCAACAACCAGCGACGCAAGAGAAGGTAGCCATGGTCGCCGACGCCCATGGCTTGCCCACTCGCCCGGCCGCGACCAGCGCGCCCGCCGAGATCATCGAGACGTGGCTGCCGGCGGCGTTTGCGGCGGCGACTCGCAAGCCCGAGGGCCGGTCGCCGCGGGTGCGACTGTCGCTGTCGGGATCGGACGGCGGCGAATGGGATCTGCAGGTCGATGACGGCGAACTGGCGGTGGCCCGCCGGGTGCGAACCCTGCACGTGCGCGACGACGATCCCGACGTGTGGATCCGGCAATCGGTCGCGGACTTTCTAGCGGTGTTGCTTCCGCACGAGGATCTGTTTGAGTTTCTGCCGGCTTCGGCCAACGTCGTCGAGCTGCTCTCGCCCGAATCGCAAGAAATGGAGCTACTCGACAAGCTCGACGGCCGCATCAAGTTCGAGCTGGAAGGCCGGCGACGCCGACGTTGGGCGGTGGATGCGGCCTTCGGTCGCGCGGGCATGCTCGCCGGCCGTCCACGCACCACGGTGATCATCGATAGCGGAACCTACGAAAAGCTCGCCGCTCGGACCATGAACCCGGTGCAAGCCCTGCTGGCAGGTCGCCTGCGCGTAGAAGGCGACAAGACTTTTGCCATGCAAGTGCTGATGCTGGTGGCGACGCGGATGGGTGGGTAGCTGCTGGCTCACGCAGAAAATCGTCGATACTCGAGTAGGCGCCATGAACGTCGATATGCCAAAGGCAGTCGGCCCCGGCGGGCAACGACCTCCCCAGCGCAGGGAGTAGCGGCAAGAGCCGCGTCGCACTCGTCAGTGTCACCACTTCGATCCCGATACTCGAGTCAAGGCAGCGCACCGAAAAGACCGACACCGTTGCTCCGGCGCTCCACGTGAAGCTGGTGCTAGCGTCGATACCTGACGCGCCCTCAGAGCAACGACGAGTTCAGCCAGCGCAGCTTCGCGATGGAACGGTTCCACAAATCCCCCCTGGTCCCGGCGAGAATTTCCACGGTAAGAGTTTCGTGATATTGGAAAGCTGGCGGGGCTGCAAGAACATGCGGCCTTTCGCCGCAGTCGCCGTGACTCCGATGTTCAGGAGTCTATTCGATGAGCAAGTTAGACAGGGACTTTCCCCCGAACAAGACACTTGCGGCGGTTTGTGGACTGTACTGTCCGGCATGCACGGCGTTCATCGCCACCAAGGAGGAGCCCGAACGTCTTCAGGCACTGGCTGAACGCATGGGCCGAGGCGTTGACGATGTGACCTGTGAGGGCTGTCGTTCGGGCAAGAGGAGCTTCTACTGCCGTGATCTCTGCACCATGAAGTCCTGCGCTGACAAGAAGGGCGACTTCTGGAGCTCGCTCGAGCACCTCAAGACAGATGGCTACGAGCAGTGGTCCCGCGACATGGCAGATCTCCATGCTTGTCCCGGCTGTGGCGTCCTAAACTCCGCCTACGATTTGAAGTGCCGGAGCTGCGGTAAGGCGCCCTCCTCCGAGTACTCTCGCCGCCACGGAGAGGCGGTCGTGGCTCATCTCTCCAAGAAGTAGAGGCACTTCCGATCCGACTGGACTTCGACCCTGAAGCCTGCGGTGATTCACGCAATATTCTTGATCACGCGCTCGTTGTGGGTGCGGTTTCACATGGGTCGGCGCGCACTCCATGCCCCTGCGCTACGTGGCGGCCCGGACAGCGGCTACGACCTTCTGGTTGTCGTCCCCGACAACGCCCGCTCGGAGGACAGGGCCAGCTCACCCATGGTGAAGCCCATGGACATGACTCGGGTTCCACGGAAAGATAGCGTCACGCATGAAGCTGGCCATCGAGTGGTCTTGCAGCAAGCTCCCGGGCCGGGCGTTGTTTCTCTTCATCTTGGCCGGGTCGGCGACGGCTGCTTTCGGCTCGCCCGCACCTGTAGCACCCTCCGTGCCACCGCTCTCGTCAGCGCTTTCCCCATGGCGAGTCGTCAAGTCGCCCGAACCTTTCTTCACCATCGCGCATGCCGGAAGCCAGTTCGCCGCCGTCCGGCTGGACGGTGCCGTGTTTACCTCGCCGGACGCCATCACCTGGACCATGGTCGCCGCGCCTCTCAAGACTGGTCCAGCTACCTCTTCTGCGGACGAGACTCGTTTCTGTGCGCGGTCGCGAACCGCAAGGGCCTGTACGCACTGTTTTCGCCCGGCGGCTCGGAATGGCATTTTGTCAGCGTGCCCAACGAGAACGATGATCACTTCCGACCCGTCACCCATGCGGACGGCAAATACCTCGGCGTCGATGAGTGCGGCACGGTCCTCATTTCCTCCGACGGTATCTCGTGGGACGATCGAAACGCGGTTCACCCATGATCGCCCACGAGCATGGCCTATGGCCGTAGCATTCTGTGGCTATACGAGCTATTGAAAAATCATAGATAGGATATGACTTTTCAACCATTTGAGGCTTTCACGGGATTTGTCACAACACCACCCCGCCAAACAGCACGGGGAAAAATGCCCGCACAAGGCCAAGAATACCCCCTGCAACAACCACCACCACGACGTTCAAGCGCCACTTCCAAAAAGTGAGCGTAGCGAAGGCCGCCAGGCCGAGAACCACGGTCACCCAGTCGATGGTGCCCCTCGGCATGAAGGCCACCTGCGCGAGAGGAATCGAGATGGAGAACATGAGCCCGACGACACCGCAGGTAACGCCTTTGAGAAATTCCTTCACGCGCGGCTTGGAGGTCAGCCAGCTCATGTATCGCGCGGCCCCGAGCACGAAGACGAACGACGGCAGGAACAGCCAGAAGGTCGATGCCATGGCCCCCAGGAGTGCCACGCCACGACTGTGGCCAGCCAGGTAGCCGACGAAGGTCCCGATGGAGATAAGCGGACCGGGCGTGGTCTCGCCGAGCGCGAGAGCGTCGATCATCTGGGGGTCGGTCATCCAACCGTAGCTCGATACGCTGCCTTCGCGCATGAACGGCAACACGGCGTAGGCACCGCCGAAGGAAAACAATCCTACCTTGAGGAAGAACCAAGAGATGTCGAGAAGGCGAGCCCCAGCCGACTCCGCCGCGTGTGCGGAGAATGGAAACAGTGCCAGCAGGCCAGCCAGGGAAGCCGCCTTGTGTCCCGGTGCGAGTCTCTTCCACGCGATGAAGATTCCACCGCAAGCCAGCAGCACGACGATGAAGGGCAGCTTCAGGCCGAAGAAGGCCACGAAGGCCAGGGCCGCCAGCGCGACCGGAAAGGCGCCCTTGAGCGTGGCTCGCGAAATCCGGACCAGCGCCGCGAGCAGAAGCGCCAGCCCAACGGGGCGAAATCCCCACAGCACGCTGAGCACCTCGGGACGCTTGCCGAAGTTGACGTAGATCCAAGCCAGCGCGGTGAGCGTGATGAAACCAGGCAGGATGAACAGAAGGCCGGCGAGCACCCCGCCAAGACACCCGCGCTTCTTCCAGCCAATGTAGATGACGAGTTGAAGCGCTTCGGGCCCTGGCAGAATATGGACGAAGTTGAGCGCGCGGACGAATTCCTCCTCCGCGATCCACTTTTCCCGCTCGACCACTTGCAGGTGCATGAGGCCGATCTGGCCGACGGGTCCGCCAAACGCGAGCCAACCGAGCTTGAGGAAATACCAGAAGAGCTCGCGCATGGAGACTTGTCGCTCGCTCTCGAAAGCGGTCATGCCTATTTCCTCCTGAAGGATTGGTAAAGGCTGGCAAAGATGGGCGCTCCCTGGGCTAGCCGCGCGTCGTCCTCGGTGATCGCGGAACAAAGTCCGGCGATGAGCCGGTCGATACCAGCGGCTTCCGGGCGCCCGTATTTCCCGTCTTTCATGTCGAGGTCATGGACGATCTCGGCGATCTCGCGCAAGGCCGGATCGTCGAGTCCAAAGCGCTGCAACAGCACCTCGAAGGTGCAGCGATCGCCTTCGTGGGTGTACTCCGCCTCGAACATGTCGAAGCGCAGCTCTCCGGACGACGGCTTGTAGCCCTGGCCGGACACGTACTTGAAGTGCGCTTGCTTGTCGATGAAGCTCCGCACGAGCCAGGCGCTGGCGATGCGGTCGATCTTGATCCCCGTGCGCGTGACCCAGGTACGGCCATCCATGATCTCCGGCCGCGAAGAGCGCTGCGCTTGTGTTTCCTTCGTTGGTTCCATGTGCTCCTCCAAATCCGCGATGAGCGCCTCGGCGGCCTCTCGCCCGTTGGCTCCGAAAAAGTCGATGGCGGCGACTTCGTCCAGTCGTTTGCGAAGCCTGCCTAGATCGACGGTGAGGTTGGTTCGCTTGGCGAATTCAGCGCGCAGCCGTTGCACATCCTCGGTCAGGGCTGCGTAGTCGGCTTCTCGCGCGGTCTGAAAGAGCGCTTCGACCTGCCCGTCCGACAACCCGTCCACGAAGCGCGCCTCGACGATCGAGGCTTCGCCCTTGCCTTCCACGATCTCGCGCGCGACCCACTGGAAATCCTCGTGGGTATCGTCGTTTCTCGGAAGCGCGTAGACCGAGTTCTTGATGGCAACCGCGCCCAACCGCTGCAGGCGCCGGCCGATCTTGACCCGCAGATAGTTGGGACTTGGCGGGATCGAGTGGATCAGCAGCAGCCACTTGGTTTCAGATGTTCGAGGCATGCCATTTCTCATTGATGATTCATCTGCATCATGATGATTCAACTGGTATATATCAAGATTCGGTCATGGAGGTAATTGAATCTGTATGCTTTTTACTAGGCTATGGACTGGCCAGCAGTGGCTACGAGGCCAGCCACTTTGCCGCACACAGCTGGGCACGAGCGTGAAACTCAGCAGACCGCCGACGCCTGCTGCTCTCGTAGGCTGGGATCTCCACCTGGACGCTATACTTCCATGATGCCTATGTTCAGCAGGCTGGGTGGCGTTGTTCGCGAAGCACTTTGCGTCCTACGGCTGCCGCTCGTTCGGCGTGACATCGGGGGTGTCCAGAATCCAGACGTGCTTTTCCTGCCACTCGGGGGATCTCATCTAAAGTATGCAGACAATTCTCCCGAACTTTCTTGCAACATGCCGCCCTTTTCCCTCACGCAGGATCTCCTCACCGGCATCCCGGAGATCGACGGACAGCATAGCGAGCTGCTGGACCTGGCCAACGAAGTCGTGAACGCGGCCGGGGTTGGGTTGCACCGCGAGTTGTTCGAATTGGCAACGACATTCTTGGCGGGGTACGCGGCCTACCATTTTGCTGCCGAAGAAAAGGTCATGACCGACCTAGACTACCCTTTGCGCGGGCAGCATTTCGACGAACACCGCCGCTTGCAGCGGGGGGTTGCGGCTCGCGTGGCTGAGGCTCGGATGAACCGGACCTGCGAGGCATGTAAGGACAAGGTTGCACAGTTCCTCGGGGATTGGATTGTTCACCACATACGCGTAGCGGATCGTGAAATGGCAGAGTTCCTTCGCAGTCAGGCCATCGACCTGAGGACGCTGAGATTGCCGAGCTTTCAGACGCTGAAAGACTACGGGGGCATTGCTACCGACTTCGACGAAAGGATCGCGATGGGCGCCGCCGGAATGCGACAGCGTTAACAGAGTCGGCGCGGCGCCGAGCCCAGCTGTTCCAGTCCATAGTCTTCACGCAAGAAGGCGTCCTTCACTTCCTCGATGGCGCTCTCGCTGGTCATGGCTACATCCATCTGGCGCATGAACTGGAGCAAGCGCCCCACCTGTTCGATCATCCGAGCGGTTTCCGCGCGCGGCATCTTGTGCATGCGGCCGTCGGTGGAGTCGCCTTGTACCTCGACCGAAAAGCCCCACTCTTTCAAGATTTCGGCGATGGCCCGTGCGCGTCGGCCGCGGCGCACGGAGTCCGCCGCCCCGCCTCGGAAGAGCAGGTGGACATAGTTCTTGTTGGTGGTGTCGCCGCAGTAGGCATCGACGATGCTGAAGTGGTAGCCCACCCGTGCGGTGTAGTTCAAGTAGCGATCCGAAACCAGCGCATAGCTGGGATCGCGAAACGTGCGCTCCTGCTCGGGACTGGTCAGCGCGTGCTGCATGACCACCGAAGCGAAGCCACCGAGATCGATGGGGCGCGCGCCCCATCGCGGGATCTTCGGGTGCAACATGCCCTTGAGCAAGGCCGCCAGGGGCGCCGAGGTGATTTGGCTGGGTTTTATTCGGTTCTCGCGCACGGAATCCGAGACACCACCGCCCACGTCGATGATGTAGAGATCCACTGGCAGGAAGACATCGAGGTAGTAGGCCACCTGTCGAACATCGTCGATGGACTCGCCCAGCCGAAACATTTCCTCGTAGGAGCGCTCGTGCACATAGCGAGTGATATCGTGCAGGGTCGTGCAGTTTTCCGCCCGGAACTCTGGCGCGCGTGGATCGGTCAGGTGCAGCGGCACGATGCGCTCGGCGGCGCGGCGGAGCAGCAACCGGGCTAGAATGTCCCGACTCCCGCGCGCCCCGTGCGCCGGTGGGCTGGCGCCCACCAGCGGCACATCCACATCACCCGCATAGACGTAGCCCCCGAAAGCATCCACGGTCACGAGCTGCCCGGCAGGAATCGCCCGGGTACCTTCGCGCGTACCCAGCAATGTCGGAACCCGAAACTCGCGCGCCAGGGATGCCATGTGCCCAGTGGTACTTCCGGTGTCGGCCACGATGGCCACGGCCTTGCTCATCAGGCGCACGAATTTGGGGGACGGCCGCTTGACGACCAGAATCGCACCCTCGGGAAATGCATCGAAGTCACCGTCCTCGTCCATGTGCACGGCGACGCCAGTGCTAATGCCGGGACAAACCACCTCGCCCACGCTGAGCAGCAACGTGGCCCCGTCCACGGGCGGCCGATCCTGCGCCGTGTACTGCGCCAGCTCAAGCGGTCGCGATTGCAGGACGAACAGGCGCCGCTGCCCATCCATGGCCCACTCGACGTCCTGGGGTCCACCGAAATGGGCCTCGAGCTTGCGCGACCAGTGCGCGAGCTCTTCGGCCTCTGCGTCTGTCAAGAGCGACTGCCGCTGGGCTAGCTCGGACTCGAGATCTTCGGTCACTTCGTCTGGATATCCCGCGACCGCCGGCTCCACCGGAGCCGTGCCAGGGCGGCGAATCGAGCATTCGGTATCGCTCAGGGTCACCTCGATCGTCTGCGGGATGGTCGAACCGTCAGCAACCGTCACGCCGAGTCCTGCCGCGGCCTGCACGATGACTTGGCCACGATCGATGCGCGCTGGATCGCGGGAAAAAACGATGCCCGCGGCTATCGCCGGAACCATGGTCACGAAGCCCACGGGCATGGCCGCCTGGGAAACCAGCAATCCTTGCAAACGCCGGTAATGGATCGCGGAGCGCGAGTAGAGACTGGCGACCACCTCGCGCCACGCCTCGACCAGCCCTTCCCGACCCACATTCAGCACCGTCTCGTATTGGCCAGCGAAGGACAGCAGCTCGTCCTCGCCAAGCGCACTCGATCGGACCGCCACGCTACGTGGCGCTCCCTCTCGGGCAGCCAGGCGGTCGTAGGCGGTCAGGATGGCCTGCTCGATCTCTGCCGGCACAGCGGCCTTGCGGACCGAATCGACGAACAGCGCGCTGGCACGCTCCTCGTCGGCCCGAGCCACGAGCTTCGTGTTCTCCATGTCGATCCGATGAACAACGCCGCTGGTCTCCAGGAACCTTTGGTAGGCGTAAATAGTCAGCGCGAAACCGTCGGGGGTTGGCAATCCCACGTGGTTACGTATCTCGCCGAGATTGGCCATCTTGGCCCCGACTCTGTCCACGTCCTGGTACACCAGGGTGCCGATATCGAGCACCAGTTCTCGCCCCACGTCCTTGCGCTGAGGATCGACAATCGCGGTCAGCTCGGACTTCACCGCCTCGAACGGCGGCCACAGGGCCTCATGACGGCCGTCGGCGATTTCATTGAGACTCTCTACCATGCGACGAACATCGGACAACATGCGCAGCGATGCCTCGCGAATGTGCGCGGGACCGTATGCGTCTTGTCCGACGAGCCTCTGTTCCAACTCGGCCACGCCACGCAAGAAGCCGTCGTTGGCGGTGAGCAGCCGGCGAAAAGCCGCGTAGTGCCGGCGAAAGCGCGCCATCTGCTGGTCGCGCGTGGTCTTCGGACGAGGTGCACGCAGGCCAATGACCTCAAGGAAGAGAAGAATGGCATGGCCAACGCGGGAGGGCACAGAGGAACCGGAGGGCACAGAGGCCGGAAAGGATGGAATTTCTGCTGTAATGGCCGCGCGAACCAGGGCTAGGATTCGCCGCGCGCCCTTGCGGCGAACGCCGTGGATCTGGAAGGGCGGAACCGGCTCGACATCCCGAGCGAGGATCTCGATCCAGCGCGTGGGCAGGAGCAACCCGTGCAGTATGCCGGCCAAGCCCAGCACTACAAGCAGCGGCCCGGTGACAGCCAGCGTGTGCCCCATGAGCAAGGCCATGAGGGTGATCATGCAGCCCACGGATATTTCGCCCCAGCGGATCTGTCTCCGTATCACCGCCTGCTGCATGTGCTCGTAGGCCAGCTCATCCACGACGGTCTGGTCGGCTTCGTCGCAACTGATCGGCCGGCCGGGCAGGACGGTGCCGCGCACGCGAATGAGGCGGCGCTCCGACGCGAAGAAGCTTGCGGTCGCCTGCTCTGGTTCGTCGAGCACCGACTGGTTCAGCTTGAAATGCGAGTGCTCAAGGTGGTGTTCGGCAAGGATCTTCTCGTAGGGCTGAAGCCTCGCGCTCGCCACGAGCCGGCTGAGGGCGATCGATTTTTCCGCTAGCCGCCGACGGAAATCCTTGTCACGAACGTCGCCGCGCGCGCGCCGCTCGAAGAGGTCGCGGATCTCTTGGCGCAGCTCGTCCGCCTCGACCGGCATCAGTCGTCGTACGGATACTCGCCGGGCGACACGGCTTTCGCGTGAAGGCCAGGCACGAGCGTGATGACGACGCTCAGCACCAGGACGAAGGCGACCACGGATGCAAACCAGGGATCCCACGCGCGCAACGTCGAGTCGTAGAGCAGCCACACGAGAAACCCGTAGAGCACCACATTGCTAGCGATCTGAATGAATTTCGCCACGGCAGCCCCCTAGATGTTGCCCTTCAGCCAAACGTAGTAGATGGCCGTTGCCAGCCCAAGGGAAAACGTCAGCAACACGAGCCAGAAGCCCCACATCGAGTTGATCCACCACTTCATCATGCCGTTGCCTTTTGCTGTCGCGGTAGGGTCAGTGCCAGGCGTTGTCATGAAATCACCAACGATTTGACCCAGTCGGGTACCCACGCGCCGCGCTTGTTCCGCCAGGCAAAATAGAGAAGCGACATGATGAACAGACACAGGAAGATCATTTCCCCCAGGGTGAGCATGACCGCGATCAGCGAGAGCCATTCCACCTTCTGACCGGTCAGAACGTAGGCGAGCCGCATCACCGAGCCGAAGGTGGCAAGGATCAGGGAGTAGCTCAGTACGTAGCGAATAGCAGGGCCGCGCACGTAGGCGGTCGCGATGCTACCGATCTGGGCGCCGAACAGCGCGCCGCTGATCATGAAGACCACCGCCATCATGTCCACGTGACCTTCGATCGAGTGGCGAAGGGCGCCGTACCCGCCCGAGAACACGATCTCGACCAGATCCGTACCGACGGCAATATGCGTGGATGCGCCGACCAGGTACACCAACGCTGGAACGCGGATGAAACCGCCGCCGACGCCGAGGAACCCGGCAAGGAAGCCAGTCACCACGCCTACCAGCACGATGACCCACATGGAGACGACCACACGTGCCGTGCGGCAGCGCACGATGGGGGCCAGGTTGATCGACTGGAAGAACTTCGGCAGGGAGCTCGTGTGCAGCTCACGTCCCATTTCACGGCCCTCGGTCCTCATCACCTTGAGCTGCCGGTGGGACCGCCGGGTTTCGATCTGGGTGTAGAGGAACAGGCTGAACATGACCACCACGGAGGTCACGAGCAGCACGACTCCGGCAATTCCCAGGTTCTTGAAGTACACGAGGGTGCGAACCCCTAGTTCCACGCCCAGCATGGTACCGGCCACCATGGTCAGCGCCATGGTCCAGTCGATGTTGCCGAGCTGACGGTGCCGTAGCGTGGACACCAGGCCCTTGCCCGCGATGTGGGTCATGTCGATGCCCGAGGCCATGTAGCCCGGGAAGCCGAAGACGATCAGCGCGGGCGTCACCATGTAGCCCCCGCCCACGCCGATGAAGCCGCCGACGATACCGACGGTGAAACCAACGAACACCAGCAGGAAGATGGGAGCCTGCACTCCGGCAATCATGAAATCGAACATGGTTTCCTCAGCGTCGGGTGGCGCGGTGTTGAATCTTTTCGAGCTTGAAGCCGAGCATGTCCGTGAAGCCTTCCGCCATCAGTCCCAGAGACAGGCCGAGCATGGCCACGATGATTACGTTCCACACCCCTGACCACGGCCAGGTTTCGACGCCCTTGTGCTTAAAGGTGTCCTTGAACTTGAACCCCTTGGCGTCCTTAATCTCCCAGGGGATAAACACCTGAAGCGTCGCACCAGCCAGGACGGCGCGCCTACCCTTGGTCACCGTCTGGTCGGCGATGACACCATTGGTGTTGCGCGGCAGCCGGTCGCCCTTCTCCACCCGAATGGCAACGAGACCGTTGATCTCGTTGCCGGTGGAGATCTGCAGCACAGCCGGCTTGCTCTTCGTGGCGTCCTTGAACATGTCGGCGTTCACCGCGTATCCACTCACGGCAGCGCGATGGTAGAACCACTCCGCCATCTGGCCGCTCATGTACGAGCGAACCGTCAGGCTCATCACGGTGGCGGCAATCACTGTCCAGAATGAGAATTTTACGACGCCTCGCCTTCGTGCATTCACGGTGTCCGTCATGGCAGCTATATTAGACGTTTACAAGACCTAGGCCATCGAGAACCACCGTGTCAAATCCGGCAAGCGGCGGGCCGGCGTGCGCCGTTTTCTGGCCGGTCCGTTATATCTGACGGCAGCACCGTTGCCGGTGACGGGATAAGTGGCGAGGTAGGTCGGCAGCAGCATCTTCGTGCTGCTGGCCGCACGTGAAAGGGCGACGGCGCTAGCGGCAAAGGCCGAGGCGGAGCGGCTGCGCGCGGAGGCCGAGGCATTGCTCCCAGAACGACGGATTGCCGCCTTCATTCAGGATCGGGCCGGTGCGATCAGCTCGTGCGGCGTAAACACGATGTGGCTCGTGCCATCCCGCCAGGCTTGCTTGAAGCGCAAAGTGAGCCGACCGTCGGACATCTCCTGTAGACGATCGTTGGCGATAGATGGTCGGGCGAGGTAGCGGCATAAATGTTCCAAACCATCGCGGTCATTGGCATCCACGCGCACGTTGGCGTGGAGGTTGAAACCGGCAATCTCGGAGCACCTCTTGCCTATGATCGCGGCCTCGGCATCCTCGCCAGTGCCGCCCAGGCGCAATACACGACAGCCTCGGCGCGGACCCGTCGCGACCAGACCTTGCACGGAGGCATTGGCCAAGCGGTCGAGGGTCAGCTGCTGATCTTTGGCTTCAACGAGGCGATATCTGTTGCTAGCAAAACCACGCGTGAGCCAGCCTATCGCTCACCGAGGCGTTTGGCGATTTGGGCTCCTGCATCGTCCCATTCGACGAGCTCGGCGCGACCTTCGTCGAGGCCCTTTGCTCTGCGGGCAGCTCGTCATCCCAGGCGTTGTCGACCGACGCTTGGTCGCGACCTTCTTCAAGGCTGCCGGCGCGCGGCTTGCGCCTGTCCGACGCGCACCAGGTGCGGCAGGCGGACCACGAGCGAGCCGCGTAACGCGGGCCTGGCGGGCTGCATCCTACAGTCGAGCTGGCGTCGCCTGAATCGCAAGAGATGGAGCTGTTCGACAATCTCGACGGCCGCATCAGCTCGATGCTGGAGGGCCGGAGGCGACGACGTTGAACAGTGGACGCCGCTTTCGGCTGCTGGCCGGTCGGCCGCGCACCACCGTGATCATCGATACCTGAACCTACGGGAAGCTTGCCGCACGCACCGTGAACTGCTCATAGGCAGAACAAGCGCCACTTTGCTTTCACCGAATCGCATGCATCACCTTCAGCGAAAAAAAAATGGCGCTAGAAATGCCTATCCGCCTTGCCGCGAATCCTTCTGCGGTGTGCTTCATCGTATCAGGCAAACATGCGAGACAATCCTTCGCAGCCACAGCCTTGTGAAAACAGATAGTGCACGTCCATGTAACGCCACCGTAACCAGGAGATAGAGAGATGGTCGCACCTGCCCGATTCGCGCCAGCATTGGGCCTTACTTTCGTAGCTGCATCGACTCTGTGGGGCAGCTGCAGTAAGAGCTCAGGCAAGAGCTCCGACGCTGCAGTGGATTCCGCCAGGACGTCGGCGGATTCTGGCAAGACGGACGCGGCGGCCGGTACGTCGATAGATTCGCCGGCAAGTGCCTCCTATGACTCCGCGCTTGCGCGATACGACTCCGTCGCTGCGGTGGATACACTTGCGAGCAATGATGTCCCTGTTCCAGCTGCAGACGCCCCGTGGTCCCCCGATGTCGCTGCGAAGGAGATCGGGCCAGACGTTGCGATTGATCTCGCTTCTGGAGATCTCTCTGCCAACGACTTCGCACAGAGTGACTCCCATGATTCTCCTCTCGCGCCTGACCTAGGCGCCGACGTGCCTTTGGATGCGACCAGGGATGTCCTTACTGTAGACGCGACGGGGGCTGCTGGGACATGCGTGTTGACCGGAAGCATGCTGACGGCGCGCATCGGGGCACTCGCGCAATTACTTGACAACGGCATGGTTCTAGTCGCTGGCGGCCTTGATTCGTCGACGGGGCACGTTCTCGCTAGTGCCGAGCTTTACAACCCCGCGACCGGGACGTTCACACCGGCGGGATCGATGTCTACCCCGCGGTCCGACTTTGCTTTGGTGCAACTTGGGAACGGAGAGATCCTCGCCGCAGGCGGCGTTAACGATCATCAGACACCTCTCTCGAGTGCCGATCTCTACGATCCTGTCACGAACACTTGGTCGCCCACAGGAGCGATGTCCGTGGCCCGAGCTGGACTCGGCGCTCAGACACTTGAAGACGGACGCGTTCTAGTCCTTGGAGGCTGGAGCAGCATCGTTGGGTTCAACACAAGCACAGGACTTTTGACATACAATACCGTGCCGCTTCGCACTGCGGAGATCTATGACCCCGTATCCGGTGCCTTTGCGTCTACTGGAAGCATGGCGACGGCACGAGGCTTTTTGGGAAGAAGTCGCCTGTCCAATGGAAGCGTATTCGTGGTTGGAGGTATCGCAGCCGTTTCGCCACAATTCACAGGAACCGCCGAGCTCTACAACAGCACGACAGCTTCCGACGGAGGAGTAGACAGCGGCACGGCCGGCACGTTCACACCGGTCGGGACCCTACCCAATGGAGCGGCCGGATATCCTCTGGCGGCAACCCTCAAGAGCGGCAAGGTTCTTATCCTGATCTTGGGCGGTGTATTGCAGACCAGCGGCTTCACCACCGGGGGCCCTTCATTCCTCTTCGATCCTTCGAATAATACCTTTGGTTCCCCTTCCACCGATCTCATCGCTGCGAATAACGGAATATTGCTTCAAAGCGGGGATGTGTTCTTCGTCGGCGGAAATCATTCCGGTTCTCCTACGGCGCAGACAGAGATTTACCAAGCAGCCAGCGGCACGTGGCAAGTCAGGGAAGACACGACCATCGTTCGGCATTCGTCCTCTTTGGCCAATCTTCCTGACGGAGATGTTCTCGTCATTGGGGGATGTTCGACAGACTCGTGTGGTAGCAACGTCCTCACCAGTGCTGAGATCTGTACGCCGTAAGATACCAGAAGGGGCAGACTTGCATATGCGATTGCGCTCCTACCAGGATAGGAGCTGCAATTACGACATCTCAATACTTGATGATGTAGTTGACGCTGACGTTCGCCGGGCGCATCTCCGTGCTACCAATGGGAAAGGGTTCGGTGTGGTTGATCCCCGTGAATGACGGCGCCGTACTGGGCTGACTCGCAAAACACGCCGACCCAGAAGGCGAATAGTTTGCTGAGGGAATGCAAGCCCCGATCTGTGTGACATACACCCCATTCGAGGAATGGGCGTGGGAGAGATCGGAGATTGGGTGCGAGTGGCTTGCGAGACTATCACTCTGGACGGAACCGAGCGTTCGGATCGCGCCAGCATCGACCTTGCCGCTAGTGTCCAACCCGCGCGGAAAAATATCCGCGTAGATCAGGAATATTGAACGTCGTTGTCTTGTCGCCTTCGCCAAAGCTAATCCCGATCGCGTTGAAGGTTCGCGTACGTTACCGTTCGGGAAACAGCAAAGCCGTCGCAAAAGAGCCACCCGGCTGGAGGCAAATGCGGATTCACGTCGGCGCTGGTCACCTCTTCGAGGCCTCAAGGCGTACAGTGTGCTCTTCGGTGCAGCCACGAGCACGCTGACGGAGATGGACGCTGCCCTGGCCCGGGTGATCGCTAGGCACGCAGACTCGACCGATGCCAAGATCTGGATGGGCTCGTGGCCTTGGCCAAAGCTGAAGGCGACGCTGACCTCTCCATAGCGATAGCGCAGTTCGCCCGTTACGAGGAGCTCAAGTCGCAGATCTTGGCCCTTTCACGGGAGAACACCAACGTCCTCTCGCTGGCCCTATCCCTGAACCAGAAACGCAAGGCGATGCTTCTGTGCCTGGATTCCCTCAGTGAGCTCAAGGTCACCATCCTCGATAACCCATCACCGGGGTGAGCTACGGTCGCGCGCCGAAGCCTCGCTAGTTCTTCCAATCGGGTTGTTGATTCAGTTTTAACGTTCTTTTTATTCGGCCGACGAATCTTACCTGCGGCCCCGAGAGAGCGGCTTCCACTTCGGAGTAGATCCATGATCAAGAATATTCTGGTTTGTATCGACGGCTCAGCCAGCAGCGAAGAGACGACGCTAACCGCCATCAAGATCGCCCGTGAGCGAAAGGCGACACTCGTCGGGATGGCCATCGGTCACGTACCTAGCGCGCAACCCTACACAAGCGCTGGCATCCGTGGTGCGAGCTTCACCCGCCGCTGGACCAGGTTGCGGCCTGTCGATGCGCACGCCTACGCAGCCATGTTGCTGGCAACCTTTGAACGCCGCTGCCGGTCGGCCGGAGTCGCGGCAAGAGTGCTGGAGGTCGTGCCGCGCGCGCCCGAGGACATCATCGCCGAGATTGAGCGCCACGACCTCACGCTGATGAGTCACGAGGCGAATTTCCAGTTCGAGGGCAAGGGCGAGCATCGAACAACGCGCGAGAAGATCCTTCGTCACATTACTCGACCGGTCCTGCTGGTTCCGAGTGACGACACCGGCGTGTCCGATCCGCTTGGCCCAACGGTCCTGGTCGCCTACGATGGCGGCCCTGCTGCCGAGCGAGCCCTGGCGAGCTTTGCGGCGAGCGGCCTAGGAGACTCGCGCGACGTCCACGTTGCCACCATCGGCGAGGATGGCGAAAAGGCCATGGAGACCGCCATGCAGGCGGCCGAGAATCTGCGCGCCTCGGGCATCCAGGCAACCCCGCACGGTGTCGTTTCGGCACTCCCTGACAGCGACGCCTTGGTCGAGCTGGGAAACAGGCTTGGTGCTGGCCTGGTGGTGATGGGCGCCTTCGCGCGTTCACGCATCAAGGAGATGCTTTCCGGATCTCTCACGCGTGCCCTGGTAGCCGGCAGCCCGACCCCGATCTACCTCCAACACTAAGAGCATAAGCCTCTAAAGCGCCATTTTCCCAAGGGCCTGCCAGGGGGGCCTCCTTTCAAAATCAGTTCGCGACTTTGACGATCTGCCCCAAGTAGCCCGCGATGACATAAACGCTCGTATCATCCACTGCGATCGGAAAGCCGCCAGTCTGGTTGGACGCGAATTGCCCGGCATATTTGCCATCGGTGACCGCCTTGACCTCCGTACCGCCCTCCACTGGAACCCTCCACAGGTCGCCACCACCCCGTAAGTAATAAACGTTGGTCCCGTCGGAAATGGCGTCGAGGCCATCATCAGTCACTGGATGCGTCGCCATTCGGAATTAGGGGGCATGACGGCCACTTTTGGAATGCGGCTGAGGAACACAGTCTCTCCGCGTGCAGCCCCGCTGGCGTGACTATGGGGACAGACAAATGCACTGTTTGCAGGCTGCCGTGCACACGCCGTCCGTCCCATTGTCGGGGCCATCGTCGCATTCCTCGGGGCCATTCAGAATGCCGTCGCCGCAGTGGGGCGCCCGTTTACATTGGGGCGTGCAGCCGCCATACGAGGCGTCGAGGATGCCGTCGTCGCACTCCTCGGGCAGTTGAATCACGCCATCACCGCAGCGGCCAACCAGTCGGCAGGTCGGCGCGCAATAGGGATCACTCGACGGGCCGGGATCGCATTCTTCACCGTACTCGGACTGAACAATGCCGTCGCCACACGACGGCGCGATGGTGCAATCGGGATTGCAAGTGAGGAAAGTGCCGTCGTTCACGCCGTCGTCGCATTGTTCGGCGCCGTTCACCACCCCGTCGCCGCAGAAGCCGCCGTGCTTGCAGTTCGACATGCACCGACCATAGCTCCTTGGATCGGTGCTGGCCACGTTTTGGGAACCATCGTCGCACGCCTCGTCGAAGCCTGGCTGCACGATGCCATCGCCACATCGGGGGGGCAACTTGCAGCCAGGGCCGCAGGCGGTGCTCGACCCGTAGTCGTCGTCGTTCTTGCCGTTGTCGCACTCTTCGCCGTCCGTCACCTTGCCGTCGCCGCAGTAAGGTCCAAGGCGGCAGTCGGCGGTGCACTGGCCGTACCCGCCTAGATTCTTCGCGGCGCCGTAGTCGCATTGCTCGCCCGGCTGAACCACGCCGTCCCCGCAGATGGGGTCGCACGCGCTCGCCACGCCAGCGTCGACGTTGGCCTGTGTGCACTGGAAGCCGGGCTCGACCGTGCAGGTTGCCGAGTAGCCGTCGCCGTCGTTGGTGTTGCCGTCGTCGCAAGCCTCGTTCATCAGCAGGCCGTCCCCACACCTCGGGGGGCACATGCCCCCGCCACCGCAGCTGGGCTCGAGGTGACAAGTCGGCGAGCACCCGTCGCCCGGGGCGGTATTGCCATCGTCGCATCCCTCGGAGCCTTCCGCCGTGCCGTCACCGCACACCGTTTGGTGACAGCTTGGTGGGCTGCCGGCGCAGACCCAGCCTTCGTCGACCTTGCAGGTGCTGGAGCACGCCTGGGCCATGTTCGTGCCTGAGGCCGCGGGATCGCATTGTTCCATGGGGGCAAGCACGATGCCGTCGCCACAGTTCGGCACGCACAGGGCGTTTGGGAAGGGGCACAGGTATCCCTTCTCGATCGTGCAAGTCCCCGAGCAGCCGTCGCTGGGCAGCGTGTTGCCGTCGTCGCAACCTTCGCCACCCTCGACCTTGCCGTCGCCACAGATGGGGACCGGACAGATGCACAAGCTTCCTGGGGTGCAGGTGCAGCCCGAGGCCTTGGTCTTGCAGTCGGCCGAGCAACCGTCGCCGTCCTTCTGGTTGCCGTCGTCGCACACTTCGCCAAGCGACAACTGGACAACACCATCCCCGCAGCGCGGACACGGCCTGCATGAGGCGCCGGGCATCGGGCAGAGGACGCAGCCGGCCTCGATCTGGCAACTGCTGCTGCAACCATCACCGCTATTTGTGTTGCCGTCGTCGCAATTCTCGCCTGCCTCGATGCGCTTGTTCCCACACTGGGAGACACGGACGCAGGGCTCTCCGGCAACGCATCGGTAGCGCGGGTCCTGTACCGTGCAGGTTGCATTGCAACCATCACCATCCATGGTATTGCCGTCGTCGCAGACCTCTCCCGGGCCGACGCTGCCGTCGCCGCAAATGACATTCCGCTTGCAGCTTCCGGCCTTGGGGCAAGTCCAGTTCGGCTCGACCTTGCACCGGCCGTTGCAGCCATCGCCTGGCAACACATTGCCATCGTCGCACTCTTCGATGCCGCCTTGATTGTTGATCCCGTCGCCGCAGAATTCGGGAACGCCAGGCTGCCCGTGGCAGCAAATCCCCGGTCCTCCGGAAGTCCCGCCCGCTCCGGGTGCGCCGCCCAAGCCACCGGCGTCCTTCCTCACCGCCCCGTCGACCGATCCTCCGCGACCACCCGTTCCAGTAGTAACACCTGTATCCGCGCTGGCCGCGTCGGGAGCCCCTCCCGTACCAGGGACCGCACCGCCGGTCCCCATCGGGGCCGCATCGCCTGCCCCGCCTGTCGCACCCGAATCCTTCCCCTTGTTGACCCGGATCGTGCCGTCGGAGCAGCCCGCGTAAGCAAGCGCCACAACGAAAACGAGCGCCAAGGTCGCCACAAGTCTGCTGCTGGATCTCGATGGTCTTCGCATGGTCAGAACCTCACGCTCGCGAGCTGCCTGGTGGCTGGCAAGTACGACATCCGTCGTCGGGCGAATGTTGCCCCGGCTCATAGGCAGAACAAGCGCCATCTTACTTTCGCCGAATCGCATCCGCGAGGTCCGATAACAGTACGACGACCAGCGAGACCGCCGAGAAGGAGCAGGGGGCCTCGTTTGGCGTGATTGAGCTCAATGGCTTGCCGAACGAGATCTCCGTAGGTGATTGGTCTACCACTGCGAAGTTGTTCGTCCCGCCATCGGTTGAGCAGGTATCGGGTCCCCGGCTTGGCCTTGAAACCAGGTTCGAGTTTGCCGGCCTCGCGCTTGATGAACTCCTTGGTTTCGCGGTTGCCCATGTACTTGACGATTGGAAGGTCCAGCCGGAGTCCCAGCTCGGCGTCACATGGCCCAGCCTTGGCGACGGTCCGCTTCTCCGAGTCACTGACCTCTCCGGTGCGAATGAAATGCCTTATGGCTCTCTCCAGCTCGTCCTTGCGTAGCTTCGCTGCCGCTGGAACCCCGATTTTCCGAGCAAGCTCCTTCAGATCGGCCGTGTACCAGTACCGATTGTCGAGCTCGGTTTCGGCCATCTCTGGAACAATCCTGGGGGCCTGGCGCCCGCGGTTCGATCTGCGTGCTTTCGCTTGCTGCATGTGCTTGCCTTCCACCCGAGATGGATCTCGGGGCCTTGAAGCCTTCTCCGACGAAGATCGTGTTCGATGGCCCAGTCGAGTCAACGCGCTTCCTCGTGGCGCTCAGTCGCTCTCACGGGCACGCGGCGGCCAAGACAACTCGGACAAAATCCACGTCGTGCTCATAGGCAGAACAAGCGCTATTTTGCTTTCACTGAATCGCATCCGCGAATGTCCGATAGCGACGATTCCGTCACCTACATATTCTACGCGCCCAAACGATGCTTCGTGCTCTACGCGCAGGCGCCCGCGCACCACGGTGGTCATCGATGGTGGAACTTACGAGACGCTCGCCGCGAGCACCATGAACCCGCTGCAAGCCCTGCTGGCAGGCCGCCTGCCATGCAAGTGCTGATGCTGGTGGCGACGCAGATGGGTGGGTAGTCTCAGGTTGCCCGGACGGTCGATGGCTGGGGCGCGCCTACAGCCGTGGCAGCAATCTGATAGAGGTTGAGAGCTCGGGCGCGAAATTGGGCGGCGCTGGTCATGAGATAGAATTTCCACATGCGATAGAAGCGGTCGCCGTAGCGCGCGCGCAGACTCGGCCACGCCTGATCGAAATTCGTCCACCACGAAAGCAGCGTGCGGTCGTAGTCCGGCCCGATATTGTGGACATCCTCCACCACCAACGTCTTGTCCATGGCGGTTGCCAGTTGTCCCAAGGTAGGGATGACCGCGTTGGGGAAGATGTACTTGTGATACCAAGGATCGATCTGGGTACGCGGTTCGTCGCCGCCGATGGTGTGGACGAAGACGATTCCTCCCGGCGCCAGACAGCGCGCCGCCAGTTCCATGTAGGCGCGGTGGTTCTTGGGACCGACGTGTTCCATGAGGCCAATTGAAACCACAGCGTCGTAGCTGCCCGTCGCTTTGCGGTAGTCTTCCAACCGGATGTCGACCGGCAACGTCGCATGGTGCTCTTTGGCCCATGCCCATTGCTCGCGCGACACAGTGTAGCCGACAACGCTGGCCCCGTAGTTTTCGGCGGCAAATGCGGCGAAGCCGCCCCAGCCGCAGCCAAGGTCCAGAATGCGCATGCCTGGGCGGGCGCCGATCTTGCGACAAACCAGATCGAGCTTGGCCTGCTGGGCGGCGTCCAGGTTGTCGGCCTGCTTCCAGTACGCGCAGGTGTACACCATGCGCTCGCCGAGCATGGCTCGGTACAAATCGTTGCCCACGTCGTAGTGCCGCTCGCCCACTTCGAAGGCGCGGGTGGCTTGCAGGTTGACGATGCGTGCCTTGACGGCGTTCGCCAGCAAGATCCAGCTCTCGCGCAGCACCAGCTCCAGATTCGCCCGCGTGATCCGCTCGAACATCTGGTCGATGGCCGGGCAGTCCCACCAGCCCTCGACGTAGGATTCGCCCGCGCCAAGCGTGCCGTCGCGCAGGGCGCGCAGATAGACGCGTTCGTCGTGAACTTGGATGTCCCACGGGGCATCGCCTCCGATAGTGATGCCGGCGCGCTGGAGAAGCTCGCGCATGGTTTCGGCGGCGCGACGCTCGTCGAAGACCGACAGCAGCCTCTGCGCGGTTCGCATCACGTTGCACCCCCCGATGCGCGAGCCTGGCCAAGCCAAGCATCGACCCGGTCCAGGGCGAAGTCGATGAGCGCGGGTGCGGGCAGACGCGCGCCCGAAAACATCCAGGCGAACCCCCTGCTGACCGCGTCACTGGATTTGCGCGCAAGGAAACGACCCGAAGGAGAGGTTGGTCGCCCGGACGATGGTCGAGAGAACCGTCGGCGCAGGGCTCCGGCGGCTTCGCGCAAGCGAAACACGCGCTGGTAGTCCGCCAGAACGGGATGGGTGGCCAACCGGGTCGGGTAGCTCGCCGGGTCGCTGGCCAGAATCGCGTCGGCAAGCAGGCGACCGGAGACTACGGCTGGCAAGATTCCTTCGGCGGTGATGGGCTGCGCCAGCCCCAGACTGTCGCCGACGAGGTAGGCACCGCCCTTGTCATCAGCATCGACGCGTGCGGCTCCGCGCAGGTGCTCTGGATGGTAGAGGTAATAGGAGTAGCCCTTCATCGCATCCAGATCGACGTCGGCGTCCGAGGGTAAGTGGCCAGCCGCGCGGAAATTGGCACGTGCGATCTGCCATGCCGCTCGGACCTCTTTGGGATCCACGGTGCCGGTACCGACATTGAGCCAATCGGTCTTGGGCACGTTCCAGGAATAGCCGGACAGATCGTCGTGCAAGAGCAGCTCGGGCTCGCCATCCCGACCGGCCCGAGTGCGCGCAACGGCTCCCGGATCGGCGCGGAACTCGTGTTCCTGCACGCCGACCGGCCCCATCGGTCGCGGCGGATCGCACAGGCGAGCGACCGGACAATGGGTTCCGCCCGCGCCAACCAGGTGTCGGGCGCGAAGACCGGCGACCGACCACAATCCGTCCCCATCACGCGCGATCGGGCCGACCGAAACGCCGAGGTGAAGCTCGGCCCCACTCGTGCGCAGGAGAAAGTCGTCGAATTCGAAGCGACGCACGAACCACCCGTGGCACGGGATGGCACGATCCTCGCCACCGTAGCGAACGTGGCAGGTTCGCCACTCCCAGCGCCCGCCGGGATAGTCGGACGGTACCATCTCGAGGACATCCCACAAGGTCGGCGAAAGCCAGCCCGAGCACAGCTTGACCCTAGGAAACTGGGCACGGTCTACCACCGCAACTCGTAGACCAGCCCGAGCCAAGTAGCGCGCGCAGGTACTTCCGGCCGGCCCGCCACCGACGATCAGCACATCGTGGACTAACATGGTCCGAAATCTAGCGCACGCTACGCAGATTCCCACCTAGAACGCAGCCGATGCCCCAGACCTATGAAAAGGCCATCAGGCGAGGTGGCTGGCAACCACCGGATTGACTGGCCTTGCCGCCTTGCTGTTGGCCACCAAGGGGCCAGCAAGCACCATGGACGGCGGTTCGCGAACATCCCAGATCAGGCCCATCGCCCGCCAAATACGGAGCACCCAGTAGGTCATGTCGATTTCCCACCAGAAGAAGCCTTGGCGGGCCGCGCTTGCGTAGTGATGGTGGTTGTTGTGCCACCCCTCGCCGGTGGTGATGAGTGCCAGCAGCCAATGATTTCGCGAGTTGTCCTTGGTCACGTAGCGTTGGTTTCCGAACAGATGGGTCAAGGAATTGATGGCGAACGAGCCGTGCCAAAGCAAGACCGTGGACACCATGAATCCCCAGATCAGCGCATGCGGCCCACCGATGAGCAGAAACGCCAAGCCGAGAACCGCAGGCGGCAGAAAATCGATTCCTGGCTTATTCAAGAAGCGAAGCTCCGGGTACTTGGCCAGATCGGGTACGAGCTTGAGATCTGTCTTCCACGCGTCTTGCAGAATCCAGCCCACGTGCGAGTACCAAAAGCCCCGAAGTTTCGCTGAGTGTACGTCGAGAGGCGTATCCGAAAAGCGATGGTGCCACCTGTGGTGGCTGGCCCACCAAAGAATCCCATTTTGGGCGGCGCTTTGCGCGCCCAAAGCCAGCAGGAACTGGAAGATGCGCGACGTGCGGAAGGCGCGATGGGAAAAGTAGCGGTGATACCCGGCCGTCACCAAGACCATGCGCACGTAGTAGACGCCGATGGCAAGTGCGAGCCCGCTCCAGGACCAGCCGCCAAGGAGAACCCCCGCCAGCGCCACGACATGAACCAACCCGAAGAGGATCATGGTGGACCGAACGTACGCTGGACCCTTCGGCGGACGCCGTTCTTCCTGAGATACGCGATTGAGTGATTCGTCCATCCATAGACCTATGGCCCCGCCTCTGTCAGGGAACCGCCATGGTTGGGTCACAACCAGGCCAGGCAACGCGTGGGACTCGGCGTGGTCCCCCAGCGTCTTTCTTCGCTCGACGGGCAGGACCGTGCTCCAGGCAAGATGCGCGCACCACTTCCCTACGGCTCGTGGGCGCAGCGAAAGGAGCCTCGCTTCTGGCCGCCCGCCTTGGGCGCAGCCGACGTCCACTCCATCGGCGCCCTCGTCACCGTCGGTGGCATGGCAAGCAGCTCGTCTTCGGTGGGTAGCCTGGCCGCGCGGGCTGCACAGTAGTCGGACGCTTGCTTCCAAGTCACACATTGCATCGGGTCGGTCGTAGGCCTCTTGCCATCAGCGCAGAATCCGGCGTGCGCCCTGGTCTTCGGCCGCGAGCCGCGCGGCCCAGGCTGCTTACATATGGCGCAGCTGGCGTAGTCAATTTCGCTGACCCGATGTTCGTCGACGCAGATCGGTTGAGACGGGCCGCGCTCGCCAGAGCCTGTGATCGCGTCTTGCTCATGGACCGGCAGGGCAGCCACGCGCCGTGTCCTGGGCGGACATTTGGGCGCTGCGGTTCCGGACTGGCCGCCCGCGCCGGCAAGGATGCCCGCGGCGTTGTCCATGACCTGCCGAGTTTTCTCTCGCAGCTTGGGAAGTTGCTGGGCTGCCTCTCTCCGGACAAGGCGAACCACAGGGGAGAAGAAGTCACGTACTTCTTTGGCTCCCTCGATGTCGGTGGTGCTGTAACCGATGAAGCCGACCACGAGCACGACGAGGACGAATAGCAAGGAACCTGTTCCGGACTTGCGGTGCTCGGACTGCGGCGCGGGTTTCGTCTTTGCGGGCTGGCTCTCGCGGGCAGTGGGCGCCTCTTTAGGCGCGGCTTTTTCCGGTGGAGGCGCAGGTCTTGTCGTCGCAGGGGACCTGGCGTTGCCTTCGGCGACAACGAGAACGGTCGGCGCAAGCTGCAGGCTGGACGATGGAGTCGGGTGTGCCGAAGGACTGGCAGGAGCCACAGTCACGGGTGTGCCAAGCATGGCCGCCGGCAGAATGCGTTCGAGAAACTCCCCCGCGTTCTGAAAGCGGTCCTCGGGACGGACCGCCAGGGCCTTCGCAAACATCGCCTCGATGTCCTCTGAAACCGGGACCCCGAGGGATCGAGGGGTGGGCCTTTGCGCAGGATTCGCAGAAGAGAATCCGAACTGGACCAGATCGTCGCCTTGCAGTGCGGCCCGACCCGTGAGCATCTCGCAGGCCAGGAGGGCCACCGCGTACACGTCTGTCCAGGGACCGGTGGCGCCGTAGCTTCGCGCGAACTGCTCGGGCGCTCCATAGCGAGGTGTAAAGGAAGTGATGGCCGTGCCGGTCTTGGCAAGCGCCGCGTTGAGCTTGGCCTGTTCGGAGACCATTTTGGCGACGCCGAAATCCAGCAACTTGCAGGGTGTTTCTGGCGCGCGTGCGTCGATGCCAATCACGAAGATGTTCGCCGGCTTGATATCGCGATGGGCGATGCCTCGCCGATGCGCCACGTCGAGAATGGGCAAGATTCTGCGTAGGAAGCCCACGACTTCGGCCTCCGTCCACGGCCGCCCGAGGCGCTGATCCTCGGCCATGATGGCATCGAGGGGCGAGCCGTCGAGCCATTCCAGAACCATGAAAGGCATCCACTGTCCGGCGCGCGTGGTGAAGGCGCCCACGTCCCGCGCCTGCACGATACCCGCGGTCTGGCTCGACAGCTCGGTCAGAAGTGCCCCCTCTTGGATGAACTGATGCAGGAGCTCGTCTCGGTATTCGGCGGGGGCTTGCGAAAGGCCGCTGAAGAACTTCACGGCCACCGGCTGCTTCCAGATGGTGTGCTCGGCCAGGTACACCGCGGCAAAACCGCCCTCGCCGACGAGATGCTCGATGCGATACTTCTCGGCAACCAGCTGTCCGGAGATGTTGAGCGGATCTTTGTCGGGCATGGGGAAAGTTTCGGCCGGAACGGCCATCATCCGCCGGATGCGCGGTTCGATCAATCGACATAGCGGTTCGGTCGTGCCCTACAGATCGATCCCCGCTGCGTGGCACACACGCAGCACGCGCGCCCGCTCGCCTCCGCTGACGTGCGCGAGCTCGGCCTTCGCTGCGCCAAGGTCGCCTTGCAGACAGAAGGCGCGGGTCAGGACGGCCGAGGCACGCGATGATTTCCTTTGGTAGAGGCTGTGGCGCGCTCGCCGAATGGCCTCGGCGGGATCCTTCGCGGCCAGGGCTCTCTCGGCGGCGTCGAGCTCCGCGCTCACCGACTCGGGTAATCCCTCGTCGCGAACGGCGGCGGCCTTAGCGCGCGGGCCGTGAGCCGCGACATTGTCGGCGGGCTTGCCTGCCGTCTGCTTGGCCTCCACCGCGTGGAGATCTGTTGCGGGTTCGGTCGAGAGCGGCACCAGGCGAGGCACCACCGGTTTCGCCACCGCGGGCGGTTCGGCGGTCCTCGTCGGCGCACGCTGGCCAAGCCCCCAAATGCCCGCAGCCAGCGCGACCGCGGCGATGGCCCCCACCGGCAGCCATCGCATTGGCTTTTTCGGCGCCGGGTCGCTTGCAACCTTGGCCGCTGGCGGCGCCAGCGACGTCGCGCCCAGCACGAAGGCCGATGCAATTCCCGCGGCCGGCGCCACCGCGGTCGGTTGCAGCCCGGCCGACAACTGCGTCGGTTCCGCGGCACTGACCTCGGACGCGACGCCGACCACGGCGACCAACGGCCGCCCGGTCAGCGCCTCCACGAATGCGGACATGTCGAAAAAGCGATCAGCCGGCTGCTTAGCCAGGGCGCGGTCGACCGCGGCGGCGACCCGCGGGTTCACCGTAGGCGCAATTTGCACGAGCGGCGGGTGCGGCTCGAACACCACCTGGTAGATCACCGATGGCAGACTGTCGCCCGCAAAAGCAGTCCGCCCGGTGAGCATCTCGAACAGGATCGCACCCAACGCGAAGATGTCGGTGCGCTGGTCGATGTCCTGGTTCTTGCCGGTCGCCTGCTCGGGGGACATGTAGTACGGCGTTCCCATCAGCGAGGCGTCCTGGGTGACCACGGTCTGGGAATTGCGAATCTTCGAGATGCCGAAGTCGAGCACCTTCACGTGGTCGCGCAGCTCGCCGTCGACGTCGCGCGGGCATAGGAAGACGTTGTCGGGTTTGAGGTCGCGATGAACCACCTGCAGCCGATGGGCCGCGAAAAGCGCCGACCCGATCTGGCGGGTGATGTCGAGCGCCGCCTTTTCCGCGAGCCTTCCCCGCCGCAGGCGCGCGGCCAGGCTTTCGCCGGAAAGGAGCTCCATCACCAGGAATGGCTCGCCGCCGGGCAAGGCGTTGAAATCGAGCACCTCGACGATGTTGGGATGTCCGATGCGCGAGGTGATCTCGGCTTCCCGGCGAAAACGCAGCAGCACCTCGCCCGACGCCAGCGCCGCATGCAAGACCTTGATCGCGACACGCTTGCCGGGCAGCCGCAGATGGTCCGCTGCCCACACCGATCCCATACCCCCGCTGCCGAGCTGCGAGACGACCCGATAAGTGTCCGCGACGACGGAGCCGACGGCGATGGGCGATGACACGGATGGCATGGGCTGGCCTAGTTATCGGACGGGCTTGCTAGTATCATACGCTGCACATGTCCCGATTACTCCCTCTCTCACTGCTCTGCCTGGCCCTGCTACCGGGCCTTGGGTTTGCCGAAGGCAGGCAGGCTGCCCCTTCTGAGAAAAGAGCTGCCGCCGCCAACGAAACCGCGGTCGACATCTCCGCGGTCCGGGACAAGCTGGTCATCCTTCACGATAGCAAGCAGCACTACCTGGCCGTGGTTCCCTTTGGCGAAACCGACGAGCACTTGTACTACGGCGACGGCAAGCAGTTCCATGCCCAGCGGGTATACGGCGGCGGTCGGGTTGGCGATACCGAGTGGGATCGCATCTTCTGGGAGCCGCGCGTGGATGCGCCCTGGAAAGGCGGCATCGGCTTTCGCGACAAGAAGTACACCGTGCAGTGTGGATCGCGCGCCACCGAATTTGAGCCGCTCGCGGCCGAAGAGCAAGCGGCCCTGCTCAAGGTCGCGGCGTTCGCGAAGCCGCTGTGGACCCACCAGGCATATGCTCTGGCCCGCGATAGCAAGGGCACCTACTACTATGTGGACCGCCTGCGCGAGCCGGAGAACAACAAGGCGTTCCGACTGTTCGCCGGTCCGCGCGGCAGCATGAAACTGATGAAGATGACCAACGTTGTGAGCGATTCGCAAGGCGACATCTTCGCCACCAAGAAGGGTGAGCTGCGCCTGGTGCTCGATCGCCAGCATCCGGTATGGGCCGCCGGCAAGATTGAAACCGCCCTCACCAGTCTTCCCATGGAAGACAACCACGTCCTCATCTACACGGATCTTGGCGTGTATGCCGGCCAGCGCCTCGGCACCCCGTGTGACGATTTGCTCTGATGACCACCTCCCCAGCTCCAGACAAGCCGCGCGGCTACTACGGCAGGTTCGGCGGCGCCTATGTCCCGGAAACCCTGACCGCGACCTTCCGCGACCTAGAGGCGACCTTCGCGACAGCGCAGGCTGATCCGGCCTTTTGGCAGGAATACGAAACCCTCATGGGCGAGTATTCCTGCCGGCCCACGCCGCTCACTTTTGCAGAAAACCTGACCCGGCACTTCGGCGGCGCGCGCATCTTCATCAAGCGCGAAGACCTGAACCACACCGGCGCGCACAAAGCCAACAACGTGATGGGCCAGGGGCTGCTGGTCAAGCGCATGGGCAAGCGCCGCGTGATCGCCGAGACCGGCGCCGGCCAGCACGGCGTCGCGACCGCAACCATGGCGGCAAAGTTCGGCTTCGACTGCACGATCTACATGGGTGAAGTGGACGTGGAACGTCAGCGTCCCAACGTGTTCTGGATGGAACGACTGGGCGCGCAGGTGGTGGCGGTGAAGGACGGCGCGCGCACCCTGAAGGACGCCATCAACGAGGCCTTCCGCGACTGGGCCGCGAACATGGACAGCACGCACTACGTTCTTGGAACCGCGTGCGGCCCGCATCCCTTCCCGACCATGGTCACGTACTTCCAGTCCATCATCGGCAAGGAGCTGCGCGGGCAAATCCAGAAGCGCACCGGCCGCTTGCCCAACCGAATCTACGCCTGCGTGGGCGGCGGCTCGAACGCGCTCGGCGCCTTTTCGGCGTTTCTCGGCGACAGCGACGTCGAGCTGGTGGGCGCCGAGGCGGGCGGCAAGGGACTTGAAAGCCACCTGCACGCCGCACGCCTGGCTTCCAAAGACGCCAGTATCGGTGTGGCGCAAGGCTACCGCACCTACTTCCTCCAAAACAGCGACGGCCAGATGCTCGACACGCATTCGGTGGCTGCGGGCCTTGATTACATCGGCGTCTCGCCCATCCTGGCCCACCTGCACGAAACCGGCCGGGTTCGCTTCGAAGCGACCACCGACGAAGAGGTGATCGCCGCACTGGCGCTCGCCGTGCGCAAGGAGGGCATCATCCCCGCGCTCGAATCGTCGCATGCCTTCGCGCAGGCCTTCAAAGAAGCACCCGCGCTTTCCCGCGACGACATCATCGTGATCAACCAATCGGGCCGTGGCGACAAGGACATCTTCACCATCGCCGACGCCTTCCGCGATCCAAGCTGGGAAGACTTCGTCCGGCGCAAGGCCGCGGGTTATGCACGGTAAGGTTCACCATGCTTGAAGCTCGAATTCGCGAAGCGCGCGCCAGGAACGATATTTTGCTTATGACCCATATCGTGGTCGGCTATCCCAGCTTGGCGGCCAGCTTCGAGACCGTGGATGCCATGGTGGAGGCCGGCGTCGATCTGATGGAGCTGCAGATTCCGTTTTCCGAGCCCATGGCCGACGGCCCGGTGATCCTGGCCGCCAACCAGAAGGCGCTCGCACGGGGAATCACCGTCGAGCGGTGCCTCGACTTCGCGGCCAGTGTTGCGCGCAAGCACCCGATTCCGTTTCTCTTCATGACCTATTACAACGTGCTCTTCCGCGCTGGGTTGACCAGGTTCGCCCAGGCGATGAAGGCCGCGGGACTGACTGGCGCCATTGTTCCTGATCTTCCGCCCGAGGAGGGCACCGACTATCTCGCCGCCATGGACGCGGCCGGCCTCGCCCCCATCTTCATCTACGCGCCCACTACCTCCGAGGATCGGCTTCGCACCATCGCCAAGAGCGCGCGCGGGTTCATCTACTGTGTCGCTCGCAAAGGCGTCACCGGCAAGCACACCACCTTTTCCGGCGAGCTCGAAGCGTATCTGGCGCGCTGCCGGGCCGCGACCACCTTGCCACTCGCGGTGGGCTTCGGCGTGCAAGACGCCTCCGACGTCGCATTCCTGCGTGGCAAGGTGGACATCGCGGTGGTCGGCTCCGCCACCTTGCGCCTGGTGGACGACAAGGGCACCGGCGCGGTGGCGCCGTTCATTCGAAGTCTGCGCGGACCCGTGTAATTCTGTGGTCGAGCCCGCATCCCATGAAGCGATATCGATTTCCCTGGATCTTGATCCTGGCCGTTGTCGTCGCGGTGACGGCCCTGTTTTTGGTCGGACGCCATCGCATCGCCATCGACACCGACATCCTGGCCGCCCTTCCCAAGGGCGACCCGATCATCGCCGCTGCCAGGGACGTCATCACCCATCACCCGATCCAAGAGCGCATGGTCATCGACGTAGGCCACCGCCAGGGCGATCCCGCTCTGCTGGTTGCCGGGGCGGTGATCTTGGAGAAGAAGCTGCAAGCGGGCGGCCTGTTCAAGAGCGTAGGGCTCGACCGGGAGCAACAGCTCTTTCCCGAGTTGATCGACCGCGCGACCAAGGACCTCTCGGTCGAGTTCGACGAGCGGGAGCTGCGCGAATCCATCGCGCCCCTCCTTGCGCCCGAGAAGGTCAGGGCGGCCCTAGTCGATGACCAAGCCGATCTGGCCGGGCTGGAGGGGATCGGCCAGACCGAGCTTATCGCCCGCGATCCCTTGGGCTTCAGAAGCCTGATCTTGCGCCGATTGGCCCCGCTGTCGCCCGCAAGCAACGTGGTCTTCTCGCAGGGGCAGCTCCTGTCGGCGGATCGGAGCCACCTGCTGATCGTGGCCGAACCCATCGTCTCGGGATACGACACGGCGTTTTCGCGCAAGCTGACCGCCCTCATCGACGAGGCCGGCAAACAGCTCAACCGCGAGTTTTCTGGCCGGGACGCGTTCGTCTTGACCCCGGTGGGGGGCTATCGCGCCGCCCTCGACAATGAGACGGCCACCAAGCGCGACGCCGAGCGAGCCGTTTTGATCTCGACCATCGCCATCGCGCTGCTTCTGATCCTCGGGTTCCCCCGGCCCTGGATCGGAATCCTGGCCCTGTTGCCGGCCTTTGCCGGAACCATGGTGGCCATCTTCGTCTACTCCCTCTTTCAGCGCTCCATTTCAATTCTGGCCCTCGGCTTTGGCGGCGCCATCATTTCCTTCACCGTCGACTACGGGATCGTCTACCTGCTCTTTCTCGATCGACCTCATGAAACCCACGGCCTCCAGGCCACCAAAGAGGTCTGGTCTTTGGGCCTCCTCGCCATGCTGACCACGGCGGTCAGCTTTGCTTGTCTCTTCATCGCGGGCTTTCCCGCCCTTTCAGAGCTGGGGCCCTTCGCCGCGCTGGGTGTCGTCTTTACCTACCTCTTCGTTCACGCGGTCTACCCGTTCTTGTTTCCGAGCGTGCCGGCGGCCAAGCGGACCGGCTTTCTGCCACTTCAGAAGGTCGCCAACGCGCTTGCCAAAGGGGGAACCCCCGCTGCCGTGGTGGCGACGCTGTTCGGCGCGCTCATGGTCTTCTTTGCCAAACCGGAGTTTCGGGTGGATCTCGCGGCCATGAACAGTGTCACGCGCGAAACCCTGGCGGCAGAGCAGCTGATTCGCAGCGTGTGGGGCGACGTCTTTAGCCGGGTGTTTCTGGCGACGGAAGGCAGAACCCTGGCGGAATTCCGCAGTCGGCAGGACCGCCTGGCGTCTGTGCTGGAAGAGGAAGCTAAGAAGGGCACCGTGTCGTCGGTCTTTCTCCCCGCCATGATCTTCCCCGGCCAGGAGCGCGCGACGCGAAACTTCTCCGCCTGGCGGGCGTTTTGGACCGCGGACCGCGTGGCCAACCTCCGGCGTTCGTTCGCCCCCCTGGCTCAGGAATTGGGCTTCGCACCCGAGTCCTTCGACGGGTTCTTCTCGACCTTGGAAAAGAAGACCGTCGAGGTCCCTGATATTCCGCCGACCCTCTTCCCGCTACTCAGCATTGTCAGACAGCAGGATGGAAGCGGGTACAGTCAGTTCTCTTCCTTCACGCCCGGACCGGGCTATCAAGGCGATGCCTTCTATCAGAAGATCGCAGACGACGGGCTGGCCAAGGTCTTTGATCCTGCCCTTTTCAGCAATCGGCTGGGCGGCATGATCTTCCACGGATTTCTGGACGTGGCCGCCATCGTGGGATGCATGACTTTCGTTGTGGCTCTGCTTTATCTTCTGCACCTGCGACTGACTCTCATTGCTCTATTGCCGACTGCGTTCTCCCTCGTCTGCACAATCGGTACGCTGCGCCTCTTGGGCCAATCCCTGGGTATCCCGTTCATTGTCGTATCGGTGGTTGTTATCGGCATGGGAACTGACTATGCCCTCTATCTCGTTCGGTCTTATCAACGCTACATGGATGAGAAACACGCCTCCATGCAACTTATCCGCTTGTCGATCTTTCTCTCTTTTGCCACCACCTTCATCGGCTTCGGCGTACTTGCCCTCTCAGGCCACGCCCTGCTCAAGAGCGCCGGTCTCGCTTTGGCCTTGGGCATCGGGTACTCCTACTTGGGAACCGTCACCCTGGTGCCTCCCCTCTTGCGGCGTATGTTGATGCCCGCGAGCTTCGGTCAAGGATCTGTCGAGGCCGGATCGAAGCTCCATGGCCGCCGGACACTTCGCCACTATCGCCACATGGAAGGCCTTCCCCGCCTGCTCGCTCGCTTCAAGCTGTGGCGCGATCCCATGTTCCCACGGCTTGCGAGCCTCGTCCGCGAGCCGCGCGTGATTCTCGACATTGGGACGGGATTCGGCATCCCGGCGGTCTGGCTGCTCGAGCTTTTCCCCGAGGCTCGCGTCTACGGGATTGAATCGGATCCAAGGCGAGCCCTGGTATCGGCGCAGGCGATGGCAGGCAAGGGAGAAGTCAGCGTCGCGCCGGCGCCTTCCATCCCGGTGGCGCCCGAGCCGGCGGACACGGTCACCATGCTCGATACCATGCGCTTTCTCGACGACGAGGCCTTGTCCGCAACGCTGCAAAGGCTGCGCGCGGCCATGCTTCCGCAGGGCCGTCTGATCGTCCGCACGAGCATACCGTCCACAACAACGACGCCGTGGTTGGCTCGCATCGAGCGGCTGCGCCTAAAGCTTTTGAAAATTCCGACCTACGATCGGACCTTGCAGGACATAGAAGCGGCCATCACGGGTGCGGGATTCCGGGTGGCGCTGGTTGAGCCATCATCAGGACGTGCAAAGCGATGGCTCGTGGCCGAGCCCGCATGAATGGCCGGCGACACTCTTTCAGAGCGGTTCAATCACCAGCGCACAAGCGCACGCGTCGCGGCCAACATCACCTTCCACACCGGCTCGATGACCTTCTCGATGATGGGTCTGCGAAAGTCGGGATAGTCGATGACCGCAGTGAAGTGGCGGAGCAGCTCGCGGTCGGGGACCCGCCTCAGCCGCCCCACCGCGAGGTGGCTGCGAACGAGATAGCGCCAGGACGACGGCCGCAGGAACCACAGAAACGACCGCAGCTTTGATGAAAGCCACCCCGCCCGGGCTGCCATCCACAAGAGCCCGACGTCCGCGATGACCATCGCCGGCAAGAGCAACAGAATAGTGGCGAGACGATAGTTCTTCAGCACCACAATCCAGCGGTTGCGCTCCATCCAGTACCACTTGGGAGGCGTGCGCGAAAATTCGTAGTAGTGCCGGCACACGCTCGCGGGCGCGGTCACGTTGCGATAGCCGGCCACGCGAATGCGCCAGCCCAGGTCCAAATCCTCGTGGTAGAGCCACAAGGTCTCGTCGAGAAGTCCGACTTCCTTCAACACCGCGGTCGGCAGCAGCACGCTCGCGCCCGAGGAAAACGCAATGTCACGCGAGTCGGACGACACCGACGCGCGCGGCGTCTGGTAGCCGCCCACGTAGCCGAATCCGAGAAAGTGAATGTGGTTGCCGCTGGTGTTGACCACGTCGGGATGATCGCCCAGAACCAGCAGCGACTGTACCGAACCCACCCTCTCGGTCTGCGTGGCCACGCGAACTGCCTCCTTGAGCGCGGTCGCTTCAAAGGTCGCGTCGGGATTGAGCAGGTAGCAGTAATCGGCGCCGCGCTCGATGGCGGCGCGCAGGGCCAGGTTGTTGCCGACCGCGAATCCAACGTTCTTGCCCGGCTCATGGATCTTTACCGGCGGCAGCTTTGCGCCCAGCCGGTCGATCTCCGCGCGCGCGGCGACCAGCGTTCCATCGCCCGGGCCGTTGTCGACCAAGTGGAGCTCCAATCGGTCGCGTGGATAGTCCACTTCCGCGAGGCTCTGAAAATAGCCTGGCATGTACTTCGCGCACCGGTAGATCACGGTGACAAGAGCGATGCGCGGAAGCGAGTCGGCCTGGTTCGAAGTCAATGCCGGTGCCTACTTGCCTGGGGCCGCATCGCCGACCTCCGCCGCCAATTCGGCCAGAACTTCGAGTGCGGCGGCGCGCTTCACCAACGCGCGCGCTTCGCGATCGGGAGGCGGCGGCAAGCGCGGCGGCGCCGGCAGCGGCGGCCGGGTCGCCGAGTTGGGAGTCGGAGTCGCTGGTGCCGCCTTGTTGAGCTGGCCGGACGAGCGCCGGGGAAGTGGCGGCGGCGAGTGCGCCGCAGGCGTCGGGGTTGCCGGCACCGGCGGCGGCGTGTGGGAGGCGCGAAACTCGGGCAGAACCTCTTTCAGGAAGCGCTCGCGCTCGGCCGCTTCTTCGGCGATGGCCTTGTCGTAGATGGCATGCATCAACTCGGACACGCGGGCCGCATCGGTGCGCGGCGCCGCATCGGCGATGGCCTCGGAAAGCGCCAGGCGGAATTCCTCTGCGTTGGAAAATCGCTTGGCCCGCTCGGGGGACAAAGCACGCATGAGAACCTGGTCCAGCACCGGGGTGACCCACGGCGCGCGCATTGACGGCGGCGTGGGCTTCGGGTGCCGTACCAATGACAGGGCGGCGGCTGGATCGAGTCCAGAGATCTGCAAATACTGATGTCCGGTCAGAAGCTCCCACAGCACGACCGCCAGCGAATACACGTCGGTGCCCGGATCTGCCACTTCCCCGCGCGCCTGCTCGGGCGCCAGGTAGGCGGCGCGGCCGAAGACCACGCCGGGCTGCGTGTGCTCTTGCTTGAGTACGCTGCGGGCCAGTCCGAAATCGGTCAGCTTCACGTCGCCGTTGTAGGCGAGCATGACGTTGGGCGGCGCCACGTCCCGGTGGACCAAGTTCAGGTTTCCGTAGGTGTGCACGTAGGCCAACGCGCGCGCCACCTCGCGCGCCACGTGCAGCGCCACCTCGATGGGGATGCGGTGCTTAACCCGCACGCAACGATTCCACACCTCACGCAGGTCCTTGCCCTCGACCAACTCCATCGCGATGTAAAATTCGCGATCGACCTGGCCGGCGTCGAAGGTGTTGACCAGCCCCGAGTGCGTGAGACGAAGCACGACCTTGGCCTCGTCGAGAAAGCGCTTGGCCTTGCCGTCGTCGGATTTCTCAGGGATGACCTTCTTGATCACGCACAGCTTGTCGAAGCCATCGAGCTGCCCCAGCGCGGCCACGTAGATCTCGCCCATCCCGCCCTTGGCGAGCGGTTTGAGCAGGACGTATTTGCCGAACTGGCGCGGATAGCTGACCGCCATCGCAACCCTAGCTTATCAGCGCGCCGCCGGCCCGCCCAGAAACGTGCAACGCTACTGACTTTCGACCAAACGCAAGCCCTGGCCCGCCACGCGGTTGTTCGGGTCCAGCTTCAGAGCCTCGGTGTACGCCTTCCTCGCCTCGTCGAACTTCTGCAGCTTGAAGTAGGCGTCACCCTGCAAAACCCGAGCCTCGGCGCCGCCGCCAAAGCGGGCACTCTCCTTGGCGCGCTCCACCGCTTCCTTGTATCGCTTTTCCTGGAATGCGATTTGCGCAAGCCCCGACGCCGCCGCACCCCGGGCTTGTTTGATCGACGAGAGTTGGCCGAATGCCGCCCGGGCTTCATCGTAGCGCTGGGCGTGCAGAAGCTGCTGAGCGGCACGCAAGCTCTCCTCGGTCTGCTTGGCCGCCGTGGCGGCTGGGCGGCCCCGGCTCGAGCTGCCCTCGCGCTTGCCGGTTTCGCCATTCTCCGCGCTGGGCTCAGCCTCCTTGCCAGACTCGGATTCCTTGCCTGTGTCGGCATCCGGCTCAGCCGGGCGACCCGCCTCCGCGCTGCCACCGCCATCCAAACCGGGCTCGGGCAGCGACGCCGGAGCCACGGTTGGCGCCGGATGCGGCGCCACGGTCGCGACCGGAACCGCCTCGGCGGGCACGTGACTTCGCGTGCTGCGGACAAGCCAAACCACACCAAGGCTGAACAGCAGGGCCGACACGGCGACCACGCCGATGGCGATACGCTGGCGGATGGCAAATGGGCGAACCACGCGAGTCTCGGAGACATCGCCGAAGACCGCCTGGTAGCTGCCCTGAGCATCGTCCCGCGACGAGATGCCCGGCGTGGTGAGCAGCATCGGCGCAGGCGTCATCACCAGCGCGGTCTCGATGGTGTGAACCTCGTACGCCAAGTCGGCCATGCTATTCGGGCGGTCTTGCGGCGATCGGGCCATCGCACGCTCGACCAGGCCGACCACCGCCGGCGCCAGCGCGGGCCGCAGCACGGCCAGGGACTTGGGCGGCTCGTTGGCCTTCTTGTGCAGAACCTCCATCACGTTGTCGCCCTCGTAGGGCGGGGCACCGCAAAGCATCTCGTACAAGATAGAGCCCACCGCGTAGATATCGGATCGCGGATCGGCGGGATGACCCGCAGCCTGCTCGGGCGCCATGTATTCGGGCGTCCCCATGGCGACACCGGGTCGGGTCAGCCGCTTGCCTTTTTGCGAGCTCTCCTCGACCTCGGCGCTCTTGGCGATGCCGAAATCCAGAACCTTGACGAAATCGGACGGCTCGCGCGGATCCATGCCGTGATTCGACTGTCCGCTGGGCGGGGTGCGGCTGGCGCCACCCAAACCCAACAGCAAGATGTTCTCTGGCTTGAGATCGCGGTGGATCACGCCCACGTCGTGCGCAGCTTGCAGCGCTTCGCACATCTGCTCGGTGATGCGTAGGGCGCGCACCGGAGGCAGCGGCCCCTCGCGATGAATGAGAAGCCCCAACTCGATGCCTTCGATGTATTCCATCACGAAGAACAGCGAGCCATCGGCGGTGGTGCCGAAGTCGGTGACGTTGACCACGTTGGGGTGCTCGATGCGCGAGGCCGCCCGGGCTTCGCGCCGGAATCGTTCCACCAGATCCGGCGTGCGCGAATAGGCCGGGTGCAGAACCTTGATCGCGACGCGCTTGCCGATCTCGATATGCTCGGCCTCGTACACGCGACCCATGCCGCCCTCGCCGCACATGCGCTTGATCTGGTAGCGGCCCGACAGAAGCGCCCCCACCATGCGCGAGCCCTCTTCCAGCGGCTTGGGCTGCGGCGCGGGCGAACTCTCACGCTGGCCGAGCGGGGCGGTGTCCACCCGTTCGCCCTTCGCCTCGGGCGCGGCTTCGTCGGCGGGCGGCGCAATGTTGGGCGTGTGCCGGCTGATGGTGCCGTCGAGCAGCCCCACGCCGTCGCGGATCATCTCCTCCCGTTCGGCCCGCTCTTTCACAATGACGTCGCTAAACAGATCCCGCAAGAAGCGCGCGACCTGATGTCCGTCCATGGCTGGGGCGTTCTTCGCCAAGAACCCAGCCAGCTCGCTCCGAAATTCCTCGCCGCTTTGGAAGCGGTCGTCCGGGGTCGGCGCCAGCGCCTTGCTCAAGATGACGTCGAGCTCGCGCGGAACCCGGCTGGCCTTCTGGGACGGCAAGACCACCTGGGGATGGCGAACCCGTTCGAGCAGGTCGTCCTGCGGATCCTCGCCCGCTGCCCGCGGCAAAGACGCGGCGAAGAGTTGCCGTCCGGTAAGCAGCTCCCACAAAATGATCGCGGCCGCGTACAAGTCGGTGCGCCCATCGAGCTGCTCGCCGCGCGCCTGCTCGGGCGCCATGTAGCTGACCTTGCCGTAGACCACGCCAGGCGCGGTTTTTTCCAGCTTCAGGGTCGAGGTGGCGAGCCCGAAGTCAGTCAACTTCACTTCGCCTGAATAGGACAGAAGCACGTTGGGCGGCGAGACGTCGCGGTGGACCAGTTTTAGTCCCTCGAACGTGTGCGCATAGCCAAGCCCGCGCACCAGCTCTTTGACGATGTGGACCGCCACCGGCAGCGGAAAGGCCATGCCCTTCTGCGCGCAGCGGTTCCACACCGCCCGCAGGTCCTTGCCCTCCACGAATTCCATGCCGAGGTAGATCTCGCCCTTGACCTGCCCCGCGTCGAACACGCCAACCAGGTTTCCGTGCGACAACCGCACCACCACCTTGGCCTCGTCCTTGAAACGCTGGAGGTAGCCTTTCTCGATCAAGTGCGGCAGCGCCGTCTTGACCACGCACAGCTTTTCCATGCCGCGCTGGCCGTGCAGAGCTAGATAAAGCGCTCCCATACCCCCGCGCGCCAGGGGCTTGACCAAGACATACCCACCAAAGCGTCGCGGAAAGCCTTCCATGTAACAGCGTGCTACCGATTGATCTTATGGGAACGCACGCAAGATTCCTAGTGATCTCACTTGCGCCGCGTAGAAACCATACAACCTTTTGCCAGTGCCGGCAGTAGCGAATGGTGGCGGCGCTTGTGCGGGCTCTGCCGCTACGTGGCTTGCGACTTGTCGCGTTGCTGGCTAAACAGCTTCGAGCGCAAGAGTCCCATTCTTGCGAGGCGGAACCGCAGCGCGGTCCACATGCAACCTAGCCCATACTTCAAGCTGCGGTGGAAGTTGATGGATGACGCCTCCTCGAAATACTTCGCCGGGCAGGTCACCTCGGCAATGTTGAAGCCGAGGTAGTGGATCTGGGACAACATCTGGTTGTCGAATACGAAGTCGTCCGAGTTGCGTTCGATCGGCACGGTTTCCAGCACCTTGCGCGTAAAAGCACGATAGCCGGTGTGGTACTCAGAAAGCTTGGCGCCCATGAGGATGTTCTGGGCCATGGTGAGGAAGCGATTGCTGATGTACTTGTACTTCGGCATGCCGCCCTTGAGCGCCTGTCCGCCGAGGATACGCGAGCCCAGCACTACGTCGTAGAGGCCGGATTCGAGAATGTACGCCATGGCCGACACCAGCTTGGGCGTGTACTGGTAGTCCGGGTGGAGCATGACCACGATGTCGGCGCCTGCCTCCAGCGCCGCCCTGTAGCAGGATTTCTGGTTGCCGCCGTAGCCGCGATTCTGCGGATGCACCACCGTGCGCAGCCCAAGCTCCGCGGCCACCGCGACAGTTTCGTCGCGACTGGCGTCGTCGACCAGGATGATTTCGTCGACCACGTCCATCGGCACCTCGGCACAGGTGGCCTTGAGCGTCTTGCCTGCGTTGTAGGCAGGCATGACGACCACCACTTTCTTTCCGCGAATCATGTCGGCGCGTCTCCTTGGCTGGGCATAATCCAGCGCGTGCGGCCAAAGGACAAGCCCTTCCGTGGCGAAAATCGCACGGAGCCGTCCCGCCTACTTCTCGAAGTGTTGGTAGTCCTTGAGAGATTTCCAGGTTCCGCCCCAGGTCCAACCCCTTCGTGTGAATTCGGCGATGGCAGGCGCGCCCTCGCGCAGAATCCCGGGCGCCTTGCTTCTCGGGACAAGGAACTGCGCTCCTCCAGCCGGCGATACGGTGGTCCCAGAAACCATGGGGTTCACGCGGGGATTGATGTCGATGGCGCGCCCCTGACTGTGCTTGGAAAAGGTGCCAGGCTTTTCCGGCACAAAGCGACAATTGAAGGCCGATGTGTTGTTGTCGGCCATGGACGCGTCGTCGCGCCCCTGGTATTCATCGACCAGTTTCATCTTCTCGATGGGGAAGCGCTGGTCAAAGAGCGCTTTGAAGATCGCGATCACCTCGTCGGCCAGATCCTTGTGGACGACGAGCTCGCCCTCGTGCATGGCGCTGTCGAAGCCGACGTGCGATAGGCGCAGGTAGACCAGGTCTGCGATGGGCGTCGGGCAGCCTTCGCGCCAGGCGGATTGGCGCATACGGGCAGCGATCTCGGCCGACACGGGCGCCTTACTGGAATGAAACGTCGGCACTGCCGAGTCCTGCCCGGTTTGAAGCAAGAGCCAAAGCGCAGCGAGGTGCAATGTCATCGGCAGGGTCATCTGGGCGCTCAGCACGGCGAGCGATGGGCCGACGCCGCCAATACCCGAGCCTGTGTGAATTGTACAGCGACTGCTCCTCCGTCGTCAGAAATCTGAGTGCGGCCTCGGAAATAGAGCGGAATCGCCGGAAAAGACACGAGACTATTCGCCGTGGCTGCTGGCACGAGACATGCTGTATTTAGCCGGTAGCTTCAAACCAAGGTGGTGACCCAATGCAAACGAAGACGCTGATTTTGGCCTCTGCCCTCCTCGCGGTAGCGCTCTGCGCGCGGCCCGGGTTCGCGCAGACCTGCGCCAGCGATGCGGACTGCACCCAGGGTATGATCTGCCACAGCCAGACCTCGACCGTCTGTTCGGGAGGCGCAGCAACCCCAGCTTGCGCGGCGAACACCGTTTGCCCGCCCACCACCGTCGAGCCACCGACTTGTACCGACGTTACGACCAACCAATGCATGTGCCCATGGGACGTGCCGTGCAACGCCGACGCGGACTGCGGCGCGGGCTTCGTCTGCCAGCCCATGACCGGTGGCACTTGCTCTTCGTCCGGTCCTGTCACGGCCAGTCCGGGAAGCACGGGAACGGACACCGCAACGTCTGGCGGCGCGGCGTCCGGGGGCGGTGGCGGATCGGGCACTGGCGCCGTACCAGTTCCGCCGCCCGCCGCCATGCCGGATGCCGGTCCGGTGCAGGATCCCACGTGCACCACCACGACCTCGTACCCAGGGACCTGTCAGCCGAAGGCTTCGACCTGCTCCGTTGACGCCGAGTGCCCGTCGCAGTGGACCTGCGTCACCCAGAGCATCGGTATTGCTGTGCCCGCTCCGGTCGATGGCGGCGTGAATACCGCCACCCCGCCCGACAGAACGGTTTCCACCGCGACCGCGACCAGCACCATCATCACGACCAGGACCTGCCAGCCGCCCTCCTACTGCTCGGGCCGGGCCATCGGAACCTCCGGCGGGGGCACCGGAACTTCCGGCAACGGCGACACCACCCAAGCCCCCACCGGCTATGACGCCGCTGCCGACGCCGGCGTAGGCAAGGGAACCACGGCGGCCACACCGCCAAGCCCGACCGCGAATGGCGGCGCGGGAACCTCCACCGACACGAAGACCACCACCTCGGCCAGCACCGGCGGTGGCGGCTGCAGCGTGGCGCCTGGCGCACTGCCGAGCGACATGATCATCGTGCTCGGTCTCGGCGCCGCGATTGCTCTGCTAGCGCGTCGGCGAAATCGCCGCTGACAAAGCGGGCCGGAACCGAAACCGGAGGCCGGAACCGGAGCAGGCTTCCGACTGCCGGCGACAGGCTCCGGTTTGAATTGGTAACCCGACCTGCTTCGCCTATCATTTGTGGCAAAGGAGAATTCCAGTGCCACTCTACGAATACGTATGTCGCAAGTGCTCTCGTCAGTTTGAAGAGCTCGTCTTCGGCGATGCCAAGCCGGCGTGCCCGTCGTGCCAGTCGAAGGATCTCGAACGCCTGCTTTCTGTCGTTGCGGTCGGAAAGGGCCAGCCCGACCTTCCGCCCAGCCCGTGCGGATCGTGCGGCAACCGCGGCGGCTGCGGCATGAACTGAGGCCGGCGGAAGACCGGCAATAGATCTGTCAGACGATGGCCACTACCTCGACCCGCGAGTGCGTGCTCGACCTTGAGCGCGCAGGCCACCTGGTCCGCATCGGACGCGAGGTCGATCCGAAGCTGGAGATGGCCGAGATCCAGCGACGCGTGTTTCGCGTGCGCGGCCCAGCGCTCTATTTCGCCAAGGTGCGCGGCTGCCGCTTTCCCATGGCCAGCAACCTCTTCGGCACCATGGAGCGCGCGCGCTTCATCCTTCGCGACACCCTGGAAAGCGTGCGCCGCCTGGTCGAGCTGCGCGTGGATCCATCGGCGCTGTGGAAAAGGCCGCTGCGCTACGCCTCGCTGCCGCTGGCCTTGCTGCGGACCAAACCGCGCAAGGTGGCGGACGGGCCCGTGTTCGCCAACCAGATCGCGGCCAGTCTGCTGCCCCAGCTCGTGTGCTGGCCCGACGACGGCGGCGCCTTCATCACGCTGCCCCAGGTGTACACCGAGGATCCCGAGCATCCCGGCCACGCAAGCTCGAACCTGGGCATGTACCGAGTCCAGCTTTCCGGCGGCACGTACGAAACGGATCTCGAGATCGGTTTGCACTACCAAATCCATCGCGGCATCGGCGTGCACCACACGGCGGCGCTTCGGCTGGGTCAGCCCCTGCCCGTGAACATCTATGTGGGCGGTCCGCCCGCGATGACCCTGGCTGCCATGATGCCACTTCCCGAGGGCATGGCCGAGCTGGCCTTCGCCGGCGTGCTCGGCGGTCGCCGCGTGCACCTGGTGGATCAGAAGGGCTGGCCGCTGCCCGTGTGCGCCGACGCTGACTTCTGCATCCTGGGCGAAATCCGCCCCGGCGAGCTCAAACCGGAGGGACCGTTCGGCGACCATCTTGGCTACTACAGCCTGGCCCACGATTTTCCCTACCTGCACGTGCGCCGCATCTACCACCGCAACGACGCCGTTTGGCCGTTCACCGTCGTAGGCCGGCCACCGCAAGAGGACACCGTCTTCGGCGAGCTGGTGCACGAGCTGACCGGGCCGCTGATTCCCGCGCTTCTGCCCGGCGTGCGCGCGGTCCACGCCGTCGACGCCGCCGGGGTCCACCCGCTCTTGCTCGCCATCGGCAGCGAGCGCTACGCGCCCTTTGCCGAGCGAAGTGAGCCGCAAGAGCTACTCACCCAGGCCAACGCCCTGCTTGGCCAGGGCCAGCTTTCTTTGGCCAAGTACCTCTTCATTGTGGCGCAAAATGATGCCCCGTATCTGCGCGCTACCGACATCGCGGGCTTCTTCCGCCACCTACTCGAACGCGTGGACTGGCAGCGCGACCTGCACTTCCAAACCCGCACCACCATCGACACCCTCGACTACTCTGGCTCTGGGCTCAACCGCGGCTCGAAGCTGGTGGTGGCAGCGGTCGGGCAGCCGCGCCGTCCGCTTCCCACCTCCATCCCCGATTTGCGCTTGCCCGACGGATTCTCCGATCCGCGCCTGGCAATGCCCGGCGTGCTGCTGGTGCGCGCGCCCGCGCACGCGAGCCGTGCCGACGGCAGCTCGGACGACCTCGACGCCTTCTGCGCCGCCCTTTTGCCCGCCGATTCCATCAATGCATTTCCGCTGGTCGTGTTGGTCGACGACGGCGAGTTTTGCGCCCGCAGCCTCGACAACTTCTTGTGGGTCACCTTCACGCGCTCGAACCCCGCCACCGACGTGGCCGGCATCGGTGCGGCCACGATCCACAAGCACTGGGGCTGCAAAGGTTCGCTCGTCATCGACGCCCGCCAGAAACGCCACCACGCCCCACCGCTTGTCGAGGACAAGCAAGTCACTGCCCGGGTCGACGCCCTCTTCGCCAGCGGCGGCCCCCTGGCCGGGCTCGAGTGAGGTGGAGTCGGACGTCCCTACGGAATGAAAGCGAGGTCGTCGAGTGTGAGATCCGCCGAATAGGGTGTCGAGGCGGCGCCCATCCATTCGAGATTGAAATAGATGGCCGTGATATGTGCCGGATTGGGGGAAGCATCGGGCTCCCCACCGGTCATATCGGTCCAGAGCACGTTGATAGTCGTCGGGGCGGTTGGGACCGCGATCGATTTTGTGGGGTCACTACAGCCGGGGTGATAGTACCTGCTGTTGCCGGCGATTGGAGTGCAGGTTCCGGGGTCGGTGGGCTTGGCCATCGTGTCGCCTTGAGCAATTAGCCACGCAGGCGAGGGTGTGGTGTCGGTGGTCGATATGCCGAGAGCAATCGGCGTGGCCCGGTTTGCCGCCGAACCCGAGAGCGAAAATGAGATCCCCTTGTACGCCGATGCGTTGATAACCGCGCAGTCGTCAAGGTAGAGGTCGAAGCCCGCGTAGTCGTTGACCGTACCCGAGATGTGCCAGGCCCCATCGACGATCTCGGAGGTAAGGCCGCCCCAGACCGAGCCACCGCCCGACAAGGCGCCATTCCCGCCGAATTGCATGTTCGATGCGTCCGCTGCGATAGCGGTGCTGAAGTCGGTAATGAGGACAGGCAGCGCTGCGGGACACCCCGGGGTTCCCGAGCCGGCCAGTCCTCCGCTACCCGCGTCCGTTCTGAGGCCGCCTGCACCACCGGCGCCTACGGCGCCTCCGATTCCGACCGTCCCCCCAACCGCTCATAGTTCCGCCAGCGCCGACCACTCCCCCGGTGGCCGGAACGCCCCCAGTACCGGGTATTCCGCCCGAAGCAACCATCCCGCCTGTGCCGAGGACTCCGCCGGTGCCCTGGTTCTCGGAAAATGGAGTGGATCCACACGCGGTCAACGCTACAAAGGTTACCCACCAAGCTCGCAACAGAATCCTCCTTGGACAAGAACACCGGTAGGTTTCCTCTTGAAGCTGGTTCATGGGATCCCACCCACTGGCGACGAGCGCCGGGGTGATGAGCTTGGTTCGGATGTCCGCTTCGGTGAGGTCCTTCTTGTTCACAGATCACCAAGAGCTAGCTGGCAGGTCGGAAAACCTTGGACCAACGGATTTTCGACCACTTCCGAGCGAAATACAAACGGTGACCTACCGCCGGGTTCCGTCGAGCGCCAATGTATCAGGGCACGCGGGCCAAACTCCCCATGCCGTCGCGTTCGTGGTCAAGAAGTCTGCTTACGCAGGCGGGCGCCGAGCGAGGCGATGCCGCTGCCGTGGGCAGCGATGAACAGGAAGACGAAACAGTAGAGCGCCGCCAGCTCGCCCTTATTGATGGCCGGCAACCACAGGCCGCCCGCCAAGGCGAATTTCCAGTGGAACTGGAAGTAGGCCACAGCCATCTGGCCGGCGGTCAGAAACGCGGCTGGGCGCGTGAGCAGTCCGAGCGCGATCAGTGTGCCGCCCACCAATTCGATGATCCCGCCGACCCAAAGCTGCGAGCCAACCGGGGGCATGAACTGGCTGTGCCAGCCAAGAAGCTTCTGCGCGCCGTGAAACGCGAACATAGCGCCCGCGACCATGCGCAGGGCTGAGAACAAGTATGGTTCCGCGCGCAGCGCGAATTCATTGATCTTCGATGTAAGCATGGCGTTCTCCTTGCCGGTTGCCGGCCGTGACGTGGTGACGCTGGCCAGATGGTGTTCATTCGATTGGGTAAGCGCTGAAACGTGGGTCATCACGAATTCTCTCCTGTGCTGGTTTTGTAAGCGGCCGTCGCAATGGTCGTGTGCTAGGAAGATGAACGGGACCCGGTGGACGTTACATGGCAAGGAATCCAGAAAATTTGATTGTTCGTCTCGGACTATCGGATGACAAGACAACCGACATCCTGGGTGATCTGCTCAGCAGCCTGCGCCTCACGACCCTGGTTTACGGGCGCTTGGAGCTGGGCGCCCCGTGGGGACTGAGCTTTCCCGAGGTACCCGACTCGGCCAGTCTGCTGGTCATTGCCCGAGGCAGCGCCGAGCTGGAGGTCCAGACCTCCGGCCGGTCGACCATACCGGCGACCGTGCTGTCCTCCGGCGACGTGGCGCTGCTGCCGAATGGCGGTGCGCATGTGCTGCGCGACGGAAAGGGCAGTCCGCTGCACGTCCTTGGCACCGGCCAGTGCCAACGCTCGACCGCAGCCAATCCCATTCGTCTCGGAGGCAAAGGCGCGCGCACGACGTTGGTGGCGGGCGCGTTCCGCTACGGGGCCGGTCGGCGCATTCCCTTGTTCGAGAGGCTTCCCTCAGTCATTCACATCGCCGCGTCCGACGCAACTGTCTCGCCCTGGTTGGCGTCGACCGTGCAGTTGCTCATCGCCGAGAGCGCCGCGCACAGCGCGGGTGGTACGGTGGTGGTTTCGCGGCTGGTCGACGTGCTGTTCGTGCAGGCGCTGCGCACTTTCATCACGAGCGGCGCTTGCAAGGAAAGCGGGTTGCGCGCCTTGGGCGATTTCCAGATTGGAAAGGCTTTGCAGCTCGTCCACGAGCGGCCGGCAGAACCGTGGACCGTCGGGGGGCTGGCGCGCGCGGTGGGCCTGTCGCGGTCGGCGTTCGCAGCGCGCTTCTCCGAGTTGGTCGGCGAGCCGCCGCTGGAATACGTTTCGCGCTGGCGCATGACCAAGGCTGCCGAGCTTCTGCGCGAAAGCGATCTGTCGATGCTCGATGTCGCCGAACGCGCCGGGTATCGCAGCGAGGCCGCCTTCAGCCGAGCCTTCAAGCGCCACGAGGGCACGGCTCCCGCGCGCTACCGGCGGCAGGGGGCGAACGCGCGCGTGTGATCTGGGCTGACACCGTAATCGCTTGCCGCGCTGGCCATGGTGGGCTGGCTTGCCCGGGGGCCGTAGGTCAGGATTGAGGTCTTTCGGGACGAGAGCCATGAGTCTTCAGCTTCTCTTCGCACCCAGCGCAGGGGCGCCATCGTCGTCACGCTGGATGCAAGACTTCTGCAAACGACTGGCGGTCGTCGGTCGGGTCACGTGCTTCGACTATCCGTATCAGCAGGCTGGCAGACGCTCACCCGATCGTTTGCCGGTCCTGGTCGCAGCCCATCGGGCCGCCTTCGAAGCCTTGGACCCGGAGGCGCCCGTGGTGCTGATTGGCAAGAGCATGGGCGGTCGCATCGGTTGCCATCTGGCGAACGAGCTGACACGGAGAAAGCCCCTTGCCGTCGTCTGCCTGGGCTACCCATTGGTCGGCCAAAACGGCGCGGTTCGCGACCAGGTGTTGCTTGCGCTCCGAATCCCAGTCTTGTTCGTGCAAGGCTCGCGCGATCCGCTTTGTCCGCTCGATCGTCTGGCCGAGGTGCGCGCACGCATGGCCGTCGCGAACGACCTTTATGTGGTTGAAGGCGGCAACCACTCGCTCGAGCTCGCGAAAACGCAGCTCAAGCTGGACCCGCTCGCGCAGGACGCTGTCGATGCGGCCATCGTCCGCCGCATTTCCGGTTTTCTGAAAGAGATTGCCGGCCCCAACGAAGGACCTTAGCGGAGCAACGGACGGCCGCTGGGAGGCTGGGATGCGGCTCAGAGCTTGCACGCACGCCCGCGCGGCGGCAACATGTACGCCATGCCAACCAAAGCCAAGAAGGCAACCAAAGCCAAGAAACCGATCAAGTCCAAGAAGACTCTCGCCAAGACAAAGGTCCTCACCAAGAGGGCCGTCAAGAAGGCAGTTAAGAAGGCGGTCAACAAGGCATTTAGGAAGGCGGTCAGGAAGGCGGTCAAGAAAGCCGTCAAGAAGGCGGTCAAGAGAGGCGGAGAGGGAGTAAGCATCGCCGCACTGGCGACGACGGAACAGCAACCGATTCAGGATGGAGCCCAGCCCGACGGGGCCACTCCGAACCCAGCAGGGACGGACACAACCCAGCATGACCCCGGCTGATTGAGCACGTATCCTGAGATGCGATGCGGCTAGGCAAAGCCTGCGTCCACGGTGGCCACTCCTCCCGGCCGTTTCCGGGCTGTTGATAAGTTGTTACCAAAATGGAATTAATCGTGTGGTCGCGCCAGCTTACACTCATGGTATGCGACTCGCAGCCCTCGATCTCGGTTCCAACTCCTTCCACGCTCTGATTGCGGAGGTGGAGCATGGCGAGGGCCTGGCAGTTGTCGAGCGCGCCAAGCGGATGCCCAGGATTGGCGAGGCCATCTTTCGAACCGGCCGTTTCTCGGGAGCGGCGCTCGAAAGCGCCCTGCACGCGGTAGGGGAGCTGGTCCCGGTGATCGAACGGAACCAACCGCAGGCCGTGCTCGCGGTCGCGACCAGCGCTGTCCGCGAGGCGCGCAACGGGCATACGTTCGTCGCCAAGGTTCGCTCGCGTTTCGGCCTCGACGTCCAGGTCATCTCGGGTGACGAAGAGGCGCGTCTCGCCTATGCGGGCGCGCGCGCGCAGATGGGTGGCAGTGTCGGTCGTGCCACGCTCTTCGATCTCGGGGGAGGCTCGCTCGAGGTCGTGGTGGGCGACGGGAGTCGAATCCTTCACACCGCCTCGGCGCCGATCGGCGTTCTGCGCGCGGTGGCCGAGCAGCCGGCGTCGGATCCACCCTCGCCTCTTGACCTGCGCGCGATCGAGCGCTGGGGGTTCGGTCGCGTGGCCGCGCTGCTACGCCCGTTCCGAAGGCGCGACCTCGGCGAGGTCGTGCTGTGCGCGGGAACCGCCCGAGCTCTGCGCTCCGTGGCCCGCGCACTCCGGCTAGTGCCGGCGTCGGGCGAGGGCTCCAATTGCCTGAGCCGCGCTACGCTCGGCTTGCTCATCGGGCATCTGGCCGCGCTGCCGCTGTCGGCCCGCCGCGATGTCCCTGGCATGAACCCCGACCGGGCGGACCAAATCATCCACGGAGCCATCGTCTTGGCCTCGGTGCTCGACATCCTCGACGTCCCTCGTGCGCGCGTCTGTCGGGCCGCACTACGCGAAGGTCTGATCCTGGAGCACGCGCGGCGCCAGTGGTCTGCGGCGGCCTGATGAGGTCGCGCCGCCCATCCGCAACTTGATTTCACGGAGGCAACCGTGCTGGATTACCAGAGTCATGGGCTCAAGGACCACGCGCGCAGCTTCGAGCACCGGCTACGTGATTCTGCCTGTGGCGTTCGCTGTCAGCCTGCTAGCGCTGGCAAGCTGTGGGGGTAGCACCGAGCACGCCCCGGAGGGCGGCGCTGCTTTGCCCGATCCGGACTCGTGCAATCCCGATCCACTGCGCACAAACCTCGCCCCCTTGTGGAATGGGCTCTCGGTGGACATCGACGACTGCCCCATCCTCGATTTCACAAGCAAGTACAACGAGCCCGACGCCATGATCTTCAAGGCGATCATCTACGTCGAATCGCGCTTCCAGTACGACGCAATCGGGTGCACGGGCAATGGGCCGTGCTGCCCCTCGCGCGGCTGGACTGCGTCCGAGTGCGGGTGCCTCGGGGCGATGCAAACCGGGCCCTGGTGCGATTCGTCGAGCTTGCCCGCCGGATGCACGGCGACCGGACGCGGCTTGCTCCCGAACGGCCACGTGGACATGGAGACCAACCCCAACGCCGCGGATTGGGCCAACTCCGTCTTCAACCCGGCGGTCAACATCGAGCTGGGCATCGCCGGTATCGCCTGCAACCGCGCGCAGGCCAAGACCGCCTTTCCGGGCTGCACCCAGAATCAGTACACGATGATGGCCATCGGCAATTTCAACTCCTACGGCAGCACCAAGAGCTGCACGGTCTACAACTTCGACTACGACTCTGCCGTGGTGAAGGCGTACGAGGATTACTCGACTGCCTCCGGCTGGCCCGCCCGGCCGTACGTGACTCAGTAGATGCCGTGCCGGGCGGCGGACCCCACCGAATCTACCGTTGTCCCTGATTTGGCATCGATGCGCGCCCAAGGGACGGATCGAGCACGCCTTGCTTGATGATGAACGCGGCGACCGCGTCCACGCCGTCGCCCTGGCGGATGTTGGTGAAGACGAAGGGCCGCCCCCCTCGCTGCGTGCGCGCATCGCGGTCCATCACCTCCAAGCTCGCGCCCACGTAGGGGGCGAGATCGGTCTTGTTGATCACCAGGAGATCCGAACGGGTAATGCCTGGCCCACCCTTGCGCGGGATCTTGTCGCCCCCGGCGACGTCGATGACGTAGAGGGTGAGGTCGGCAAGCTCGGGGCTGAAGGTCGCCGCCAGATTGTCGCCGCCGCTTTCCACCAGAATCAGATCCAGGTCGGGGAAGCGCCGGTTGAGATCGTCGATGGCCACCAAGTTGATCGACGCGTCCTCGCGAATGGCGGTGTGGGGACATCCGCCGGTTTCCACGCCTACGATCCGATCGGTGGCGAGCGCTCCACTGCGCACCAGAAACTGCGCATCTTCCTTGGTGTAGATGTCGTTGGTGACCACCGCGATGTTGAAGCGATCCCGCAGGCGCTTGCACAGGGCATCGACGAGCGCGGTCTTGCCCGAGCCCACCGGGCCCGCCACGCCTACGCGGAGAGGTTGTTTGTCATGCATGTGTCTCCCTCATGATCGGCAAAGCCGCGAATACAGGGTTTCGTGAAGTGCGCTGGCGATCGCCTGCGCCGGAGCGGTGGCGCCCAGCCCGTCGTCGGGCAGGTCCAGGGCGATTTCTACGGCGGCATCGATGCGGGGCAGAGCCCGCGACAGGATCCGCTGCGCTGCTTGATGGCCCACCCGACACAGGCGCGTGGCAGCCGCAATCTGCGCCTCGGTCCACGCGAAGGCGAAGCCGGCCATCGCCTGGGCGACAGGAATCTCCCAGCGAACCGCACCCAGGGCCAGCATCGCCGCATGGGTCACCGCCCGATCGGCGCTCCAGGCTCCGGCGCCGTCGACCCCCAAGCCATCGAGCACCCTGGCCAAGGCGCCACCCAGGTGGCGATCCTCTGCTTGCAGCTCGGCGCTGGGGCGCGAGGCCAGCAGAAATTCGCTCCAGCCGCGCGCACCTATGAGATCTCCGACCGCGAACGCCCGGTGCAAGCGGGCCAAGACGGGCAGATCGAGCCTGGCCAGGCTGCACGACAGAAGGCCCAGGATCCACGCCTCAGCAGAGGCTTCGTCCGCCACCCACGACAGCGCCACCGCCTGTTCCAGCCCCTGGGAATAGGCGAAGGCACCGATGGGAAGGGCTGGGCTCGCGAGCTGGAGCAGGCGCAGCAGCGAAACGCCTGCGATCCCCCGTGCCTCGGCCGGCATGCGCCGATTGGGCTCAGGATGCATGGTGATGCGCGTGCGTGGCGCCATGGCCGTCTTCTTCCCGGGCGTGGCTATAGCCGCCGGCTTCCGGCTCGAAGGCCCGGCGCTCACCAGTCACCGAAAGGCCCAGCGCCCGCACCATCCCGTCGAGCACGTGGTCGTGCTCGTAGGCGAGCCAGTCCGGTCCCAGTTGCACCGGCACGTGCCGGTTGCCCAGGTGATAGGCAGCACGACACAAGAGGTGGTGATTCTGGGCGCGGGCGACGGACAGACTCTCGGGCGCGGCCTGCACACTGACGATCAGGTTCGCGTGCGGGTCGCGCAGGCGGTCGCCGTCACGCAGGATCGAACCCCGCGGCAGCAGCACCACCGCCTCGCGGCCGTCGTCGAGGCGCGTCCGCAGTCGGCTCTTGCGCCGGTCGGCGAAGGTCAAGGTCAGGGAAGCGCGCGCCGGCGCCGGATCTGGCGACGAGACCGCTTCGAGCTTTTCCAGAAGTTGCAGCATGACCAGCCCCACCGTCAGAAGAGGAAATAGCGCTGCGCCAGGGGCAGCTCGGTCGCCGGCTCGCACACCAGGGGCACCCCGTCCGCGCGCACGGCGTAGGTTTGCGGATCCACCTCGATGACGGGCTGGTAGTCGTTGTGCACCAGATCGCGTTTGCCGATGGTGCGCGTGCCCTTGACCGCCAGCAGGGGCTTGCGCAACCCAAGCCGGCGGCCCAGGTCGGTGGCCAGGGCCGCAGCGGAAACGAAGGTCACGCTGGTGCTGTGTCGTGCACCCCCGAGCGCCCCGAACATGGGGCGGAAGTGCACGGGTTGCGGGGTGGGAATCGAGGCGTTGGCGTCGCCCATGGGCGCGGCCACGATGAAGCCGCCCTTGATGATCAAGGCGGGCTTGGCCGCAAAGAAAGCCGGCTTCCACAGCACGATGTCAGCCAACTTGCCGACCTCGAGAGAGCCCGCCTCGTGCGCGATGCCGTGGGTGATGGCGGGGTTGATGGTGTACTTGGCGATGTATCGCTTGACCCGGAAATTATCGTTGTCTGCACCCGCGGCGGCAGCGGGCGGTAGCGGTCCACGCTGCTGCTTCATCTTGTGCGCGGTCTGCCAGGTACGGATGATGGTTTCCCCCACCCGCCCCATGGCCTGCGAATCGCTCGACATCATGCTGAAGGCGCCCAGGTCGTGCAGGATGTCCTCGGCGGCGATGGTTTCGCGACGAATGCGCGATTCGGCGAAGGCTACGTCCTCGGGGATGGCAGGATCGAGGTGGTGGCAGACCATCAGCATGTCCAGGTGCTCGTCGACGGTGTTGACGGTGTAGGGCCGGGTCGGGTTGGTGGACGACGGCAGCACGTTGGCGGCCCCGCACACCTTGATGATGTCCGGGGCGTGGCCGCCGCCGGCGCCCTCGGTGTGGTAGGTGTGGATGGTGCGGCCCCGAAAGGCCGCGATGGTGTCCTCGACGAATCCGGATTCGTTCAAGGTGTCGGTGTGGATGGCGACCTGCACATCGTAGCGCTCGGCCACCGACAGGCAGGTGTCGATGGCCGCGGGGGTGGTGCCCCAGTCTTCATGCAACTTGAGCCCCATGCACCCGGCCTCGAGTTGTTCGACCAGGCCGCCGGGCTGGCTAGCGTTGCCCTTGGCCAGGAAGCCAAGATTCATGGGCAGGTCCTCCGCGGCCTGCAGCATGCGCGCTGTATTCCAGGGCCCGGGCGTGCAGGTGGTGGCATTGGTCCCCGCGGCGGGGCCGGTGCCGCCGCCGATCATGGTGGTGATCCCGGACATGAGCGCCTCTTCGATCTGTTGCGGGCAGATGAAGTGGATGTGCGAGTCGATGCCGCCCGCGGTTGCGATAAGCCCCTCGCCGGCGATGATCTCGGTGCCCGGGCCGATGACGATGGTGACGCCCGGCTGGATGTCGGGATTGCCGGCCTTGCCGATGCCGGCGATGCGTCCCTGCTTGATCCCGATGTCCGCCTTCACGATGCCCCAGTGATCGACGATGAGAGCGTTGGTGATCACGGTGTCGGCCACGTCCGCGCCCCAGCGCTGGCTTTGTCCCATGCCGTCGCGGATCACCTTGCCACCGCCGAACTTCACCTCTTCGCCGTAGATGGCGTGGTCTTGTTCCACCTGCACCACCAGACTGGTATCACCCAAGCGAACGCGATCGCCCCGGGTGGGGCCGAACATGTCGGCGTAGGCGCGTCGATCCACACGCCTCATGGCGTCCCCTTGTCGAGCGCGCCCATGACCTCGCCCCGGAAGCCGTAAACCTTGCGTTCGCCGGCGAACGCACAGAGCTCGACGGTGCGGGTCTGTCCGGGCTCGAAGCGCACCGCGGTTCCGGCTGGAATGTTGAGACGGAATCCAAAAGCCCGCTTGCGATCGAAATGCAGCGCCGGGTTCACCTCGAAGAAGTGATAGTGCGAGCCCACCTGGACCGGCCGATCACCTGTGTTGGCCACGTCGAGGGTCACGGTGTCTCGACCCGCATTGAGCTCGATGTCCGCGCCGGTCGCGACCACCTCGCCTGGCACCAGCCTGGACGGCTGAATCGGTTGGTGAACCGTGACCAACTTCGTGCCGTCGGGAAACGTGGCTTCCACTTGCACCTCGGAAATCAGCTCGGGCACGCCTTCCATCACGTCGTCGCTGGTCAGCAGCTGGGTTCCGTAGGTCATCAGCTCGGCGACGTTGCGGCCATCGCGGGCGCCTTCCAGGATGGCGGCCGAGATGTACGCGACCGCCTCGGGGTAATTGAGCTTGAGACCTCGCGCCTTCCGCCGCTCGGCAAGCAGGCCAGCAGTGAACAGGAGAAGTTTGTCCTTTTCGCGGGGAAGTAGGTCCATGGGCCTCCGAACGTCAGGTCGACCAGATGCGGGGCGGACACGCGGCCCGTCCGGCAAGCCGTGGGCGCAGGATGCGCCACGCGCTTTCGATTAGGATGCGCGCACGAGTGGCGTCGTTTCCCAGATAGCGGCAGACCAACACCCCGCTGACCACGGTGGCCGAGCTGAGCTCGCCTTCGCCCAGGCATGTTGCTCGTAGCTGAGCCAGCAGGTCACTGGTCGATTCGTCGTCGAGCGCAGGCGTCCACGCAAGCACGGTCGCCAGCACCGAGCCCTGGCGCAGGCCCCAGGGCGCCGCCTGGGTCTCGCCATCCAACTGGGATCGCTCCACGAGCAACGGATGGCCGTCCCGCCAAAGCTCGATGTGCTGGCGGCACTCGCCGCCAAACACGTGCTCGCCCGCTGCGCGCCGGCCCAGACACAGCACGTCCCACCCGATGAAGCTGGCACCGCCGCAAAGCTCCACCCGGGTCTGCATCTGTGCCCGCGCGCCTTCAAAGAGAATGGACTCGTGGGGCAGCCACTCGACCATCGCGCGGTCGGCCGCACGCAGGGTTTGGGTCTGGCGCGCGATGCGACCGTCGCTGCGGTACACCTTGGTCGCGGCCGGCGTGGTAATGAGGGCGTGGGCCCCAGCTCGCACGTCCACTTCCAAACTGAGCGAATCGCCAGGAACCAGGCCCGCGGGCGGGTGCAAGATCACCACATGGCAGACACCGGGGCCCTCGGGATAGAACGGGCGCTGGATCGCGAGAGGTCCGTGTTGCCCGCGCCTGCGCATCTCGGTCCGCTCGCCAGCGCGGACAAAGTCCAAGGCAAGCCACGCCCGCCAGGACGACGAAGGCTCGGGCGCGAGTGCGAGCGCTGGCGCCATCACGTGGCCCCGAGCGCCGCAATCAGGGCCTCGGAATCCGCCACCGCGCCGAAGACGCCGTTTTGCATGGTGACCATCTTCAGGGCGGCCGCGTGGTTGCCCGCATCGGTCGCTGCACAACAATCGCCGAGCAACAGGCACTCGTAACCGCGGTCGTTCGCTTCGCGCATGGTGGTGTGCACGCATACGTCGGTGGTGATGCCGGTGAGAATCAAATTGCAGATCCCGCGCTGGCGCAGGATCAGATCGAGATCGGTCGCACAAAACGAGCCCTTGCCGGGCTTGTCGATGATGGTCTCCCCGGCCTTTGGATAAAGCTCGGGAATGATGTCCCAGCCCGGCTCGCCGCGCACCAACACGCGGCCGCAAGGTCCGGGATCGCCGATGCCGGCCGCACCGCCGGGCGTCTGGCGCGAGCGCCAGCGTTTGTTGGCCGGCAGGTCCGAAAGGTCCGGGCGGTGCCCTTCGCGGGTGTGCAGCACGTGAAAGCCCTGATCCCGCATCACGTCCAGCACCTTGCGGATGGGCTCGATGCAGGCGCGGGTGAGTGAGATGTCGTAGCCCAACAGATCGATGTAGCCGCCCTTGCCACAGAAGTCGGTCTGCATGTCGATGACGACAAGGGCCGTGTTGTCGCGGCGAAGGTCGCCATTCCACGGCCAGCGATAGGGATTGGCAGCAACGAACAGCTCCATGCAGCTTGGTTATGGGCCGCCATTGGTTTCTTCCAGTTTTCAGAAGACTAAACTTGTCGTAAATTATTCCAACCTGGGCCGGCCAAGGTTGCGCTGGACGTGGCCGCGCCTTCATGCTTGCGACGTGTCGACAAACTCGACTGGCATGAAAGCGGACCTTGGCCGTCTTGATATAGACAGCGTCGAGGCCGGTTACCGCGAAGGGCGATTTTCGCCAGTCGCGCTACTCACCGAGATGGTGGACCGCTCCGACGCGGACGACGCCGCGGGCATCTGGATCCACCGTGTTCCCAAAGACGAAGTGGTGAAGGCCATCGAAGCCCAGGCAGCACGACGTGCGGCGGGCGTCGACCTGCCCCTGTTCGGGCTCGGCTTCGCGGTGAAGGACAACCTCGACGTGGCCGGCATGCCGACCACCGCTGCGTGTCCGGCCTTCCGCTATCTGGCCCAGCGCTCGACAACGGTGGTCGAGCGCCTTCGTGACGCTGGCGCGATCGTGCTCGGCAAAACCAATCTGGACCAGTTCGCCACCGGGCTGGTCGGCACGCGCTCTCCCTACGGCGTGCCCCACAACCCGTTTGACCCCCGCTTCATCCCGGGCGGCTCCAGCTCGGGCTCGGCGGTGGCGGTGGCGCGCGGCATGGCCACCTTCGCGCTTGGGACGGACACCGCAGGCTCGGGGCGGGTGCCGGCTGCCTTCAACGGCCTCGTGGGCCTCAAGCCTAGCCTAGGAATTCTCGGCACCACCGGCGTGGTCCCCGCCTGTCGCTCACTCGACTGCGTCTCGGTCTTTGCACACACCTGCGCCGACGCCTGGCGAATCTTCGAGATCGCACGCCACTTCGATGCGAGTGATCCGTACGCGCGGCGCTGGGACGACCTGGCCACGCCCGGGCCCTTGCCGGCGACGTTTCGCTTCGGGGTTCCGGAGGCGAGCCAGCTCGAATTCTTCGGTGATGGGCACACCGAGCACGCCTTCGCCGAGGCTGTAGGGGCCCTGCGCGCCTTGGGGGGACAGCCCACCCGCGTAGACTTCTCGGCGTTTCGCCAGGTGGCCCAGCTGCTGTACGACGGGCCCTGGGTCGCCGAGCGCTTGGAGGCGAGCGGCGCCCTGCTGGCGGCGAATCCCGCCGCTTTCGATCCCTGTGTACGCGAGATTCTGTTGCGAGCCCGAGGCGTCACGGCGGACGCCGTCTTCCGCGGGCAGGCCAGGTTGGCAGCCCTTGCCCGTGCCACCGCCGAGATCTGGCAGGGCATCGATGTGCTGGTGACGCCGACCACGCCGACCATCTACACGGTGGCGCAGGTAGCGTCCGATCCGATCGCGCTCAACACCCGCCTCGGCTACTACACCAACTACGTGAACCTACTCGACCTGTGTGCGCTGGCCGTGCCGGCGGGATTTCGCCCCGACGGACTGCCCGTGGGCATCACCTTGGTGGCCCCACGCGGGCACGACCAGCGCTTGCTCGATCTGGGCGCGCGCTTCCACGGCGAGACCGCCGGTCAACCGGCCCCTGGCGCGGGATCTCCGCCCTTGCCGGACGCCGACCAGGGAGCTTGCCTGGCGGTGGTGGGCGCGCATCTGGCGGGCGAGCCGCTCAACCATCAACTTACCGGCCTGCACGCCAGACTGGTCAAACGCACCAGGACCGCGCCTCGCTACCGTCTGTTCGCGCTGCCCAACACGACGCCGGCGAAACCGGGCTTGGTTCGCAGCGCAAACGGGGGCGGCTTCGCGGTGACGGTTGAGGTTTGGTGGCTCTCTTTCGCGGCCCTGGGCCGCTTTGTGGCGGCTGTTCCGGCACCCCTGTGCATCGGGAGCATCGAGCTCGAAGATGGCAGCCGCGTGCAAGGCTTCCTGTGTGAGGAGCACGCACTTCGAGGCGCGCCCGACATCTCCAGGTTTGGCGGATGGCAGGCCTTCCTAAAGACTAAAGAGGACCGCGGTTAGCGCATTTTGCGTACTGGCACATGTTACGTACCTTTCGGGCCAGCGAAATACCTCATTAACAACGACCGAGTATAGTCTGTGACGAGAGCTAGCAAAGCGGACTTAACTACACTGATTTCTAAGCTAGTTGGCCGCGGCGCTGCGCTCAGAACCTGTAGTCGAACGCCCGCGGAAGACGCGTGGGCTGGCCCAGTAGAGGAGACAACAACGCATGAAACTTCCCATTGGACTCGGCGAACGTTACCCAGTCATAGCCATCACCAGTCTAAGTGTCATTCTGCTCGCGGAGGCGACGGTTTGGGCAGAAGAGCCGGCGCCCGCAGCTGCGGTGCCTTCAGGCGCCACCGAAAGCGCGCCTATGCCGCCGGAGCCCGCCCAGCCCCCAGCTCCCGCCCCAGTCGCCCCGCCGGCCCCCGCGGCCATGGCACCGCCACCGCCGCCTCCTCCATCGGAGCCGCTCAAGAAGGACGTCGTCCCAATCAAGGCGGTCTTCGGTTTGCGCGTGGCCGGTCGCATTCAGGGCGACAGCGATCCCAAGAAGCTCAACGACGTGAGTCTGGATTCGCTCTACCTCGAAGCCCGCTTCAGCGGAGCTCTTAATAAGTACTTTGCCTGGCAAGCGAATTTCAACGGAAACGCCAAGCCCGCGGGAAGCAGTGGACCGGCCAGCATCATGGACTTGATCTTGAAGCTGGATCTGGTCGACGAATTTCACGTGTGGGCCGGCAGGCTGTTGGTTCCCTCGGACCGTTCGAACTTCAGCGGTCCCTTCTTCATGAGCCCGTGGAACTATCCTGGTGTCTATGCCGTCGGCACGGCGGGCGCATTCATCGGGCCCAAGACCGGCGCCAATGGAAGGGACGACGGTGTGGTGGCCTGGGGTCAGTTCGTGGGTGGCAAGGCGAAATACTTTCTCGGGGCCTTCAACCTGGACAACGTGGGCCAGCACCCACTCTACTCCGGCCGCGTGAATGTCGCCCTGCTCGGCGATGAGCCGGGCTTCTGGGGCAGCAGCACCTACTATGGCGAAAAAGACATCGTCGCGCTCGGCGGCGGCTTTCAGTACCAGAAGAATGGCTCAGGCACCATCGACGCCACCACCTTGAATGGCGATACCGACTTAAAGGTCTTCATCGCCGACCTGTTGGCGGAGAAGAATCTACCGGGCGCGGGGACGGTGTCGCTCGAAGGTGCGTACTATCACTTCGACAAGGGCCAGCCCGCAAAGCAGGCCTTCTATGTGTTGGGCAGCTTCCTCACCAACTACGTGGGGGTGGGCAAGCTGCAGCCGCTCGTGCGCTGGCAACAGGCCTCGCCGCAGGCCGGAGGTGATAGCTGGAAGATCCTCGATGCGTTGGTCAGCTATGTCATCTACGGCTACAACCTCAAGCTTTCGGCCGGCTACCAGCGCACCGACCTGGGCGGATCGGTGGTTGGCAACGCTATTCAAGTCGGCTTCCAGATGCAGGAGTAGACACATGTCGCGCAAAAATCACACAGTCAATCGCTCGGGAAATTGCTCACCCGATGGAGGAATGCTCATGCGTATCTGTTTGTCAGTCGTGCTTGTCAGTGCACCGTTCGTGTTGGCGGGGTGTAACAAGACCGAGGAGGCAAAGCCGGCGGCGCCGACCGCCGCACCGGCCGCCGCTGTGGCCCCGGCGACCATTGCAGACACCGGCCCCATCAAGGTCGGCATCTTGCACTCGCTCTCTGGGACGATGGCCATCAGTGAAACCTCACTCAAAGACGTGGCGCTGATGACCATCGAAGAGATCAACGACGCCGGTGGCGTGCTGGGCCGCAAGATCGAGCCCGTGGTGGTGGACCCGGCGTCGAACTGGCCGCTGTTTGCCGAAAAAGCGCGCGATCTGTTGCAGAACCAGAAGGTCGCAGTGGTGTTCGGCTGCTGGACCTCGGTGTCGCGCAAGTCGGTCTTGCCGGTGTTCGAGGAATTGAACGGCCTGCTATTCTACCCGGTCCAGTACGAGGGTGAGGAATCATCGTTCAACGTCTTTTACACCGGGGCCGCGCCCAACCAGCAGGCGATTCCCGCGGTGGAATACCTGATGAGCAAGAAGGGGGGCGGCGCCAAGCGCTGGGTCCTGCTCGGCACGGACTACGTCTACCCGCGCACCACCAACAAGATCTTGCGCTACTTCCTACATTCGAAGGGTGTCGCCGACGACGACATCATGGAAAAGTACACTCCCTTCTCGCACAACGACTACCAAACCATCGTTGCCGACATCAAGAAGTTTGCGGCCGGCAAACGGACGGCCGTGGTCTCCACCATCAACGGCGACTCGAACGTGCCCTTCTACAAGGAGCTCGGCAACCAGGGCATCCGGGCCGAGGACATTCCAGTGGTCGCATTCTCCGTCGGTGAGGAAGAGCTGCGCGGCATCGACACCAAGCCGCTGGTCGGGCAGCTGGCGGCCTGGAACTACTTCATGTCCATCGACACGCCCGAGAACAAGGCCTTCATCAACAAGTGGATGGCTTACGTGAAGAAGCACAATCTTCCCGGCGGAGACAAGCGGGTGACCAACGACCCCATGGAGGCCACGTACATCGGCATTCACATGTGGGCGCAGGCGGTGGACCAGGCCAAGACCACCCAGGTCGATGCGGTTCGACAGGCGGTGGGCTACCAGACCTTCAAGGCGCCGTCGGGATTCGAAATTTCCATGGACGCCAAGAACCATCACCTGCACAAGCCGGTGTTCATCGGCGAGGTCAAGGCCGACGGCCAATTCCACGTGGTGTGGAAGACGGACGGTCCCATACGCGCCCAAGCGTGGAGCCCCTTCATTCCCGACAGTGCCAAGAAGGTGGCTGACTGGACGTATCCGTGGGTGTGCGGCAACTGTACCGAGCCGAAGTACAAAATGATGGCGGCCGAGTGAAAGCCGCACGGTCACACAGACGCTCGTGGGAGAGCGAGCCATGAGGGACCGCCTCCACAGGCGGGAGCGCCCGGGTTGGCGAAGGTGGCTGCTGCTGGAGGCGGCCCTCATGGCTGTCGTGGGCGTCGAATGCCCGGTGCGGGCAGCGCGCGCACAGGCCGCCGGCTCACTTGAGGAGGTGCTGCGTGGGCTGGCAGCACCGGATGCGGACGAAGTAACCAGGACCCTGGAACGGCTGGCGATTCGCGGCGACGCAGCGGCGGTGCCGGCCATCGAGGCCCTGTGCGACGACCGGCTGATGGTTGGCGCCGACGGCGCCATCTTCCTGCATGCGTCCCGCGAGCGGCAGCTGCGCAACCCGATTTCGGGGCAGGTGCTGATCCCTCAGCCCACAGGCGCACACGAAGTGGAGGTGAACAACGAGATCCGCCGGGTGGCCATGCCTGTGCTCGCGGAGATCGAGCTGCACTCGCCATCCGAATCGGTACGGCTCACGGCCGCCCAGGCGTTGGCCGACCGGGTCGGCGACGAGGGGGCAGCGAAGATTCGCGCGGCCCTCGAGCGAGAAACCAGCCCCAAGGTGCGCGAGGCCTTGACGTTGGTGCTGGCACGCTTCGATTTGAACAGCAGCGATCCTGCACGGCAGCTGGCCGGGCTCGAAGTTGCGAACAAACTGGGCACCCCTGCCCTGAAGGCAGAGCTCATTCGGCTGGCCTCTTCGGCCAGCAGCCCGGACCCGCGGGTCCGCAAGGAAGCTGAGGGAGCGTTGGCAGCCGTCGAGAATCGACAGCGACTGGTGGACATGGTGGCGGCGCTATTTCACGGTGTGAGCCTGGGCAGCATCCTGCTGCTCGCGGCGCTCGGGTTGGCCGTGACGTTCGGGCTGCTCGGCGTGATCAACATGGCCCACGGGGAAATGCTCATGCTGGGCGCCTACGCAACCTACACGGTGCAGATGGTGTTCGAGCGCTGGTTTCCAGGTGCTGTGCGCTTCTATCTTCTGGCGGCGATTCCGCTCGCCTTCGCGGTGACCACGCTGGCTGGCGTGGTGCTGGAAAGAACGGTGATTCGCTTCCTCTACGGGCGACCGCTCGAGACCCTGCTCGCCACCTGGGGCATCAGCCTGGGGCTGATTCAAACCGTTCGCCTGATCTTCGGCGCCCAGAACGTCGCGGTGGCCAATCCGGTCTGGCTGCGCGGCGGCGTCGAGGTGGCGCACGGCCTGGTGCTGCCCTACAACCGCATCGCAGTCATCGGTTTTGCGGCGGTGGTCACGCTGGGGGTGTGGGCGCTGCTGCAGCGAACCCGCCTGGGCCTGCAGGTGCGCGCCGTGACCCAGAATCGGTCCATGGCCGCGTGTCTCGGGATCTCCACCGACAGGATTGACATGTGGATGTTCGGCCTCGGCTCGGGCATCGCCGGGCTGGGCGGGGTCGCGCTTTCCCAGCTTGGCAACGTGGGGCCCGAGCTCGGGCAAAGCTACATCATCGATTCCTTCATGGTGGTCGTGGTGGGCGGGGTTGGGAGATTGGCCGGCTCCATCGCCGCGTCGCTGGGGCTTGGCCTGGTGAACGAAATCCTCGAGCCCTTCACCGGCGCGGTGCTGGGCAAAATCGCGGTTCTGGTCTTGATCATCCTGTTCATTCAACGTCGTCCGCAGGGGCTGTTCAGCCTGCGCGGCCGCATCGAGGCTTGATGGACGATGGTGGGTAATTTTCGCTCGCGGCTCTTGCAGATGCACAGTCCACGGGGCTGGCTGCTGGTGCTGGGCGTGGCGACCCTGCTGCTGGGGGTGCTGCCGCTCTTCAATGGCGTGGTTCCGCGCAGCTCGTCGTTGCATATACCGGACTATTTAATTCCGCTTTTCGGGAAGTTTCTCTGCTTCGGGCTTTCCGCGCTGGCCGTGGACCTGATCTGGGGATTCGCCGGAATTCTCAGCCTGGGACACGGCCTCTTTTTCGCGCTGGGCGGCTACGCCATGGGCATGTACCTGATGCGCTCCATCGCCGGCGAAGGGGTGTATCGAAGCACGCTGCCCGACTTCATGGTGTTCCTCGACTGGAAGGAGCTGCCTTGGTACTGGCGCGGCTTCGACCACTTTCCCTACGCCATGGCGGCGGCGCTGCTCGGGCCCGGCCTCTTGGCTTTCGTGTTCGGCTACTTCGCCTTCCGCTCGAAGATCAAGGGCGTGTACTTCTCCATCGTCACCCAGGCCCTCACCTACGCGGCCATGCTGCTCTTTTTTCAGAATGCGGCGGGATTCGGCGGCAACAACGGGCTCACGGACTTCAAGCGCATCCTGGGTTGTCCCCTGCAATCGCCATCGACCCGACTGGCGCTGTATGTGGCGTCGGGGCTCGCCCTGCTGCTGGGCTATCTGGCGTGTCGCTACCTGGTCACAAGCAAGCTCGGGCGCGTGCTCACCGCCGTGCGCGACGCCGAGCTGAAGGTGCGTTTCTGCGGCTACGAGTCGACCCACTACAAGCTCTTCGTGTGGACCTTTTCCGCGGTGCTTTGCGCCCTCGCCGGTGCGCTCTACGTCCCGCAGGTGGGCATTATCAACCCGAGCGAGATGCAACCGTCCAACTCTATCGAGATGGCCATCTGGGTGGCGGTGGGCGGACGGGGCAGCCTGTCCGGCGCGGTGCTGGGGGCGTGGCTTATCAACGGCGGCAAAAGCTGGCTGACCGCGGCCTTTCCCTCGGCCTGGCTCTACGTGCTCGGGGCCTCCTTCATCGTGGTCACCTTGTTCCTGCCGCGCGGACTGGCTGGCGCCTGGGCCAAGCTGGCCGAGCGATGGAGACGATGATGCGAGACGGCCGAGAGGGCATAGCCCAATTCGTGCGACTACCACTGGCAGCCAAGTCCGACGGAGCTTCGGCATCGAACGGTGGCGCATCCGTTGCTTCGAGCATGAGCCCCGAATCGGAATCCGCCCATGTTCCGGGGCATCGGCCGAGCAAGCTCATCCTGTGGGTGGAAGAGGTCACGGTCAGCTTCGATGGATTCAAGGCGCTCAATGATCTGACCCTGACCCTGGAACAGGGCGAGCTGCGCTGCCTGATTGGTCCCAACGGCGCGGGCAAGACCACGCTCATGGATGTGATTACCGGCAAGACCCGCCCCGATCAGGGCGCGGTTTTTCTGGAGAATCGTCTGGTCGATTTGACCACTCTGTCGGAATGTCAGATTGCAGGCCTTGGCGTCGGCCGCAAGTTCCAGCGCCCCACGGTCTTTGGCGGACATACCGTGTTCGAAAATTGCGAGCTGGCTCTGCGAGGCAAGAAGGGCGTGTTCCACAGTCTGTTCGGTCGGCTGTCCAAGGCGGATCGAGAGCGTATCGACGAGGTGCTGGAGACCGTCGGGCTTTCCGACCGGCGTGGCGAGATGGCGGGCGTGCTGGCCCACGGGCACAAACAGTGGCTGGAGATCGGCATGCTGCTGGCGCAAAATCCGAAGGTGCTTCTGGTCGACGAGCCGGTGGCGGGCATGAATCACGCGGAAGTGGAACGAACCGCGCAGCTGCTCAATCGCTTGGCGGGCGAACGGACCGTAGTGGTGGTGGAGCACGACATGGAGTTCGTGCGCCAGATCGCGCGCAAGGTGACGGTTCTACACGAGGGCAGCGTGCTCGCCGAAGGGCCGATGGAGAGGATTCAGAACGACCCGCGGGTCATCGAGGTCTATTTGGGGGCCTAGTATGCTGGAGGTCAGCGGTATCAATCAGTACTACGGGGAAAGCCACACACTTTGGGACTCACAATTGAAGGTGGCGACCAGTGGCTGCACCTGTCTGATGGGGCGCAATGGAGTGGGCAAGACGACCCTGCTCAAGTCAATTATGGGACTTCTGCCGGTGCGCAGCGGTCGCATTCAATTGGGCGAGACCGAGCTGGCCGGGCGGCGGGCCGACCTCAGAGCTCGGCTTGGGATCGGCTATGTCCCGCAGGGGCGGGAGATATTCCCGCAAATGACTGTGGAAGAAAATCTACGTATTGGACTTGGTCGACAAACCGGCAAGGATTCCGGCGAGACCTTCGAGCGCATCTTCTCGTTGTTCCCCGTTCTCAAAAAGATGCTGAGGCGGCGGGGCGGCGACCTGTCGGGCGGTCAGCAACAGCAACTGGCCATTGGGCGCGCCCTGGCGGTAGGTCCCAATCTGCTGATTCTGGACGAGCCCACCGAGGGGATTCAGCCCAACGTCGTGCACGAAATCGGCGACGTGATTCTGCGCCTCAATCGCGAGGACGGCATTGCCGTGCTGCTGGTCGAGCAGAAGCTGCCGTTCGCTCGGAGGGTCGCACGGGATTTCTGCCTGATGGACCGTGGCCGTACAGTCGCCCAAGGAACGATGGACGAGCTCACTGACGAACTCGTCCGCCGGCACCTCACGGTGTAGGCCCGCGTCGACCTACGGCCCCGAACGCGTTCCCGCCAGAGCCTCCCGGTGCAAGGCGACCTCGGCAGGGGCCAGGATTTCGTGGACCACATCTTGCCGCCGTTCTTCCTTCTTCGAGGGCTGGGTCGACGTGGTCGCCGCAAACCGGGCGCAAGCCCAAAGCACGGCCCCCACGGCCAGGTAGCTCACGGCCACCACCGGCGTTTCTCCGAGCCCAATGGCCTCGCCGTGCATGAAGCCGAAGAACGTTAGGGCGGCGCCCACGAATGAGAAGGCGGCCGCCTTCTTGAAGTTGCGGTCAATGATGAACACGCCGATGGCCCCCAACACCAGTCCCGCCAGAATCGACCCTCCGCCCAGCACCGCAAGCCCGTGGTAGAGTACGCCGTTCTGGCCTAGCTTATCCATGCCCACCGCCGAAGCGCTGGTGCCAGCCGCGGTCAGCGAATTGTCGATCTGCAACTTGCCCCAGGCGGCGATGTGCGGGGTGAGCGCCAGAATGATAGCCGGCGCGTGGCTCTTGGGCGTCTCCTGGAAGGCCTGCGAGCCAATCAACATGCCGATGTAGAGCAAAATTGGCGAGATGGCCACCACCGGAATGACCGACACCATCAATGAGATGATGCCGAACCACGAGAGAATGATGACCGCGACGCCGGTCGCCGCGGAATAGCCGATACGCCCACCCATGGCCTTCCACCCCGGATGGCCGATGTAGACCGCGTTGATGAACGGATTGCCCATCAGGCAGCCGATCAGGCTGACCACCCCATCGGCGGTCAGCACCCGGGTGGTGGGAAAGCTGTCGCCGGCTACCGCCGCGCTTTCCACATTGTCGATGGCCTCGACCAAGTCGTAGATACCGAATGGAATCGCCGTCACCAGGATCACGCCTAGGAATTGAAAGCCCGAAAAGACATGCCCGACGGCAGGAATCGGCACTGCGAAGCCGAAGTTCTGAAAGGACTCCTTTACTTTGGCCAGGCTCATGCCGCCGTAGTCAAAACCCAGGGCACTGGAGCCCCACGCGATCAAGGTTCCCACTGCGATGGCCACCAGCCCTGCCGGCACGCCGCGAAAGTAGCGCACGCCACCGAACCAACTGGCGAGAATCAACGCGAAGCACACGATGCCGATCACTGGGGTCATAAACATCTCCAGCGCGGGACGCATGGAGATGAATGCGATTGAGACGCCGGCCAACGTCCCAAGCAGGGCCGCACGCGGGGTGATCTTGCGAATCACCGGCGCGATGAAGCCGCCGATCATCAATACGAAGCTCTGAATGAAGACCCAGGTCAGTCCCGCCTCCCAGCCCTTGACCGGATCCCCGGTTTTGCTGGCAATGGGCAGCATAATGACGAAGGTCACCACGAACATGTGCGGCACGCTGATGCCCGAAGGTAATGCGCACACATCGTTCCGTCCGGTCTTGGCCGCAAGCTTGTAGGCCAGGCGGGCGTAGTAGATCGTGCTCAGGCAGAGCATCAGACCGGTGGCGGGCAGGATTCGCCCGAACACCAAGTGGTCGGGCATTTTCAAGACAAAGCGCAATAGGCCCGTCAAGACGAGCAGATTGACCAGTATGTTGGTTCCGAATCCGAAGAAGGCGTTCCAGTCCCCGGGCGTCCACAGACGTGGGCGCGTCGCCGTCATTGTATTGTCCATATATTCTCCTTGGTCGCTGTGCAGTGGCAATGGCGTCAAGCAAGAGCAGCGAGAACGCGCGTCGAATCCGTGACCCAGCCGAAGATTCCGCCTTGGGCCTTGATCATCCGCAGTCCCACCTCATGAAATTCGGGAAAGTACGAGCCACAACAATCCGCAGGTACCAGGCATCGATAGCCACGGTCGTTGGCCTCGCGCACAGTCGTGTGCACACAAACCTCGGTGGTCACGCCGCACACAATGAGGGTTTCAATGCCACGATTCTGCAGGATGGAATGCAGATCGGTCGCATAGAAGGCGCCTTTGCCCGGCTTGTCCACCACCGGTTCGCCAGCCGCCGGGTATAGCCCCGGCACGATGTCGTGCCCGGGCTCGCCACGCACCAGGATTCGCCCCATGGGCCCGAGATCGCCGATGCGCATGCTCGGCGCTCCTCGTTCGAGCTTTGCCTTGGGCGCGTCGGACAGGTCGGGCCGGTGGCCCTCGCGCGTGTGAACCACCAGCATGCCGCACCGGCGGGCTCCACTGAGCAATGCCTTGCAAGGCTTGACGGCGGCATTGAGCAGGGAGACGTCATTGCCAAGTGTCTCGCCGAAGCCCCCGGCTTCAAGGAAGTCCCGCTGCATGTCAATCATCACGAGGGCCGTGCGAGCGACGTCGATGGCGATTGGGTCTGGCTCGGCTGCGACAGTAACCTTGGCCTGCATCGTCTCCCTCCTCGTTCAGGGTTCCATTGCGGACAAACATGGTCCGCTTTCAGTTTCGCGGGTATTTCGTGACGGTTAATTTGTAACGAGGCTCCGGCGCGGAAAGCATACGTCTTGACAGTAATCGCCTGTCACGTCGGCGTGGCTGCACCGTCCCAGGACAATACCAAATACCATCCGGTGCTCCGCGGGTCCCGGGAGGCTTGGGGGAAGGCTTGGGAACGCAGTCTAATCGTGCTGAGGCGTCGCGGTTGCGCGTCGGGTGAGACCGCCTACGGCCCGGCAGTCACCGAGTTGCCGGCGCTGGCGCACACGGGCGGTGCACAGCCGTTCTTGCTCCAGCACGAATACAAGTCCCCCAGACATGGGCTGCAATCAGCGTCGCCAAACCCCTTGTTTTGCAGGCAGGCCGCCTCGCAGGTCGAACGACCGCCGTCACATGGACAGGTCAGCATGCAAGCTGCGAAAGGCCCGCACAGCCCGGTGGGAGCCACGGAGTCACCCTGGTAGCAGGCAGCAAGGCTCTTCCCGCACGGCCCGGTAAGGCATTGCAGAAAGGCGAGGTCGGCCGGGCATCCGCCGCCGCTGCTAGTGGTCGTGCACTGGGTGGTCACCACGTCTCGAGATCCGCCCGGGACGACGACCACCCCGGCGCTCCCGGCGATGCCTCCGGTGGGAACGACGGCACCACCGGCGCCCCCGACGCCTGCGGTAGTTGCCGGGCCCTGGCCCCCTTGTCCTCGCGCCCCACCCGCGCCCGCGCTGCCGCCGTCGTTCCAAACTGACATTACGGCGCTGGAATCCCCCGAGCAGCCAGCCAGCAAGCCAGCAAGAGACAGAGCGGCAAGTAAGCGCATGGGTAGCCCTTCTGCAAGACGTGGCGGAACCCCTCAAGTGTGCGGAGGACTCGCGATTCTGTCAAACCGCAACCCGGCACGGCGCCCCGCGCCTGTGACCTCGATCCCAAGCCTGTCAGCCTCCGGCCACTGGCATTCCCGGTCGCAGTTCCTGGCCTGGCGACGCGACGACCCTATCGCCGGGGTCAAGACCCTGCACGACGATGGCGTCGGCCGCATCGCGATCCGCTACGACAACGGGGCGAGCTTCCAGCCGGCCGCTCGCGGAGACCACGAAGACCTCGTCCCGATTGCCGCTGGTCCGCAGGGCCGTAATAGGTAAGACCACCGCGCCGCTCATGCGTGCCCGGGCCAGGTGCGCGGGTCGCCCGAGCAACGCCGGGGGAACCGTGGAAAGCTCAACCGTCACGCGAGCCTCATCGCTGGTCGCCCCCATCGGGCTGCAGTCGAGCAGATACCCTTGCACCTCGACCTGGCAGAAACCCAGCCGGCGCGCCGTCGCGGCCTGGCTGCGCGGCAGCTCGAACGTCGCCAGAAAACCGGCAGGGTGGAGCCGCAATGCTGGGCCATTGGCCTCGACGGCCTGCCCTTCGTGGACGAAGGCCTCGTCGACCTCGCCCGGGCCGGTGGCCACCACCGCGACGCTGGCGAGCTCGTGCAGTATCTTGTCGATGCGTGCCTTTCGCCCTTCGACCCTAGCAAGCTGTTGCTCTTCCTCTCTGCTGTTGCCGACCTGGTGCATGCCCTCAGCCATCTGCCGGGCGTACGCTAGCCGTTCGCGCTGGTGGTCAAGCTGATCGAGCATGCCGCGCGCTGCCTCGACCGCAGCGATCACGTCGCCAGCCGCGACCGTGCTGCCCTTGCCGACGATGCGAGTGACCTTGCCAGCCGCCGGAAACTTGAGCGTCGCGCCCGGCAAGGCGGCGATGGATCCCGCGCCATCGAAATAGCGATACACCGTGCCCGGCGTGACAGAGACCGTCCGCACCGCGACCGGTGGCGGCCGACGCGACGACAACAAGAAGGGCAGCGTGACGGCAAGCAGCGCGGCTGCTGCCAAAACCCCGAGGGTTCCGAACACCATGAGCGACCGGCGCGTCCGCCGCCTCGCTGCGGGCTGATCGGTGAGGAGCGACGGGCTGGTCGGCGCGGGCGTCATGATCGGCCGCGGCGTGGCCCAGGGCGGGGGCACCAGCGGGGGCGTCGCAATTGGCACCGGTCGCGCGATGGGAAGCACTGGAAACGAAGGCGAGTCAGCCGCGTTCGCCTTGCCGCCGCCAGACAGCGCAGCGGCATCCTCGGCCGGCTTCGCCTCGGCCAGCGAATCCGCAGCCGGCGCCGGAGCGACCTTCGCCGAGTCCGGCGCGCTGGCATCTCCCGCGGGATCCGGGGCCGGGGCCACCTCGTTGTCGTCACCGGCGTCTGCAGCGGCGGCCGGAACCCCGGTGTCACTGCCAAGCTGCGGGCCGGACTCTTCGACGGCTTCGGCAAGCGATGTGGCCGGCGGCAACCCTTCGGCCGGCGCTGCCTCGGGCTCGGATGCGGGCGGTGGCGTGGGTGCGGGTCGGGGCTCTTCCTGCCGGTCCGCTTCAGGGTTGGGTTGGACCGGCTCGATGGGCGCCTCGGAAGGCGACGGCGTTTCTTCAATGTAGGCCGGGAGCGCCGCAGCTACGGTCACCGGGGTCGGGGTCTCGCCCACCACCTCCGACGGACGCATGACCACCGTCTCCGGCTCGGGCGGGCCGGTTGGCTCCTCCGAGGTCGGCGCTTCGGCATCCGGCGCGGAAGGTTCTACGGCTTCGGTCTCCGACGCTTCGGATGGATAGGCGTCCGGCGGGGGCGCCTCCGGCGGCGGCACTTTGCGCGGCTCTGCAGGCTGGACCTCGCCGTGCACCGGGGCCTCTGGCTCGGGCTCGCGCTCAAGGAACCCAAGCTCGTCGAGGCGCTGCGCGAACTCTTGCAGCTGGTCGACTTGCAAGCTGAGGCCGGTCGCCAGCTTTACCCAAGGAATCACCTTTTCCAGGGCCAACCCGTCGAAGGCAAGCGCGACCTGGTACTCGAAGTCGTAGAAAAGGAAGCTCGTCCCGGCAACGTGGTCGCGGACCTCCACGTGGCTCTGCCCATCGGCGACGACGGGCCGAACCTCAAGGTCGCGGCGGAAGCGGGGTTTGGCGAACGACATGTCCGAATTGCCACAGCCTACCGCGAATCGTGGGCCACTTCCTTTTTTGTGCTAACGCGAACGCGGGTACCGGCATCTACACAGGTGAAACCCTGAAGGCTCAAAAACGGACCGCGCAGGCCTCTTTCCGACCCCCAAGGACGGGACCGCGCACAGAAGAAAGGCACATCATGGCTGACTTGAGGACGACGTACATGGGAATCCCACTCGCCAATCCCCTGGTGGTGGGTGCGTGCTCGCTGTCGAGAAGCGTGGACAGCATCAAGGCACTCGAAGTCGCCGGCGCGGGAGGATTGGTCGTCAAGTCGCTCTTCGAAGAACAGATTCAGATCGAAGAAGACGAATTCGAGCGCCGGATATCCGCTCATGACCACGCCGACGCCGAGGCGCAGTCGTTCTTCCCGCAGCTTCAGCACGGCGGCCCGAAGGAGCACCTGTTTTGGGTGCGCGAGACCCGCAAGGCTGTGCGGTTCCCACTCTTCGCAAGCCTCAACTGCATCAACAGCCCGTCTTGGGTCGAGTACGCCAAGCAGCTCGCCGACACCGGCGTGAACGGGCTTGAGCTGAACTTCTACTCTCCAGCCCTCAGCCCCGACGTCACGTCGGGCGACATTGAGAAAAAGGAGGCCGATCAGGTCGCCGCCGTACGCGCCGCCGTGAAGCTGCCCATCGCGGTCAAGCTGCATCCCTACTACACCAGCCTCATGAGCGTGGTGGCGCGGTTTGAAAAGGCCGGCGCGAACGGCTTCGTGCTCTTCAACCGGCTGTTCGAGCCGGACATCGACGTGGAGACGCTGGCCAAGCGCGCCGCCTATCACCCGAGCGACCCACGCGACTCGTTGGTCGCCTTGCGCTGGCTCGCGTTGCTAAGCCCGCGCAGCAAGGCCGATCTGGTGGGCAGCAGCGGCGTGTCGAGCGGTCGCGATATCGCGCGTCTCGTCCTGGCGGGCGCGAATTCGGTGCAAGCCGTGAGCGCCCTGCTCAAGAGCCCCGGCCCGTCCGTGCAGAGGATGCTGGGCGAGCTTGAAACCTGGATGAAGGACCACCAGTTCGAGAACCTGGCCGCGTTCCGCGGCAAGCTGGCCGGCAGGAAGGACAGTGACGCTTGGTCCTTCGAGCGCGGCCAGTACATCAAGGCCATCGTCGGAATCGACTAGCCTTTCCCTTCGATAGAAGTCCTCCTCCGTACGCAGCAGTCCTCCGTAACCCACCGAACGCCGCTCCACCCTGGAACGGCGTTCGGCCTATCCGGTCATCGGCCGCGGTAGAACACCTCGAACGGATTGGCCGCCACCCAGTAGACGTTGCAGTCATCGACCGTGATGGTTTGAATCCATCGGTTTGGCCCGCTCCACAGCATCTCCGTCGGCCCGCCGGTCTTAGGCGTGCGCCGAAGCGTGCTTCCGTCCGATTGGTCGACCCAGTAGATGTGGGTGCGATCGAACGACAGAGCAAGGCTGGGCTGGGCGTTCGGGACAATCGTGTGACCAGCGCCGCCGGTTTTGGGCACGGCCAAAATCCCGCCCGCGCTGTCGGCGTAGAGTGTGTAGTAGAGCGAGATCTCGTCGATTCCAATCGGGGTCGCCTCGCCATCCGGTATCGGGGACGGCGCCACGTAAAGCAGAGCCACCGGCCCGCCGGAGATCGCCCGGGACGAGATGATGCCGCGATAGGATTCGTCGTAGCCGGGCCAATAGAGATTCGAAGCGTCGTCCAGAACCCCGAGGATTCGGGACGCCTCCACCGCCAAGGTGGACTCTCCCGTGGCGGGATCCCACATGGCGATCCCATCGTCCGAGTCGCCCTTGACGTTCCAGAAGATCTGTCCCTGGGGGTTGGCCGCCAGGGAAGCAAGCGGATCCGTGGCTCTGCCGGGCGGCAAGCCAAGCTCCAGGGTTTGGTCCGTCGGCAGATCCCAGCGGATCACGTGGTCGTAGTTGAACTGCCAACCGCCCGGAATGGCCTCCGGAGTGCCGAGCCGATAAACCACCGCCGTCCCGGCCAGAAGCGCACCAACGGGTATGCCGCCGGGAACATCGCGGCGGGTGATTGCCCCGCCGGTGAGCGAGAGAAGGTCGAAGCGGCCCGCCTGAGGATCGTCGATGGGCCGGTCGATCAAGCCGCCCACAACGAGTCGATCGCCGAATGCGACGATGCCGAACACGCCGCCAAGATCGTCCAATGTCGCCAGGCTGATCGGCTGAGGCGGTCCCGGAATGCAAGCGGATCTCCTGGTCAAGTCGGCGGCGCCGTCCATCGCGTCCGGGCCGCCGCTGACGTCCGGGCCAGGTGCGCGAGCGTCAGGCACGCCCGCGTCGGCAGAGGACCCGGGCCGGTCAGCCGAGCCGGCATCGCTCACCAGCGTCCCCAGGCCCGATCGCCCGCAACCAACCGCGGATGCAGTCCAGGCGATGAGCGCCCCTGCAAGAGCGGCGAGCCTGTGACGACCGCGGTTCATGGCACGATCATTGTGCCAAAGGTGACAGACGCCGTCGATTGACGTCTTCTTGCCCACCCATCGACGCGGTGCCAACGACGGACAAGCGATGTGCTAATGCGCACCGTGCAGTATGCGAATTGCTGGCGTTCTCGCGCTATAGTCAGGCCATGACCAAGTCGAAAGTTGCCATTCTGCGTACACGTCCGGCCACCGTGCTCGAGGACTACCACCGCCTGATGAACCTGGCGGGCTACCAGGACGTGGTCGCGAAGGACGCGGACACCGGTCTCAAGATGAACATCTCGTGGCACTTCTTCTTCCCGGGGGCCTCGACCACGCCATGGCAAATCGACGGGGTGGTGAAAGCCATGCTCCGCGACGGGTACTCGCGCGACCTCATCCACGCTTGTAACAACCGAACCGTGGTCATCGACGCGCACCTGGGTGAGCGCGAGAACAAGCACATCGATGTGGTCAACGCGCACGGCCTGCGCAACGTGCACCTCTACGAAGGCGAAGAATGGATCGACGTGCGCGATGCCGTGGGCGATCTGACCAAGAAGTTCCTGTGCCTCAACGACGTCTACCCGAAGGGCTTTTCAATCCCCAAGCGCTTCATCGGCGAAAACATCATTCACCTGCCCACCATCAAGACCCACATCTTCACCACCACCACGGGCGCCATGAAGAATGCCTTCGGTGGTCTGCTCAACGAGCATCGCCACTGGACTCACCCGGTGATTCACGAAACCCTGGTGGACCTCTTGATGATTCAGAAGAAGATCCACCGCGGCGTGTTCGCGGTGATGGACGGCACCTTCGCGGGCGACGGCCCCGGCCCGCGCTGCATGATTCCGTACGTGAAGAACGTCCTGCTCGCGTCGTCGGATCAGGTCGCCATCGACGCCGTGGCCGGCAAGCTGATGGGATTCGACCCGATGAAGGATCTCAAGTTCGTCCGCCTGGCCCACGAACAGGGCCTGGGCTGCGGCGACCTGCGCGACATCGAGCTGGTGGGCGACGTGGATGCCATGAACGAGAACTGGAACTTCGAGGGCCCCTTCAAGCACATGACCTTCGCATCGCGCAACCAGCATCGCATTTACTGGGGGCCGCTCAAGAAGCCGGTGGAATGGTCGCTCAAGACCTGGATGGCGCCGTGGGCCTACGTGGCCAGCGTCGCGTACCACGACATGTTCTGGTACCCGCGCTACGCGGAGAAACGCATGCAGCCGATTTTGGAGAGCGATTGGGGCAAGCTGTTCTCGTCGTGGGGCAAGGTCACGCCCGACGAGCGCGGCTATCCTGACGTGGGCACGGTCGACGGCCGTATCGTGCGCATGACCAGCAAGCAGCTTCTGGAAGGCCTGCGCCTGGTCGGCATGGCGGTGGCCGAATCACCCGAGATCAAGTACAAGCGCAAGAAGGCGACGGCGGCAGGATAGAACGACGGTCGGCGGAGCGGGCGACAGAGCCGCAACCGATCCGCTATCCCCAGCAGCGTTGTAGGGAAAATCTCCTTGCCTAAGGCCAGGAGCGCTACCAAGCTACGCCGCCATGATCGAGCGCCATAGCCGCACCAATCAAAGACCCGCTGTTGTCGGGGTCGCTATCGTTTTCTCGCTCCTTGCGGGTGGGCCGGCGTTGGCCGCTAGCAGGCAGGCGCGAGAGAACCTTGCCCGCCAGGCGTGCCTCGACGGCAACTTCGCCGAAGGGGTTTCTATCCTCTCGAAGCTGTTCGTCGAAACCAAGAACGTGACCTACATCTTCAACCAGGGACGCTGTTTCGAGCAGAACCGACGGTACGAGGATGCGATGGCGCGGTTCCAGGAATTCTTGCTCGCGGGGCACCAGAAGTTGGGTGCGAACGAGAAGTCCGACGCCGACCAGCACATCGCCCATTGCAGGGACATGCTGGCCCAAGAACGGGCTAGCGTGCCCGCTTCGCCCGCACCCCAACCGCTCGTGAGCTCTCCGCCGGTAGCGCCACCTGCACCAGAGCCGGCGCCAGCGCTTGAGCCGCCGATGGTCCACCAACCCGCACCGCAACCCATACAATCGTCCGGCGGCGCGGGCTTGCGAACGGGCGGAATCGTCGTGGCGGCTTTTGGCGTCGCGGCCTTGGGCGCTGGCGTCCTCTTGAACGTGAAGGCCAACAGCACGGTCAACGACATGTACTCGGCCTACGACGGGTATTCCAAGGAGTCCGAGCGCAAGACCTACGAGACCGTGGCTTGGGTCGGCTACGGACTTGGTACGGCTTGCGTTGTCACCGGGGCCGTCCTTTGGGCGGTGGGGCTCAAGGCAAGATCAGGGCCGGCCAGCAGGGTCGCCTTCGTGCCTGTCGTCGGTACAAGTAGGGCCGGCGCCGCACTGACAGGAGAATTCTAGTGAAGACACCACGCGTCCTTGGGCGAGAGAATCGCCGACCTTTCCGCGTCGGGCTCTGGTTCGTTGCTCTCGCTTTGCCAGGCTTTCTGGGCTGTTTCAACTCTGCCGATCCGACTCGGCTGAAGTGCAAGACGCAGACCGGCTGTCCGAGTGGCTACGTGTGCGACACGTCAGCTGGAACATGCTCCCCGCGGGGCGGGTCCGGTGGCAGCCAGAGTGATGTCTCGCTGGGTGCTGGGGGCGAGGCCGGAACCGGGACGAACCACAACGACGGAAGCGCCGAAGTGACCAGCGATGCCCTTGGCGATGTACCGCCTGGTGCGAGATCGGACGCAACGCCGGACGCGCGGATCGACGCACCAGCCGATGCCGCGCTCGCCGACGCACCAGCCGATGCCGCGCTCGCCGACGCACCAGCCGATGCCGCGCTCCCCGACGTGCCAGCCGATGGTGCGCTCCCCGATGCACAAACCGATGCGAACCTCGACGTTGCGATCGACGTGCCAGCGCAGGCGGACGGCGCCACGCCCGACTCGGTCGGATGCCCGTCGGACAAGGTGAGCTGCAACGGCAAATGCATCGATTCGACAGCCTGCTGTACTGCCGCGGATTGCGCCGGAAGCTGTAGGACCTGCAACGCCAGCAACACATGCGTTGCGCTTATCGGCCAAGACGATCCCACCGGGCGTTGCAGCGGCACCTGCGACTCGGCGGGGGCCTGCAAGTCGAAGCAGGGAACGGCCTGCCAGACCGTGGGTGGCGGATGCGCCGCCGGCCTCTACTGCTCGCCCGATGGCGTGTGTTGTGACAAGGAGTGCAAGGGCTCGTGCGAGGCGTGCGATGTCAATGGATCTACCGGTGTCTGCAAGACTCTGGCCGCCAAAGCATCGCCTCACACGGGGCACACGCCCTGCACGGGCAGCGATGTCTGCGCCGCGGCTTGCGACGGAACCAGCACCTCCTGTGCTTACCCCACCGTTTCGTGTGGGACGCCAAGCTGCACGAGCTCTGGCTACCAAGCCGTTGGCAGCTGCAAATCCGGATCATGCTCGATTCCGAGCGTGGAAGGTTGCACGTATACCTGTGATGTCAACGCAGGTGGATGCACCGGCGTTTGTACGCCAAACCAGGTTCAGTGCAGTCAGGGTGGGGTGCCCCAAAAGTGCAGCTCAAGCGGAGCGTGGGTGAATCAAACGGCTTGCGGGAACGGATACCTGTGTAACCTCGGCGCGTGCACATGTGCGTCTCCCAAGAAGGAATGCAGTGGCTCTTGCATCGACGTCACTTCCGATAGCCACAATTGCGGAGCCTGTGGGCACGACTGTCTCGGAGGGACCTGTAGCGGCGGACTGTGCCAGCCGGTCGCGGTGGCCCCGAGCCTCGGCAGCACCTTCCAAGGCCTGTTCGGGATCGATGCCCAGAACCTCTACTACGCCGTTTATCAATCTGGCGCCGTGGAAGCGTCGGCCTATCGAGTCGCCAAGGCTGCGGGCAGCTCGAGCACCGAGGTGGTTTCGAGCTATGCCTATGCTTCGTTTCGAGGGGTTGTGAGCAACGACGTGTTCATCTTTGCTGAGAACATGGACACCAACTATCTATATGACGTGACCTCGACTACCAAGGTACAGCTTGGGTCGATCAACGGTGGAATGAACCCGGCCTCATGGGGAAGCTCACAACCAGCGTACGTTCCTCTATACAACCCAACATCGAGCCCGGCGAACATCACTTGGTACACCACCGCTGGCGACGTGAAGGCATCGTATGACGACACTCTCGATGACTATTCAGGCGTCAGTTACAACTCGTTCGGCGCCTATCAGAATACGGTCTTCTATCTCCGGACCAATCCATCATCCACCAGCCTGTTTTCGATCGGCTACAACGCGTCCTACGCGACAGAGCTGCTGTCCTCGGGACTCTCCTCGACCATGGTCATCGTCGACGCCAATGCACCGTCCGTGCTGCTCTGGGACGCCTCCGCGACGGCCGGAATACTTTATCGGGTTCCAGTGGGTTCTTCGCCGTCACTACAGCTCATCACCGCCGTCGCTTCAACCAGCGTGATGGCGACAGAGGACTCCTCGTACCTGTACTGGTTCGACGCCAGCGGCAAGCTTAGTCGCTGCTCACCGTCCTCGTCGGGGTGCGCCGGAACGACGACCATGGCGACTGGGCAGAGCGCGAGCGGAAAGCTCTACCAGGACGACACGGCTCTGTACTGGTCGGACTTGAGTCACTCCGCCATCATGAAGCTTGCCAAGTAGAGCGCCCGTCAGTTCACGACTTTCGATTTCTGCTCGTCAAGCGGCGACCCGAAGCGGCGGGCGGCCGCGGTGACCGTGGCCAGGGTCGCGGGCAAGTCGCTGGGGGTGCCCCAGCCCGGAAGCAGGCGCAGGATGTCGGCCGCGTTCTTCTGCCCGAAGATGGCGCGCACCAGAACCTTGCTGCCAGTGTTCGTTTCCCCGCTGGGCGCGGCACCGTACTGAAGCAGGAGCCAAACCAGGTCGAGCGAACGCCGGTACACCGCCACATCGAGCGCCGTCCAGCCGTCGCCGTCAACCAGGTTGGGGTCGGCACCGGCTTCCAGTAGGCTGCGCGCGATGTCGGCATCGCCCTCGACGGTGGCCATCATCAGCGGCGTGCAGCGGTCTTCGTTGTAGGCGTCGGGGTCGGCGCCGCGCGAAAGCAAGTGGCGAACCTCGTCGGCGTCGCGCAGAAAGACCGCATCCAGGAGCTCGTCGTCGAGGGTGTAGAGATTGGGCAAGCCATCTTCAAGTGCACCGTCCCGCGGCAATTGTCAAAAACTTCGCCGTTTCGCGGTGAATAGAATCGGCAGGAGCGCAGTCCAAGAAGCGCACGATCCCCCGCGGCAGGTTGCCTTGGGGGCGGTTCGGTAAGAGCAGATTTGGCCATGACTAGACCTCTCGCAAAGCACGCCTTCGTCGCCTGCGGCGGCGTGTTGGTCGCGGCGGCACTGTCACTGACGGCGCACGGCTCGGCGGGCAGAAGTCGCGCTGACTTGCCGCCGAGAACCGATTTTTCATCCGCCGGGGGGGATTGCTCGCCGGGTAACGACCTGTGCGTGGGGGGCACGCGGTGCCGGCCGGCCCACGACGGCGGCAGGCGATTCGTGTGCCTGCCGGTGGCGAAGCTGGGCGAATCGTGCGGCTCCGCCACGGCCGGCTGTGAAGACCCTGCGTTCTGCGACGAAAGCCTGCGGTGCGTCATCGGGCAGACGGACCTCGGGCAAGCCTGCGCGTCCCACGCCGAGTGCAAGAGCCCGATGGTGTGCCCGTGGGCCAAGCACGTGTGTTCCGCCCCGGCCACGATCGGCCAGTCCTGCCACACCAATCCAGGCGGACGCTCGGAGTGCCGCCCGGGAGCGGGCTGCAACGGAACCCGGTGTGTGGCGAAGAAGTCCGACGGACAAACCTGCAGCACCGACGAAGAATGCAAGGCCGGCCTGTGCCAGAAAGACGGTTGCGGCCGTGGCCCTGGAGCCAGCCTCGCCGAGCGCGCCAGCTTCGCCGGAGACTGACGATCGCGATGGCCGGCGGGCGGACTCGGCGGATAGTCTCGGTAGACAGGGGAGTCGCGGACAGGGGGCAATGCAAACTGTGTCTGGCCGGCGGCTGCGTCGGCGCCGGCAGAAACAAGCACAAGGAATTTGTCCACTGCCCGTCATGCGGGCTGGTCTTCGTCCCCCACGAATACTGGATCTCGCTGGAAGACGAAAGGGCCCGCTATGACCAACATGACAACACCGAGGCTAACCAGGGCTATGTCCGGTTTCTGACGGAGGTGGCCGACGTGGTGGGCACCATCTGCCATCGCGGCGCGCGCGTCCTGGACTTCGGCTGCGGCGAAAACGCGGTGCTAACCCGGCTTCTGCGCGGTCGAGGCTTCGACTGCGTCGCCTACGATCCGATCTACAGCCTGGGCGAAGCGGCACTGGCGGCCCGGTACGACGTGATAGTGGTTTGCGAGGTCATCGAGCACCTGCGCGATCTGCGCAAGGAGATCATTTCGCTTGGCAAGTGCCTATCCCGCGGGGGCTGCACGCTGATCCGCACCCAAGCCTACCCGCAGGTCGCTGAGGTTCCGTCGTGGTGGTACGCGCGCGATGCGACCCACATCAACTTCTTCGCACCGCAAACCCTGGCCTTCGCCGCCGGTTTGTGTGGCTCTCGCTGCGAAAGAACCGCCCATCCAGACATCACGGTTTGGCGGAATGATTCCGTCTTAAGCTGACTTGCCGACGGTTTTGTGGTGAACTTTCACCGGTCCCCAGCCGCCGGATTGTACAGGACCACGGAATCGTGCTTGGCATCGGCTTTGCTCTAGCGACCGGTGGCTCTGCGGCCCGGACCTGACACTATGCCAATCCATGCTTTGCATTTCTTAGGACAAGGCCTTCGCACCTGGACCCTGGTGGGCCAGATCCCCTTCCTGATCTTCGTCATCGCCCTCTACCTGGGTGGACGGCGGCAGGGCTGGCCGTGGCGGGCCACCCTCTTGGCGACCGCAGCCTTCGTGGCCGGCCTCGGGGCGGGTACCGCGTTCTTGCCCAGCGTCCTCGGCGCGGCCGGCGGCGGCATCGCGACCTGGTTCCTCGCCCAGAAGGTCCTCGGACTTCGGCGCCCTCCGCTCACCGTTCTTGCCCTGGGGCTGGTGGCGCTGATTGCAGTCGGGCGCTGGGGCTGCCTGCTAAACGGTTGCTGTTTCGGAACTATCACGGACTTGCCCTGGGGCGTGCGCTACGCCGCCGGCAGCTCGCCGTACTTCCTTCACCAATCGCTCGGCTTGCTGGCCGACGGCGCTTCGCGCTCGCTGGCGGTTCACCCATACCCAGCCTACGAAAGCCTGGGGCTTGTGCTGTGGCTGCCCTTCGCTTACTGGCTTGGCCGCCGCCTGCGCTCCGGCGGCGCGCTACTCGCCTTTTCCGCCGCGTTCGATCTGGGGTTGCGCGGATGCATCGAGGGGACGCGCGCTATGATCAATGTGTGGTGGTCGCTGCTCGGCTTCTGGCACGGATTGAATCTGTTTCAATGGGTGTTGCTGGCCGGTGCGTCCTGCCTGCTGTTGCTGGGGATTCTTTTCGAGCACCGGGCGCGCGCCACTCGTGGTGGAGCGACCGCTCCAGCGGCGGCGACGAGCCCATACCGACTATGGCTGGTCTATCTGGGGCTCTTGGGTCTTGGCTGGGCGAGCGATTCTGCGCAAACAGCGTTCGTCCATCGGGCTTTGTTGGTGGCGCTCGCGGTGTGTGTGCCAGCGCTTGCGTTTCCCCGCGGCCTTGGTGCCTGCCTTCGTGCGCGGACCTGGTTCGGCTATGCGGTCGCCGCCGCGCTGGTGCTGGCGGTTGGCATTCACCTGGAGGCCGGTGCCCGCGCGGTCGCGCCCGACGACGATTCGGAATGCCGCCGCAGCCCACCAGAGCACAGGACGTGGCTCTACGACGTGGACCAACGGCGCGGGGTCATGGTTCGGGTGGGCAGTGACAGCGACGACGACTTTACCCTCAGGCAGCGCGAAGACATCCTTACCCTGCCGAGCCTTGCCACGCGAGCAAAGCAACTAGCCATGGAGGAAGCGTCCCCGCCGGTCCACTACACGCCGATACGAGCACCGTCACAGGAACCTTGGCCGGCCCAGCCACGGTCGCAGGAGCCTTGGCCGGCCCAGCCGCCGTCGCACGAACCTTGGCAGCCGGCGCCCAGTCAAGAGGAGCTCCCGCTGCCCGAGTCGGCCAGCAGGTCACACACCTGGGTCGGCGGTGGACTTCATGCCGGAGCGTATTCCCATTCCGATTCCCTCAAGACCAGCGCTTCGAACAGCTCGGACGATTCATGCGGTGGCACGACCTACACGACAACCACGACCCTGGATCGCTACGCCTTTGGCGGTTGGGGACAGATTGAACGCGAGATTCCCTACGACCGCCAAAGCGTGTTTTGGATTGGCGGCCGCGCCGGCGCGGGCACCGAGTCTCAGCAAACCCAAATCACCTCCAACGACCCGAGCGTGCACGAAAGCACGACCAGCGCCAGCTATTCCGCCTATTACCTCAACCTTTGGGGCGAGTACGAAACGCCGGGATTCGCGATTGGCCTGGGAGCCCTGGGCACCTACGACAACCACCACGCGATCATGTTGTACCCGGGCTTTCACATTCGCGGCGGATCGCCGCGCTTCGGCCTCGACGTCGGGTTCGCGGATCGCATGTCGTTCCTAGGTCAGCAGAATGGCCACGCCGGATTCTCCATTGCCATCCGGCGCGGCGACGAGATTCGGCACCCTGACGATGCGAAGCTGCGCCTGTTCGTCGGGGCCTTCTTCTTTCCCGGCGTGGACATGCAGCGCTTCGATGTCGCTCCGGGCTTCGGCACCGAGGTCTACATCACCCCGAAGTTGGTCTTGGGATTCAATGGCGCGCTCTTCACCGACCAGGTGTTTGCCGGCATCCACCTGCGCACGGTGGTGGGGCGGTAACCGCCACCCACCGCCAGCTAGCTAGCGTGAACGGAAGACCAGCATGGTGGAGGTCTGATTGATGTGCCCGATGTATTCCTCGCCGTAGGTGCTGAAGCCCAATGTCGGCGTCTTGGCAAAGATGCTCGCGTAACGATCGCAGTGACCCTTTTCCCGCAACTCAAGGGTTCTTAGAATGCAATCAAAGTCCAGGATCGCAAGCGCATCCTTGACCGACGCTACCGCCTTCTGCGTGTCCGCGATGATATCGGTCGATTCGAGCAGCGCCAGCTCGGTTCCCTCGACAATGCTGCAATAGAAATAGACGCTGCCACCTTCGATGCGTTGTGGGCTGCGCACGAAGATCTCATCGCCGGCCAATAGGCCGAGCGGATTCGTCATGAAGCGCGCATTGGCTTGCTCCGGGCGCACTCCCGTGGCTTTGGCGTAGGCGAGAGCGGCAGGCTCTCCATTGAATTCTATCACGCGCCGCATGGGCTCGTTGACCTTGGTGGCCACGAGGCGGGTGGGAAGAACCCGGAAGCTTTGAGTTTTGAGGATCTGAAATGGAACGGCGGCCTCGATAATCACGACGATGGCCGCGTCGGAGACGGCGCTTCCGCCCAGGAAAACCCGCGTCTGCTGGAACTTCAGGTCGTCTCCTGCGGAGCCACCGACGAAGGAGACATTGGTCCCGTCGCCGATGGCGTCCATCAGCCGCTCTTCGGCGCCGCTCAAACCGTCGGCAAGAATCAGGCCCACGTGGCGCTCGGGATCCATCTTGCCCACGTCATAGCCAAAGCTGCGCGAAAGCTCCGAGAAGGCCGCAGCCACCCCGGCGCGCGCATCTTCCGCGACGCGGGACAACAGCCGCGCCTCCGCGCGAACGATCAGGTCACTCCCCAGCGCCATGGCGACCAGCGACCCCTGCAACATCCGCCCGGAAACAATCTCGCCCGCGGTCGTGCAGCCGACCGTCAGAACCCCGGGAAATGCCGCGGCCATCGCTGGCGCCAGGAGCGTGGGAGGGTAGGCCGTGGACGCGAAATAGACAATCAGCCGAGCATCTTTGTCCGCGATGTCTCGAACGACTTCCGCGACCGCCTTGCCGAGATCCGGATTGGAAGAAACCGAAATCTTTGTCTTCATGTTCATATCCTCCGTTAGCCGATCGCCACGCCCATCTGGGCGGCTATCTGCGCGACCTTCGCGATTGTTGCGGGATCGTCCGGCGAGCTATCGTTGAACTTGTCAGGATCGATTCCCTTGAGAATCAGCTTGGTCGCGACCACGTTCGCCAACACCTGTTTGCCCCCGGACTTCTGTTGAATGATTTGGTTGATCAACCTCTTTATCTTTCCGGGCATGGAGTCGGGTTTCCCTTCTGGGTTGTCGGTGGGGTCGGTCGACTCGACCGTCACGCAACCATCGGCATGTCCCTGGCAAACTGAAAGGCTGCTCCATGGGCAGCCGGGCGTCGATTACCGCTGACAGCGTTCTGTCAGGAGTGGTGGACGGCAGTTACTTGCTCGGCTTCGCGGTTCCAAAGCCTGGGTCACCGGTGACGCGGACGCTGGCCACGGAAAGCACCTCCCCTGTGGCGACCCGCACCAGCTTGGCGAAGAGCTCGCCGCCGCCCTCGTCGACCACCAGCTTGCCCGCGATCAGGACCTCGGCCCCGACCATTTTTCCAATCGGCACGGTCGCCGACTCGTCGAACAGGTTGGAGAGTTGCAGCCTCATCTCCTGGGTAACGGCCGCAAGATTGCGTTCCACAACCTTAAATGCCTCAGTGCGACTGGCCGACAGAATGAGCTGGTCGGTCAGGTACTCGGCCATGGGCTTATGTTTGGCCTCGGCCGTCACCGGCACAATCGCAACCAGCGTCTTCTTATCGAGTCTCAACGCACTGTAATCCGCGAGCTGACGCAAAGCCTCAGCAACTGCCGGCACCAATATCTGTTCGCGCGGCGTCGTCTTGTCCTTGGTTGCGACAATGGTCGTGTCAAAGTCTTTGGGTGTGTTGGTCAGGTAGCTTAATTCCCGCCGCACGATTCGCACGATGGCCTGGTCCAGGTTCTCGGTCTGATAGTTGGCACCCACGTGGTGGCTGGCCTCGCCCACGTCCCCGCCACTGTCGTCGCCGCCACTTTGGGTCAGGAACACGTACTCGCCCATAGTGTATTGGGCGATTTGCCGGTAAATGACCTCGCCTGAGATATCCAGCCCGCCGGCGCCCACGGTGACCCACTTGATGCCGCGGCCAAGCGACTCTTTCATGGCCGCCAAATAATTGTACGTCTCGCGGTAATCCGTGTGCGGTGGCGCATCGGTGATCACGAACCCGACACGCAGGGCCTCGGGCCGCCACTTGAGCTGGTGCATCGCCGCCTCCAGCGCCGCCTGCAAGTCTTCGGGGCGATCGCCGCCTCCGCTGGCCACCAGCTGTTGCAGCATCTCCTGGTATGATTCCACGTCGCTGCTGAACGGCGTAACTTGCGTCACATAGTCGTCGCCCCTGTCACGATAGGCGACCATACCGAAGCGAATGTCCGGATGGGTTGGCAGCGAAGTGAGTTGATAGTGAATCGCTTTGAGTGTCTGTTTGAGGCGATCGATCTGGTTCTGCATGCTGCCCGTCGTATCGAGCACGATGGCCACGTCGACCGGCACGGCCTGCGGCACCTTGCGCGCGAAATCGAAGTGAACCTCGTGGGTCCGCCGGCCTTTGCGGATGAGCTGCCCGGTGCGGGTCGTCTTTCCACAGCGGACGTCAACCAGGTAATCTGAATCATTCGGACCACTATCGGCAGCGGGGAAGAATTGCGTGCTGCCGTCCGCATAGGTCGTGGTCTCGGACAAGACCTTACCCGAGGTGGACTTGAAGGCCACCGGGCAGTTGGGCAGGGTGTGCCCACCCTGGTCCAGCGCACGCACGAGCAAGCGCTCGCTGATGTCGGTGGAATACACCGCGAATCGACGGTACTGGTCCAAAAACGCAAGAAATCGGTTGTACTCCTTGTTGTCGTCGTGCCGCCCGGCTTTCAAAGCTGGCGCAACCGGTTCTTCGCGAGTCCGTGCCGCCGGCTTGGCTGTGGTCGGCTCCGCCGCACTCGGACCGCGAAGCGCATCGGCCAGTTTGGCGTCAATCGATCTCGTGTCGTCGTCGCGAGCCCCGGTTGCTCGCTCGGATATGAAGCTGGAGGTTGGTTTGCTGGTGCGGCGGCCCTCGCCGGATGGCGCCGGTGGCGGAAGCGCAGGTCGCGCGGGAGCGGGAGGGGGAGACCTTCTCGACGGCGCCGAGTGTGCGCCCTCGACCTTGGACATAGGTTCGGCATCTTGGACGATTGTGTCCCGGTAGGTCGACTCGGATTCGTCGGACGCTTCCGCTGCCGGTGCTGACGCGGACGCCCGCTCGGATGCCAACTCGCCGTCCGGACGAGCGAGGTCGTCGGCAAGATCTTCCGCCCTCACTCCGGATCCTCGGTCTTGGCCCGCAGGTTTGTGAGCGCAGGTCATCGTGAGCGCAGCCAGTGCGGCGAGCAGCGATCTGCAACTAAGCGACATGGTTCAAAGCCTCCCGGTCAGTTCGAGGTAGCAGCCCATATGTTGGGCGTCACCGGTTCCCAATCCGTAGAGAGAACAGTATCATGGTGAGATCGATGGACTCAACCGGCCCGAGCGTACGGCGAGCTGTGCTTTCGTTGTGTGCGATTGTGGGTGTGGCGTGCGCCACCGCGCCGGCCAAGCCGGCCGACCTGCGCGAGCACTTTCTCACGGGCCGGGATGCCCAATTTCCACCGGACCGCTACCTCGTCGGGGTGGGTCGCGGCAGCGACCTGGGCCAAGCGCGCGCGACCGCGCTTGCGGACATCGGCGCTCAGATCCAGTCGAAAATCGAGGGCACGCTGGTCTCGCACGAGGAAATCATCGTCGGTCCCGGCCGCAACGCCTCGGCATCGCAGGTGACGAACGACGTCCGACAGCACACAACGTTCGACTACCAAGGCCACGCCATCGTGCTCGACACACAGGCGAAAGACGGAGCCGTGTACGTCTTGGTGGTGCTCGATCGCGCGGTCGCCGCGGACTCCTTCCGGCGCGAGGTCAGCAAGACACGGACATTGCTCCGCCACGCGTTGGATGACTTCGCAGCGGCTGAAGCAAAGATGGACTTGCGCGGGGCCGCCAGGCTGGCGAAAGAGGTCGCGGCGCGGGCCCGCGAGTTGGCCCCCAGCCTGGTGCTGGTCGAATCCATAGCTGGCGCAATCCCGACCGACGGTGAATGGGCCGAGGTGGCCAGGGCCGCTCAAGTCGACGCCGAGGTGGCCCGCATGCGCTCGCGCACCTCAATTGAATTCTGTTTGACCCCTGCGCCCGACTTTCCCGAGGCAGGTCAATTGATCGAGGCTCTGATTGATCACGTCGTCTCCCTCGGCGCGTCCGCCATTCGTTGCGGCCAAGCCCGTGGCAGCGCCACTTTGCGCGCGGAGGGCAAGATCTCCGCTGTGTTTTCCACCGAGGCCGCGCTTGGAAGCGCCGTATTCTGCCGCCCCAGCGTGGACTTTCGCCTGCTCGACGTGAAAGACGGCACCGAGATCATGTCCGCCTCGCTCGGCGGCGATCCTGCGCGGGCCGCCGGGCGAGATCGAGAAGTCGCCACCCGCGCGGCTCTGAAGAAGCTTGCCGCCGTCTGCGCCCCGAAACTGTCCGAGGCTCTGGGCGAACCGCCTCGCGGGCTATCGCAAGCTCAGGTCTCGAAGTGAGTCGACGGCGTCGGCTCGGGCGGCGGGTTGGCCGGCGCTGGGGGAGCGGCGGGAGCAGCCGGCGCGGGCGGTGCCGCCGGGGCCGGCGCGGGAACAGCAGGCGCGGCTGGTGACGGCGCGGGCTCGGCGGTCCGACAGGCTTCGATCACGGCGCGATCTCGGGTGGGAGCGATGGTGCCGATGGCGTGCCCGTTGCTGTCGCGTTCGACGGCATGGACCTTGGCGCCACCAACCCCGGCATTACCCACCGACGCGCTTCCGCCACCCGATTCCAGTTGCACCTCGACTGAATAAATGTTGCCAGCCTTCATCTGGAAGGCATAGACGGTGCGCTTAAGTCGCACAGACCAGGCGCCATCGGAATTGCCTTCACCAATCTCGGTCTGCAGAACCACCAGGTGGCAACCAGGCAAGAGCGCATAGGAGGGCTTCCGCGGGACTTCTGTGCCGTCCACCGTGGCGATGGGACCGCTTAGGGTGGCGACCTGTTCCTGCGGAAGCGCTGGCGCCGGGTAGAGCGCAAATGGTACGCCCCGAATGGGCGAGCAGGCAAGCCCCGCGACGAAAAGCGGGGACAAGGCAATCAGGGGGCGGGGGCGACGGTTGGACATAGGCGTGGCGACAGCTTGCGCCTGCGGCCAGCAGAATTCAACCCGTGGCTGAGCTGCCAAATCCGCTGGCTTGCTTGCTGATGACGTGAATGCTTCCCGGCGGGTGATCTTACGGCAATCGGACCGCGGATGGGTGACGCCGGTAGGCGTTCGCGGCCGAGAACCGGACGATCGGCCGAACCCTGGACACCGTGTGCGGGTTTCGGATCGTGATTGGTGACGGGGAACGAAACTTCGACGAAATGCTGAGGTCACGGCTTGGCACGGTCTTCGCTTTGACTGGGTCTCGTGCTCAGTCATGTGCTTTCTGCAACGGTTGTCGGCATCGACGCGGCCCCGATCCACGTCGAGGTGGACGTCGCCCAGGGTTTGCCGGGCTGCCACATCGTCGGGTTGCCCGACGCTGGCGTGAAAGAAGGGCGCGTCCGCATCCGCGGCGCGATTGAAAACAGCGGCTTCAAGTATCCGCTCCGTCGCATCACAGTGAATCTGGCGCCTGCTGATTTGCGTAAAGATGGAGCAGCCTTCGACGTCCCCATCGCGGTCGGCATTCTTGCCGCCGCGGGCGCAATTCCCGCCCAGGCCCATCAAAGCTCGCTCTTCGTGGGCGAGCTGGCGCTCGACGGGCAGGTGCGACCGGTGCGTGGGGTGCTGCCCATGGCAGCCTATGCGCGCGCCTCTTCGGTCGCGCGTCTGTTCATTCCGCGCGAGAATGCGGCCGAGGCTGCGGTGGTCGGCGGCGATTGCGCCATCGTTCCCGTCGGACATTTGAACGAATTGGTCGAAGCATTGCAGGGCCAACCGCGAACCGCGGACACAGTAGCGCCGCCCGATTTTCTTCCGTCGATTGGCGCCGACATGGCCGACGTACGCGGGCAGGAAGTCGCGCGCCGGGCGCTGGAAATTGCCGCGTCGGGCGGGCACAACATCGTCTTTGTCGGACCGCCTGGGTCGGGTTTACCGGGGTACATAGGACCCGGAATCGAAGTTGTGGCCGCTTTCCCGAAAATCGCGACGCGGCAACCGACAGTGCCTGCCTTTTCCGGCGTTTCCGGACAGGTATCTGCCTGGTCCAAGCGCATGAACACAGCCAGGCGGCGAGCGTCGAGCACACGAATCCGTAGATCGTGATGGCGATGCAGCTTCTCTATGAAGGCCCTACGCTTGACCGCTGGTGCCGAGGGCAAATCACGTAGCCGCGCGAGATAGGCGGCCGTCTCTTCCAGAGTAAGCTGTCGTGTACTCGAAGCCCCGAGCTGCTGCTCCAAACCATCTGACTCGCGTCGAAGCTCCAGCTCTTGGTTCTTGAGCTCGCGGATGCGCTGCCAAATGATCTCCGCAGAAGCGTCGTCGATGGCGCTTTCGTACTTCTCCATCCACCGGCGCTGCTTGGCTTCGAGTTCTGCCATCGATGCTCTCACCTCGCGGAGCCTCGTCTCGAACTCTGGCGCGCGGTCCGCGAGTTCGCGATTCACCCGTTCCCTGATCGCCTGAAGGGACTCCGGCGTCTCGAAGAGCTTGTCGAGGTAGTCCAAGACAGCCTCGTCGGCCCAGCGCATGTGCATCGAGGGACCCGAGCAGCCATCCGTCACGCCGTAGTACTTGCGTCGCGCGCAGACGTAGTACGGTGAACGCTGGGTGCCGGAAGATTTTCCGGACATTTGCGACCCACAAACGCCGCACACGAGCACCCCGGTGAGCGGGTAGATGCGAGCGCTAGAACTGCCCTTGGTGCGAATCAATCTGGAGTTCACCTCGGTTTTGATCCGCTGGGCCTCATGCCAGCGCTCGACCGGAATGATGGCGGAATGCTGGCCCGGGAAGAGTGTCTGGCGAAAGCGGGCTGCCTTGGAGGGCAGCCCTTTAACGTAGGCTTCCTCGTCGTATGCCGTAAGACCGGCAACGGCCGGGTTGTTCACGATCTTGCCGACCTTGACTGCGCTCCATGCGTAGCCGTTGCGCCGCCGGTGCCCGCGTCGGTTCAGCTCCTGCGAGATTCGGCGGGAACCCAGCCGCTCTTCAAGGTACAGCTTGAAGATGATGCGTACTACTTCAGCCTCCCGCTCGTCCAAGTACCAGGTCTTGGCGACTGGGTACTTCTCACAGGCGAGCCGGTGGGCTTCGTCCTCGCTCATTCCCTGGTGACGAAGCTCAAGCTTGTAGCGAGACTGGGACGTGTAGCCGAAGGATGGTGGGCCCCCGCCCAAGCGTCCAGCGTGGGCCTTGCCTCTCTTCATTTCGCGGATACGCTCGCCTGTGAGACCCTTCTCCAGCTCGGCCGCAGCACCGAGCACTTTGATGGCAAAACGGCCACCGGCAGAGCGAAGCTCCCGCTGGCCAGCGAAGGTCCATAGATCCACGGTGTTCCGGCGGAGAACATTGAGGATGACGTCCTGCACTTCGGTCGAACGCCAGAGTCGATCGTCATGCCGGACGAGCACGCGCTTCACGTGACCAGCTTCGATGTCGGCTAGGAGCGCGGCGAGCGCCGGGCGCTTCGCAGGCGGTTCGTCGCCGCCGACGTGGCGCGGCTCCTGATACACTTTGACCGGGGACCAGTTGCGCTCAGTGCAAATCTCAAGCCCTCGCCGCCTCTGGTTTGGAAGGGAGAGATCCGTCTTGATGGATTCTTCGGCGGTGACCCGCAGATAGATTCCTGTCACAGCGTCGCCAGCACTGCCGGCATCTTCAACCACGCGAACCCGAGCCATTGCTTCCTTCTTCTCCGACCAACGCAAGAACTAGGTCAGCTAGATTCTCTAGCACATCCTCGTTCACGTGCAGCTTGCGCTTGCTCATCAGCTTGTCGAGGTTGCGAACGCGGGCGAAGTAGATGGCGTCGTCCCGCTCCTCGATGAAGATCATCTCTACCTCGGCGCCGGCATGAGTGGCGCGTGCAGGGGTCGCCGCGGAACTCGTTGGCCCAGTAGGATCGGGCGGGATACTCGCAAGCGCTTGGCCTCTGGGCGTCACGGCCGCCTCACCTCGCAAGAAAAACCGTCGTCCAGGTGGGCCAGGCCAGCGTCCGGCCGGTCAGGACGCCCGAAAGCGGCCTCTCCGACAGGAACCTTGGGCGCGGCCTCCCCGAGACCCGACACCATGGAGCCGCATCGTAGGTGCGCCGAAGCGCCCCCGATGCCCTTGGCTCCGGCGGTCGTCTGATGAGACTGATCCCCGCTGGAGACTGTCGTCATCTGGCGAGCGCACGGATTCGAGGATTCGTGAAACACAATGTGTCCCGCGATCTCGGTCCGCGTGTCGTGCGAACGGTTTTTCGGCCATGTCCTTCGGATTCCTTGCCGAACCAGCTCCACCTTACGGTGGTGCTTGTCCGTCACGGTCGCGTGCACTGACCCACCGGACGCCGGTGGGGATTCTTTTGAAAACTGATGCTCGGAAAGCCCGGCCAAACGGGGGAGAGTCCGGTTGGAACACCTCGGACGCGAGACAGCCCCGATGAAGCCGGCGCCCATCCCCAGGGCGACGTGCCGAACGAAGCGGTTCCGTGCCGCGCTGGACCAGCCCACCCTCCTCCGTCTGCCGGTCTCCGAGCCCAGATGCTGAGGGTCGCTTTTGCCCGTTCCTGCGTTCCAACCGCGATGGCTAGCCTTGCGCGGCTCCCCAGTAACCGATCTTCGGGTGCACAACGAGGCCGCGGGCGGCCAATCGTTGAACGACTTGGCGAACCTTGTCGTTCGTCCAGTCGGGGTTCCCTTTGACCAGCTCAGGAGCTGCTCGGCGTACGGCACTGTAGAGCACGGAGAGATGGACGGGGCCAGCTTGCTGCCGGAGGACGGCAAGCACGACATCGTTCCAGTTCCGCGATTCTGCAGAAGCCTTCTTCTTGGTGGTGTCAGGTGACATAGGGTCGTGGGTTGAAGAGTGAGTTTTCCGGTCCAGCGACGGCACGGTTCTCCGCTCTCGTTCGGCCACTCGTCGTCACGGGCGAGGCAACCCGGCGTGCGGGTCAGAGACTTTCGAGGCTCATCAGCAAGGGCGAGAGCCGCAAACCAGGGTCCGCCGGTCGGGAGACGCCGGACGATCGTCCGGGCGCCACTTGCGCGCGAATCCTGTCCAACGAGTCGACACGCGCGCGATCCGCCCAGCCATCCCCAAGCCGTGCGAAGCAACGCGTGCGCCTCCTCGTCATCGAGGACCAAGGCGAAGGCGGGCGGCGTTTGGCTCGGCCCGCGTTCCCGACCGGCTTTCCCTGCCGACACGGCGGCTTCACGAGCGATTTGGACAAGACCCCGCGCTTGCATGGTTAGAACCAGGCGTGCACTCCGTACCCGAGGCTGGCGACCTTTTCGTACCAACGCCCGGCTTCACGGATGGCCAAGAGCGCCTCTGCGAAAGTCGAGTATTCCTGGTACTCCCAGCTCTTGGTCTTGGCGTTCCAGATCCCGTTCCAGCCTGCCCCTTTGGTCTTTTGGGCTTTCCGTTGGTGCTTCCGTTCGAGGCGGTCGGCGGCGTCACGGAGCTTGTGTGCGAATTTCTCCGCCTCTTCGGCCGTCATGTCTCCATACATGCCTTCCGCGAGGCTGATTTCGCCCAAGGCTTCGAGTTCGTACTCCGCCACCTTGCCGCGAAGCGAGCAGCAGGTTCCGAGCATCCCCGTGGGGAAGTTGTCGTTCTGGAAAGGACACGGTTCGCCAGGACCGCGAGTGGTTCCGTCGTCGTACAAGTCCGGAAGGAGCGAGTGCTCTGGGCAGTCGCACCGTTTAGGGAAGTTGTCGAGTCCCATAGTTGTCATTTGGTTACGGATTAGCGGGCCGAGCCGCTTCGCCGCTTCCGCCGACGTCATGGTCCTTGGTCGCTCGTTTGCCGTCGCACCGTCTTTGCGGCCGGACACCTGCGCCGGCCTGAACCTCCTTGTGAATTTATGAAAATCAAACCAGGGTCCGCCGGTCGAGAAACTCCGGACGATCATCCGGCCTCCGGCTGCACGTGGGTCCGTTCCAGTTAGGGAAGCGATGCTCGAAGAGAGCGGCAATCCCCAAGCCGCGCCTCGCCGAGCGAACTGTTCCCGTTCTTCGTGGACCACCGCATGGGCGGGCAGCGCATGGCTCGGCCCGCGTTTTCGACCGGCATTCCCCGCGGCCACGGCGGCGTGGCGAACGACTTGGATCAAATCCCGCGCGCTGACGTTTCTACCGTGCCCAAACGCCGTAACCGAGGCTTCCAACTTTCTCGTACCAGGCCGCCGCCTCGCGGATGGAGTCGAGGGCTTCCTCGAAGGTCGAAAAGCCTTGCCAGTCCCACTTGTTTTCCTTGGTGTTCCACTCTCCGTTGTAGCCTGCCCCCTTGGGCTTTTCGCGCGTGCAGTATGCGCTGTCTTCGAGGCGGTCGGCCGCGGCTCGCAGCTCGTCGGCGAAGTCGATAGCCTCCTCTGCCGACATGTCTTGGAACATGCGGTCCGAGAGCTTCGTCTCGCCGTAGGCGTCGAGTTCGCGTGCTGCCATCTTGCCTCGTAGCGAACAGCAGGAGCGAGCGGCTTTGGGGAATAGGTACTGCTCGAAAGGACATGGTTCATCAGGATTGTGAGTGGTTCCGTCGTCCGGGTGGTTCGCATCGTGCGGATGCTTGGGGCAGCCGCAACGCTTTGGAATGAGATCGAGTCCCATAGGTTTGGAGGATTAGGATTGAGCGAGCCGAGTCGGTTCGCCGCCTCTACCCAAGCCATGGTCCACGGTCGTTCACCTGCCGTCGCACCGTCATTGCGGCCGGCCGTGGCCGACCTGAACCTCCTTTGAAATTTGTCGTCTGAAAAACCGTGGGCACTCGCCGACAAAAAGTGCAACCGCGCCGGAGGAGAGCAATGACGGGCCGCAAGCCGAGTCGGATTATCTGCCGCGGCGTATCCCCATTGCCTTGGCGACGCACCGACGGAACAGGCTCGTTCTGCCGGACCGACATACTCTCCCCCGGACGCGCGTTGCTCCCGCGCCGGCTTGGTTGGGCGGTCAATCATCGCGAACGCTTCCGTTCATCGAGACCCTTGTTGACCTCGGCGAGTATCGCCTCGTCGATGAAGCCGCATTCTTCGAGCTCTTCGAAAGCACCATAGAGGCGAATCGCAAAGACCCCGTCTGGACTGCATCGTTCCGCGAGTTCTCCGAATAGCTGGAAGAAGATTCGGACGAACTCGTCAAGCGACATCTGTCGCTTGCCGCTGCGGAATACGGCGCGTGCCACGTCGGTCCAAGTTGGTTCGAGAGAGGTTGTGTTGGCTGATTGGGTAGGTTGGGTGGTCATAGAGATTGAGTGAAGAGTCAAAGTTCGGTCCGGCAGGAACGAACTCGGTTCCGTCGCTCGACATCGATGGCCTCGTTTCCTATTTGCTGCCCTTTGCCGGTCTTGGGCCTTTCCGAATGGACTCTGTGCTCCATTCAAATCAATGGTTGGTATGGATGCGAAGGCACTCCCTCTGTCGGCACAAGCGCAAATCGTCATCATGGCGAAATCACTCCTGTTTCCGACCACAAACCCCGATCACCTGTCGGCCGGGGTTGCTGATCGGCCTCGCTGATCGGGGTGACGAAGGCATCGACCAGACTCACGGATGGGTCCACTGTGGACGAACCTGCGATGGAAGCGGCCGGGTAGAGGACCCGAGAAAAGGCTTGGCCACTTTCAAGCGCACTGATGACGCCAAGGAAGGTGAAAGCGCCGCCTCCGCCGGAAACGACCGCCCGGGCTACGGTGTGCGCGCGCCGCACGCTCGGAACCAGCGCCACCAGCCGCCAATCACCGAGCCCATATAGGGGACCACGCCCGCGCAGCTCGGCGTACTTCGACGCCTTGCTCTTCCAGACCGCGCTTCTTTCGGACCCTGTGTCCATCTCAAGTATCCATGCACACTGGCGGGCGTCTGTTACGTCCTTGTTCTCCAAGACCGTGATCGCGTCTGGGATGACCGGCACCGACTCCGACTTCATTGGGCGCAATTCCCATTCTGGTTGGAAGATGACGATGCCGACGCTCGGCTGGTTCCGGCACGCGAGCATTACTTTCAATCCGTCCGGCTGCAGGCGAAGGTGCCAACCGACCTTGCCACCGCGCAAAATGAGATGAGGTCCGCAGAGTTGCAGTTGGCAGACATCTTGAGAACAGACCGCAAGGTCGAAAGGCCACGAACCGATGCCATAAACTCATCTAGGTGCGTCGTTCCGACCGTCAGCCGTCTGACGTTTGCGGTCACGAAAGCGAAGTCGTTGCCGCTCGGAGTTAGGATTCGTTTGATGAGCAGCGCGAACGCCACCCCCCTCTTGGAAATCTACCCCACAATCGCCGCGCGAGCGCAGATCGAAAGCATTCCACTTCCTATCTCCGGGGCAATCTCTATCCGCTGCGATCAAAAGCGCTCTGCGCGGAACGGCGGAACACTTCCGGTAGCCGAAGACAACCTCGCGGTTGGCGCCTGCTCGGTCCAGTTTGACTACCAGCGCCTGCCGAGCGACGTGCGGCAGAACCTGTCCGATTACGGTCCGCAGGACCTGCTCATTTCGGTTCACAAGACCGGCGACGAGAACACGAACGATGGTAGCCGGAGTGCCCCGCTGACCGCAGGCTACCAGCCTGTAGAGCCCAGCAAGCCCACCTTGAGCTGGATTACGGAAGAGCCAGTGCCGTCGAAGGAGCCGGTGATCGTCGCGAGCCTGCCCTTGCCCAAGGGGAATGTCGATCCCGACGGTGTGTATCAGGTCCGGATCGTCTTGAACACGGGTGCGAACTCAACCGTCGTGTATCGTCCTGGGCGAGCGGCGGCGGCCTCATCGGCGGATGAAGATGCGTTTTCCGCCACGATCAGGGTAACCGGTGAGTACGCGTTGCCGATCGCCAGTCACACAAGGATATTCGCGACCATTCCCGTGAACGCCTTCGGAGTTCGTTTTCCGGCATCGCCCGCCGATCTGCAGTCGAGCGGAGATTCGCGGGTGTACCAGTCGGCGCAGATAAAGGCAGGCGTGATGCTCGCCGCTGAACCGTGGAATTATTTCACGGCAAGAAACGACTGGCCCCTCAAGCCGAGGGTTCTTGTCGGGATGAACCTGGTGAACCTCGTAAATGCAGCCTTCACGCCCTCGCTCCTAGCCGGTGTGGCTGGAACCTTCCCTCTGGTCGATTCTTCGTCGCAAATTGGAACGTCGGTCGCCATGGGCTTGTTCTGGGAAGTCGACCTGCGCGAAGATCACGCCTTCGACAACGGCCACATTCTCTTCACGGTCGGGTTCAACATCTTATCGCTCGGCACGCCGAAATAGAGTTGGAGTTCACGCTCTTCCACCGCTCGCATCAGTTCGGCTTTGCAGTCCGGATCGGTGCGTCCCCGCGTGAGCTTTGAACCCCGATCGTTTGCCCAGACGCGGCTACCATCCACAGGTTTGGATGTTCGAGTTTATGGTCAGGGGAGAAAATCCGAATCGGCCAAAACGAGCCGAAGCCCGTCTTTCACGCAAGAGCCTCGCGTTCGGCTTTCGACGTTCGTCGTTTGGCCACGCGTTCGGATAGGTCGCGCCCCACTTTGAACACCGGCAACCGCTTGGGCTGTACAGCGATGGCTGCGCCAGTCTTCGGATTTCGACCTTGGTAGCCTTGGTAGCTGCGCACCTGGAAAGTGCCGGCGAACCTCAACCTGCTCGCCCTGCTGGAAGGCGCTCTTCATGCAGTCGAAGATCGTCTCGACCACCAGCTCAGCCTGTAGCGCAGTGATCTTGCCCTTTCTTGGCCACGCGCTCGACAAGGCCGGATCGGGTCATGGCCTTCTCTCTGTACGCTACTTGAGGGTGAGGGCTAGTTTGACCGCAGCAGCCACGCCCTCTTTGGCGGCCATCCTCTTCACGCGCGCGCGAGCCGTCGGGCGAAGCGATCGAAGAGCGCCGATGTAGCGCCCCTGAAGCTTGCGGGCGGCCGTCGCCTTGTCGCTCAACCGCTGTGGTTGCGAGGCACTGTGAACACCTGCGTCTCTTCGGATGGGCGCCGGTGCAACCGAACCCGTAAGCTCGGCGGCGACGATTCCTTGGATATGCTGACCGGTCTGGACGGTCACGGCATCCATGAGGTGCGAAGTGAAGTCGCTTATCAGTGCTTGAATTCTGGAAGAATTGACACGTATCGTCTCGCGGTATAGCGCCTGGAGAACCTGGGCCTCGGCCCAGCGGCCGGCCTCTGTGGTGAATACGCTCGGAAATTGCTCGCGAGAGCATCCCTTCGACTGAAATCACTGCCCGTTCCGCTGTCACCAGATTTGTTGATTGACACTTTGTGCTTCGCGGGTTCACATTGCGGCGAATCATCGGCTCACGAGCGCAATTCCCTGCTTGGACCAAGGAGATCGCATGGGCTCACCGATCGGGTTTCGCTGTTGGAATGGCCGGACGATTGTCTTCCCACTGACGATCATGTTGTTGAGCATCATTGGTTGTGGAAGCGACAAAGCGTCTGAATTCACGCCACACATTGACTTGAATGCCTCGCCTCGAATAGGCGATTTCGCGCTTGAGGCCCAGAACAGCATTCGCGTGCAGACTGGAGGTGTGGTCATTGCCGGAGGCGACGTCGGTGCGCACGGCACCGGCAGCAGTCCATTCTTGTCGGGTGGCGTGGCCATCGATCTGGGAACCGGGGTTCAGGCACCGAGCAATCGCAACGTGATCGCCGATTCGGTTCGCCTTGGAACGGGTGTCACGGTCGGCGACATACAGACCAACCGATTCGTGGACGGCACGGGAACCCATCATGGGGTGGTGACGCCTCTGGTTCCGTTGCCGCATCCTCCAGCAGCTTCGCCGGTCAACCCAGGCACTGCCAATCTCACTGTTGCCATCGGTGGCATTCTGTCGGCAACCGCTGGTAGTTACAGTACCGTGACCGTAGGGACGGGCGGCAAGCTTCGACTCGCTGCCGGCCGCTACGACATGGTCTCGCTCACTATCGGCGCCGGGGCAAGGCTTGAAGCCCAGGGTACGGTCGTGCTTCGCATCCAAGGTAGGCTGAGTGCTAGCACGAATTCTTTCATTGGTGCTGCATCGGGGACGACCCTGTCGGCGCGAGACATACGCATCGAGGTGTCCGGCATCAATGGGACCAGCGGGGCTTTGGGTGCCACTCCTCCAGCGGCGTCGGTCGGAACCGGGGCCACGTTGACGGCGCTCGTGCTGGTGCCCAATGGAACCCTCGTGGCCGGAACCGGGATTAGCGCCACAGGGGCCTTCATGGCGCGCGACTTGGACATTGGAGGCGCCGGGTCGCACATCACCTTCCAGGACGGCTTCGACTGTGTCGGGGCGGCGGACGGAACCTTGTGCGATGATGGCAACCGGTGCACCCAGACAGACACGTGCGTAAGTGGCGTCTGTGTCGGCAGCAACCCGGTGTCCTGCCCCGTGAGCGAACCGTGCCACGCGGGTGCCTGTGACCGGACCACTGGTCAATGCAGCACGCAGGTCCTGGCCGACGGTACGCCTTGCGACGATGGCAATGCCTGCACGCAAGGCGATGCCTGCATGGGCGGAAGCTGTGCCGGCGGTTCGCCGGTGGTCTGTCCGATCGATCCCGCTTGCGGGGCAGCCGGCACTTGCGACAGGGTCACCGGAAAATGCGGCGCGCCGGGCGGCGCGAGCGTGTGTGGCGATGGCGTCGTGCAAGGGTGCGAGACCTGCGACGACGGCAACACCAACGACGGCGACGGGTGCAGCTCGACCTGTCATTTCGAGACTTGCTCCAATGGGCTGAGCAGTCGCACGGCGCAGGCGCTGAGGTTCTCTTGGCTGGGGCGTTCATGCGGCGGGAATGCCGACATAGTCTTTTCTCTCAACGGGACCGAGGTGGCGAGGGCGGCACTTGCAACCTCGTGCGATTGTTCGCCCGGCGTCGGCACACTCGAGGTCACGGATCCCAGCTTGCTTGCGCGTGCGAAAGACGGCACTAACGACTTCGCGGTGAGCACGACGGGCGACTTGGCCTGGGCAGTCGTTGAAGTGCGGACGCCCGCTGGTAACCGGGTCCAGAAGGCATGGGATGCGAGCGGAGATTATGGAAACCCCTGGCATCGTCCGACCAATCTTTGCTCGGCGGGGGTTCAGTCCGGCGTGCAGGCAGACACCTTCTTCGGGCTTCAGAGTACCGGCGGCGGACATTGTGCCACCTGCGGGAATGGCGTCGCCGAGTTTGGCGAGGAATGTGACGACGGCAACAAGGTCAACGGGGACGGCTGCAGCTCGTCCTGCAAGTACGAGATATGCAATGGCGGGGTCAGCAGCCGTAGCCTGCAAGGTCTGAAGTTCAGTTGGCTCGGCCGTTCCTGCGGCAACGACCCCGGAGCCGACATTGTGTTCACCGTCAACGGGTTCGAGGTCGCGCGGGTCCCCCTGACAAACACATGTGATTGCTCGGCGCTTCCCCAGACGGTTGTGGTCACCGATCCGTCGCTGTTGGCTCTCGCCCAGTATGGCGACATCTCGTTCGGGGCCTACACCACCGGTGATCTATCTTGGGCCAACGTCGAGGGGCAATTCGCATCGACCAACTGGGGGCAGAGAATCTGGGACGTCAACGGTGATTACAACGCATGGCACCAGGCGACCAATCTGTGTTCCACCGGAAGTCAAACCGGCGTGGGGAGCGAGACCTTCATGGGTTTTGGCAACCTGTTCGGGGGCAAGTGCGGGACTTGTGGCAATGGTGTGATCGAGTTCCCCGAACGATGCGACGACGGCAACCAAGTGAATGGAGATGGCTGCAGCTCGAGCTGCATGTTCGAAACCTGCAGCAACGGCACCTCCAGCCAGGCTGTGCAAAGGCTGAAGTTCAGCTGGCTTGGCCGCTCGTGTGGTAGCGGCCCGACCGCCGACATAGCATTCAGGCTCAACGGCACCGAAGTCGCACGGGTGCCGATGGCGGCAAGCTGCTCTTGTACTCCTGGGGTTCAATCCGTCGAGGTGACCGATCCAAGTCTGCTGGCTTGGGCGAGGACCAGCGACAACGTATATATTGACAATTACTTCAGGGTCGAGACCTCAGGTGAGCTGGCTTGGGCCAACGTGACCGCTCAGGCTCAGACGGATGACTTTACGCAAAGAATCTGGGCCGCATCGGGCGACTATGATCCCTGGCACCAGCCGGTGGACGGCTGCGCGGCGGGGGAGCAGCTTGGGGTATCAGAGGAAAACGACATGGGGCTCTTCCGCCAAGGTGGCCGCTGCGGCATTTGCGGCGACGGAGTGACTGACTTCGGCGAGCAGTGCGATGACGGGAATCAGGTCAATGGGGACGGCTGCAGCTCTGATTGCAAGTACGAGACCTGCGCGAGCGGGAAGAGCTCGCGAGCTCTGCAAGCGCTTTCGCTGAGTTGGCTCGGACGATCTTGCGGTATCGATCCTCCGGCCGACATCTATTTCACCTTGGATGGAGTCGAGATTGCGCGCGCGCCGCTGCCCGCTACGTGCGATTGTTCTCCCGGCGTCCAAACCATCGCGGTGACCGATCCAGCTCTGCTGGCACTCGGCAAGACCGGCACGGAGAACCTTGCTGTCCGGACCAGCGGAGAGCTTAGCTGGGCGGTGTCCTCTGTCACGACGCCCTTCTCCAGCGGAGAGAACAAGGTCTGGGACATTCAAGGCGATCTCGATCCGACTCACCGACCGACCGACATGTGTGCCTCGGGCGCGCAGAATGGGGTCGCTGGAGAGATCCAGATTGTGCCGCAAGGCGGCCTTTGCAGCAGCTGCGGCAACGGCATTGTCGAGGCGTCTGAGCAATGCGACGACGGTGCAAACAATGGGCCGAATGACCCCTGCTCGGCCTCGTGCACAATCAACAATTGCTCGGGCGTGACTTGCCAAGCCCTAGACCAGTGCCACGTGGCCGGAACTTGCGATCCGAGCACGGGCCAGTGCTCGAATCCTCCCGTGGGAGACGGCGCCCCTTGCGATGACGGCAGTGCCTGCACCAGCTACGATGCCTGCGTGGCTGGAACTTGCCAGGGGCAATCGGCGACGGCGTGTCCCGCAAATACCCCTTGCGCCACCTGGAGATGCGATGCCGCCAGCGGCCAGTGCGTGCAGAATGTCTTCCCTGATGGTGCAGCCTGCGACGACGGCAACCCGTGTACGCAGGGCGACTCCTGCCAAGGCGGGACATGCACCGAGGGGAGCCCGGTCACGTGCCAGGCTTCCGACCAGTGCCATGCTCCCGGGACCTGCGATCCAGCAGCCGGCGGGTGCAGCAACCCGACGTTGCCCGATGGCACTGTCTGTAGCGACGGGAACCCGTGCACGGTCTCGGACAGCTGTCAGAATGGAACCTGCACGAGTGGAAGTCCTCTCGCCTGTCCGCCTGCCGGCCAGTGCCATAACGGACACGGCACTTGCGACCCGACGACAGGCGGTTGTATCTATGCGTCGCAACCCAATGGCGCGAACTGTGACGATGGAAATGCCTGCACGCAAACCGACATCTGCCAGGGCGGAATATGTATCGGCGGAAATCCGGTGGTCTGTGGATCCTCAACGGCGCCATGCCGAACGAGCGATGGGGTCTGTGACCCTGGCAGCGGTGCCTGTGACTACCCTGGAAAATCCGACGGCGTCAGCTGCGATGATGGCAACGCCAGCACGTTCCAGGATTCGTGCGAAGCCGGCGTCTGCATTGGCAATCCAGCATTGCCGTCGTCCGTAACCAACGGGATAGCGGACTCGCTTGCATTCATCTTTCAGGCCCCTACCGGCAGTCAAGTCGGAATGCCCGAGGGGACTATCGCTGAACCGAGAGCTGCTGCCATACACGGTCGTGTTCTTACCCGGGAGGGGCTTGGGCTCGCGGGTGTTACTGTGACCGTGGCCGATCGACCGGAGTTCGGAAGGACACTCAGCCGCGGCGACGGTAACTACGATCTGGTTGTGAACGGAGGAGGCGGGTTGACCGTCCGCTTGACTAAGGACGGTTACTTCCACGTTGAAAGATCCGTCGGCGTGCCATGGAAGACCCACGTCAATGTAGACGACGTGGTAATGGTCGGGGCCGACAATGCGGTGACTACGGTTGCGATGAACAGGCAAGGTATGCAGGTCGCCATAGCCAGCCCCGTGAGCGATAGCAATGGCCAGCGTCAGGCAGTAGTCATGGTTCCAAGTGGAACAAGAGCGATGCTGACTCTGAAGGATGGTAGCGTCGTAGAGGAGGGGAGCCTCAGTATTAGGATGACCGAGCTGACGGTGGGTCAGACAGGACCCGCGGCAATGCCGGCGGACCTTCCGAAGACCTCGGCGTACACTTATGCACTGGTGTACACGGCGGACGAAGCCATCGCTGCGGGTGCGAGACGGGTCACGTTTAACCAACCGCTTATCCACTACAACGAGAATTTCTTAGGGTTTCCGGTGGGGACCGGCGTCCCAGTCGGCTATTACGATGAAGATAGTCACCAATGGCGGGGTTATCGAGACGGCCGCGTGGTCAAAGTTCTTTCGGTCGAGAACGGTCTCGCTCAGCTCGACGTAGATGGGAACGGGAGCCCCGCGGGTGCCGAGACCCTGCAAGCGCTGGGAGTAAGCTCTGACGAGCTAGCGAGCCTGGCCGTCCGATATGCACCTGGATCCAGCCTTTGGAGGGTTCTCGTGCCGCATTTTAGTTCTTGGGACTACAATTGGCCGTATGGTCCGGCACCCGACGCCATCTCACCAGGACCGGGAGGTGCCGGGGGAGCCGGCGGCGCCGGAGGAATGGGCGGGGGCGGCGGAGCTGGCGGAGCCGGTGGAACCGGAGGTTCCGGAGGTTCCGGAGGAGGTAGCAGTCAGCGCGGGGATGACAATTCAAACGCGCCGAACTCGAACGATAACACCGACGAGCAGGACTCGCCGACAGAGTGCGGATCAATCCTTGAAATTGACAATCAAATAGTCGGTGAGCGATTAGAATTGCCTGGCACTACCTTTTCTCTCAACTACCGCAGCAATCGAGTAGTCGGACACAAGGCCGATCGCACCGTCAATGTCGTTCTTTCGGGCCCACAAGTTCCGGACTCCCTGAAAAAGATGATGCTGCGAGTGAAGGTCGCCGGTCAGGCAACCACCCAGGAGTTTTCTCCTGCGCCTAACTTCGGATATCAGTATGTCTGGAACGGTCTTGACAAGTTTGGGCAGGTGGTCAACGGCGAGCAGCCGATTGATGTGTCAATTGGGTTTCGATACGGCCTTGTCTATTCACCCATAAAGCCCCCTTTCGGAGTCAGTTTCGCGCAGTTCGGAACTGGGGCTACAGTAGATGCGGGTGGCGGGAGCAATTGGTACGAAATCTGGGAGTCTCTCCCCACCTACAGGACTGTCGGTAACTTCCATGCAAAGGCGCTGGGATTGGGCGGATGGTCTTTGGATGTCAACCATGTCTACGACCACGAAGGAGTGCTGTGGAGTGGAGATGGAACGCGCGAGCGTCCTCCGGTACCGAACACGACTAAGTTTCTGAATCAGTGGGACGGCGATCATTGGGGCGGAAACTACTACATCGCCAGCGCGCCAGATGGGACGTTGTATGTTGCTCAGTCAAACGGCAGCGGTGGCGCCGCAGACCGGGCTGTCAAGATCTTTCGGATGGATTCGGGTGGCTCACAGACGCCGTTTCCATTTGATCTCAGTACGTTTGAAAGGCTCGGCCCCATCGCAGTAGCGCCCGACGGGTCGCTGTACTTCACGGCGTATTATAGAGTATCAGATGGCACAGTAGATTTCTTGGTAGGCGGGATCTTGCACGCTCGATCCGACGGTACCCTTATTGAACGGTATGGGCTCCCTGCGGAATACTGGATGGGCCGGGTGCTCGATATTGCAGTCGAGTCGGATGGCACGGCCTACTTCACAGCCTCGTATCAAATGAGCGGCAACGGCCAACGAATCCTCGGAAGGATCTCACCTGAACTCAGCAACAATGACTACCGATACGGGGGCTACACCATGTTCGTAGCTGGCGAGATGCCACGGGCCGTCGGTGAAAGCGGGGATGGCGGACCAGCGCAAGTCGCATGGTTCCACGACGGAACAAATGGCTATTTACCACTGGAGTCGGTCTACGATCCAATGAGTCTGGCTGTAGGGATCGACGGATCGGTGTACGTCGCTAATGGTCCAGAATGTTCGGTGAGAAGGATCCGAACCGATGGCATAATCGAAAGAGTCGCTGGTACCGGCTATTGTGGCTGGATTGGTTCTCCCCCGAGTGTCGGCATAGCAACGGAACAGGTGCTGTACAACCCTCTCTCGCTTGCAGTCGGGGCGGACGGCACCCTGTATATCGCTGACGCGGAGTATACGTCGGATGGCTACGAGTACGCGGTGGTGCGTGCTGTGCGCGATGGGGTCATGACGAAGGTGGCGGGTGGGAGTCCGAAGCCCTTTGAGAACCAACTCGCCGATGGAACCGACGCGCTGTCGTATTGTTTCGGTTCCATTACGAAGCTCGACGTCTCGCCTGGCGGCAACTTGCGATTCCTTATGAACGGGAACTTCGCCTGTGATATGAACTGGAACTACGGTGGAGTTGGCGAATTGACGCGTGCGCTTCCCTTGCTTTCGTCGGGAAACTCGATACTTGCGAGTCAGCGCGCCGATGAGCTGTACGAGCTCGACTCCCGCGGCCGCCACTTGCGCACTATCGATCCTCTTACGTCGGCTACCCGAATGACTTTTGGGTACGATAGCAACGGGCTTCTGAGCAGTATTACGGATGGAAACGGTCTGATTACCAGCGTGCAGCGCGATCAAGCTGGAAAGGCCACCGCGATTATAGCGGCGAATGGTCAGATGACTACGCTGACCATTGACCCACAAGGCTACCTCGGGGCGGTCGACACGGTGGGAGGACTCCATCACGAGTTCACCTACTTGAGCGGTGACCAGGAAGGACTTCTTGCCTCCTACAAGAACCCGCGTGGGTACACCAGCACCTTCACCTACGACGACCTGGGGCGTGTCGTGTCCGAAGACATGCCGGGCGCCTGCTCTTGGCAGCTGGTCCGAACCGGTCCGACGGCGACGAATCCGACCAAGTCGGTTAAGGTCACCCTTTCCTCAAAGATGGGAACGACCAGAAACTTCGAGCATGGGACGGATGTCTCCGGGACCCTGCAACGAACGATGACTTCCGCCGCTGGGTTGAAATCGTCGGTCGTGAAGGATGCCGCAGGGAGCGTGTCTCAGACATCCGCCGATGGCATGACGACGGCGGTAACGCATGGGCCCGACCCAAGGTTCGGAATGCAGTCGCCAATCGCAACGAAGGTGGTCACGACGACACCTGCGGGCACGCAGATGCAGATCGATCGAAGCCGGACGGCAACCATAGACCCTGCGGAGAACGTGCTTCAAAGCCAAACGGACACCCAAACGATCAACGGTAGAGTATCTACCAGTACCTATGACGCGTCGAAGCATACTATCACGGGGGTATCTGGCGAGGGCCGTCAAACGACGACCACGTTGGACGCCCAAGGCCGAGTTGCACAGGTGCAAGTTGGGAACTTGGCTCCTACGGCGTACGCCCATGACACCCGGGGCAGGCTGTCGAGCGTCACGGTAGGCACGGGTAGCACAGCAAGGGCAACGAGCTTCGGTTATGATGATTTGGATAGGTTGTCGACCGTGACCGATCCCTTGAACCGCGTACAGAGCTATAGCTACGACGACGCGAACCGCGTGGTGGGGCAGACGTTTGCAGACAACAGCCAGGTGGCGTTCAGCTACGATGCGAACGGGAACGTGACCAGCGTAACGCCACCCGGTCGGCCGCCCCACGCATTCGGCTTCACACCCAACGACCTAATGTCGAGCTACACGCCCCCCGCGGTGAGCGCCTCGGGCGCGACGACGTACGAGTACAATCTCGACAAGCAACCGACGGTCATTCACCGGCCGGATGGAAGCACGATCAACTTCACCTACGACAGCGCGGGGAGGCCAAACACGGTGACCTACCCGAAGGGGCCTGATGCCAGTGACGGGACGATGACGGTGACCAGGGCGTACAACCCTACAACTGGGAACCTCGCAAGTGTGAGCACCAGCGACGGGCAAGCGGTCGCGTACAGCTACGATGGGAGTTTGCCCTTGTCGTCTACTTGGTCGGGCAGCGTGAACGGGAGCGTGAGTCGGGCATACACGAACGACTTCCTGTTTGCCAGCGAGTCAGTAAATGGTAGCAATACAATCCCCTTCACCTATGACAACGACGGCCTCCTGACTGGCGCGGGGGCGCTTGTTGTTGCGCGCGATCCCTCGACTGGACTGGTCAGCGGAACGACGTTGGGAAACGTGACGGACACCCGGGTGCAAACGATCTTTGGTGAGCCGCAGGATGTTGAAGCGAAGTACAGCGGTTCGACCATCCTCAAGAGCAATTTTGCCCGAGATCGCGTTGGCCGGATTGAGCAAAAGACGGAGACCGTCCAGGGTGTGACAACAGTCAAGAGCTACAGCTATGATTTGGCTGGACGGCTGTGGCAGGTGATGAAGGACGGCGTGCTGACCGCGACGTACCTCTACGATTCGAACGGAAACCGTCTGAGCAGCACGACGCCGAGTGGAACCGATGCTGCGACCTACGACAACCAGGACCGGCTATTGACGTATGGGAAGTGGGCGTACACGTACACGGCCAATGGCGAGCTGAGAACCAAGACAGACACGACCACGGGAGACGTAACGACGTACAGCTACGATGGCCGAGGAAACCTGCGGAAGGTGAAGTTGCCGGACGGCAGGTTGATCGAGTATGTGATTGATGGGTGGCGACGGCGAATCGCGAAGAAGGTTGATGGAGTCATGCTCAAGCAGTGGCTCTATCGCAACGCACTCGATTTGGCTGCAGAGTTTGATGGTTCTGGGGCACTGAGTGCTCGCTTTGTGTATGGATCAGACGGCAGTGGCAGCTACTTGATCAAAGGTGGACGTTCATACCGGGTGCTGAAGGACCATCTTGGGAGCCCGAGGCTCATTGTCGATAGCCAGAGTGGCGCAGTTGCTCAACGACTCGACTACGGTGAGTATGGCACCGTTGAAGGAGACAGCGCCCCTGGGTTCCAACCCATGGGTTTCGCCGGTGGCCTCTACGATCCGGATACAGGGCTCGTTCATTACGGTGCCAGAGATTACGATCCACAGGCCGGACGTTGGATGTCAAAGGATCCTCTTCGGTTGGGAGGCCAGGACGCGAACCTGTACGTCTACGTGTTCGACGATCCAATCAACCTCGTCGACCGAGCAGGCCTTGGGGCATGTACTGCGCTTAGCGAAGAGGACAAGGCTGCGATTGCTGCGAGAGACGAATACTACGATCCATTTCAGCCTCGGGAGGATGCTGGACGCATCTGCAAGATGCCCAACGGCAGCTGCGAGCCAATAAGGAACCCAAACAACACCAACTCTCCCAGTGATAGCTCCGACCCGGGTTCCCCTGCTCTCTGCGGAGGACTGCAGTCGCCGGCCACCTGGCACGATCATGCGGCTGCCGATACTACACACGACAATGAGAACTTCTCGCCCCGGGACATAAGCACGGCAGAGGAAATTGGCAAGCCAGACTACGTATTCACGCCGGGTGGCAAGACCCTGAAATACACACCGAAGACAGATCAGAATGGGGTGGTGCAAAACTCCATGCGAGGCAAAGGGCGATACCAGAGCCTCAATGCTGACGAAACCGCGTTCTGTAACTACAAGCCGCCTCTGAATTGATTGCATGTGAGGTTGACCCGATGCAAACGCTCCTGCTCTACTTGCTACTCCTCGCGCAACCGGTGGACGTCGCGCAGAAGGCGCCTGTCGCCCAAACACCTCCAATTGATTGGGAGGACTACGAGAGCGTGTCGATGATCCAACTTATCTCGACGCCGCAGAACTTCGAGGGACGCAAAGTACGGCTGTATGGCTTCGCAAGGATGCGGTTTGAGGACTTCGGCGTGTATCTTACGCGCGACGACATGGAACACGGTAACGGCAAGAATGGCCTGTGGCTCGGCCTGGGCCGGGACCCGAAGGCAAAGAAACTCGACGGGCACTACGTCCTTGTATTTGGTGTCTTCACCGCGAAAGACAAGGGGCACAAGGGGGCGAATAGCGGAGCGCTGGATTACATAACGAGATTGGAAGAAATACCTACTCGCACGAAGTAGCCTGGCCTTGAGCGCCCCGGCCCCGCGGGCGACGCCCGCCGAGTCAAGACGCTCGAGATATCCGCTGGAAAGGCGCGGATGCCGCATGGCGATTCGGCCGCGTCGGGCTGGCTTGCGCCAGCATCTTCTTAGCAGACGCGTTCATGCGTATGACCTCGCCCTTCCCCCAGGGTGCCGGCATGACCGTCACCACCGGTCCCCAGACTACTCGGCCATCGAGGGTAGCGTGACCGTGCCGGGCGTCGTGATGGCAGCCAGGGCTGCCCGTTGCA